>WNGB01003840.1_pt1 | contig 23373 bp, 18 predicted proteins | sample 5400681 | NCBI WGS metagenome assembly WNGB01 (sample SAMN13153367, study PRJNA577476) | soil metagenome | isolation source: 115 cm soil or saprolite under grassland replicate 2 | place: USA:California | collected 2016-06-15
ACCGTCATCACGACGCGGCCCAACGCGCTCGTCGCCACGATCCACGATCGCATGCCGGTCATCCTGGCGTCTGATTGCTGGCCGGCATGGCTCGGCGAAACCGCCGCGACCGAGCGCGAATTGAAGGCCATGCTGAGACCCTATCCAGCCGAGCGCATGACGCTGTGGCCGGTCGACAAGCGCATCGGAAACGTGCGCAACGACAGCCCCGACCTGTTCGAGCCGCTGCGGGATACTCACGACAACAGCGACAATGAAGGGAGACGGTTATGAAGCAATGCATATTCTGTACGATTGCCGGCGCAATCCTGACTTTCGCAGTCGTCGTCGCGCTGGCGGTGATCGTCCAGTCTGGATACTGACCGAGCGTGTGACGGTCGCGCGTATGGGCATCGCAACCGGATTTCGCCGCGGCCCTTGATCGAGCTCTGCCGCAATAGACCATTAGTCATAACGCCGCAAATCGGGGTTCGATCGCTTTCTTCAGCGCACCTCCTCCAGCAAAGTGACACTGCCGAGCCCCGCCTATTCCAGGCCAGGCTCGATGAACGATCCAGATCAGCACGGGAGGCAAGCGATGAGACCGTGTGTCTTCGCATTGGTACTCTTGAGCGCCGCAATGACAGCCGCAAGCGCGCAGGACGCGATCCCCGATCTCAAGGGCACCTGGTCGGGTAAGGGCAAGTCGATCGTCTTCGGCAAACACGCCCATCATCCTGGTTCGCAAACCGCCGCCGACCCGCCGCGTGTGCGCGACATCGAGGCGACCTATGTCGTGGAGGGCCAGGAAGGCCGCCTCGCCTGGGGCCGCTCTTCGTCGGCGGTCGCCGACACCAAGGAACCCTTCGCCTGGGCCATGGCGAGCGACAACAGGTCGATCGTCGGGGCCGATCTCGACGGCTATTTCCGGATCACCCTTGTCTCGCCCGACCGCATGGAGAAGTGCTACGTGCACAACGGCACGAGCCCGTCCGGCTCCGTCGTCGCCACATGCCACATGATGGACCGGATGAAACGCTAGGATCGCATCGGCGCGTCGCGCGTCACGGGATCAGCACGGCCGCGCCGTGCAGGCGTCCGCTGCGCAAGTCTGCCAGCGCCGTGTTCGCCTCTTCGAGCGCATAGCGCCGCACCGTCGTCCTCACGCCGGCCTGTGGAGCAATTTCGAGGAATTCGCGCGCGTCGGCGCGCGTGAGATTGGCGACCGACACGATCTGCCGCTCCTCCCAGAGCGCCCGATAGGGAAAGCTCGGGATGTCGGACATGTGGATGCCGCCGCAGACCACCCGCCCGCCCTTGCGGACCGCCTTGAGCGCCACTGGCACGAGCGCCCCCACCGGCGCGAAGATGATGGCGGCGTCGAGCGGCTCGGGCGGCATCTCCTCGGAGCCGCCGGCCCAGACCGCGCCCAGCGATCGCGCCAAGTCCTGCGCCGCCGCGTCGCCGGCCCGGGTGAAGGCATAGACCCGCCGGCCCTGCCAGGCCGCGACCTGCGCCAGGATGTGAGCCGCAGCGCCGAAGCCATAGAGTCCGAGCGCACTCCCCTCGCCCGCCATGCGGTAGCTGCGCCAGCCGATCAGGCCGGCGCACATCAGGGGCGCGGTCTCGGCATCGTCGGTGCCCTCCGCCAGCGGAAAACAATAGCGCGCATCGGCGAGCGCATGGGTGGCGTAGCCGCCGTCGCGCGTATAGCCGGTGAAGAGCGGCGTATCGCACAGGTTTTCGCGCCCCTCGCGGCAATAGGGACACATCCCGCAGGTGCGCCCGAGCCAGGGCACGCCGATCCGTTCGCCGACGGCAAATCCCGCAACGCCGGCCCCGATCGCCGCCACGCGTCCGACGATCTCGTGGCCGGGCACGATCGGCAGCTTCGGGTCCGGCAACTCGCCGTCGACCACATGGAGATCGGTACGGCAGACGCCGCAGGCCGCGATGTCAACGAGAATGTCGCCCGCGGCAGGCCCGGGCACCGGGCCCTCGCGCAAGGTCAGCGGCGTGCCCGGCCGTTCGAGCACCATCGCCCGCATCTCAGCCATGACGCGCCTTTTTCGAGGCCGGCTAGTGTCCCGATTCCGAAGTTCGCCAACACTCGCGGCATGTTCTCATGCGAACTTCGGAATCACGGGATACTAGCAGCTCTATGATTCTAGTGCCCCTTGAACCCGAAGTTCGCAATCGGACTCGCGACAATGGTGTTGCGAACTTCGGGTTCGGGGCACTAGCTAGTTCGCGCCGACGCCGGCGTCGCGCAGGATCTTGCCGTAGCGCTCGGCCTCCGACTTGATCTTGGCGTCGAACTCGTCCGGCGCCTGGGTGACCACCACCAGCCCCTGGTTCTTCATCTTGTCCGCGACGTCCGGCAGCCGCAGCACGCGGGCGATGTCCTGGCTCGCCTTGGCGAGGATCGGCTTCGGCACGCCGGCGGGCGCCATCACGCCGAACCAGGATTCATACTCGTAGTCGGGCAGGCCCGACTCCTTGACGGTCGGCACACTCGGCAACTGCGGAAAGCGCTTGCCGCTCGACACCGCCAGCACGCCGATCTTCTTGGCTTCGAGCAGCTCGGTCGAAAGATTGGCGCTGACGAAATAGAGCTGCGAGTCGTTGCGCAGGATGCTGGTCATCGCCTCCGGCGCGCCCTTGTGCGGAATGTGGACGATGTCGATCTTGGCGACCTGCTTGAACACCTCACCGGCGAGATAGGACGTGCTGGCGGTGCCAGCCGACGCGAAATTGAGCTTGCCGGGCTCGCGCTTGGCGAGCGCGATGAACTCGGAGACGGTCTTGGCCGCAAGCTCGGGCGGAACGGCGAGCGCCGCCGGCACCGCGGTGGTCTGCGTCACGCCGGCGAAGTCCTTGACCGGATCGAACGGCGCCGAGCGCGTGATCACGTTGGCGACCGGGTGGCCGCTCGAGGTGAGCATCAGCGTATAGCCGTCGGCCGGCGACTTCGCCACGCTCGCAGTGCCGGCGATGCCGGGCCGGTTCTCGACGATGACCTGCTGCTTCCAGAGCTCGGAGAGCTTCTCGGCGATGATGCGGGCCTGACCATCGGTATTGCTGCCGGCGGAGAACGGCACGACGATCCGCACCATCTGGTTCGGATAGTGCGCCGCGTCCTGGGCGGATGCTGCGGACCCGGCGGCCAGCAGGGCCGCCATGCCAAACCACACGAGTTTCATCTGCGGCCTCTCCCATCTGTCCTTGTGAGCGCGCCTGGTGCGGCCTGGGTCGCAACACGCATGGCCGGCGTTCGGTGCCGCCGGCCAGCCGCGCGGTCGAATTCGGCCTACTTGGGCTCGATGCCGGCGTCCTTGAGCAGCTTGGTGTAGCGCTCGGTGTCGTTCTTGAGGATCAGGTCGAACTGCTCGGGCGTGTTGGTGACCGGAATCGAGCCCTGCTTCTCCAGTTTCTCCACCACGTCCGGCATCTTGAGCACGGCGGCGATGTCCTGGCTCACCTTGTTGAGGATCGGCTTGGGCGTGCCGGCCGGCGCCAGCACGGCGAACCAGGAGTCATACTTGTAGCTTGGCACCGCGGCCTCCGCGACGGTCGGCAGATCCGGCCATTGCTTCACGCGCTGCGCCGAGTTGACCGCGAGCGCACGCACCTTGTTGCTCTGGCTCAGCTCCAAGCTGTTCGGGAGTGGCGCGAAATAGAGCTGCACGTCACCGCGCACCGCCGCGGTCACCGCCTCGGGCGCGCCGCGGAACGGGATGTGGACGATGTTGATGTTCGCCTGCTGCTTGAAGACCTCGGTGGCGAGATAGGTCGTGCTGGCGACGCCGGCCGATCCGAAATTGAGCGTGCCCGGCTTCTGCTTCGCCAGATCGACGAAATCCTTAAGCGTTTTCACCGGCAGGTCGGGCGGCACGATCGCGACCAGCGGCGCCGAGACGACCTGGGTGATACCGGCAAAATCTTTGACCGGATCGAACGGCAGGCTCTTGGTGATGGCGCCCGCAATGGTGTGGCCGTTGGAGGTGAGCATCAGCGTGTAGCCGTCGGGGGCCGCTTTCGCCACGCTCGCCGTGCCCGGGATGCCGGGCTTGTTCTCGACGATGACCTGCTGCTTCCACATGTCGCCCAACTTGTCGGCGAGGATGCGGGCGAGACCATCGGTGATGCTGCCGGCGGAGAACGGGACGACGATCGTCACCCGCTGGGTCGGATAGGTCTGCGCGAGCGCCTGCGAGCCCGCGGCCAGCAGGGCTGCGGCGGCAACGGCGAATGTGCGAAATCCCATGGCGATCCTCCGATCATCTCGCGTTGGTTCGGCGAGAATAGAGCACGAAGCCGGGGCTGGGAATATGAGGAAAATGCCGCAGGTTGGTGCATGTCCCGGCGAAATTGGTACCGGTTCGTCGTCAAGGACATGCCCCACTCAGAAGAGTATTGGCCGGCCCCGGCCAGCGCCAGTCCGGGCCCTGCTATTGTCGTGGAGTGTGCTAAGACGGACTGACGCCGCTTGCAAAATCCCGTCCCCAACAACGACAGCACCCATGCGCACCGACGAGCCCCGACCCGTTCGCCTGCAGGACTATCGCCCGCCCGACTGGCTCGTCGAGACCGTCGACCTCGACGTTTCGCTCGACCGCAGCGCGACCCGCGTGCGCGCGACGCTGAAGCTCAAGCCCAACGCGAAATCCGCCCCCGCGCCGCTCGTGCTCGACGGCGACGGCCTCAACCTCACGGCGCTCAGGCTCGACGGTACGGAACTTGCGCCCGAGCGCTATGTCGCAACCCCCGAACGCCTGACCATCGCGCAGCCGCCACGGCGCGAGTTCCGGCTCGAGATCGAGACCCTCATCGACCCGTCCGCCAACACGCAACTCATGGGTCTCTACCGCTCCGGCAAGACCTACTGCACCCAGTGCGAGGCCGAAGGCTTTCGCCGCATCACCTACTTCCCCGACCGGCCCGACGTGATGGCGGTCTATACGACGCGCATCGAGGCCGACCGGACCGAGGCGCCGGTGCTGCTCGCCAACGGCAATCTCGCCTCTACCGGCGACGTGCCTGGCGGGAGCCGGCACTTCGCGGTCTGGCACGATCCGTTCCCGAAGCCGTCGTATCTGTTCGCGCTCGTCGGCGGCACGCTCGGCGTCGTCGAGGACCGCTTCCGCACCATGTCGGGGCGCGAGGTGACGCTGCGCATCTTTGTCGAGCCCGGCAAGGAGGACCGCTGCGGCTACGCCATGGATTCGCTCAAGCGCGCGATGGCCTGGGACGAGCGCGCCTTCGGCCGCGAATACGATCTCGATATCTTCATGATCGTCGCGGTCTCCGACTTCAACATGGGCGCAATGGAGAACAAGGGGCTCAACGTCTTCAACGACAAATACATCCTGGCGAGTCCGGCGACCGCGACCGACAACGACTATGCGGCGATCGAGGCGATCGTCGCCCACGAATATTTCCACAACTGGACCGGCAACCGGATCACATGCCGCGACTGGTTCCAGCTCTGTCTCAAGGAAGGGCTCACGGTTTTCCGCGACCAGGAGTTCACCTCCGATGAGCGCTCGCGCCCGGTCGAACGCATCAAGGACGTGCGCGGACTGCGCGCGCATCAGTTTGTCGAGGATGCCGGCCCCCTCGCCCACTCGGTGCGGCCCGCGCTCTATCACGAGATCAACAACTTCTACACGGCGACGGTCTACGAGAAGGGCGCCGAGGTCGTGCGCATGCTGCGGGTGTTGCTCGGCGGGGAGAAATTTCGCGCCGGCATGGACCTCTACTTCGAGCGCCACGACGGCGAGGCGGCAACGATCGAGCAGTTCGTGCAATGCTTCGCTGACGCGGCGCGCATCGACCTCGCGCAATTCATGCTGTGGTACGCGCAGGCCGGTACGCCGGAGATCGTCGTTACCGGCACCCATGACGCGCGCAGCAAGACCTACCGGCTCGACGTCGCGCAGACGCTGCCGCCGACGCCGGGCCAGCCCACCAAGGAGCCGATGCTGATCCCGCTGCTGATCGGCCTCGTCGCGCCCGACGGCCGCGACCTGCCGCTGCAATTGGCCGACGGCGCCCTGGTCGAACGCGGGCTGCTCACGCTCACCAAGCCGGCCGCGAGCTATGTATTCACCGGGATCGCGCAGCCCCCGGTGCCCTCGCTCAACCGCGGCTTCTCGGCCCCGGTCCGGCTGATCGCCAATATCGGCGACAAGAACCTGCGTTTTCTCGCGGTCCACGACAGCGATCCGTTCAACCGCTGGCAGGCCGTGCACACGATCGCCACGCGGCTCCTGGTCGATTCCACTGCCGCGATCCGGCGCGGCAATGCGCCGCTCGAGGACCCCGATCTCATTGCGGCGCTCACCGCGGTGCTCGTCGATCGCGATCTTGAACCCGCATTCGTCGCGCAGGTGATCGCGCTGCCCTCGGAGTCCGACATCGCGCGCGAGATCGGCACCAACGTCGACCCCGACGCTGTGCTCGGCGCGCGCCAGGCGCTGCGCCGCACGATCGCGGGATCGCTGTCCGAAGCCCTGAGCGAAATCTATGAGGGGCTCGCGACATCGGTTCCCTATTCGCCCGGCGCCGAGGCCGCCGGCCGGCGGGCGCTGCGGAACGCCTGTCTCGATCTCCTGACGGCAAGCGCCGATGCGCCGGCGGTGGCGCGTGCCATGCGGCAGTATGAGACCGCCGACAACATGACCGATCGGATGGCGGCGCTGCAGGCACTCTCGCTCTGCGACGTGCCGGAGCGCACGCTCGCGCTCGACGATTTCGCCAAGCGCTACGCCGGCGATCCGCTCATCATCGACAAGTGGCTGTCGCTGCAGGCGTCGATCCCGGAGCCGGCGACCCTCGATCGCGTCAAGTCGCTCACCGCGCATCCCGCGTTCTCGATGGCCAACCCCAATCGGGTGCGTGCGCTGATCGGCGCCTTCGCAATGGCGAACCAGACCCAGTGCAATCGGCCCGACGGCGCCGGCTACGACTTCATCGTCGATACCGTGCTGGCGCTCGATCCCAAGAACCCGCAGCTTGCGGCGCGTCTGCTCGCCGCGCTCAAGAACTGGCGCGTGCTCGAACCCGCCCGCCGTGCGCTGGCGCGGACGGCGCTGCGGCGCGTGGCCGACACGCCCTCGCGTTCGCCCGACGTGAGCGACATCGTGCAGCGCGCACTCGCCGAAAGTTAACCGCCGTAACGCGTCAAGGCCCTTTCCCCCGCCTCCCCAGCTTTCGCGATCCTGCTGTGCGATCAACGCACTAGCGGCTAACCACGGGCGTGAAAAATATCCTAACGGACTCTCGACAAATCACGATTTCTCGATTCCAATCGAAGGTGATTCGGAGAGATGCGGCACATCCTTCCGGTCAAGGGTGACAAGGACTATCCGAACGGGGGCCAGGGATGGCGCGCGCCGAGACTGCGAGCGCGTCTGTACGTTCCGATTCAATCAAGGGGTTGGCTCAGTCGATCGCCAAGCCGGCGTATCGTCGTCTCTTGACGGCGGAGCCGGCGTTGCGGCGGGCCGTCCCCGCACTGATCATCGCGTTCCTCCTGACCATCTGCGTCGGCGCCTTCGTCCAGGTTCTCGACCATCGCCGCCAAGCCGTCGTCGAAGTCCTCAAGCAGATGGAAGCGGGCGCCGACGTCCTCGCCGAGCGCATCGACCGCGCCCGCGGCGACCGCAGCGACTTCGAGAGCCGCATCCAAAGCGAGCTTGATCGGCTCAGCCCGCACTGGGTGCGTTCGCACGGCCGGCATCTTCTGGTCACCAACGCCGACGGCGTGATCATCGCCGGCCTGCGCCATGTGGCGGTCAACAACCTGGACGGCGCCATGGTGGTCGCCGCGCCGCTGGAAGAGGACATCATCGGTAAACGGCTGCTCGACATTCTCGGCGCCTCGCAGCCGCTGACCACGTTCGGTGCGCTGGCTGGCGTGCTGGAAACGCCGCTCGCCGACGGAACGCCGGTGTTCGCCACGGTCCGGCACCTCTACATCGGCCAGTTCGCCATCATTCACCCGCGCTCCGACGCGCTCGCGACCTGGCGCTCCGACACCGCCCTGACCGTCACGCTCTCCGCCACCACCGGCTTCGTGGTGCTGATCCTCGGCTTCGCCTTCCACTGGCAGGCGACGCGCGCGCGCGAAGCCGATGAGATCTACGAGACGGTGCGCACCCGCATCGACACCGCGCTCAACCGCGGGCGCTGCGGCCTGTGGGACTGGGACCTCGCGCGCGGCCGCATCTTCTGGTCGCACTCGATGTTCGCGATCCTGGGCCTGAAGTTGCGCGACGACATCTTGAGCTTCGGCGAGGTCAACGCGCTCGTCCATCCCGAGGACCTGAACCTCTACGACGTGGCGGCCCAGCTCGCCGACGCCAAGGCCAGCTTCATCGACCATGCCTTCCGCATGCGGCACGCCAACGGCAACTGGGTGTGGCTGCGCGCGCGCTGCGAGCTCGTCCAGCAGCCCGGCGAGGCCGGGCCGCATCTGATCGGCATCGCGGTCGACGTCACCGAGCAGAAGACGCTGGTCGAGAAGACGGTCGAGGCCGACCTGCGCCTGCGTGACGCCATCGAGACGATCCCGGAGGCGTTCGTGGTCTGGGACGCGCAGAACCGGCTGGTGCTCTGCAACTCCAACTTTCAGGAGCTGCACAACCTGCCCGACGAGGCGATCGTGGCGGGCGCCTCCTACGAGGCGGTGGTGTCGGCCGGACGCAAGCCGGTGGTGCGCTCCAAGATCACCAGCGAGGGCCAGCTGCCTGGCGCCCGTACCTTCGAGGCGCGGCTCGACGACGGCCGTTGGCTGCACATCAGCGAGCGGCGGACCAAGGACGGCGGCTACGTCTCGGTCGGTACCGACATCACGACCATCAAGGCGCACGAAGAGAAGCTGATGGCGAGCGAGCAGCGCCAGATGCGGACCATCGCGGACCTGCGCGCCTCCCAGCTGGCGCTCGAGCGCCAGGCCGACGAGCTTGCCGATCTTGCCGATAAATATGCCGAGGAGAAGACCCGCGCCGAGGAAGCCAACCAAGCCAAATCAAAATTCCTCGCCAACATGAGCCACGAGCTGCGCACCCCGCTCAATGCCATCATCGGGTTCTCCGAGATCATGGAATCCGGGATGTTCGGACCGCTCGGAACCGAAAAGTACAGCGAATACTGCCGCGACATCCATCAGAGCGGGCAGTACCTGCTCGACGTGATCAACGACATCCTGGACATGTCCAAGATCGAGGCCGGCCGCATCCGGCCCGACTTCTCCGAAGTCCGGCTGGGCCGCTTCCTCAACGACACTATCCGCGTGGTCTCGGCGCGCGCCGACGACAAGCAGCTCACGCTGACCGCCGACATCGCCCACGGCATCCGATTGACGGCCGATGCCCGCCTGCTCAAGCAGATCGTGCTCAATCTCCTGTCGAACGCGGTCAAGTTCACGCCGGAGGGCGGCCAGATCACGATCCGCGCGCGCGCGGCGGCCGGCTGGGTCCGCATCGCCATCGTCGACACCGGCATCGGTATTCCGAAGGACGCGCTCGCGAGGCTTGGACGGCCGTTCGAACAGGTCGAGAGCCACATCACCAAGAGCCACCAGGGCTCGGGACTGGGACTGGCCATCGCCAAGTCGCTCACGGAACTCCACAGCGGCACGATGCGCATCCGCTCGACGCCCGGACGCGGAACCCTGGTGCAGCTGCGGCTGCCGATCGGCGGCCGGCCGGCGCAACGCGACCATGCGTCGGAGGCGGCATAGTTCTTTCCTCGTTCGTCCCCGCGCAAGCGGGGACCCAGCCCATCTCTGCGCACTGAGTATCTGACTCTGGGTCCCCGCTTGCGCGCGGGGACGAACGGAGAAGGCGGCGGCCACATTCCAACCGTCGGAAAGAGGTTCAGCTCACGCCGATTGAATCATTGAATCCTGAGATTGCTCGCGCGGATCACTTTGGCCCACTTCGGAAGCTCGGCCTTGATCCAGTCGCTGAATTCCGCGGGCGTGCTGCCGACCGGATCGAAGCCGAGCACCGCCAGCCGCTCCCTCACCTCCGGCAGCGCCAGCGCCTTGACGATCTCGCGATGGAGCAGCTCGACGGTCTCCCTTGGAGTCGCGGCCGGGACCAACAAGCCGACGATCACGTCGGCCTCCTGATTGGAGGCGCCCTGCTCGGCCATGGTCGGAATGTCGGGCATGAGCGCGGAGCGCTTGGCGCTCATCACCGCGATCGCGCGCAAGGTGCCGGCCTTCACGTAGGGGGCCGCCGTCGATAGCGCCGGAAAGATGATTGGCGTGTGGCCGCCGATGGTCGAGGTCATCGCCGGATTGCCGCCCGTGAACGGCACATGCGTAATGTCGAGCCCGTATGCGGACTTGAACAATTCGCCGGCGAGGTGCGCGGGCGTCCCGGTTCCGGCCGACGCATAGGTGTACTTGCCCGGGTTGGCCTTCGCGACCGCGATCAATTCCTTGAGGTTGTTCGCCGGTATCGACGGATGAATGGCGATCAGCGTCGCGGTCGAGCACATCAGGCTGACCGGCGCGAAATCCTTGACCGGGTCGTAGGGCACGCGCGCGTAGAGGCTGGAATTGATCACGAAGCTGGTGGCGACCGAGATTGCCGTGTATCCGTCGGGAGCCGCCTTGGCGGCGGCGCCCATCGCGATGTTGCCGCCGGCGCCGACCAGATTCTCCACATAGAATGACTGGCCGAGGCTGTCCGACAGCTTCTGTGCAATGAGCCGCGTCGAGGTGTCGTTGGCGCCGCCGGCGCCCACCGGCACAAGAACTTTGACCGGCCGCGCCGGATAGGCTTGCGCTATCGCGCCACGCGGCAGGGACGGGAGTGCGAACCCCGCTGCTGCTAGACCAAGAAATTCGCGGCGCGCAATGCTCATGCTGTCCTCTTTATCGGCTCCAAGCGCATTATGGCGCCTTGCCGGGAAATTGCACGATGCTCGCCGGCGACATTTTTCAGCCGCTGCGGGCTTGACGATCGGGCCGCAGCCGCTCCCAAGATGGCCCCATGGCAAGCTCGATGACGCGCCCGATGACACATCCAATCCAGATCCGCATGGGCGGCTACGGACCGTCGACGACCGGCTTCAGCCGCTCGCTGAAGATGATCGGCGACCGCCTCGCCGCCCAATTCGGCGACCGCATCGACATCAAGTACGTCTGGAACATCATGGACCTCGGCTACCGGGCGGAAGATATCCTGTGGCTGGTGGAACACGGTCTGCTGACGCTCGGCTACCAGTCGAGCAGCTACCTGACCGACCGCGTTCCCGAGCTCGGGCTGGTCGATCTTCCCTTCCTGTTCAGCAGCACCGAGGAGGCGCGCGCGGCGATGGACGGCGCGCTCGGGCAGACGCTCGCGCGCCGGATCGAGGAGCGGATCGACTACCGCATCCTCGGCTACTTCGAGAACGGCTTCCGGCATATCTCGAACCGCACGCGGACGGTGCGCACGCCAGCGGACCTCGCCGGCCTGCGCATCCGGGTGCTGCCGAGCCAGGTCCAGGCCAGGACCTTCGAGCTTCTGGGCGCGGTGCCGCTGCGGCTCGATCTCACCGAAGCGATCGCCGCCATCACCAAGGGCGAGATCGACGCGCAGGAGAACCCGCTCTCGAACACCGTCACGTACGGCGTGCACAAGTTCCACCGTTTCCACACGCTCTCGAACCACTTCTATATTTCGCGACCGATCTTCGTGCATCGCCCGGCGTTCGACGGCTGGCCCGACGATCTGAAAGCCGCCATGCAGCGCGCCGTGATGGACGCGATCGCCTTCCAGCGCGACCTCCACGTCCGCGAAGAGGAGGATGCGCGGCGGGCGATCGAGGCATCCGGCGGCGAGATCGTCGCGCCGACGCCCGATCAGCACGACGCCTTCGTCGCCGCGGTGAGACCGCTACTCGCCGACGCGCGCCGACAATACGGGAAGGACCTGCTTGCGCTGGTCGGAACCAATCTTGGCGAGATGTAGAACTTAGGCAACCGCGCTCAAAGGTCTGGATTGCGCACGGTGAGGACGCCGTCGTTGGTCGTGAAGTTGCCGAGCTCGGTGGTGAAGGATGCGTTGGGCGCGTAGTTGAACACGATTTTCCATCCGGTGTTTGCAAACTGGTCGTGCAGCGCCTTGTGCACCTCGAGGCCGTGGGTCCCGATATGGATGCGGCGCACCTTCTTGCGCAGGAGATCGATGTAAGGCGGGAACACGATGATCTCGGATTGCTGGATGTCCGACTCGACGTAGTCGACCACATCGAACGGCGACAGCACGTCCTTCAACGTGATCGCGCTCATGAGCTTGATCTCGGCTTTGAAGTCGGTGCTGCCCGGGACAAGGTCCTTGGTCATGCCGGTGGTGTTGTGCAGGATCAGATTGCGCAGCGTCTTTTCGAGCCCTCCACGCGAGACCAGTTCATTGACATAGTTCTCGCGGGCGGCGTGTTCGTTGGTCGAGAAGCAGTTCTGGGCGCCGCTGCCGGGCGAACCGACCGGGAAATAGACCGGGTCGTTGCGGTCGCTGATGGCGTAGGGCAACAGCCACTGCTGCGCCGGATCGATGCCGTTGTCGCGCATGTGGCGCGCAGTCCACTCATAGTTGTCGGGCTCCGGCTCGACCGCGACCAGCTTCGAAGGCATCGGGTTGAGCTGCTGTAAGGCCTGGTAGCTGCCGACCGCCTGCGCGCCATAGCAGGCGCCAAGCGTCACCATGATGTAGCTCCCCCGCGCTTCGCGGGCGGCCACGACCCAATTGGCGGCCTCGAACCAACCCTCGCCGTCGGCGATGGTCGGAACCTTGGTGGTCACCGCACCGCCGCCAACGCTTGCCGGGTCCACGCCGAAAATGGTGCGGAACCGCGCGTCCGTCAGCGTCCCTAGGAAATCGACCAAATACCCGCGCGGGACCTGGCCGGACCACGGCTTGATGCCATCGAAGAGGTTCGCATACGCCTTGATATCGTTGGTCTTGATATCGCTCATATCGGGTCCCGGAGACGCGTTTACTGAGGCTCGCTTTATTACGCTTGCAATGTCCATTGACAAGCTGTCGCGATCAAAAAAAGCGCGGTTCGCCGCAGAAAGGCATGCGATAACGGCCCGCTGGACAACGCGCCGGCCTTCCTGCGCCGCGAACAGGCAAAGCGCAGTCTTGGATCAACGGATGCCGGAGCGGACATCCGACACAATTCGATCGCACAAAGCGACAAGCGTCCAAGGGAGGAATTTCCATGCGATACCTCGTCGCGGCTTTATTCGTTGTGAGCGCGATCGCGCTCGCCCGGCCCGTCCAGGCGCAAAACGAAGGGCCGCCCGTTCCGGTCGAGAAGGCGTCATATCACTGGCCGGTATTTCGCAACGAGCACGTGATGGTGCTCCGGGTCATCTTCCCGCCCGGACGCGGCTCAAATTACCACATCCATTCGCTCGACCAGATCAGCGTGCTGGTCGAGGCGGCCGCCAACGAGGGGCAGGAGCTTGGGAAACCGCCCACGCCGGCGCGGCCTGGCACGCGCGGCAACGTCGGCTTCACGGCCTATTCCAAGAAATCCTTCATCCACCGGTCGACCAACACCGCCACGACGCCGTTCCACAACGTCGTCATCGCGCTGTTGAAAGCGCAGGCCGGCACTTTCGCGCCGGCGGCACGCGAGGGCTACACGCAATTGTTCGACAACGAGCGGGCGCGCGGCTGGCGGCTGGCACTTGAACCGGGTCAATCGGCCCCCGCCATCAGCCAGAAGGCGCCGGGGATCAGGGTGGTCATCGACGGCGGCGAGATCGCCGAGATCGTGCCGGGCGAACCCGACCGCGGCCTGGCGCTTCGGCCCGGCGACTTCTATTGGCAGGATGCCGGCGTGACGCGCGGGATCCGCAACACCGGAACGTCGCGGATCGAGATCGCCGAATTCGAATTGAAGTGACACGCTCGATGCCGCCGGCACGACACCGGCAGCATCGGCAGGCACACGCCGAGGTTTCTGGCCAATAATGCCGCTATCGACTAGGAGTGGGCGAAGTTCGATCGATCTGTCGTCAGGCTCGCGATGGTACAACGACCACAGGACCTCAACGAGGTTCAGCTCAAATACTATTCCGACGTCAGCAGCAGCCTTGCTGACCGCTCGCTTCTCGAAAAGACCTACGTTCCGCCGCGGACCGGAAAGGCCTTTCATCTGCCGAAACATCACGTTGTGCGCATCACCTGCTGCGACGGTCCGCAGGTATGCGACTTCAACGCTTTCGCCCGCGACGATCCAGCCGAATATTTCTGGTCGGGACGCACCCGCACGCTCTACGGTTCGCATCTGAAGGTCGGCCAACGGCTGTGGGGAACCGAGCCCAAGATGCGGCCGATGCTCACCTTCATCGCCGACACGGTGAAGAAGCAAAGGCATCCGCACAACGCGACCTCCCACGACCTTCTCTATTCGCGCTGCAGCGAGCGACGCGTCGAGCTGCGCACCGGCAAGCTTGGCCAGCCGAACTGCAACGACAATCTCAAGCGCGCGCTGCGGGAAATCTCCTTCCCCGACTCCTACGTCCATGACGCCTTCAACATCTTCATGACGACGGGATGCGACGATGCGCATCGGCTGTTCTATGTCGACCCGGAAGCCCGGAAGGACGATTTCGTCGAGCTCTATGCCGAGATCGATCTCGTCTGCTCGATCTCGTGCTGTCCGGGCGCGAGCAGCGGCGCCGTCCCGCACGGCCTGCTGATCGAGACCTTCGCCCAGCCCCGTCGCCATGATTGGGAAGTGATCCGATAGTCGCCGAGCCGCACCGACCTTGCGGCGTTTGGCCCATTCAACGGAATGTGACATGCAATCGACCCGCCACCTTCCCGTTTGCGTCCTGTTTCTCGGTTTGGCGACGCAGGCTTCGGCGCAATCGCCGGAGCAGTTCTATCGCGGCAAAACCATCGACGTGGTGATCGGCTTCGGCGCCGGCGGCGGAAACGACGCCTATGGCCGCCTGCTCGCCAACCATCTCGGCAAGCATATCCCAGGCCGGCCCAACGTCGTGCCCAAGAACATGCCGGGTGCCGGCAGCTTCCTGGCGGTGAACACGATCTACAACGCGTCGCCGAAGGACGGCACTGTCATTGGACTGGGGGCGCCGACCATGGCACTCGACGAGAAGATTGGTAGCCAGGGCGTCCGCTTCAAAAGCGCGGAACTCAACTGGATCGGTCGCGTCGACAGCCAGATCGACGTCCTGTTCATGGCGAAGAATTCACCGGTCAAGACGGTCGACGACGCGCGCCGAGTGGAATCGACGCTGGCATCGACCGGCGCCGGCTCCGCCTCGTCCAATTATCCGACCGTGCTGAACAACGTGTTGGGAACCAGGTTCAAGCTCATCCTGGGTTATCGCGGCTCGAACGATTCGCTCCTGGCGATGGAGCGCGGCGAGGCGGAGGGTCATTCGACGGCGTGGAATACGCTCAAGGTCGCGCGCCCCGAATGGCTGCGCACCAACGCCGTCACCCTGCTGGTGCAGTTCGCCGTCAAGCGGCATCCCGAGCTCGGCAGCGTTCCGACCGCCACCGAATTCGGGCGGACCGAAACCGAGCGGCAGGTGCTGGGCGCGATCATGAGCGCCAGCGAGATCGGCACCGCGTTCTTCACAACATCCGACACGCCGGCGGACCGCGTCACCGCGCTGCGCCGCGCCTTCGATGCCACCATGCGGGATCGGGCATTCCTCGAGGACGCCGAGAAGGCGAAGTTCAGCGTGGGTCCGATGACCGGCGAAGAGGTGCAGATGCTCGTGGGCGACGTCAGCGCGCTCTCGCCCGAGCTCGTGAAGCAGATCGGCGCCGCTTTCATCGTGCCCGGCGCCAAGTAGCGGCTCAGCGCATGTCCCGGCATCGCAAGTCGGGTTTACCCGATTTGCGCGCGCATATGCTGCGAAACTCGGGCAAGCCCGAGTTTCGGTGTGGATACCGGTTTGCCGATAAGGACATGCGCCACTCAATGACTCTGGCGGCCCTCCCCTTCACGGCGAGGCGCCCAGGATGCGCACGAAGCTCTTGCGCACCTTGGCCTGCGTCTCGGCCACGAACGCGTCGAGCGTCGCGAAGTCAGGCACGTCGGCCGCGCGCGCGAGCAACCCGACGATGCCGGGCGCGGCGGTCTTCGGGTCGAACGGCCCGGTCAGGCAGAGCCGCAGCACTTGCGTCAGATCGTGATAGAGCCGCACCGCCGGCCGCAGCACCTCGGCGTCTTCGGTTGCCAAGAGCCCCAGCCGCCAGGCCTTGTCGAGCACACGTGCGGTCGAGGTGTCGAGGATGTCGGGTATCGCCGCGGCATGCACGAGCTGCAGGTGCTGGGCGATGAACTCGATGTCGACCAGTCCGCCGGCGACATGTTTCAGGTCCCAGCGGTTGCTGTCGCCCTTCTCCTGCGCGATCGCCTTGCGCATCTCGACGGCGTCGCCGGCCACCGTCTGCACGTCGCGCGCGCGGGTCAGAACGGCGCGGATCGCGCGCTCGATGCGCGCCGCGAAGGCGGGCGAGGCCGAGACCACCCGCGCGCGGGTCAGCGCCATGTGCTCCCAGGTCCAGGCCTCGCTCTCCTGGTAGCTCGCGAAGCCGTCGATCTGGGTCGCCAGCGGTCCGGCCCGGCCCGAGGGGCGTAGCCGCATGTCGACCTGGTAGAGCATCCCATAGTTGGTCGGCGCGGTGAGCGCGTTGATCAGGCGCTGGGTCAGCCGCGTGAAGTACTGCGCACCATAGAGCCGGCGCTCCCCGTCCGATTCCGGATGTTCGGCATCGAAATCGTAGATCACGATCAGATCGAGGTCGGAGGTCGCGGTCATCTCACGCCCGCCGAGCTTGCCGAGCGCGAGGATCGCGGTCTCCTGTCCCGCCACGCGGCCATGAAGCCTCGCGAACTGATCTTCGGTCGACTTGTGTAGCGAGCGGATCAGCACGTCCGCGAGCCGCGCGAACGCCTCGCCGGCCTGCTCGGCCGACACGGTGCCGGACAGGATGCGCGTGCCGATCAGGAACATGTGCTCCTGCGCAAAGATGCGGATGCGGTCGAGGAAGTCCTCGTATCGGCTGGCTTCCCGCAGCGAGCGGTCGAGGCCTTCGGCGAGCTCCGCCTCCTCGGGCAGCACCCCGAAGAAGCTCGGGTCGATCACCGCGTCGATCACGTCGGGAAACTGCGCGAGGCTGTCGGCGAGCCGCGGCGCGGTGCCGAGCACCAGCGCGATCAGCGTGATCAGATCGGGGTTCTGCCGCAGCAGCGACAGGAGCCGGCTGGCGCTCAGCAGCGCCGCCAGGAACCGGTCGAACGCGATCACCGCTCCGTTCGGGTTGGCCGAACGGGCGAAATGCGGGATCAGCAACGGCACCAGCTCGGCGAGCTGCTCGCGCGCCAAATTCGTTTTTAGCGAACGGTGGCTGCCGGCCAGCCATCCCCGGACGAGCGCCGACACTTCGAGCGGCTGCTTGAAGCCCATGGCGGCGAGCTTGTCGAGCGTATCGCGGTCGTCGGCGTCGGGGGGAAAGGCAAGGCCGCGTTGCTTGGCCTCGGCGGCCGGCGCGCTCTCGAACAGCGTCGCGTAATGGCGCTGCACGTTGCGCAGATGGGTGAGCAGGACCTGCGCAAACGCATCGCGGTCGGCAAAGCCGAGGAAGCGCGCGAAGCGTTCCAGGCCCTCGCGGTCACCTGGGAGCGTGTGGGTCTGCTCGTCGGCGACCATCTGCAGCCGGTGCTCGACCGAGCGCAGGAAACAATAGGCCGCCGTCAAGTCGTCGCGCGCCTCGCGGTCGATCCAGCCGCCGTCGGCCAGCACCGCCAGCATGTCGAGCGTCTGCCGTGCGCGCAGCTTGGGATGGCGTCCGCCGGCGACGAGCTGCTGGGTCTGCACGAAGAACTCGATCTCGCGGATGCCGCCGCGGCCGAGCTTGATGTTGTGGCCCTCGACCGCGATCTGGTCGTGGCCGCGAAAGGCGTGGATCTGCCGCTTCATCGCGTGAATGTCGGCGACCGCGGCGAAGTCGAGATACTTGCGCCAGATGAACGGCGACAGGCCCTTGAGCAGCGCCTCGCCGGCCGCGACGTCGCCGGCGCAGGGCCGCGCCTTGATCAGGGCAGCGCGCTCCCAGTTCTGTCCGACGCTCTCGTAGTAGTCGAGCGCGGCCGCGGTCGAGACCGCGATCTGCGTGGAGGCAGGGTCCGGGCGCAGCCGCAGGTCGGTGCGAAACACGTAGCCGTCGGCGGTGCGCTCCTGCATCAGCTTCACCAGCCGCCGCGTGAGCCGCACGAAGAAGGTCGACGGCTCGATGCCGGCGGCCAGCACCGGCGCGGCGGCGTCGTAGAAGACGATGAGATCGACGTCGCTCGAATAATTGAGCTCACCGGCCCCCATCTTGCCCATGGCGAGCACGATGTAGCCGCTGCCCGCCTCGGGCCGCGCCGGATCGGCGGGCTGATAACGGCCGCGGCGCACAGCGTGCGACAACAGATGGCGCACCGCGCCCGATACCGCCGCGTCGGCCAGCGCGGTCAGCGCGGCGGTAATGCGCGTCACCGGCCACACGCCGCCGATGTCGGCGAGCGCGACCAGCAATGCCCCTTCCGCCTTCATGCGGCGCAGGTGCCGCATCACCGCGGCCTCGTCCTCGGCGTCCGCGAGCGCGCGGGTCGCATTGGCGATGATCGTCTCGAGGCGGCGATCGGGGTCGGAATCGAGCAGCGCAACGAGCCGCTCCGGCTCGGCGCGCACAAGCTCCCAGAGATAGGGCGACCCTTCGGCCAGCCCGGCGACAAGTTCGAGCACCTCGGGGTGATCGCCAAATGCCCGCTTGAGCGCCGCGCCGGCGGCCGTGCCGGAGACCTCGGCGAGCCATGGCTCGACCCGTGCGCGCGCATCCGCGGCCGCCTGCAGGCAGGGCGCCGTCGTGATGCGCTCGGCAAGCGCGGATTTTTCGAGGACCGGCGACTTCATGAAGATGCATAACGCGCCGCCACCGATCCGTCACCCTGCACGGGACGCCAGAGCAGAGCACCGCCTAGTCATCGTCGCCCGGGCCGCGCTCCCAATCCCGCCCGGCATATGCAATCGTTACGATCTCGATCTGCGTGCGCAACACCCGGAAGGCGATTGTGACCCTCCGCTCGAATCCCACGGTCCGCAGGCCAGGGAAAATATCGTCACGCCGCGTGCCGCGTTCTGGCGCTGTCACCAGCGCCAGGCACGCAGCTTCAATGCGGTCGATGTAGCCCCTTGCGATGGTAGGGCTGGCCGCGTTGGCAATGTAATCATAGAGCGCCACCAAATCAGCTTCGGCGCGCGGCCGAAAGACAACCTTACGCGCCACGCTTGGCGGCCCTTAGGCGCTTCGCATGCCGCGCCCGCAGGCGATTGAACACAGTGGCGGCGGGCACGCTCGGCCGGGGGTCGCGCATCGCCTGCTCCACCCGCTTGCGCAATACCTCATCGAGCGCCGCCTCCTCCCGGTCCAACGCCCGCAGAGCCGAACGCATCACTTCGCTTGCCGTGGCGTAGCGCCCAGACTTCAGGCGCGCCTCCAGGCTGGCCTGCTGGGGCCCGAGGGTGACGGTAACCGGCTTGTTCGTGCGCATGGCAGACCTTCTTCCTTCGACTCACTATAGGATATTGTATGACTTAATCATACACTTCACCCCTGCCGCACCGGCCCGCCGCGCGGCAACGAGAGAACCGTGCGCAGGCCGGGCTGATTGTCCTCGAGCCTGAGCTCGCCGCCGTGCAGATGGGCCACCGCCTGGGCCAGGCTCAGGCCGAGGCCGGAACCGGGCTGCGAGCGGCTCTGCTCGAGCCGCACGAAACGCTCGACCGCCCGGCTGCGATCGGCCTCGGGAATGCCGGGGCCGCCATCGGCCACGGTGAGCAGGATGCGGTCGCCCTCGCCCGCCGCCTTGACCACGATTTCGGACTGCGTGCCGTCCGGTCCCGGATCGGGCGCGGCGTATTTGATGGCGTTGTCGACCAGGTTGGCGAGCGCCTGGCTCACCAGCTCGCGGTTGCCGCGCACCGGCGCCGCCGCCGGCGCCTCGACCTTGAGCATGATCCCCTTGTCGTCGGCCAGCGGCTCGTAGAGCTCGCCGATCCCGCGCGCCACCTCGGCGGCATCGAATTCGGCCATGTTGTCGCGGGCGTGGCCCGACTCGGCACGCGCAATCATCAGCAAGGCGTTGAAGGTGCCGATCAGCGCGTCCGATTCCTCGATCGTGCCCTCGAGCGCCGCCCGGTACTGCGACTCGTCCTCGGCGGTGCGCAACGCCTCTTCGCAGCGGTTGCGCAACCGCGTGAGCGGCGTCTTGAGGTCATGGGCGATGTTGTCGGACACCTCCTTGAGCCCGAACATCAGCGCCTCGATGCGCTCGAGCATGGCGTTGAGATTGCCGGCCAGCCGATCGAGCTCGTCGCCGGTGCCGTCGATCGGCAGCCGCTCTGAGAGATCGCCGTGCATGATCGTCTGCGTCGTCGCGGTCATCGCGTCGACGCGCTTGAGCACGCGCCGCATCACGAACAGGCCGCCCGCAATGCCGAGCAGGACCACGACCGCCAGCGACCACTGTCCGGCGGTGATCACGATCCCCTGCATGCGGTCGCGCTCTTCCAGGTCGCGCCCGACCAGCATGCGAAAGCCGCCGGGGAGCTGGACGATCTGGACCAGGGCGTGGTGCTCGGTCTGCTCCAGGTCTTCGAGCCGGCGGTAGGCGGTCTCGGTCCAGCCGTTGTGCTCGAGCACGCCCGCCGTGAGCGAGCCGACGTTGCCGGCAAGGCCCTCACCGGCGGCGGTGGTCAAGAGGTAGAGGTAGGAGTCCGGGCGGCGCCCGCGCGCATCGATGGCGTAGGTCAGGCGGCGGATGCCGCCAAGCTCGTACTCGTCGCTCAGCGTCCTGATCTCGGCGTCGACGGTCTGGGTGATCTGCTCGGTGATCAGCCGGCGCGTGTTCCAGGCGAAATAGGCGAGCACGCCGGCGGCAAACAGCGCGAATACCGTGAGGTAGACAAGCGTCAGCTTGAATGCGGTCGTGCGAAAGAGCTTGCCCAGTGCCGTCATGCGTTACCCTTCGCGGGGCATGACAACTTACTTGCCTTCGCGAACCATATAGCCTGCGCCGCGCACCGTATGCAGCAATGGCTGGGCGAATCCCTTGTCGATCTTGGAGCGCAGCCGCGAAATATGCACGTCGATCACATTGGTTTGTGGATCGAAATGGTAATCCCACACGTTTTCCAACAGCATCGTGCGGGTGACCACCTGGCCGGCGTGCTTCATCAGGTATTCGAGCAGCCGGAATTCGCGCGGCTGCAGGTCGATCTCCTTCTCGGCCCGGGCGACGCGGTGTGACAGCCGGTCGAGCTCGAGATCGGCCACGCGATAGACCATTTCCTCGCGGCTGCCGCGGCGCCGCGCCAGCACCTCGATGCGGGCGAGCAGCTCGGAGAACGAATAGGGCTTGGGCAGGTAGTCGTCGCCACCGGCGCGCAGACCCTTGACGCGGTCGTCGACCTGGCCGAGCGCCGACAGGATCAGCGCCGGGGTCTCGATACCCTTGCTGCGCAGCGTCCCGATGACGGAGAGCCCGTCGAGCTTCGGCAGCATGCGGTCGACGATCAGCACGTCGTACTGACCATCCAGGGCATGCGCGAGCCCCTCCTCGCCGTCGGCGGCGAGGTCTGCAACATGTCCGACCTCGCGAAACGCCTTGGCCAGATAGTCGGCGGCGTCGCGGTCATCCTCGATGATCAGAAGCCGCATGACGACTCTGCCGTGTCCATACGCGTCCTCCCTCGCGGAGACGCTCTGCAGCGGTAACGTGGTGATCACGACACTAGCTCAAATAGGGCCGGGTTCAACCGGTGTGCAAGCCGCCCCCCGGATAGACGCGAGGGGCGGCGGGTTTGATCCCGCCGCCCCTCGACCAACCCCGTCCCGGCGGGGGCGACGGATGCCGGGTCGGAGCTAGCTGTGGGGACGGGCCCGAAAGCCCGTCCCCCTGGTTCGTTCCACCGGCGGGGGCGACGGATGCCGGTAGCACGCCCCATTCGGTTCAGGCTCGACTGAGCCGTAACGCCAAGTATTTCGTGCTCTCGCCCGACTTCACGCGCATCATCACGGTGCGCTTGCCGTCCTTCTGGGCATCGCCGATCACGGTGCGAATGTCGGTCGGAGAGGCGACCTTGCGGCCGCCAACCTCGAGGATGACGTCGCCGGTCTTGAAGCCATGCTCGGCGGCGAGGCTGTCGGGATCGACCGCGGTGACGACCACGCCGTCCTTGCCGCTGCCGGAAACCTCGGCGGCCGGAGCGAGCGTGAGGCCGAGCCGCGGAACGGTCTGCCCGCTCGGTTCACGGGTGGTCGGCGTTGCCGCCGCTTCGCGCTGATTCGGAAGCTCGCCGAGCGTCACCGGGACCGTCTTCTGCTGGCCCTTCTGGACGACGGTCAGCCGTGCCTGCGCACCCGGCGCCATGGCGCCGATCTGCCGGGCGAGATCGCGGGCATCCTTGACCGGATTGCCGTTGACCGCGGTGATCACGTCGCCGGCCAGGATGCCGGCCTTGACGGCGGGACCGTCGGCCTGCGGCTCGGCGACCAGCGCGCCTTGCGCGCCCTTGAGCCCGAGACCCTCGGCAATGTCGGCGGTGACCGGTTGGATCTGCACGCCGATCCAGCCGCGGCTCACCGCGCCCTTGTCCTTGAGCTGGGCGACCACGCTCTTCACGGTATCGGCAGGGATCGCGAAGGCGATGCCGACCGAACCGCCGGACGGCGAGAAGATCGCGGTATTAACGCCGATCACGGAGCCGTCGACGTCGAACGTGGGGCCGCCGGAATTGCCGCGGTTCACGGGCGCATCGATCTGGATGAAGTCGTCGTAGGGCCCGGCACCAATGTCACGTCCGCGCGCCGATACGATGCCGGCGGTGACGGTGCCGCCAAGCCCGAACGGATTGCCGACCGCGAGCACCCAGTCGCCGATGCGCGGAGAGTTTTCGGCGAAGGCCACATGCGGGAAATCGCTGCGGCCGTCGACCTTGATCAGCGCGACGTCGGTGCGCGGATCGGTGCCGATCACCTTGGCGCTGTAGGTCTTGCCGTCGTCGGTTCCGATCTCGACCGTCTCGGCCTTGTCGACGACGTGGTTGTTGGTCACGGCATAGCCGTCGGATGTGATGAAGAAGCCCGAGCCCTGACCGGTCACCAGATTGCGGTTGGGCGCACGGCGCAGCTCATCGGGAACGGCGCTGTCGGGCAGACGGCGGAAGAACCGGTCCATCGGCGTGCCGCGCTGGGTCGGCGCCGAGTCGAAGCTCATGCGCGGGCCGCCGTCGATCTTCACGCGAACGGAGATGACCGCGGGCTTCACCTTCTCGACGATGTCGGC
>WNGB01014234.1_pt1 | contig 23371 bp, 10 predicted proteins | sample 5400681 | NCBI WGS metagenome assembly WNGB01 (sample SAMN13153367, study PRJNA577476) | soil metagenome | isolation source: 115 cm soil or saprolite under grassland replicate 2 | place: USA:California | collected 2016-06-15
GATCGTGCTGCGCCAGCCCATCGAGCAGGCCGAGCCGACCCGCGGCATCCTCTGCTCGTCGGCGGCTTTCTGCGCGCTGGATTGCTTGTTCTTTAATTCGGCGGACAGCTTGATTCGCGCCGGTCTTGCCGGCCGGCCGGATGGCCACACGCGTACGCGGCTGGAGGAGGCGCAAGCTGACCTGGACCGAGGGCGTGCGCGCTGGGTCGGCGGCATGTGCCCGCGCTCGCGCGGCCCTGGCCTGGAGCGCGGCTAGTCCGGTCGGGACGTCGGCCATCAGCGGTGCGCAGCTGGTATGGCGACAGCAGGCGAAGCTGGAGTCGCCGGACGCAGAACCTCCTGGTGCGACAATGGCGCGCGAATAGGCAGCTGCGACGATAATGACAAATAATGATACTGCTGTCACGGAAAACAGCTATCATTGCTGTCCCGGAGGCAGTGTATCCAATTCTCGAGGCGCTGTGTGTAGCAGTGTGGTTGCAATTGTCGAGCATTTTGCATTGAGGGTGTCTCCACCGGCAGAGTAGGGTTTAGCTGCGAGCCTGCGGCCCCATGTAATCTCATCTCTGGCAAGACTCACCCCGAACATACAGACGAAATTCTGCCCCATTGTTCAACCATGTATCTGGTCGCTAGCTGCTCGATGAGCTATCGGTCTAGTTCCTTGGAGTGCTGAGGGTGCGGGAAACATCCAAGCGATCTCATGTCGGGGCGCTAAAGGAAGCTCAGCGCGCCTGCCCGAGCACTGTGCCGGCATGGACGCACCTGCCTGAACGACCATGTGTCACCAGCAGCGCGGGAAGGCGTGGCATGCCGCCACCAGCGTAGACCGTACTGTGAAGGAGCGCTCACGCAGGACGGTGGCCCGCACTCCGAGCGAGGGCCACCAAATCGGCGAACATGCCCTGCCCGGCCTGCTCGGGCCCAGCGCCTGGTCCGATGATAGTGACCTCACGGACGGTATCCGTTTCGATCGTGAGTGCGTTCAGCACCCCATCGATACGGGCAAGCGGATCGGTGAGGGGCAACGCCACCGGCTCGACGCGCGCCTCCAATGGTAGAGATGCGCGTCCCACACTAGCGCTCTCTGGCCGCAGTTGCACACTGGCAACCAGCTTGATCCGACATCCATCGCGCGCGGCCTGCTCGATCTCGTCTGGTGTAATCTGCGGAACTGCGCGGCCGAAGGCCACGGCGGCTAGAATCCGGACCTTGGCGACGACATCGTGTCCCTCCACATCATCAGTCGGATCCGGTTCTGCATAGCCCTGAGCTTGCGCGTCGGCCAGGGCCGTGGGGTAATCCAGATCCCCCGCCATCAATGTGAGGATGTGGTTGGCTGTCGCGTTCAAGATACCGCGCACGGCGACCGCACGGGTTCCAGCCAACCCCTCTCGGATGGTGCTGAGCACGGGCGTGCCCGACATCACGGTGGACTCCATGCGGAACTGCACGCCGCGCCGCCGAGCGAGCGCGCCCAATTCCAGCGCCGCGGCGGCGCACGCGCCTTTGCTGGAGGTGATGACGTGCGTGCCACGCTCCAGCGTCTGGCGGATGTGGCTCAGGGCCGGCTCCTCTTCACGGGGATTGGTGTTGCTCGCTTCCGCCAGCACATCGCACTCGGTCTGTGCCAAACCTTCGAGCGCGCTGTCCCAGCGCTGCGCGCCGGGGTAGTCGGTCAAGGGGCGCCCGGCGGCCGCAAGGTCGAGTAGCGCGGGGATGTCGAGCCCGGCGTCGTGATGGATGAAGCCTCCGCGCCGCGTCGCGACACTCACGAGCGAGACGGCAACACCGCATTCGGCTGCCAGCCACGCACGACGCTGATGCACGGCTGTGGCAAGCCAGCGCCCGACGGTACCGAAACCGACGATCGAAAGACGCAGTTGTTGCATACCTGCTCCGGACAAACGCCGCAGCCACAGGAACGGACTGGGAGGGCGGTCGTCGCGCGAGTGAAGCGCACTGAGGCCGACCTCCATCGTGCGGACGCTTGCGTTCCTCGCCGGGGGTCAGCGCGAGTGGGGGGTACGCAATGGCCGATCCACGACGAGACGGCGCTGGAGGGAGCATGATGACCGAGGAGGCTCTTCCTCAGCGGTAAAACAACCACACGATTGCCAGTCCGCAAACGACTTCAGTGAGCAAACAGGGAGCGTGCCGGGTGAGTTTTATCTCACCCGGCATCGTTCTTTTCACGCTTATACAGTGTTGGTTGAAACCTGCCTCGATCCCGTACCGCCTCTGGACACGTGACCACCCCCAGCCGCACCAGCACCAGGATGGCGATGATTAGCAGCGAGCGACCAGGCTCTCCCTGAGCGGCTCCGGCGTCGGCGCCCGGACGACGAGAGCCTACGGTAATGATGACCCGCAGGAGCAGCCACTTCTAGCGTAAGTTTTGTGCAACCACGGCTCATGTGACCTGCTGTGCCGTGGGTAGGTCGGCGGTAAACAAGGGCAGGATGGTCTGATACACCACCTGCCCACTCATCCTGAGCACGGCTCCGGCAAATGGACTATGGCTATCGAACACCAAGGCACAACCCAGCGCGGTCTCGACCAGCTCTGCTCGGCTGTGCGCCACGACCCGCACCAGCGTCTTGACCGCAGTCAGTGCTCCTGCCAACGTCGCTGGCAGATCCTGAATCCGTGTCCGCGCCCACTCTGCCGCCCAGCGCACGAAGTTGGCCGCGAACAGCGCGAACTGTTCCTGGATCAGCATCCCAAACTCCGAGCGCACCAGTGGTCGCCGCATGCTGAATACGCCCTTGTTCTCCTTGATGCCCGCCTCAATCACCTGCCGCCCGTTGTACTGGCCGAACCAGCTGGCCGCAGGCGGCGGCGGCGTGTCCCCATAATAGATCAAGGTGGTGTGCCGCAACTGATCGGGCAACTGGTAGCGTACCTGCAAGGCCTCAAGCGCGTAGCGCCCCTCGCCGATGCGCGTCTCTCCCAGCGCATATGCTTCGGCATTGGCACCTACTCGTTCCCAGACTGCCTGCTCACCAATGCCGCACATCAGTCGGCGGGTGGTGTGGCCGCTATGCACCTTGCTCAGCACCGTGTAGCCCCGTTCAATCAGATAGGCCAGATTGGCAGCGGTCGCAAACCCAGCATCCAGCCGCAGCATGATCGGCACCAGGCTGCTGCCGCTGGCGTTGTCGGCCTCCAATTCGGCCAGCGTGGTCTGCACGTCAGCCTGCTGCGCCTGAATTTGAGCTATCCGCTCAGCCAGGCTGGCTTCCTTCCCGAGCGCCTGCACGATCTGGCGCTCGCGTCGCGCCTGCTGCCGTTTCGCGCGCTCACTGGGCGGCGTGCTGCCCTGGAAGAACAGGGTGTGCTGCCACTCCCACTCGTGCCGCTGCTCAGAGAGCGCTGCCAGCTTCTGCTCGGTCGCCGCCAGTTTGGTGTGCAGCGTGGTGAGCTGGGACTGCACAAGCTCGGTGCGGCGGCGCGGGCGCTGGCCCAGGGTCTGCTCAACCGCCTCGACTGCGGCACGCAAGCACTCGGCCGACTTGGCCCGTCCTCCATAGCGCTGGCAACTCAGCAGCACTCGGCCAGTCGGCCCGCCGCTCAGGCTGCTGATGGCGGCCTGGTAGCCGTTGCAGAGCGCATCGTCCATCCAGCCAAATGCGGCATTGGGATAGTCAGTGCTGGTCGGGCTGACCGAGCGGCCGGTCAGGTCGATATCCACCACCAGCGGCTGTCCCCGTCGCAGCAGACTCACCACTTCGCGCTCCACAAAGGGACGGCTGACCTGCTGCAAGACGGCGATGATCGCCTGCACGCTACTGGCGTCGGCGGCGGCCAGGGTTCGAGAGACGCCCGAATAATGCGCGAAGGTCGCTTGGCCCCAGCTGGCGATAACGGCGTGATCGGCGCAGAGCGGGTGCGGACCGAGGTTGAAATCCTGCAAGTAGTCCAGCCCGGCCAGGATGCCAATGAGGAACTGGATCAGTTTGGTCTGCGGGCGATGGTCACGGGTCTTCTGCTCAATGGGCACCGCCTCCAGCAAGCCGACGAGTCCGAGATGCTGCGCGAACTTGCCGAGCACCACCAGCAGGGCATGATCCGTGACGATCGGGAGCGGTGGGGGCGGAGCCACCGCCACCGTAGCGATGGGGTGTGCAGTCTGCGCGATCACATCCAACACTGATCGACCAGCACCGAGGGTGGTTGGCGGTACAATCATGGTGAGTCCTCCTGATAAGCGCGGAACCAGCGCTGTGGTACGCCTGATTCTGCCATAATCATGAGGACTCGCGGTTTCCAGATTATCAAGGTACAGGAGCGCCAATGCTGATGTTGGCGCTGATTGCACAAAACTTACGCTAGTGCGATACCTGCCCTAGAAACGAGCCAACCTACGTTTATTATAGAGAAGACCACCCCTTCATCCAAGCACAGAAGTGTCTCCTCGTCCGTACGTGCAATCGCGCGGGTTATGAATTGGAAACGAACAGCGGTGGCACTGCGGAAGCAATTCACATGATGACAATCGATGCGCGTATTGCCCAGATTATGCGAGCGCACTCGAGCGGTTGTCGATGATGAACAACCCACTTCTGCGGGCGGGACTAGCTCTGGCAGGCGCCAACACGTGGCTGCAGGGATGCGAGCAAATGCTGGATCCAGCTGTAGAGGACGGTATCTTGAATGGTGTGGATGTGTCAGGTTGGGACTTGCTCGACACCGAGCTAGTGGTACTCTTGGCCTGCGAGACCGGCCTCGGGAATGTCCTGGTGGGTGAAGGTGTAATCGGATTGCGACGCGCCTTTGTGCTTGCCGGAGCCAAGACGCTCGTAATGAGTGTCTATGGAAGGTGCCGGATCGGCAGACCCAGGAGCTGATGGAACTGTTTTACCAGCGCCTGTTGGACGGCACCCCGCGCGGACGCCTTGCGCGGCCCAACTGGCGATGAAGGCCAAGTATCCCGACTCGCTCTATTGGGGCGCGTTCATCTGCCAGGGCGAGCCGGGATCATTACCAGTGATGACACCTTCCACTGCTCAACCATCATGAGCCAACGATGCATCAGCCATGCTCGTTATCAACTTTAGTTTACCAGGCAGTAGTCAGTAAAGGACTGCCGATGTGAACTGACTTCGCAGGTGACTAGCACTATTGACACATTGAATTGATAGGAGGAGGTCATGGAGCCTCTACACATGAATGAGAACCGCATGGAAACTGGGAAAAATGGTGACGTTCTACATCTTCGTAACTTAGTTGACCAATTTCAGCAATGCTTGGAAACGCAAAGCGTTGACAGGAGTATAGAACTGTTGAAAGTGTCGTTGAAGTTGTTTGCAGATCCGGCAGATGACCTTAACCAAGCCGTCCCCGAGCGAGCTGAGCTTTTTGATTATGTTGCCGCCGTATTGGCTATAGGGGGGCGTCTTGAAGCGGCGCATGCCTTTTACCATCGCTCTCTTGCTATCCGGCGTAATATTTTTGGCGAAGATCATCTTTTAGTTGGCGTTAGTCTTGATAAGTTGGCAGATTGTCTTGAGCATTTAGGGAAAACGACAGAGGCCAGCGAGTTGGCTGATCGCGCCAGAGCAATCTTCAAAGCTCACCTCAATCGTCTAAACGAAGCTTTGTCTATCCTGCAACAGCAAGAACAATTTGCGGATGCACTTCCGATTGCGACTGAGGCAGCAGAACTCGCATTTCGCGTGGCGGGTGAGAACGCTCGACTCTATGCACAAAGCTTGAATAACCTTGCTTTCATCTATAAGCAACTAGGCAAACATGGAGAAGCTGAACAGTACTATAGTAAGGCGCTAGACATTTGGAAAGCAGTAGAAAACACATTGAACGATCCTGATTACGCTGCTGGGTTGTACAACTTCGGCGCACTATACCTTGCACAAGATGAACATTCCAAAGCCGAGCCTCTCTTTCGACAAGCAGTTGAAATTCTTCGAGCTTCGGTAGGGGCAGACGAACCCATTTTTCTCGAGATACTTTACTTTACGGCACGAGTTCTCGATTCGCCTGGCGAAGATGCTTCAGAAATACGGGTACTTCAAGCGCGGGAAATGCGCAGAAGAGTACAACTTCTTATTCAGTGTCTAAATAGTCTGGCTAGAACATATGAGATACAAGGCAAACCATCCGAGGCTGAATCGCTGTACCTAACCGCGATACAGATGTGCCGGCCACTCTTCCGTATTAATCATCCCGACACTCTGGCAACTTATGGAGCGCTTCTCGAGCTCTACAAAACACACGAGAATTCCGAAGCATTTGATCGTTTGATGAGCGAGTTAGGCCCGTCATTTATGCACATCGCACGTAATGCACCATTCCAGGTATCTTTTGTTCCAAGTGTCGCGCAGATTTTTAAACCATGGCTCGAAGCTATGTCGATGTCGGATCCAGAACTCAGCCAGACGATCGGAGAGCTAACTGACGATGCATTTCAGAAGGAGCTTCAGAAGTGCGTCGATGACTTTATTCAACAGAATTACAGCGACTGCTTCCGTCAAGCTATCCTACTGAGTGTGCGCAAGCCATCTCTTGAAGTATTGCAGTTGTTTCTGCTTAGTATACAATGGCTTGATGGTGCCTACCTTGGAAAACAAACCGATCGATTGTATCTAACAGTCGAAGATCTTCTTTCGACAATTGAAGATCAGTGGGCGCGACACATTACGAACCTCTCTCTTGGACAAATCAATGTTGAAGAGGTACTGGCGGACGCCGAAAACGATGCCCAACGCTGTCAGGCAAGCTTCTACGCCGCCTGTCGCTTTTTGATTGAAGGCAAAGTAGCAGAAGCAGAACGACAATTCGACTTAGTATTCTCGCTTGATACGGATACCCTTGAGAGACGAATCGCGCCTGAAATTAGTCGGATTACTCCTCCAACGGCAGTTCGCGACATGGATAGTGAATTAGCACACCTCAATAGCCAAGTGATTGAATTTATGCTTACCGGGCAGTACTACAAAGCGATTCCCATTGCCACGCGTGCGTACGATCTCGGCCTCACTGAGGGCTTAGATTTGTCTGATCGCAACTTTCGGGTGAGCTTGTACAACGTAGCAGCATTGATGTACCGCACAGGCGATTACTCAAAAGCGGAACTGTCGTATGCGAGGCTAGTTGAATTTTATCGAACTGAGGACAACTCCGATGTTGTCAGCAAATCGGCGGCGTTGAATGGATTGGGGCTTGTCCGTCTCGAACTGGCTCAATACAGAGAGGCCGAAGGGCTGTTTAGAGAGGCCATCAACGTAGTTAAGGGGGCAGGACGGCAACATAACCAGCATACGTTGCAGGCCATTGGTAATTTAGCGGAGTTATACAGGGAACAAAAGGACTATGCCAGGGCGGTACCGCTATATGAAGAGGTTTTGTCGATTCAGCGCGCTGTAGGTGAACAGAGCGCTGAATATGCTCGTTGGTTAAACAATTATGGGTTGATGCACTTGGAGGCAGGAAACCTTGAGTCGGCGGCTGAACTTCTGAAGCAGGCACTTGAGATTCGATTGGAGGTTTTGCCAGAAAATCATCCAGACCTCGCGAGCAGCCTGCTTTCGCTGGCAAACCTTGAATCCGTGCGACACAATATTGCCGCGGTAAAGCAACATGTGAAAGAGGCGCTTGAAATATACCAAGAGCAATTTGGCTCCAACCATTATACAGTTGCCGTCGCATTAAATAATTTGGCGAATATTTACTTACATAGGGGAGAGCTAGGTGAAGCCGAACATCTGTTACGGCAAGCGCACGAAATGCTCGTATCTTCACTAGGTTCAAGTCATCCAATTGTGGCTACAGTCCAGGCAAATTTGGCGCTTGTCTGTGCTGCAGGTGGTCGATACGAAGAGGCGCTTGGCCTAATGGAGTCAAGTGCGTCGATCGAGGAAGAAACTATTTGGCAAGTATTTGCAACGAGCTCAGACCGGCGGAGAACCGACTATGTCCAATCCTCTTATCTACTTTATTATGCCATGTTGTCGCTGTCATTAAGATTTACTACATCGGAAAGGTTTATCCGAGCAGCATACAATCTAGTCTTGAAGCGAAAAGGAATTGCAACCGAGGCTTCGGTAATTCAACGAGATGAGTTATTGACTGGTCAATATCCGCAACTTAGTCAGAAGATTTTAGCCCTACGTGAACTGCGGCAAAAAATAGCCACCAAAACGCTAAAAGAGCCGGGTGTTGAGGGCCCTACCGCTCATCGGCAAATTCTTGAAGATTGGACGGCGCAAAAGGATCAACTTGAAGCAGAGATCGCTCGACAAATTCCCGAGATGTCTCTGGAACGGCAGTTGCGCACTGCGGATCGATCGGCGATCGCGCAGAAACTGCCACCAGACGCAGCACTGATCGAGTTCGTCCGGTTCAATGCATTCAACTTCACTGCGGTACGAGCCCCCAGCGAGGCACAATGGGTGCCCGCCCGCTACCTGGCCTTTGTCCTACGCGCAGGCGCGCCGGACGACGTGGCTCTGATCGATCTGGGAGAGGCCCAACCCATCGACCACTTGATCGCTGCATTTCGGCAAGCAGTCAGCGGTGAGGCAGATGACGATGCCTCGCGCGGTGACCTACCGAGCGTGATCGAAACGACCGGCGTTTCGACCCGCAGTGACCGACGGAACTTGCGCGCCGCCCTAATCGCTTCCACCCGCAGCATGCGTCCGCGTGCTGCTAACGCCCCGCGTCTGAATCGCGTCGAGATCGGCGCTGCGCTGCGCCAGACAATCTTCGACCCGCTTCTGCCGGCTTTGACCGGCCGCACCCAGCTGTTCCTAGCACCCGACGGCGACCTGACACGCCTGCCGTTCGAGGTACTTCCGCTTGACGAACAACGGTGTGTGATTGACGCCTATCAGATCAGCTACCTCAGCGTGGGTCGTGATGTCTTGCGGTTTGGTACTATCTCTACACGTCAACCCACTGCACCTCTAGTGGTTGCGGCTCCGAACTTCGACCTAGGGGAACACGGCCTAGCGTCGTTCAATTCTGGTATTCCCTTCCAACAGTTAGCGGATACCCGCCAGGAAGGCGTACAGGTCGCCAAGCTTCTGCAGGTATCCGCACTCCTGGACGATGGAGCAGTGGAGCAGACGCTCAAAATACACTCGTCACCGCGCATCCTGCACATCGCCACCCACGGCTTCTTCCTGCCTGATCCGCAGCACAACCCCAACCAGGATCAAATTGGGGTGAGCATCGGCGATCTGCCAGCGATGAGTGCGCTTGGCCGGTTGTCGGCGGTCGAGAACCCGCTCCTGCGTGCCGGTCTGGCGCTAGCCGGGGTCAATACCTGGCTCCAAGGGCACGAGGAGGCGCTGGATCCAGCCGCGGAGGATGGCATCTTGAATGGCGTAGATGTGTCGAGCCTGGACTTGCTGGATACTGAGTTGGTAGTGCTCTCAGCCTGCGAGACCGGCCTGGGCAGTGTCCAGGTGGGTGAGGGCGTGTTCGGGCTACGGCGCGCCTTTGTGCTTGCTGGTGCTAAGACGCTCGTGATGAGTTTGTGGAAGGTGCCCGATCGGCAGACCCAGGAGCTGATGGAACTGTTCTACCAACACGTGCTGAATGGCACTCCGCGTGCGGAGGCCTTGCGGGCCGCCCAACTGGCGATGAAGGCCAAGTATCCTAACCCGCTTTATTGGGGCGCATTCATCTGCCAGGGTGAACCGGGGCCACTGCCTGCCTCTGGGTCGAAATCGAGCTCTAAAGATCGTCCGCTCTAAGCTCTACTGCTCGGACAACCATGTAATAAGCTTCTCAATGGTGAAAGGGGTTAGGCACATGAAGTATGATTTGGTCTTTGAAGGTGGTGGCGCGAAGGGTATGGTTCTCGTCGGTGCCTACGAGGAGTTTGTGCGCCGTGGTCATAGCCATGGTCGGTTGCTTGGTACCTCCGCAGGCGCTATTACTGCTGCCCTCGCGGCGGTTGGCTACACGCCCGACGAGATGCTTGCTGCGCTCGACGAACGCGAGAATGAGCAACCGGTCTTCGCTGGGTTTCTGGGGCAACCAGCCCCGTTCGAACAGGAGGAGATTCGCGCCAGCGCAATCCGAACGTTGTTGCGCAATATCGATTTCAAATTCATTCCTAGATTTGTCGAGGAGCGGCTGGATGATGCGATCGCTGGGATACTCGCCGAGAATCGCCGCTCCCGCCACCTCTTCGCCTTTGTCGAGCGAGGCGGCTGGTATGCGGCTGACCGCTTTGTTACCTGGCTAGAAACTCGATTGGACAGTGGGCCGTGGCACGGCGGGCAACGCCAGTTCAGCCAGATGACCTTGTCCCAGTTCTTCGATGCAACGCAGGTCGATCTGTCGCTGGTCGCCTCGGATACCACCGACGGTCATTTGCTGGTCTTGAACCACAACACCGCGCCGCAATGCCCACTGGTGTGGGCGGTGCGTATGTCGATGAGCATCCCGCTGCTCTGGGATGAGGTGATCTGGCAGAAGGATTGGGGGGCATACCTGGGCCGCGAGCTGACAGATCATGCGATCGTCGACGGTGGCCTGCTTTCGAACTTCCCATTGGAGCTGTTCATTTCCGACGCGCCGCATGTCACTCAGCTGATGGGGCCGAAACAGGACACCCCTGTGCTTGGCATGCTGATTGACGAGTCATTGCCTGTTCCACCGCTGGCTGACGATCGTGGGCTGTTTGTCAACATTACGGTGAAGCCAGCAGAGCTGCGGACGGTGCAGCGTATCAGGCGCTTGATCGACACCGCCACGACCGCCCACGACAAAATGGTGATCGACGCCTTCAGCCACCTGGTGGTGCGGCTGCCAGCGCAGGGATATGGAACCACTGAGTTCGATATGAGCGACGAGCGCCGTGCCGCGTTGGTCGAGGCAGGCCGCAGTGCGATGGCCGAATACTTCGATTTCCCGCCCATGCCTGCGGTATCGGGAGACGAGCGTAGCCTCGAAGACATCGACTCGGCGCGTGCGATGGAGACGGCCGACCGAATTGCGACGCACTTGTTAGAGCAAGAGGCGCGAACTCCTATGACGACCACGGCGACGGCTCCCATCTATCACGTGCTACTGATCGGCATTGACCGCTACCCGCAGGGCTATCGAAGCCTCAATGGATGCGTGAACGACATTGACGCCATCGAGCAGCTGCTGCTGACGCCTCCAGGGGTAGGGATTCCGGCATCCCAGGTGCGGATCACCCGCTTGGCCGCGCCTAATAATGGTCGACCATCAAGATCGCAACTTCTGGGTCAGACGCTTGCCCCGACCAAAGCCAATCTTGTTCGCGCCCTGCAGGAGCTAGCCGGTCCAATCGTCAATCCCATGGATCGCGTGCTGATCTACTATTCAGGCCATGGCGATGAGAAGCTCTTGACCGGCCGAGCAGTGTGGCGCGAAGCGCTGGTGCCGCATAACAATCAGAACATCGAGTATCTATTCGATGTCGAGATCAATGCCTTGATCAATGCTGTTGCAGCGCGCACCAGCGACCTCACGATCGTTCTGGATTGCTGCCATTCAGCCGGGGCTATCCGCGATATGGACGACGTCGATGTGCTAGGGGACATTCGAACGCTTGACAGTAACGATGCGCCGGTCGATCTGCCGAACCTGGTTGCACTGGGTTTGGATGATAGTGCTGATGACCGGGCTCTCGGTGTGAATCTCTTACAATCACCCACTTCGAATTACCTGGTTGTGTCCGCCTGCCAGCCGCACGAAAAAGCGGCCGAAGGGGCCTACCCTCTCAATCAACCCGCCCATGGCGTCTTCACACATAGCCTGCTGCGCGTGCTCGAGCTGGATGATCGGCGACAGCGCGCGACACGTGTTTGGCGGCAAATGGGAGCCAATGGATGTTGGCTATCGGATCGCCAAACAGGCAGACGACACGTACGAGATTAGTGCCGGCACTCTGATGGGCATCACCGAGGGCGCCGAGTTCGCGATCTATGGCTCTGAGCCGCTCAAGTTCCCAGAGATCGGGGATCCGGAGGACAAACCTATTGGGCATCTGAAGATCACCAAGTCTGAAGCTGCCCGCGCGGTTGCCGCCCCGATGAATGGAGCGTTTGCACTGCCCGATGGCGCGCGCAGCCGGCTGGTCAAGCCTGGCGAAAGCGAGCGGCTGCGCGTCAGCCTCATATCTGAAGATGCAACCCTCAAAGCACAGCTCGAACAGTCGCCCCTGCTGGTCATACTGCCACCCGGGACACCTGATGCCGAGGTGGAGGTGGTCGCGCGGGCAGACGGCGGCTGGAACATCGGCAACGACATGGATCGCGTGCTGGCGACAGTCCCAGCAGAAGAGATCGAGGCGCTGCGCGCCGGGCTGGAGCACTACTACCGGTACAACACGGTTCTGCGCATGGCAAAGCGCTGCAACGACGCCCAGCTCAGCAACAGCCTGAGCGTGCGCGTCCTAGACTGCAATGATGCATCCGCCCTACAGGCCCTGTCGCCGGAAGGACTGGCCGACCCGAACCTGCCCGAAGCCCCCCGCGACTCGGATCGGATCTACACGCAGCGGGCGGGGTTTAAATCCTGTGTCAGGGTGATCAACACCTCCCCCTACCTACTGAACGTGACCCTGCTCAACTGCAGCGCGGGCGGCCTCGTCGAGTATCTGAGCGATGCAGTGGTGCGCGAAAAGGCAGCGCACGTCATGTGGTTGGACAACAAGCTGGGAGAACCATTTGAGGCACACCCAGATACATTACGGGCTGACGATCAACGGAAATTTATGACCGATCGGATGATTGCAATCGGCACGACCCGCCTAGATGTGGATCTGAGTTCCCTGTATGTGAGCAAGCTCGTGCAGGATGTCGTGAACGAAAACCTGTCAACAACACGTGATAGGGCAAGCGGTGATAAGGGGCTGCGGGGAAACAAGACATCGGCTGCTCCGACAGAAATGTGGACAGCAACGGTGACACCCATCCGATATGTAGGCTGGTAACGGGCTTTCTTCCCACCACTGCTGTCCTTGTGGTGTGGTTGTCCGGGCCAACTGTCGGCTCGCCTGGATAACCACACCACAAGGACACAAAACTTGTTTGTAATATTCGCGATGGTTCTTGTATTCTGAAGGGCACCGCTCGTCCAAACCTCCCCATTTGGATGTGATTGCATAAGACTCTACAATTGAACAATGCCCACGAGCGCATTGGTTTGAAGCAATTTGAGAAAGGCCTGAGCTATGAATCAGGACATGCAACTGATCGGACGCCTAAACCAACGTATCAATGAGCTCTTCAGGAATGGCCACTATGAGGAGGCTGCATCAATTGCCATCCAAGTTCGTGACCTAACGCGCCAGGAGGTAGGCACAGACCATGCATACTATGCCAGTAGCTTGCACAACCTGGCGCGGATCTACGAGGCGATGGGCAACTACGCGGAGGCCGAGCCGCTGTACCGCCAGGCGCGGGATATCAGGCGTACAGCTCTGGGGGAGAATCATCCCGAGTATGCCACGAGCTTGAATAACCTGGGAATGCTGTACAAGCAGATGGGCAACTACACGGAAGCCGAACCACTTCTCCGCCAAGCCAGCAATATTTGGCTAACTAGTCTTGGCGAGCAGCATCCCTACTATGCCACAAGCCTGAACAACCTTGCACTGTTGTATAAGACGATGGGGGACTACACCAGCGCCGAATCACTGTATCGCCAGGCCAGCGCAATTGTACGCACCGCCCTGGGCGAACAGCATCCTTACTTTGCTCAAAGCCTCAACAACCTGGGGATGCTGTATTATGAGATGGGAAACTACACCGCCGCAGAGCCGCTCCTGCGCCAGGCAAGCGATGTCCGGCGCACCACCCTGGGCGAACAGCATCCTGACTATGCCACCAGCCTCAACAACCTCGGATTGTTGTACCAAGCACGAGGCAACCCGGCAGTCGCCGAACCGCTCCTGCGCCAGGCAAGCGATGTCCGGCGCACCACTCTCGGTGCGAACCATCCCAATTACGCCCAGAGTCTCAACAACCTGGGGATGCTGTACTATGAGATGGGCAAATACACAGCTGCTGAGCCACTGTTGCGCCAGGCTTGCGAGATTCGGCGTACGGTGCTTGGGGCAAACCATCCCGATTATGCTACCAACCTCAATAACCTGGCTGGGCTGTACCAGTCGATGGGCGATTTTACGACCGCGGAGCCACTCTACCAGCAGGCGAACGAGATACACCGAAACATACTAGGCGCCGGCCATCCCGCCTACGCCACCGATCTGAACAACCTGGCGACTCTGTACAAGACGATGGGTAACTACCGGGCGGCCGAACCCCTCTTGCGTCAAGCCAGCGATATTCTTCGCACCGCCCTGGGCGAACAGCATCAGATGTATGGTCAGAGTCTCTACAATCTGGCGAACCTATACACGACAATGGGTAACTACGCCGCTGCCGAGCTGCTTTACCGTCAAGCCAGCGACACGATTCGAGCCGCCCTGGGCAAAGACCATCCTACTTATGCGCTGAGCCTAACTGGCTTAGCTGGACTGTACGAGGAAATGGGCAACTACGCCAAGGCCGAACCGCTTTATCGCCAAGCCAGCGACACCACCCGCGCCGCCCTAGGCAAAGACCACCCCAATTACGCTGAGATTCTGAGCGGCTTGGCTGCATTATATTATGGGCAGAACAACTACGCCGCGACCGAGCCGCTTCTCCTTGAGGCTAGCGACATTCGCCGCGTAGCCCTGGGCGAAGATCACCATGACTACGCTTTGAGCCTTGATAATCTGGCACTGCTGTACACAGCAATGGGTAACTACGCCAAGGCCGGGCCGCTCTACCGCCAGGCGTGCGATATCCTGCGCACCGCTCTGGGCGAGCACCACCATGATTTTGCTCAAAGCCTCAATAACCTGGCGATGCTGTATCATGCAACCGGGGATCACGCGAAGGCCGAGGCACTCTATCGCCAGGCATGCGACATCCTGCGTGCTGCCCTGGGCGAGCAGCATCCCACCTATTCCGCCAGCCTCAACAATCTGGCGATACTGTATACGGCTATCAATCGCGCCGATGAAGCGCTCTCTCTGGTGCAGCAGGCTGCCGCGATCGAAGACAAGCTGCGCACGCAGGTCTTCACCATCGGGTCAGAGCAAGCGCGGATGGCCTATCTCCAAAAGCTCCAAATGGACTTTCACATGCGGCTGTCCCTGATTCTGCAGGAGACGCCTCGGGCTCCTACCACGGCTCAGACAGGTCTTGATATGGTTCTCCGGCGCAAAGCGATCGGGGCCGAGGCCCTCGCAGCTCAGCGCGACGCGATCCTAGGCGGGCACTATCCCAGTCTGGTTCCGAAGCTGCAGGAGCTGAACCGACTGAGCGCACAAATTGCCCAGCAGACCTTAGCCGGCCCGGGCGCCGACGACCCGGGTGCCTATCGCGAACGCCTAGCCACCTGGATCGCCCAGCACGACCAGCTCGAAGCCGAGCTTGCTCGTCAGATTCCCGAGATGTCGCTCGAACGGCAGCTCCGTGACGCTGACCGGCACGCGGTGGCGCAGGCCTTACCACCCGACTCAGTATTGATCGAGTTTATTCGTTGCGAGGCTTACGACTTCTTCGCGGTGTTAGGGCGCGGCGAGTCCGCGTGGAAGCCTGCCCATTACCTGGCCTTCATCCTACGCGCGGGAGCACCGGATACCGTAACGCTTATCGACCTGGGAACGGCAGCGCCGATCGAGCAACAGATCGCCGCATTCCGGAGAGCAATAAGAGGCGAGGCTGATGACGACGACTCACGCGGCGACCAATCCGCCAGCCTCGACACATCGGAAGTCTCGACCCGAAGCGCCCGCCCGACCCTACGCGCCGCCCTTATACGTAGCATGCGCCCACCCAGCGCTAATGCACAACCTTTGGATCCCACTGTGCTCGGCATTTCGCTGCGCAAAGCGCTCTTCGATCCGCTACTCCCAGCCTTGCTGGGCCGGACGCGGCTGTTTATGGCCCCCGATGGCGACCTGACCCGCCTGCCGTTCGAGGCTCTACCCCTTGACGACAAGCAGCGCATCATCGACAACTATCAGATCAGCTACCTTGGATCAGGGCGCGATATCCTGCGGTTTCGCGCCGTCTCACCGCACCAGCCTGCTACGCCCCTCATCGTTGCTGACCCGAACTTTGACCTGGGAAGCCCTACAGTGGAGCAGTTTATCGCTGGCGATCCGTTCCAACGGCTTGCCGGCACGCGCCAGGAGGGGGAGCAAGTGTCCGCCCTACTGCAGGTGCCCCCGCTTCTCGACGACGGGGCGCTGGAACAAGCGCTCAAAGGCTGGTCCTCGCCGCGCATCCTGCACATCGCCTCTCATGGCTTCTTCCTGCCCGACCTAAAGCGCGACCCCAATCGCGATCTCAATGCGCTGGTCATACCCGACTTGCGGGCGGGCAGCGGGCTTAGCCGGCTATCGGCGGTCGAAAACCCGCTTCTGCGCTCGGGGCTGGCATTAGCCGGTGCCAATAGCTGGTTACAAGCACATGAGCAGCCACTTGATGCTGTACCCGAGGACGGCATTTTGAACGCCCAGGATGTCTCGGGCCTGGACTTGATTGCAACCGAACTCGTCGTGCTCTCGGCCTGCTGTGTTCGGGCTGCGGCGCGCCTTTGTGCTTGCCGGGGCCAGAACCCTGGTCATGAGTCTGTGGAAGGTGCCTGACCAGCAGACACAGGAGTTGATGGCGATCTTCTACCATCACCTTCTGGAAGGCGCACCACGCGCCGACGCCTTGCGGGCGGCCCAGCTCGCAATGAAGGCGAAGTATCCCGACCCGCTCTATTGGGGTGCATTCATCTGCCAGGGCGAGCCTGGGCCACTGCCTGCCGTTGGATTGCAGCCAGATTCGGTAACTGTTGATGCTCGTGCGCTTCCGATCGAGCATGCGGACGCGCAGCAGATGGGCAATGATAACTAAGATACAGAACGCGATCGAGCGCCAGATCCGCCCGTTCAGGAGGTAGAAACTATGAATGATATGACAGGACGTGAAGCTGATCAGGGTGAGCCGGATTACACCGCTTTGTTTGGGCGACTACAGCCGCTTCTTTCTCAAGCTTTAGGTGCCCTGGAGACACAAGATCCATTCCAAAGCGAAATAACAGCGAGGGAACTTGAGTGGCTTGGGATGGAGTTTCTGGAGCTAGCGCCAAACGATCGAGGCATAGTGGACGCAAGTCATGTGGCTAATATGTTTGCGGCTTTGCTGCGAGGCGAACATAGAAAAGCCAGGCAGTTCTGGGTTATGCTGTCGCCCAAGTTCATCGAGGATAACGATTGGCTGACCACACTGATGATCAATTCAATGAGTTGAGACTACTAGTATGACAGGACTTATGCGGTGAGGGTTTGGGAGAGGCGACCCCTCCCAAAACAATCCTTATTCTGCTCGGTTCGAGCCCACGTGTGGGCTCGAACCGAGCAGAATAAGGGATCTTGGAGGAGCCTGCCGCCCCTCCAACCCCCCCGTTTCAGTGATGCTGTGTCTGGCTTGACCAAATAGAGGTAGGCATGGATGACAACGTGCAGGAGCTAGACCGCCTGAACGAAACCGCAGCCCAATTGTACGAGCAGGGCCAGTACGAGCAGGCGGTGGCGTTTGCCATCCAGGCTTGTACGCTGACACGGAACCGGTTGGGCGAAGATCATCCCAACTATGCTACCAGCCTGACCAGCGTGGCGGTGTTGTACTGGGAGATGGGCAACTACGCCGAGGCCGAGCCACTCCTTCAGCAGGCCAGTACGATCGATCGAGACGCGCTCGGCGCAGATCACCCTCGGTACGCCAACGACCTCAACAACCTCGGCGGATTGTACCGGGAGATGGGCAACTACGCCGAGGCTGAGGCTCTCCTCCAGCAGGCCAGCGCGATCCTCCACACTGCCCTGGGCGGCCAGCATCCCGACTATGTATCCAGCCTGTACAACCTGGGGATGCTGTACTGGGAGATAGGCAACTACGCCGAGGCCGAGTCGTTCCTCCAGCAGATTTGTACGATCGATCGAGACGTGCTCGGTATTGACCATCCCGGATACGCTAACGATCTCAGCAATCTGGGCATGCTGTACCGCGAGATAGGCAGCTACGCAGCGGCCCAGCCGCTCCTCCAACAGGCTAGCGACATCCGCCGCGTGGCCCTGGGCGAGGATCAGCCCGATTATGCCGAGAGCTTGAGCAATCTGGCGATACTCTATCAGGCAATGGGCAACTACGCGGCGGCCGAGGCGCTCTTCCGGCAGGCCAGTGATATCTACCGCGCGGCCCTGGGAGAAGACCACCCTGACTATGCATCCAGCCTGAAAAGCCTGGGGGCGTTATACCGTGAGATGGGTAACTACGCCGAGGCCGAGTCACTCCTGCGCCAAGCGCCTGATATTTTGCGCAGGACGCTGGGCGAAGACCATCCGGATTATGCGTCTAGCCTGCACGACTTGGCGCTCCTCTACCAGGACAAGGGCAACTACAGCGAGGCCGAACCCCTCCTTCGCCGGGCCAGTGCGATTGACCGGAACGCGCTAGGCGAAGAGCATCCGACATACGCCAACGACCTCAATAACTTGGCGCTGCTGTACCAGGCGATGGGCAACTATGCGGCGGCCGAGCCGCTCTACCGTCAAGCCAGCGCGATCCGGCGCGCGACTCTGGGCGAAGCTCATCCAGACTATGCCCAAAGTCTGCATAATCTCGGGGCGTTGTATTGGGCGATGGGCAACTACGCCGACGCCGAGCCGCTCTACCGTCAAGCCAACGCGATCTGGCGCACCGCGCTGGGCGAAGAGCATCCTGACTATGCATCCGGCCTGGGCAATCTGGCACTGCTCTACCAAGACATGGGCAGGTACGTCGAGGCCGAACCCCTCTTCTGCCAGGCTAGCACGATCCACAGGAACGCCCTTGGAGCGGACCATCCGGGGTACGCCAATGATCTCAACAACTTGGCGGTGCTGTACTGGCAGATGGGCAACTACCGGGAGGCTGAGCCGCTCTACCGCCAGGCCGGCATGATCCGGCGGGCCGCCTTGGGCGAACAGCACTCCGATAACGCCATCAGCCTAGCCGGCTTGGGGACGCTATACCAGGACATGGGCAGGTACGCCGATGCGGAGCCACTCCTGCGCCAAGCCAGCGCGATTCTACGCGCCGCTCTGGGCGAACAGCACCCCGACTACGCCACCAGTCTGAACAACTTGGCAGAGCTGTACCGCGAAATAGGCAACTACGCGGAGGCCGAGCCGCTCATGCGCCAAGCCAGCCAGGTCAGACGCATCGCTCTGGGCGAAGAGCATCCCGACTATGCCCAAAGCTTAAACAATCTCGCGTTGCTGTATCGAGCAATGGGCAACTACGACGAGGCTGAGTCGCTGTATCGCCAGGCCAGCGAATTCAAGCGCGCTGCGCTGGGCGAAAACCATCCCGACTATGCATCCAGCCTGAATAATCTGGCAGCCCTATACCAGGCCATAGGCAACTACGCTGCATCCGAGCAGCTTCATCGTCAGGCCTCCAAGATCCGCCGGAGCGCCCTGGGGGCACACCACCCTCTGTATGCCAGCGACCTCAACAACCTGGGGATGCTGTACCTTGAGATGGGCAGCTACGCGGAGGCTGAGCCGCTTCTGCTCCAAGCCAGCGCAATCCAGCGAGACGCTCTGGGCGAAGAGCATCCTACCTATGCGATTTACGTGCATAACCTGGGGGTCTTGTACGCCGCCACCAAACGCGCCGCCAAGGCGCTACTGCTGATACAGCAGGCGGCCGCAATCGAAGACAAGGCGCTCTTCCAAGTCTTCGGTATGGGCTCCGACCGCGCACGTATGGCGTTTCTTCAAACGCTCCAGGCGCACTTTCACGTCAATCTCTCCCTGATCCGAGAAGCGCGCAACACCCCCGCGATTATGCAGGCCGGCCTGAATCTGGTGCTCGGGCGCAAGGCAATCGGGGCCGAGGCGCTTGCGGCGCAGCGAGACGCCGTCCTGGGAGGGCAGTATCCCAACCTGGCTCCCAAATTGCACGATCTAACCCTACTGCGCGGCCAGATTTCCCGGCTTATTCTGGCTGGTTCTGGTGCAGAGGATCCTGAGGCCTACCACCAGCGCCTTGCTGAGTGGACCGCCCAACATGATCGGCTTGAAGCTGACCTTGCCCGGCAGATCCCTGATCTGTCCCTGGAGCGCCGGCTGCGTGCGGCGGATCACCAGTCGATTGCACAGGCGCTGCCGGCAGACTCAGCTCTAGTCGAGTTCGTCCGGTTCGATGCCTTCGACTTCACCGCTGTACTGGCCCGCGGCGAACGGCAATGGAAGCCGGCCCGCTACCTGGCGTTTGTCCTGTCCAGCGGGTCGCCCGATGATATAACCATGATCGACCTGGGGGAGGCTAGGCCGATCGAGCGCCTGATCGCCGCATTTCGGCGAGCGATCAGCGGCGAGGCAGATAGCACTGAGGAGCCCGACGAGCCGCCGGCCCATCCCGGATCCCTTGAAGTCTCCCTCCGAAGCGACCGTGCGTCCTTGCGCGCTGCGCTCGCTGCCACCACCCGCAGTATGCGGCCACCCACGCCCGGCGGGGGACACCCAGACCACGCTGCGCTCGGGGTCGCACTCCGCCAAACCTTGGTGGATCCGCTCCTTCCGGCCCTGGCCGGGCGGAGGCGAATCTTTCTGGCGCCCGACGGCGACCTTACCCGCCTGCCATTCGAGGTTCTACCGCTCGACGATCAAGGATCTGTCATCGACGTTTATCAGATCAGCTATCTCAGTGTCGGGCGTGATGTTCTACGGTTCGGGGCAGCCCCCCGGCGGCCATCGGCTCCGTCTTTGGTCATCGCCGCCCCAAATTTCGATCTTGGGGGGCACAGCCTAGAATCGTTCAATGCCGGTGTTCCATTCAGGCAGCTTACCGGCACTTACGACGAAGGGGTGCAGGTGGCCTCGCAGTTGAAGGTGCCTCCGATCCTCGGCGACGGCGCACTGGAGCAAGTGATCAAAGCACATCTCTCGCCGCACATTCTGCATATTGCCAGCCACGGGTTCTTCCTACCCGATCCGAAACGCGGCCCCTCCCGAAATTTGCCGGGGATAAGCATGCTCGATACGCAAGCTGGCGCCATGCTCAGTCGACTATCAATGGTCGAGAATCCTCTTCTGCGCGCCGGGCTGGCGCTCGCGAGGGCCAATGCCTGGCTCCAAGGGCACGACCAGACGCTGGACGCAGCTGCCGAGGACGGCATCCTGAATGGCATAGATGTGTCGGGACTGGACTTGCTGGACACCGAGCTGGTAGTGCTCTCGGCCTGCGACACTGGCCTGGGCAGTGTGCAGGTCGGTGAAGGCGTATTCGGGCTGCGGCGCGCCTTCATACTGGCGGGAGCCAAGACACTCGTGATGAGTCTGTGGAAGGTGCCCGATCGGCAGACTCAGGAACTGATGGAACTGTTCTACCACCACCTGCTGGAAGGTAAACCACGCGCGGACGCCTTGCGGGCGGCTCAACTGGCGATGAAGGGCAGGTATCCCGACCCGCTTTATTGGGGCGCGTTCATCTGCCAGGGCGAGCCGGGGCCACTGCCTGCCTCTGGGTCGAAATCTAGCTCTGCTGATCTTCTGCTGTAAGCCGTACTGCTCGGACAACCATGTAATAAGCTGCTCAATAGTGAAGGGAGTAGCCACATGAAGTATGATTTGGTCTTTGAAGGTGGTGGCGCGAAGGGTATGGTTCTCGTCGGCGCCTACGAAGAGTTTGTGCGCCGTGGTCACAGCCATCGCCGGTTGCTTGGTACCTCCGCAGGCGCTATTACTGCCGCCCTCGCAGCGGCTGGCTACACGCCCGACGAGATGCTTGCTGCGCTCGACGAACGCGAAAATGGGCTCCCGATCTTCGCTGGGTTTCTGGGGCAACCAGCCCCGTTCGAACAGGAGGAGATTCGCGCCAGCGCAATCCGAACCTTCTTACGCAATATCGATTTCAGATTCATCCCTGGATTTGTCGAAGAGCGGCTGGATGATGCGATCGCCCAGATACTCGCCCAGAATCTCGGCTCCCGCCACCTCTTCGCCTTCGTCGAGCGGGGCGGTTGGTACGCGGCTGATCGCTTTGTCACCTGGCTAGGAACTCGATTGGACAGTGGGCCGTGGCACGGCGGGCAACGCCAGTTCAGCCAGATGACCTTGTCCCAGTTCTTCGATGCAACGCAGGTCGATCTGTCGCTGGTCGCCTCGGACACCACCGATGCTCGTCTGCTGGTCTTGAACCACAACACCGCGCCGCAATGTCCGCTGGTGTGGGCGGTGCGTATGTCGATGAGCATCCCGCTGCTCTGGGATGAAGTGATCTGGCAGAAGGATTGGGGAACATGCCTGGGCCGTGATCTGAGTGGTCATGCCATCGTCGACGGTGGTATGCTCTCCAACTTCCCGCTGGAGCTGTTCATTTCCGATGCGCCGCAGGTGACCCAACTGATGGGATCCAAGCAGGATACGCCCGTGCTCGGCTTGCTTATTGACGAGTCAGTGCCCGTCCCACCGCTGGCTGACGATCGTGGGCTGTTTGTCAACATTACGGTGAAGCCAGCAGAGCTGCGGACGGTGCAGCGTGTCATGCGCTTGATCGATACCGCCACGACCGCCCACGACAAAATGGTGATCGACGCCTTCAGCCACCTGGTGGTGCGGCTGCCAGCACAGGGATATGGCACCACCGAGTTCGACATGAGCGACGAGCGCCGCGCTGCGTTAGTCGAGGCTGGCCGTAGCGCCATGGGAGACTATTTTGACAACCCTCCTGAGGAGGGATCACGCGACCTCGAAGATACCGAGACAGCGCGTGCGATCCACACAGCTGACCGTATCGCGATGCGCTTGTTAGACCAGTAAACGATGATGTGAGCAACTGAATTCTAGTTAAGGGATAGTTGAAGGCTGTGCAATACCAATCGGAGTCCACTACATACATGAAGAAAGGAGAGCGGGACGATGGCACTTTGGGAGTCCTTAAGCGAGTTGTTTCAGCGTGACGCAGCGCATCTTGACCGCCCGGTCATTCCAGCCGATCACATCTTTCCTCCCTTGGCGGATAGGGCGAGTGTCTCCGCGGGAGCAGGCTATTTCCAGATCTGGGCCGTCAAGATGTTCCTCAAACATGATCGCGAGTGGTTCAAAAGCTGGTATCCGGTCGTCCAGTCATTGACCAGATTCCGTTTTGGCAACCCACCGAGCCTGGTTGAACTTGCTCAGGTGGCCAATACCTTCGCCAAAATTGAGGTGGCACGAACGAGGCTTTTGTCGTACCGTTGGGTATCTTGCAAACACCCGCAACGGAGGAACGACAAAAGCCTATGCCGGACATTATAGCACTCTTGCTCTGCCTGCATCCTGAGA
>WNGB01008296.1_pt1 | contig 23367 bp, 21 predicted proteins | sample 5400681 | NCBI WGS metagenome assembly WNGB01 (sample SAMN13153367, study PRJNA577476) | soil metagenome | isolation source: 115 cm soil or saprolite under grassland replicate 2 | place: USA:California | collected 2016-06-15
GACGCCCTATGGCTTCGACCAGGCCGACCACCGCGCGGCCGGGCTCGCGACGCTCGACGCGGTGCGCGACGCGGGCAACCGGTGGGTTTTCCCGGAGCAGGTCGACAACGAGGACCTCGAACCGCACGCCGTGCGCTGGCTCATCGTCCCCGGGCTCGCCGGCTTCGGCGCGACCCACGGCGTCGAGGTCACGGGTGAGCCGCTGCGCCGCGGCGTCGCCTCGCTCGAGGCGCACGCCGCGTACCTGGCCGCGCTCCCGGACCACCCCGCCCCCGAGGACATCATCCCGAAGTTCACCGCGATGAGCGGCAAGGCCATGGGCGTCGAGCACGCCGTTCTGTTCCGCGCCCACGACCTGCAGGCACCACCGGAGTTCTTCACTGAAGCCATGCAGGACTGACCCGGGGCCGCTCGGTGACGATGCCCGTCCGCCATGCCCACGCGGCGATCTCGCCCCTGTTGCGGGTCGCGACCAGCAACATGCCACCGATTCGCGTGTAATAGCGCCGAGGATCTTGGTAATAGGCTGTTCGCGCCCACTCATCTACAGCCGGGGCAGCGCCATTCGGCTCACCCCGCCTGCCGCACCCGGTAGCGCAGGTGCAGCACGCCTGGCCCGTCGAAGGCACGGGTGAGTTCCAACTCGATGTGCTCCGGCGGCATGTCCTCGAACAGCCGGTGGCCCTGCGCGCCAGCCAGATCAACGGCTGCGGCTGGTGCACCGACATCCACACCAAGGAGGCCGCGGCCGCCGGTGAAACCCCGGTCCGGCTCCACCGGGTCGCCGCCTGGCGCGAGTCCACCGTGTTCACCGAGGCCGAGCGGGCCGCGCTGGCGCTCACCGAGGAGGGCACCCGGCTCGCCGACGCCCAGCACGGCGTGTCCGACGAGACCTGGGCCCAGGTGCGCAAGCACTACGACGACGACCAGATCGCCGCGCTGGTCTCCGTGGTCGCCCTGATCAACGCGACCGACCGGCTCGCCGTGTATCGGCCTGGTCACCGGCGAGATCGTGCCACCTGGGTCCTCCCCCGCTGCCGTATCCCCGGGCCGGTCCCCCAGCCGCGGGACGTGCCTGCTGGCTGGATCACGAACGGGACGGGCCTGGCGTGTGCAGGGCGCCGGGACGAAGCGGGGTGCCGAGAACCTGCCTGACGAGGGTGCGGTGGGCGGCGTGGAGGGTGCGGACCGCCGCTGGCGTCAGGCCGGGCTTGACGGGGTCGCGGCCGCCGCGGGGCCGCCCGGGCTTCGTCGGGATCCACAAGTGGCCAGGATCGCTGCCCTGGAGCTCGGCGATGATCGCCGCCCGGGCATCGAGCCACCGGGTGAGGATCTGCACCGTGGGGCCGCCGAGCGGGTAGCTGCCGTCGGCGAGGTCGATGCGTGCCTCGCCGTCCAGATGCAGGGCCCTGACCTGGAGGCCGGCGAGTTCAGGGACAGACCGCCCGGTCTCGGCGACCAGTGCGGCCACAGCGGCCGTGCGCAGGCAGGTGACGGCGTTGGCGTGGACGGGCCTGCGGGCGGCCAGGTCGCGGAGAAGGCGCTCGGTATCGGCCGGGGTCAGGTAGTAGCCGCGGGCGGGTGGCTGGCTGTCACGGCGGTCCGGCCGGCCGAGGAAGTCAGCAAAGGCGTTGTAGGAGTCGATGCGCACGCGCATCGAGTTCGTGTACGCGGCGGCTTCCGGGCCGCGGAGGGTGTTGCGGGTCCGGGTCTTGCCTGCGGCCGCGTCGCGGAGCCACGCATCAGTTCGCGCCGGGTCCAGCAACTCGGCGAGGGTGATCTCGGTGGCACCGCTGGCCTGCTGGGCATGGCGCAGGTACTCCTCGAGGTAGTGCCTGCGGATCCGCCGGGTGGTAACCGTGAACTGGCGGCCGGCCAGGTCACGGATGAACTCGTCTAACGCGTCACGTGCCGGTGTGCGGCCGTCGGGAGCTGGCATGTCCCCGACGATATCCGCTCGCGGTGATAACAGCAAGATGCGCTCCCCCGGATCGAACCCGGCCCCGCTCCCCTGCCGCGTCCCGGTGGTCCGTGCCGGTCCATTTCGTACCGGGTCGGACCACACCGGGCCGACCCGGACCCAGCACAACCCGCAGTGATGCGCATGGTGTCGGTGACTCGCTTCTTGCTGTTATCTAGGTGCCTCAGGCGCGAGGCAGGTGAGGGCTTTGCCCGCCTCTTGCTGTTATCGCGTCCACGGTCAGGGAGCGGCCGGAGGACACGTGTTCATCGGCCCTCAGCCGCTGCCCGGGGCTTCCCGCGCCGCTGCTCGCGCCTGCTCCAGCTGGTCGGCGGTGACCGGGCCGGTCCCCGGCAGGCCCGCGGCCACCCAGGCGTCCTGGGCGCGCGCCACGTCACCGCCCGCCTCCTGCAGGACCATCTTCTTCGCCGTGGTGTTGGGCACGGCCGCCTCTGCGCCGAGGTCCATCAGGTGGGCCAGCATCCGGACCGACTGGTTCCGCTGCCCCGCCTTCCGCTCGTTGTAGCGGTAGACGAGTACCCACCGTCCTTCCAGGGCACGGGCGCGCTCGATCAGCGCCCGTCCCCGGTCGGTGTCCGCGTGCTCGGTGCGGATCGGCTCACTCTCGCCCGACGGCAGCCGCAGCGTGACCAGCCCCCGGCGGCTTGATTCCTCGATCTGGACGTTCTCCAGGAACGCGACGAAGGTCCGGGCTGACTCCAGCCGCTCGATGTCCTGCCTGGCCTGCTGGGCGATCAGGTGCAGGTCCACGGTCAGGCCGTGTACCCGGCGGCCCCACGCCGCTTCCCCGCCAGGAGGGCACGGGCCCGCAGCCTGGGCAGCCGCGATGACAAGGCTGTAGTGGCTGGTGTCCACGCCGCCCATTATCGCCCGTCCGGGCCTGCCGTTCCCGTCACTGGCTATCGTACTCGTCGTGGCGGCGCCACCAGAATCCGTCCTCGTTGCGGCCGAGTGGCGCGCGGTCGAGCCACTGGTACATGCCCCAGAGCCCGTCCAGCCCGCGCTCGTACGCCGAGTAGGTGTGGTAGACGGCGCCGTCCTGGAGCGCGAACGCGCTCACGCCAGGCCCTTCCCGCCGGTACGTCGCCCAGTCCGTCCCGACGATGCCTGACGCGAACTCGTCGAGCCCGGAGCTGTCCTGGCCGGCCGGCGGCCGGAAGTCCATCGTGCGGAAGTTGTACTCGGCGGTTCCCGACGCCCACTCCTCCGGGGTGACCGCCGCCTGGAAGTCGTGGTTGAAGTCGCTGCCGGACGACGACGCCCAGGGGAAGCTCCAGCCCATCCGCCGCTTGTAGGCCTGCAGTTTCGCGAGCGGCGCCCGCGACACGGCGCAGAGCGTGACATCGTGATTCGCGAGGTGGACGACGGAGCCGTCGAAGCCGTCGGCGATCGCCGAGCAGGAGGGGCACCCTGCCGTGTAGTCGGACCCGAACATGAAGTGGTAGATGAGCAGCTGCGAGCGTCCTGCGAAGAGACCGGCGAGCGAAGCCGGGCCCTCGTCGGTCTGGAAGCTGTACTGCTTGTCAATCCGGACCCAGGGCAGTTCCTGCCGCCTGCGCGCGAGTTCGTCGCTGCGCCGGGTCAGGGCCTTCTCGTCCTGGAGCAGCTCCAGCCGGGCGGCCAGCCACTCGTCACGTGTTCCGGTCTTATGAGCGGTCATTGCTTGTCTCCTTCATGTCGCTGGCGAGCGGGGCGCGGCCCGCGGCACCGGTGAGGTCTCACATCGCTGGCGTGAGCCCGGGAACTGACGAGGGTGCGATGACAATCAGGACTCCGAATCCGGCGATCGCCAGCGCCAGTGGCACATCGATGACGGCCTTCGCGGGCAGCAGCTTCTGGCCGATGGCGAGGACGGTGATCACGGCCATCCAGATGACGCTCATGACGCCCAGCGCCACCAGCATCACCATCAGCCCGGCGCTCGAGCCGACGCAGCACAGCCCGAAGGAGAATCCAGAGCGGGTGCTCTCCCGGCAGCGCCTGCGGAAGTGCTGCTTGGCCGGCGTGAGCTCGTAGACGCCGGCCGCGATCACCACCACGCCGGCGGCGAGTGACCCGTGCGGCCGGTACAGCACATATACGGCGGCGCCCGCCAGCGCCCAGACCGCCAGGTAGGACCCGACGAACGGCGGCACGGCGCGCACGCGGCCGCTGGCCCGGGCACGTCTCACCACCGCCGGCGCCGCGCCCGGCAGCATCATCGCCGCCATCATCGGCACCCACAGGGCGGCAAAGAACGCGAACGAGCCGAGCCGGGTCGCCACGCCCATGTCCATCCCGCTCATCTGCCGGACCGCGATGACCCAGGAGGCGGCGGCGAGCCCGAGCGTCACCGCCAGCGCGGCCGCCGTGGCCATCCCGCTGCCCGGCCGGGCACCGGGCCCGGCGGCCGGGCCTGCGCCCGTCAGGGTGGCGGCGCGGGAAGCCTGCCTCATGTCGTGCTGCGCGGGGCTGCCCGGGGAGCTTCGGCCCGTGCCGGGCACTGTGCCCCTCCTTCCGCTCATGACGTGACGGGTGCCGCGGCCACGGACGCCGCAAGCTCACGCTCGAACGCCTTGACCGGGCCGGCGCGCCAGCTCTCCGCCAGGGACTGGGACAGGGGATCGGGGAAGATGTCGTCCTCCCCCATCTCCACTCCGTCGAAGATGGCCCGCGCCACGGACTCGGCAGAGGCCTTCGGTATGTCGAGGCCCCGGTTCATGTCGGTGTCCGTGGGGCCGGTCAGGACGGCATGAACCCTGATGCCCCGGCCGGCCAGGAGAGCCCGCAGCGATTGCGTCAGGGAGAACGCGGCCGCCTTGGAGACCGCGTAGGCCGGAATGAGCGGCAGGGGCGCGAGGGCGTTCAGCGACAGGTTGTTGACGATGGCTCCCCGGGAATCGGTGAGCAGCGGCAGGAAAGCCCGGGTCACGTCGTAGGTGCCGAAGAGGTTGACCGCGAGGTGCTGCTCGAGTGCTCCGCGATCGCCGAGGTCATCGTAGAGCGCCACCCCGGCGTTGTTGATGAGGAGATCGAGGGAGTCAACCCGGCCGGCGGCCAGCTGAATCTGCGCCGCGCTGGTCACGTCCAGGGCCAGGGGCGTGACGCGCCGGTCCGGGCGAGCCGGGGGCTGGCGGGTACCGGCGTACACCCGCCCCGCGCCTCTCCTCAGGGCTTCCTCGGCCAGAGCCTGGCCGATGCCACGATTAGCCCCGGTCACCAGGACCGCCTTGCCTTCGATGGTCATGCTTCCTCCTGTGCAGTGCGGGGTCCGCATATAGCAACCAGTTGATTGCGATAAATCTATAGCAACCTAATGGTTGCGTCAAGTGTCCGGCCCCCCGCTGAGAGCTGTCCAGGGGGCCGGGGCCGGGGCCCAAGTGTCCGGCCCCCCGCTGAGAGCTGTCCAGGGGGCCGGGGCCGGGGCCGGGGCCTTAGGCGATCGGGGCCGCAGCCGATACGCTCGGCTGCGTGTCGCGGCCGCCGGCGACGGCCGCCGGAGCTGGAGGTCGAGGCTGTGGCCGATCAGGCGCCAGACCAGCAGGCCCGCGAGTTCGCCGCGGCGTTCCGCGGTTTCCTGGACTGGATCCACCGGCCTTCCGGCGCGGAGAACGAGGTGTCCGCGCTGGTGCGCGGCTTCCTGGAGGCCGGCGGCGAGCGCCATTCGGTGGTGACGCGGGAGCTGGCCCCGTTCGAGCACGTCAACCTGCAGACCGCCCTGGACGCGTGGTCCGCGGGCGCGGGCCGGACGGTGGAGGTCCGCGGCATCGCCCTGCCGCCGCATTACGGCGGCCTGACGCTGCAGCAGCTGGTCGCGGGCGAGTCGCTGCCCCCGCTGCGGCTCACGGCGCCGGCCCTGGCCGACCTGCCGAACGGGCCGGGCACGGCCCTGGCCTGCCTGCGGCTGGCCCTGCTGCTGGTCACCGACCAGCTGGGCCGCTACGTCGTGATGATCCAGGCCCCGAACGAGCATGATCCCAGCCTGCAGGTTGAGGTAGCGGGACTGCCGGTCGGCCTGGCCCAGGGGCTGCTCGCCGAGCTGGACCGGCTGCGCGCCGAACTCAACGTCTACCGCGGCCACCTGCTGGATGTCTCGCTCAGCCCGGGCGGGGTCATCCTCAGTTTCGCCGGGGCGCCCGGCATCGGGCGCGACGCGGTCGTGCTTCCCGGGACCGTGCTGGCCCGGGTGGAGCGGCACGCCCTGGGAGTGGCCAGCCACCGGGACGCGCTGCTGGCTGCCGGGCAGCACCTCAAGCGCGGCCTGCTGCTCTACGGCCCGCCCGGCACCGGCAAGACGCATACCACGCGCTACCTGCTGGGCCAGATGAGCGGCTACACGCGCCTGGTCCTGACCGGCCGTTCCCTGGTCGCCGTGGGCGCGGTCACGGACCTGGCCCGCGCCCTGCAGCCTGCCGTCGTCGTCCTGGAGGACGTCGACCTGGTCGCCGAGGAGCGCTCACTCGGCCCGGCGTCCAGCCCGGTCCTGTTCGACTTGCTTGACGCCATGGACGGAGCGGCCCCCGACGCCGACCTGCTGTTCCTGCTGACCACCAACCGTGCCGACCTGCTGGAGCCCGCCCTGGCGGCGCGGCCGGGACGGGTGGACGTCGCGGTCGAGATCGCCCTGCCCGACGCCCCGGCCCGGAAACGCCTGCTCACGCTCTACGGCCAGAACGTGCCGCTGGCCCTCACCGACGAGGATGTGGACATCGCCGTGGAGCGCACCGATGGGACCACAGCGTCCTTCCTCAAGGAGCTGATCCGGCGCAGCGTGCTGGAATCACTGCACGACGACCCGGCCCTCACCGCCGTCACCGGGGTGCACCTGACCCGGGCCCTGGACGACCTGCTCGACGCCGCGCAGGCGGTGACCCGCACCCTGCTGGGGGTGGGCGTCGACCCGGCCGACCTGCCCTCTGGCGGCGCGCTCTCGCCAGGCCCGGCCCGTGCGGGCGTGATGACCTACCGCCACGGGCGGATGTCACGCCACTTCGGCCCGTACGGCGGCTGAGCGCGGGCCGGCGGGCCGTCGCGGTGTCGGGGGCAGCGCCTAGACTCACCGCCCATGACCGACGTGGACGAGCACGGCCGCCCGGAACCGCCCATCGCGGCCGACGAGACCGCCACCCTGCTGGGCTTCCTGGACTACCAGCGCGCGACCCTGGCGTGGAAGTGCGCCGGGCTGGACGCGGCCGGGCTGGCCGCGACGGTCGCGGCGTCGTCGATGACGCTGGGCGGGATGGTCAAGCACCTGGCGTACGTCGAGGAATGGTGGTTCTCGGAGTGGCTGCACGCCCGGGGCCCGGACCTTCCGTGGTCCGCGGTGGACTGGGACGCCGACCCGGACTGGGACTGGCACTCGGCCGCCGGGGACTCTCCGGAGCAGATTCTGGCCCTCTGGCAGGACAGCATGGCCCGGTCCCGTGAACTGGTGGCCGAGGCGCTGGCCGACGGCGGCCTGGGCCGGCTGGCCCGGCGCACCGGAACGGACGGATGGGCCCCCAGCCTGCGGTGGATCCTGGTCCACATGATCGAGGAGTACGCGCGGCACAACGGCCATGCTGATCTCATCCGGGAATCCCTGGACGGCGAGACCGGCGAGTAGGGCCGCGGACCGGGCGCTGGCCCGGGCTGGCCCTGTCGCTCCAGGACAAGAATCGTCGGGTCGCTGGGGGCCGAGGCGATGATTTTCGTCTTTCGGTGATGTCGTAGTGCTTGAGGCGGCGTGCGGGCGGCGCTGGTGCAGGCGAGGAGGCTAGGTGATGGGTTCGGCGACCGGGCTGACGGCGGCAGGATTGGACGGGCTGCACGCGGCGGCCGAGTGTCACGTGGGTGATGACCGGGTTCCCGGCTTGGTCGCGCTGGTGGCCCGCGGCGGCCAGGTGCATGTCGAGGCGCTGGGAAGGCTGTCGGTTGGCGGCCCCCCGGTGACCCGTGACTCGATCTTCCGGATCGCCTCTACGACCAAGCCCATCACCGCGGCGGCGACGCTCGCCGTGGCCGCCGAGGGGCTGATAGGGCTGGACGAGCCGGTGGACCGGCTGCTGCCCGAACTGGCCGGCCGGAGGGTGCTGCGCCGGATGGATGGCCCGCTGGATGACACCGTGCCGGCCGAGCGCGCGATCACCATCCGTGACCTGCTGACATTCACGTTCGGTTTCGGCATGGTGGGCGAGATGTTCGCCTCGGCCCAGCCGTGGCCGGTCGTGGCGGCCACCGATGAGCTGCGGTTGGCGACGATCGGCCCGCCCGATCCGCCCGTGCCGCCGGACCCGGACACCTGGATTGCGGCCCTCGGCAGCCTGCCGCTGCTCGCCCAGCCCGGCGAGCGCTGGATGTACAACACCGGCGCCCAGGTGCTGGGCGTGCTGGCGGCGCGGGCGGCCGGGCAACCGTTCAGCGAGGTGCTGGCAACCCGGATCTTCGAGCCGCTCGGTATGCGCGACACCGGGTTCTGGACCGCGGATACCCAGCGTCTCGCCACGGCCTACCAGCCCACCCCGGGCGGGCTGGCAGTGCTCGATGAGCCCGGTGGCAAGTGGAGCCGCCCGCCGGCGTTCGGTGACGGGGGGGCCGGGCTCGTGTCCACCGCTGACGACCTGCTCGCCTTCGCCCGGATGCTACTGCGCGGCGGGGCGCCGGTACTGCCGCCCGAAGCGGTGCGGGCGATGACCACCGGCCAGCTGACCCCGGCGCAAAAGGCCCGCGGGGGCCTCTTGCCAGGGTTCTTCGACGGCCGTTCCTGGGGGTTCTGCCAGGCGGTCTACGACAGCGGCGCGTTCGGCTGGGACGGTGGGCTGGGCACGTCCTGGCTGGTTGACCCGTCCCAGGACCTGACCGTAATCGCGCTGACCCAGCGCATGTTCGAAAGCCCAGACCCGCCGCAGGTCCATCGTGACATCCAGGCCGCGGCGTACGCGGCGCTCGCCTGAGTTCCGTGGACGGCATCGACTGGCGTCCGTAACGCTGAGCCTCGGCAGGCGATACCCGGCGCCCCCGTTCGGAGGCGGCTTGTCGGCAGTCGGCCGACACCGAACCGCTATTACGTGGGCTTGTAGGAAAGCACTGTCGGCTGTGACCCCATCTGCGCGGCCTTATTGGCGTGTCCGGCTACGCCAGGAGCCGCGGCCCGGTACGCGGCCATGAACATGCTCACTGCGCTGGCTGCCGACTGACAGGCAGCGACGTGCCGGGTGACCCTGTCCGTGCAGGAGGCGGCCACCCGGCCCACCCGGACCGCGGCGATCGGGGACGGGCCTAATCCCGTTGACCCGTGAGCGGGCCGAGCCTAGTGTGTCCGGCGGGCCGAGGCACGGAGCCGGGCACCCGCCCGCCGGGCCGGCGCGCCTCCGCAAACCACCCGGAGGCTGTGTGCGCATCCGCCCCACCACCGACGCTGACCTGGCCCGCGTCCTCGCCTGCCCGGCCACCGATCCGGTCGGCCTGATCCCGCCCGACCGCTACCGCGACGAGCTGGCCCGGCGCCAGTACCGGCCGGAGTGGACGTGGATCGCGGAGGATGCCGGCCGTATCCTGGCCCGCGCAGTCTGGTGGGGCTTCGGCCACGCCGCCCATCCGATCGCGCTGGACTGCGTGTACGCCGACGAGGCTCTCCCCGGCCGGGTGGCCCTGGCCGCGGAGCTGATCGCGGCCGGGCAGCAGGCGCTGCGCGCGCCGCACGGGGCAGTCCCGCCGCACTACGAGATCGGCCTGCCGGCGGGCTGGCGCTCCGAGCCCGCGGTCGTGGCGGCCTTCGGCTGGCGGCGGGCCGCGGCCGCCCGGGCGGGGCTCCGCGACGAGCTCGAGCGGATCCGGTTCGAGTGGACCCCGGACGCGGGCCTCCCCCGCCCCAGCGGCCGCCTGGTCCTGCGGCCCGAGCCGGACGACGACGCGTTCCTGGAGGTGTTCCGCCAGATAGCGGTGGGCAGCCTGGACGTGACGACGCGGCGCGGGGTCGCCGCGCTGGGCGCGGGCCGGCAGGCCCGCGAGGACATGGGGATCTACCTGTCCATGCCGGGCGACCGGGACTGGTGGCGGCTGGCCTACACCGCCGCCGGGGGACGGCTGGCCGGGATGATCCTGCCCAACCGGAACACTTATGGTGCGGTGGTGGGCTATCTGGGCGTGGTTCCCGGGTTGCGCGGCCGGGGCTACATCGACGACCTGGTCGCGGAGACCACCCTGTTTCACGCCGGCCGCGGCGAGCCGCGGATCACCGCCACGACCGACACCACGAACCTGCCGATGGCTGCGGCCTTCGGACGGGCCGGGTACCGGGTCTACGGCGTCCGCTACGTGCTGTCGGAGCCTGGGTGACCGGCCTGCGCGAAGAGGCGCAGGGCGATGGACGCGGCCGTGATGCCGGCCACGACGCCGATCAGGGTGTCGGCGGTGCTGCCTGACCGCGTCGGTCCGCTGGTCCGGGACGGTGCTCGCGGCCGCCTGCCGGAGCCCGTAGCCGATCAGCAGCTCGCTGAACGGCGACAGGCTCACGGAGCACCCGGCCTCGGCGAGCTGGATGATTTCCGCGGGGGTGGCGCTGTTGGCGTGCACCACCTGCAGGTCCGGCCCGAGCAGGCCGCCCGCGGCCAGCGCGGCGATCTGCCCGGCCGCGGCCGGCGGCCCGGAGGCGTGCACGGTGACCGGGAGGCCCAGCTCGCGGGCGGCCGCGATCTCCTGCTGGTAGACGGCAGGCGGCACCCGCATCGCGGGGTTGCTGCCGCCTGGGCCCCGGCAGGCCATTCCGAGTGTGAGCAGTCCGCCGGCACCCGCGCCGGCCTTCCAGTCCCGGTGCTGCGCGCGCAGCCCGCCGGTGTCCATGACCTGGTCGTTGGGGTGCCCGGCCGAGTAGCCGTAGGAGTACCGGGCCCGCAGCCCGGCTTCGGCCAGCGCGCGCAGCTCAGCCTCGGCGTGGGCGGGCCCGCGGACGTTGTGCGACCAGTCGTGCACCGTGGTGATGCCAGAGTTGATGGCCTCGGCGCAGGCCAGCAGGGTGCCCTGGTAGTTGTCCTCGCCGGTGAAGGCCTGCCCGAGCCCGAGTGACACCGGGAAGTAGCCGGCCGGCCGGTCCTCCCCCGGCATGCCGCCGGACATGCTGCGCAGCAGCGTGTTCCACAGATGCCAGTGGGTGTCGACCAGGCCGGGCGCCACGATCATCCCCCGGGCGTCCAGCTCCCGGGCCCCGCCGGCGTCCAGGCCCGTGCCGACCGCGGCGATGCGCCCGCCGGTCACCAGGACATCGCCGTCCGGGAGGTCGCCGAGCCCCGGGTCCATGGCCACCACATAGCCGGACCGTATGATCAGGCCGTCCTGCCTCATGGGCGCCGGGCCGGGGGACATCTCAGCACGCGGCGATGGTACTGCGGACAACGGCAGGCATGGTAGGCATGGCCCATGGCTGAACTCATCCCGCGGCGGGTTCTGTTCGGGAACCCGGAACGCGTTAGTCCTCACCTGTCCCCCGACGGAACGCGGCTGGCCTGGATCGCCCCGCACGAGGGGGTGCTGAACGTCTGGGTCGCCCCGATCGGCGGCGACGGCGTGGACTGGCCCGCAGCCCGGGTGATCACCGACGACACCGACCGCGGCATCCGCATGTTCGCCTGGGCGCACGACGGCCAGCACCTGCTGTACCTGCAGGACACGGGCGGGGACGAGAACTGGCGGCTGCACGACGTCGACGTGGAGACCATGCAGCGCCGGGACCTGACGCCGTTCGACAACGTGCAGACCGAGCTGATCGCGGGCGACAAGAAGTTCCCGACCGAGATCCTGGTCGGGCTGAACCGCGACAACCCGCAGCTGCACGACGTGTACCGGCTCAACCTGACCACCGGTGAGCTGGTCAAGGAGGTCGAGAACCCCGGGTTCGTGGGCTGGGTCGCCGACAGCGAGCTGGCCGTCCGGGCCGGGATCGCGCCGCAGCCCGACGGGGGCATGGTCGTCATGGTGCGCGGCACCGCGGCCGGGGACTGGCGGCCGCTGCTGACCATCTCCGCCGAGGACGCGCTGACCAGCGGGCCGGTCGCGTTCAGCGAGGATGGCCGGTCACTGCTGGGGATCAGCTCGGTGGGCGCGGACACCGGCCGGCTGGTCCGCATCGACCTGGCCAGCGGGGCGGAGCAGGTGCTGGCGGAGGACCCGGAGGCCGATGTGGCGGGGATCCGGCTGCACCCGGACACCCGCGAACCCCAGGTCGTCTCGTTCCTCAAGGACCGGATGGAATACCGGGTGCTGGACCCGGCGCTCGAGCCCGACCTGGCCGCGATCCGCGCGCTGCATCCGGGCGACCCGTCGCTCAGCGATCACGATGACGCGGACGAGACGTGGCTGGTGGCGTTCAACACCGATGCCGGGCCGGTCTCCTACTTCGGCTACGACCGGCGCACCCGGACGGCCGAGTTCCTGTTCGACAGCCGCCCCGAGCTGGCCCGGTACGAGCTGGCCCCGATGGAGCCGTTCTCGTTCACCGCCCGGGACGGCCTGACGCTGCACGGGTACGCCACGTTCCCGCCGGGTGCCGGCCGCCGGGACCTGCCCATGGTGCTGGACGTGCACGGCGGCCCGTGGGCCCGGGACGCGTGGGGCTTCGACCCGGAGGCGCAGTGGCTGGCCAACCGCGGCTACCTGTGCGTGCAGGTCAACTTCCGCGGCTCGACCGGGTACGGCAAGGCGTTCGTGAACGCCGGCGACCGCGAATGGGGCGGCCGGATGCAGGACGACCTGTCGGACGCGGTGGCCTACGTGACCAGTGAGGGCTGGGCCGACCCGGGCCGGGTGGCCATCTACGGCGGGTCGTATGGCGGCTACGCGGCGCTGGCCGGCGCGGCGTTCACGCCGGACCTGTTCCGCTGCGCCGTCGACATCGTCGGGCCGTCGAACCTGAAGACGCTGATCGAGACCATCCCGCCGTACTGGGCCCCGATGGTCGCGCAGTTCCATAACCGGGTCGGCGACCCTGACCAGGACGCCGATTTCCTGTGGTCGCGTTCCCCGTTGTCGCGGGCGGCCGAGATCCGGATCCCGCTGCTGATCGCGCAGGGCGCCAACGATCCGCGGGTCAAGCAGGCCGAGTCCGAGCAGATCGTCGCAGCCCTGGAGAACGCGGGAATCGAACACGAGTACCTGCTGTTTCCCGACGAGGGACACGGGTTCGCCAAGCCGGAGAACCGGCTGAGGTTCTACGCCGCGGCCGAGCGCTTCCTGGCCCACCACCTCGGCGGCCGGGCTGAGGATTAGCTCACCGGCACCGCAGGGCGGTGGCCCGCGTTATTTCTCCGCAACGAAGACCGCGGCGCGCCACTGCCTGCCGTCAGGCCGGCCAGGATGGCGGGCAGGTGACCCGGCGCGGGGGGGTGACACCGGGCAGGGCTGCGGCGGCCGGCCCCGCGCGGGCGGCGGGGACGGCGGATGAGACGACGGAGGAGCACGGCAGGACATGGTGGAGATCAAGGACGACGAGGCGCTGGACGCCATGCGGGAAGCGGGGCGGGTGGTCGCCGGGTGCCTGGCCGCGGCCCGCGAGACGGCCGCGGTCGGCGTCAGCCTGATCGAGCTCGACAAGGCGGCGCGCGCCGTGATCCGCCAGGCCGGCGCCACCTCGCCGTTCCTGAACTACCACCCGTCGTTCGCGCCGACCCCGTTCCCCGCGGTGATCTGCGCGTCGGTGAACGACACGATCGTGCACGGCATCCCGGACGGCTACGTGCTCCGGGACGGCGACCTGGTCAGCATCGACTGCGGGGCGACGCTGGACGGCTGGACCGGGGACGCGGCGACCAGCTTCATCGTGGGCACGCCGCGGCCGGCGGACCTGCTGCTCATCGAGACCGCGGAGAAGGCGCTCGCGGCCGGGATCGCCGCCGCGGTGGCCGGGGCCCGGATCGGGGACATCTCGTACGCGATCGGCAGCATCGGCCGGTCGGCGAGGTACGGCATCCCGTCCGGGTTCGGTGGGCACGGCATCGGCCGGCAGATGCACGAGGACCCGCACGTCCCCAACGAGGGCCGTCCCGGCAAGGGCTTCCGGCTGCGGCCGGGCCTGGCGCTGGCCATCGAGCCCATGCTGATGGCCGGGGGCGGTGACGAGTTCCGGGTCGCGCCGGACGGGTGGGCGCTGCGCACCACCGACGGCAGCCGGGCCGCGCACGTGGAGCACAGCGTGGCCATCACCGACTCCGGCCCGCGCATCCTCACCCTGCCGTAATCAGCCTGCCGTAATCAGCCTTCCGGACGGCACCGGACCGCCACCACCACCGGGCCCGGGGGCCATCACCACCGGGCCCTGACCACGCGGCGGCAGCCTGGGCCGGGTTCAGACGCCGCGCCGAGCTCGTCGAGGTGGACGATATGCAGCGCGAGGTCCTGGAACCGGTCCAGCAGGCCGTAGAACTCCGACTCGTCGCGCACCGCTGCCGTGACGCATGTGTGCCCGCCGCCGTACTCGATCTTGGCCCCCTCCAGGATCCCGGCCAGCAGCGTCCGGCACTCGCCACGGAGCACGATCCGGTACCGGCTGGCGGCGGCGTTCGGCGTGGTCATCATCTGCGCCTCCGGGGACAGGCAGTGTGTCAGCCCGTCACTGAGCACCTTTATCCCCTACTGCGGCCGGGGCGTCATCACCCGCCGTGGTACGCGCGGGCGCGGCTTCGCGCCGGGGGTCACCCGTAGCGGGTGGGGCGCAGGCCCCGCCGGGCTGGTGGACTGGGTCGCAATCACAGCAGAAGGAGATATGAGACGCCATGTCTGACCTGATTGCGATCGGATACCCCAACCAGGCGACCGCCGAGCTGGCGGCCGACGAGGCCCGGCGACTGGCCAGGGACCTCATCATCGAGCCTGACGCGGCGGTGATCGTCCGCGACGACGAGGGCAAGTACCACGTGCACACCAGCCACAACCCGGTCGGTGCCGGGGCGAGCTGGGGCATGTTCTGGGGACTGCTGTTCGGCCTGCTGTTCTTCGTCCCGGTCTTCGGGATCGCCATCGGCGCCGGGCTCGGCGCGCTGATGGGCAAGGTGACCAAGTCCGGCATCGACCGCCAGTTCCAGGAGCAGGTCCGCGGCATGCTGAAGCCCGGCACCTCGGCGCTGTTCCTGATGGTCGAGAAGGTCACCCCGGACAAGGCCGTCGAGGCCATGAGCAAGTTCGGCGGCACGGTCCTGAAGACTTCCCTGTCCAAGGAAGGCGAGCAGCAGCTCCAGGACGCCCTGCACGGCCAGTCCGCCTCGTAACCCCGGCCGGCCGCGGGCCGGCCTTCCCGGCCGGCACCGGCGGCGCACTTCGGGCGCAGGCCCCTCACGCAGGGGCCTGCGCCGTCCCGGGTGGTCACAGGGGCGGTCCTGCCCAGCAGGCACCGCGCCCGGTAGCCACCTCCCGGCCGGGCCCCGCTGTATCCCCCGCCCGGGGTGATGCGCCGCACGCTCATCGGGCTGGATGCTCGGCCCTAGGGCGGGATCACCATCGGGGCCGCCCCCACGAGCCAGCTGATCAGCGGAAAGAGGCGTCGCGATGGCCATCGGGCCGGTACAGCTCATCGTGTTGGGGTTCACCAACCCCGACTTCCACGGCGAGATCATCGCCGAACTCGAACGGCTCCGCGAGAGCGACATGGTCCGGGTGATCGACTCGCTGGCCGTCTACAAGGACGAGGCGGGCGAACTCGAAGTCGAGCACCTCAGCAACCTGACGGAAGACGAGGCGATCGAGCTCGGATCCAAGATCGGCGCCCTCATCGGCCTCGGCATCGAGGGTGAGGAAGGCATGGAGGCCGGCGCGGTCGCCGGAGCCGAAGAGGCGGCGGCCGAGGGCGGCGTGCACGTGTTCACCGAGGAGGAGGGCTGGGACATCCTGGAGGACATCCCGAACGGCTCCGCCGCGGCGCTCATCCTGCTGGAGCATCACTGGGCGGTGCCGCTGCGCGATGCGATCGCCCGCGCGGGAGGCTTCCGGCTCAGTGACGGCTTCATCAGCCCGCTGGACCTGGTGGAGCTCGGGCTGGTCTCCGCGGAGGAAGCCGCCGAACTGCACGCGCTGGAGACCTCGGCCGCAGCACGCTGAGTACAGCTTTCGACCCGCAGGAGAACCTGGAGGCAGAGATGTTCGGTGGCCGCAGAGTAGCCCGGCGCACGTCCCGTCGTACCGCCCGGCGCGTGTCCCGCAGGCGCTAGGAGCGCCGCCGCCGGGCGCAGGCTCATCCGCCGCCGTCGTGCCGCGTGACGAGCCACGCCTCGGCGTCGAGAGAGGCCGCCCTGGTCGATTCACCAACGACCGGGGTGGCCTCGAACGCGCGCACGGGCCCGTCGAGATGCCCGGTCCGGCGCAGCCGGTCGGTCGGGCTCGGGTCGAGGCCGCTCAGGTACAGGCGGCCAGGGCCGGGCGAACCGGGTTCCGCACGTGCCGTCCTCCCGCCGCACCGTGGGCCAGATCAAGGGAAGGCCGGCCCCGGAATGCCCTAGATGATCCCGTGCTGGAGGCCGTCCCCGGCTCACCCGCGCCGGGTGGTGGCGGCCTGCCGGCCCGCGCTTACTGTTTCAGCCGTGGCGGAAACAGCGGGCCAGGATGTGCTGCGGGCCGGGAGCCCGCTGCGGACACCGCGGGCGGCCGCGGTCGCCGGGATCGTCTTCTCCGTGCTGCTGATCCTGGCGCTGGTGCTGCTCGAGATCTCGGCGCCGGCCCATCCCGCGATTCCCGGGGCGTGGCTCAGCGACTCCCGGCGCCGGGCCGCGGTGGCCGTCGCGCTGAACCTCGTCCCGTTCGCCGGGATCGCGTTCCTGTGGTTCATCGGGGTGCTCCGGGACCGGATCGGCGACCGCGAGGACCGCTTCTTCGCGACGGTGTTCCTGGGCAGCGGGCTGCTGTTCGTGGCCATGATGTTCGTGGCCGCGGCGATCGGCGGCGGCATCATCGCGTCGGTGTCGTCCGGGCCGCCGGGCGGGGGCACCCTGGCGCTCGGCCGCAACGTCACCTCGCTGCTGCTGAACGTCTACGCGATGCGGATGGCGGCCGTGTTCACGCTGACCGCCGTGACCATCGCGCGGCGCACCGCGATCGTGTCCCGGTGGCTCACCGTGGCCGGGCTGGTCACCGCGCTGGTGCTGCTGGTCGGCGTCGGCATCTCCGCCTGGGTGGAGCTGCTGTTCCCGGCCTGGATCCTGGCCCTCAGCGTGGATATCCTGACCGCGGGCCGGAAGCTGGAACGCCAGCCCTAGCCCGCCGGGGCCGGCGCGGCCCCGTGGCAGCGTTTCCACTTGAGCCCGCCACCGCAGGGGCACGGGTCGTTGCGGCCGCGCCGGGCGTCTTGCCTGGCGTAGGCGGTCATCAGCTCGGCGGGGGCCCGGCCGGCGCGCAGCAGCGCGGTCATCTGCTGCATGGGCTCGCGGACGTGGTGGAAGAAGTCCTGGTAGCCGGGGCACAGGTAGTGCTGGCCCGGTTCGCCGTAGGGCGAGGTGGCGAAGCGGTCCTTGGGGCAGCCGCCATGACAGGCGAACCGGACATCGCAGTCGCGGCAGTACCGGGTCAGCGTGTCCCGCTTGTCGCGGCCGAACTTGCGCTGGGCGGGTGAGGCGACCAGTTCCAGCATGTGGCGGTCGCCGATGTTGCCGAGCAGGTAGCCGGGCTCGACGTAGTGGTCGCAGGAGTACAGGTCCCCGGTGTGCTCCAGGGCAAGCTGGGTGCCGCAGGTCTCGGCGTGCACGCACATCCCGCCGGGCTCGCCGTAGAAGCTGGCCAGCGCGGTGTCGAACATCTGCACATACACGGTGCCGATGTCGCGGCGGACCCATTCCTCGAACACGTCGATGAGGAACCGGCCGTACTGGGCCGGGCCGACCGAGCGGTGGGTGACCAGGTTCCCGTCCTGGGTGTACAGCGGGCGGCCTTTCACGCCGTGACCCCAGCCGGCGTCGGCGACCGGCAGGGTCTGCTCGGTGGCGCGCTCGATGATCGGGATGTACTGGATGAAGGTCGCGCCCAGTTCATCGCGCAGGAACGTGTACACCGCCCGGCCGTGGTCCCCGTTGACCGCATGGATGGTGGTGAGCACGTTCCAGTCGACGCCGTGGCGCCGCAGCACGTTCAGGCCGCGCATCACCCGGCCGAAGGTGGGCTTGCCGCCCTTATCCACCCGGTAGGCGTCATGCATCTCAGCCGGGCCGTCGATGGAGATCCCGACCAGGAACTCGTTGGCTTTCAGGAATTCGCCCCACTGGTCGTCCAGCAGGGTGCCGTTGGTCTGGATGGTGTTCAGGATCCGCTGACCCGGCCGCGCGTACCGCCGTTCCAGCTCGATGGCGCGGCGGAAGAACTCCAGGCCCATCATCGTCGGCTCGCCGCCCTGCCAGGCCACCGCCACCTCCGGGACCCGGGCGTGCGCCTCCAGCAGCTGCCGGATATACGTCTCCTGCAGGCCGGCGGCCATCCGGAACCGGCTGCCCGGGTACAGCATCTCCTTGGACAGGAAGAAGCAGTACTCACAGTCCAGGTTGCACACCGCCCCGGTGGGCTTGGCCATGACGTGGAAGGCCAGCGGAGCGCCCGGCACGGTCATCACGTGCGGGCGCTCCGTGCCGGTCTGGGTTGGGCCGGCCTGGGTGGGGGCAGCCTGATCGGTAATCCTGTCCTCCCTACTCGCGCGCCAGCATGGCCTGGGCCTCACGCTCGAGATCGACGTACGGATCGCCGCTGACGTCCACCGCGACGCGCTTGATCGTGCCCCCGGTGAACGCATGCGGGTGCGGGCCGGGGTAGTCGCCCGTCACCGGCTCGCCGCTGTCGCGGCCGACGCACAGTCCCTCGCCGGCCAGGCTGAACATTCCGGGCTGGGTCTTGATCCGGCCCTCCCCGACCTTCTTGTCCCCGTGGTACAGGGACAAGATCCCGGTGGACACGTGCGGCGGGTCCTCCCCGTCCTTGTCGAACGAGGCAGACAGGATCAGCTCCCGCCCGGCCGGGATGTCCTGGGTGGCGTCGATCTTCTGTTCCGCCATGCCGACAAAGTTGTTCACGTAGTGCAGCCGGTTGTCCTTCACGTAGAGCGCGTGCCCGCCGAACCGCGACCCGTGCGCGAACAGCACGCCCTCCGCGCCGGCCGCGGGGATGTCGACCAGCGCCCCGATCGAGAAGGATCGGTTGCGGACGTTGACCGCCTGCGCCTCGGGCACCTCGGCGGTATGGGGGAAGTAGGCGTAGCGGTCCCGCGGCGACGCCAGCTGCGGCCGCGGCGTGATAATGATCTCCAGCGCGGACCGGTCGTCAAGCGGGAAGGCGTGGTTGGCGCCCGCTTCGGCGAACCACAGGTTCACCAGCTCGCGGAGCTTGTCCGGGTGCTCAGCGGCCAGGTCGTGCAGTTCGGCGCGGTCGGTGTCGGTGTGGTACAGCTCCCAGGTGTCGTCGTTGAAGTGGCTCCAGCCGCTGAGCGTGGGATGGGTGGTGACGGCCTTCCAGCCGTCGTGCCAGATGCCGCGCGAGCCCAGCATCGAGTAGAACTGCGTCCGGCGGGCTGACGGCGCGGACGCGTCGTCCACGCTGTAGCGCATGCTCACGCCGTCGAACCGGCTCTGCACGTGGCCCTTGATCGTCTCGGGCGGCTCGACGCCCAGCGCGTCCAGGATGCTCGGGACGATGTCGATGGCGTGGTGGTACTGGTGCCGCAGCTCGCCCTTGCCTGTCGTGGCCGACGGCCAGGAGATGAGGCACGGGTCCGCGGTGCCGCCGTTGAACTCATAACGCTTCCACATCTTGAACGGCGTGTTGAAGGCCATCGCCCACCCGTTCGGGTAGTGGTTGTAGGTCTTCGTCCCGCCCAGCTCGCCGATCATCGCGAGGTTGGCCTGGATGTTGTCGGGGATGCCGTTGGCGAACAGCATCTCGTTGACCGACCCGTCGGGGCCGCCCTCTCCCGAGGCGCCGTTGTCCGACACCAGGATGATCATCGTGTTCTCCCGCTGCCCGGACTCTTCCAGGTAGTCCAGCAGCCGGCCGATGTGATGGTCGGCGTGCGCCAGGAATCCCGCGTACACCTCGGCCATCCGGGCGAAGAGCCGCTTCTCCTCCGCCGACAGTGAATCCCACGGCCGGGTGACGTCGAGCGGCGGGAACGGCTGGCCGTCGGGCCCCTGGCGGGTCTCGGGGGTGCCGATGGGGTTGACCGGCGGCAGCTCGGTGTCCGCCGGGACGACGCCCATCTGCTTCTGCCGGGCCAGCGTCTGCTCACGCATGGCCTCGTACCCCATGTCGAACCGGCCCTTGAACTTGTCGGCCCATTCCTTGGAGACATGGTGCGGCGCGTGCGCGGCGCCGGGCGCGTAGTACAGGAAGAACGGCTTGTCCGGCGCGATCGCCTTGGAGTCCGTGATGAACTCGATCGCCTTATCGGTGAGGTCCTCGGTCAGGTGGTAGCCCTCTTCGGGCAGCTTGGGCTGGTCCACCGGGTGGTTGTCGTAGACCAGGTCCGGGTACCACTGGTTGGTCTCGGCACCCAGGAACCCGTACCAGCGCTCGAACCCGCGGCCGGACGGCCAGTTCCGCCGGGTCGACGCGACGTTCATCTCCACGGTCGGGCACAGGTGCCACTTGCCGACCATGTACGTGTTCCAGCCACGCTCGGCCAGGATCTCCGACAGCATGCCGTTCTCGGGCGGGATGGTCCCGCTGGCGTTCGGGAACCCGACCGCGGCCTCGGTGATGCAGGCCATCGAGTTGCGGGTGTGGTTGCGGCCGGTCAGCAGGCAGGACCGGGTCGGCGAGCACAGCGCGGTCGTGTGCCACTGGGTATAGCGGATCCCGTCCGCCGCGATCCGCTCGATGTTCGGCGTCTCGATCGGCCCGCCGTAACAGGACATCGCCGAGAAACCGACGTCATCCAGGACCATGTACACGACGTTCGGCGCCCCGTCCGGGGCCCTGGGCGGCTCGAACGGGGACCAGTCCGGGACCGAGTCCCGGATATCCATGTTGACGGTTCCCTTGAACGGCTCGCTCACTGTGCACTTCCTTTGCCTGAGGTTCCTGATCGGCCTGTCCTGGGGGCTGACGCGCTCGCTAGACCATCCCGGGGGGCCCGGCGGGGAGGGCCAGTCCCAGGGCCACCATCAGCTCCGGGGCCGCCGCCACGATCTTGGGCAGGCCGACCTGCGGTGCGACAGCACGCAGCACGCCCAGCAGCTCGCCCGGCGTGGCACCGGCATCGATCGCGTTCCCGACCTGCCACAGGTACGAGGCCGGCGGCGCGTCCAGGGCGATCAGGGCCGCGATCTTGACCAGGGCGAAGGTGCGGGGATCCAGGCCGCTTCTCTCCTGGAGTTCCCGGCGCAGCTGCAGGCCTTCGCCCAGCAGCCCGGGATCGCCGAGGGCCAGGCTGGCCAGCGCCGCGCTCGTGGTGTCGTCGACGGCCGCCTTGGCTGGCATGCTCATGACCTTCAGTCCCTTCGGTACCCTCCGGGAGCGGGTCTTCCGGGGGTCGGCCCTGTCGACGGTGGCAGCTTCCGCGGCTCACGTGCTCACCCGTAAGGGATGGTGTGGGGCTGCGCGGGCGCGCCCGGCCGGCTTCCTCCCTCGCGGCGGGTGATCCGGCTGCGCCGCCCGCGGCGGACACTGGGCGGCTCACGCCGGATGCCCGCCGGCCTGACACGCGGATCCGCAGGCGGCCAGCGTGGCGCCCGGCCCGCCCTCAGCTGCCCGCGGACGGCCGGCCATCGCGGGCGTCAGGCTCCCGGTCGTGCAGGCGGCGTATCTCCACGATCTGCGCGCCGAAGGTCTCCAGCCGGGCGAGCAGGCCGTGCAGGGCCGCCGCATCGGGGAGCGGCCCGTGCACGAGCGTTTCCACCGGTTCCACGGACGCCGTCAGCCGGTCGAAGTCCAGTAGAGCTTCGGGCGGGAGGACACCCACTACCCGGATCTCGTAGTAGGAGGGTGTCAACGTCGCTCCCCGTGTGTGTGCGGGCAATCCCAGGACCAGCCTGCCGCTTCCCGGGGCGGCAGCGCCCCACTCCAACCGGGTGAGTCACCCTGGTGAGATCGGGGCGGAGGTGATGACAAATCACCTGGATAACGCGAAGTGTCGGGAGCGGGAGAGCCAGGCCGCCCCCAGGCCGGGCGCCGGCCTTGCCGGGTGCCTGGGGTGCGGCTGGCGGCCCGGGGGGGCCCTTCCCGGCCAGGAAGAGGGTGGTACCGATGGTCACCAGTGCCCGCACGCACACCGGGCCCGTGCCCACCGGGCCCGCGGCCGGCGGGGGCGATCCCGTCCTCTTGTCCAAGATCACCGCACCGGGCCTGCCGGGCTGGGCTGTGCCCCGCCCGCGGATCGCGGCCATCATGGCCGAGAGCGCCCGCGTGCCGCTGACCACGGTGACCGGCCCGCCCGGGGCGGGCAAGACGATGTCCATCGCGCTGTGGGCGTCCGCCCGGACCAGCGCGGGCCCGTGCGCCTGGATGACGGTGGACGACTACGACAACCCGCCCGGCGTGTTCTGGTCCTACATGACAGCCGCCCTCCGGGCTGCCGGTGTCCCGGTCACCCCCCTCTCCCCCGCCACGGCCAGCGGGAAGATGGGCAGCGAGGCCGAGCACGGTTTCCTGCTCCGGCTCGCGTCCGAGCTGGCCGGGCAGGACCCGCCCGTGACCCTCGTCCTGGACGACCTTCACCTGCTGACCGCGCCAGCTGCCCTGGATGGCCTGGCGTACGTGCTGAGGAATGCCGCGCCCGGGCTGCGCCTGATCGCCGGGTCACGGATGGACCCGCTCCTCCCCCTGCACCGCTACCGGGCGGCCGGTGAACTCGCCGAGATCCGGGCCGGGCACCTGGCCTTCAGCGTGTCCGAGACCAGGCTGCTGCTGGCCCAGCACGGCATCGTCCTGCCGGATTCGGCCGTCGAGTCGCTGACCCGCCGGGCTGAGGGCTGGGCGGCGGGCCTGCGCCTGGCCGCGATCTCGCTGGAGGGGCATCCCGACCCGGCGCAGTTCGTCAAGGAATTCGCGGCTGAGGACAGCTCTATCACCGGCTACCTGGTGGAGGAGGTGCTCGATGCCCAGCCGCCGCCCGTCCGGGACTTCCTGCTGCGTACCAGCATCCTGTCCCGGGTCAGCGCGGATGTCGCCGACGAGCTCACCGGCGGCGGGGACGCCGCGAGCGTGCTGCCGGAACTCGCCCGCACGAACGCGTTCGTGCGGGCCGTCGGGCCCGGCATCTACCGCTACCACCCCCTGTTCGGCTCGGTCTTGCGCCTGAAGCTCCGCCGCGAGAGCCCGGGCCAGGTCCCGGCCCTGCACCGGCAGGCCGCCCTGTGGTACTGGCGCCGGGGATCACTCGGCGAGGCGATCCGCCACGCCGCCGACTCAGGCGACTGGCCGCTCGCGGCGCGGATGGTCGTTGATGACCTGGCGATCGGCCAGCTCATCGACCCGCGGGGGGC
>WNGB01004456.1_pt1 | contig 23365 bp, 20 predicted proteins | sample 5400681 | NCBI WGS metagenome assembly WNGB01 (sample SAMN13153367, study PRJNA577476) | soil metagenome | isolation source: 115 cm soil or saprolite under grassland replicate 2 | place: USA:California | collected 2016-06-15
TCATCGGGGTCAGCCCCGTCCGAGGCTGGGCCGCCACCGCCCACATCCCGGCACTGCGCGCGCTGCCGAACTACGAGATCCGGGCCCTGAGCGCGCACAGCGCGGAATCCGCACGCGCAGCAGGCGAAGCGTTCGGGGTAAGTGCGGTGTTCGCATACCCCGAGCAGCTGGTGACCCAACCAGACATCGACGTGGTTGCCGTTACGGTCAAGGTCCCGCACCATCGAGAGCTCGTCTCCGCCGCGCTTGCCGCCGGCAAGGCCGTCTACTGCGAGTGGCCGCTCGGCCGCGACCTCGACGAGGCACGAGCGATGGCCGCGCTCGCCGCCGGGCAGGGGGTGAGCACGGTCGTCGGATTACAGGCCCGCCGGGCCCCTGCGATCGGGTTCGTCCAAGAGCTGCTCGGCGACGGCTACGTCGGCGAGGTCCTGTCGACGACCATGGTGGGGCTGTCGGTCCCGGGCGATGTCGTGGGCCAGCCCAACGCATACATGCTCGACAAGGCGAACGGGGCCAACGTGCTCACGATTGCCGTCGGCCACAGCCTGGACATCCTCAACTACGTCCTGGGTGAGTTCACCGACCTGTCGGCCGTGTCGGATCTTCGCAGGCCGCTCATCACGATCGATGAGACCGGGGAGCGGATCGTGAAGACGGCGCCCGACCAGATCGCGGTGATCGGCACCCTCACGTCCGGGGCGACCGCCAGCGTCCACGTCCGTGAGGCCGTGGCCGGCGGTACCGGGTTCCTCTGGGAGATCAACGGAACTGATGGAACGCTCCGGATTACCGCCACCGAGGCACAGCCCCAGATCTTTCCCTTGACCGTGGCCGGAGCACACGGGGGGAACGCCCCCGCCCAACTCGCTCCCCCGACGACGCTGACACGGAGATGGCCCAGGCTCACGAGCCTGGAAGGAGCGCCCGCCTACAACGTCGGGCGTGCCTACGCCGCGTTCGCGGCAGACATCCACAACGGGACTCACACCGTGCCGGACTTCGCCGACGCCGTCCGGCGCCACGAGGTCATAGCCGCCATCGAGAGGTCCGCGGCATCAGGTGAACGCGTGAACGCGTAACCCGCAGAGCCGAGCCGAGTGTCAGAGCCGCGAGCAGTGCGGCCAGGTTGCGGAATGCCGCTCCGGCCGTGTTGGGCAGAGCCTGAACATTTTCGACGGCGCTGTTGCGTTGGCCGAAGCCAGGGCGAGGTGGACCGACAAGCTCGGATGCGTATCAGATCACGAGGGCCAGTTCGGTGAACGCGTCGGCAAGCCGGGCGGAAGGAGGCACGTCGGTCCCGAGATCGTAGAAGCCCCGACGGAGGTTCTGGATGAAGGCGTGCGCGGCGACGATGAGCGTGGCGGTGCGGTCGCGCTTCAGCCCTCGCATGGGGCGAAGTCGAGCCTTCAGGCGTCCGTGGTCAGTCTCGATGCGGTTGTTCGCATTCACCTCCGTGTCGTGGAAGGCCGCCGGCAGCAGCTCATCGAGGACGCGGGGATGGACCCGTTACCGATCGGTGGTGACCTCCACTGGTGAGACCCGGGTCCGGCCCATCGCTCGGGCAAAGAACCTCCCTGCGGCCTCTCTGTCTCCGCCGTGGCGAGAGGAAGACGTCGATGACCTGACCGAACTGGTCGATGGCCCGGGACAGGTAGCGCCAGATCCCTCCGACCTTGAGGTAGGTCTCATCGACGTGCCAGCGATGCCCGATGACGTGCTGACGGGCTCGGGCTGCCTCCGCGAACTCGGGCGCGAACCGCTGGACCCACCGGTAGATGCTCACGTGGTCGACCTCGATGCCGCGCTCGGCGAGGAGCTCCTCGACGTCCCGGTAGGACAGGCCGAACCGCAGGTACCACCGGACCGCCAGCGTGATGACTTCGGGCGGGAAGCGGTACCCGGCGAAGGCTGACCTCGGGGCCGGGCAGAGGCAAGGGTGTTGGAGTGATCTCATCGCGCCAGTCTCGGTGACGGAGGCCCGGACGACCAATGCAACAGTGCCCCCGAACACCCTGAGGAACTCCTCGGGCCGGCTTGCGATCCGCTGGCTGGCGAGCAGCTCCCCGTCGCCGGCGAGTACGGCGACGTGGGAGGACTTGCGGTGCAGGTCCACTCCGACATAGACCATGACAGGGCCTCCTTCCTGTCGTTCGTGTTGAGCGGACGCTACGTCACACTGTGAACACTTCATGGCATCAGGCGGGTATCAGCCGGTCTTCACCAGATTCAGGGGTCCTCCAAAGTGCCAGGGGTCCCGTCGGGGTCCCGTCTCGTACACGACTTCGTCACGGACAAGCTGAGGGGTACTTAGACTCCAGCACCTGCGCTGAGAAGTGTTTCTCGCGGCTCGTCCCTGCCCGGTCAACCGCCACACCGCCTGCGTGACGATCGGGTTTGTAGACCCCGCGCCATCTTGGCTATCTGCCAACGGGGCCGGGCCTTCTTCCGAAAGCCACGATTGTTCATCTGCACCTCCCACACAAGGAGGGCCGATCCTAGGAACGCGCTGCCCACGGCGACGATCAGCGGTTTGTGTGCCCTCCGGCCTCGGCGAGAGGTCCGCTGCGATACCCCGGTAGATCGTCGTCCGGACCAACCCTGCGAGTACAAAGAGCAAGCTGACGTCAAGGCGAAGCTCATCGCGCAGGTGCGCGATGACCTGGCGGACCGGTTCGCGGATAGGGCGGGGCTCAAGGACAGGAACAAGAAGCTGGCGGGGCCTGGATGGAGTCGCCGGGGGCCAGGGCAATGGGCTACAGTCGATCGAGCAGATGCGGTCCACGGACCGGGCCGGAAGCCGGCTCACCGTGATGGGAGGCTCGGGAGCGGGACGATGACGGGGAACGTGCAGATCGGCTTGGCTCTCGAGAACTTCACCCCGGCGCCGAAGCTGCCCGACGTCCATGCCATCCTTCGCTACGCTAATCGGGCGGATGAGCTCGGCTTCGAGTCCTTGTGGACCTGGGACCACATCTTCCTCGGGTCCAAGCAGCCGTTCCCCTTCCTCGAATCCCTCTCCACCCTCGCGGCGGTGGCCGTCGTCACCAAGCGTGCAGCACTGGCAACCGGCGTGCTTGTGCTCCCCGTTCGCAACCCCGTAGTCCTCGCCAAGGTGACCTCCTCGCTCGATCAGATCTCCTCCGGTCGGCTCATCCTCGGCGTAGCCAGCGGCTGGTACGAGCGCGAGTTCGAGGCGGTCGGAGTCCCGTTCAAGGACCGAGGTCGGATCTTCCTGCGGAACCTGGAGGTCCTCAAGCGGTTCTGGACCGAGGAACGGGTGAGCGGCGAGGCCGATGGGATGAATTTCAAGAACGTGGTGATGCTCCCCAGGCCGTACGGGGGGCGCAGGCCGACCCTGTTGATCGGGGGGTACGTCGACCGCGTTCTTCGGCGCGTGGCCACCCGCTCCGACGGGTGGCTCACGTACTTCTACACGGCGGAAAGCTTCGCCCGGTCGTGGGCGAAGATCAGGGCATTCGCCGCCGAGGCCGGCCACGATCCGGACTCGCTGACCAACGTGGCCCAGCTGCCGATCTGCATCGACCAGACGTACGAGGCGGCCGATCGGAAGATCCGCGACTTCCTTGACCGGTACTTCGACATGGCACCATGGAGCGCGTCGACCCCCGAGAGCTCCATCCGCGGGACGCCCGAGCAGTGCGCCGAACAGCTCACCGAGCACATCCGGGCCGGCGTCCGACACATCGCCCTCGTCCCGTGGAATTACAACCCCGACCAGGTCGAGCGGATCGCGGCGGAGCTCCTTCCGATCCTCGCCGAGGTCCCGGCGAGCACGCGCTGACGTGGCAGCCGCGAACGTGCCGCTCGAGGCCGGGGACGGCGCTTCCTCGGTCCGCCGCCGCGCCGCGAAGGACAAGCGGATGTCCCTTGGTGAAGCCGTCCAGATCGTCCGGGACGGCCATCACGTCGCCATCGGCGGCTGTCTGTATTCGCGAACGCCGTGGGCGAGCCTGCTCGAGATCCTGCGAGCCGGTCGCAGTGACCTGACGCTGTCGCGAAACCTCATGTGCTACGAGGCCGAGCTGTTCCTGGTTCGGGGCGCCGCATCGGCCCTCGTCACGAGCTGGGTGGGGATCGGGCTCCCCTGGGGGATCCCGAAAGTATTCCGGCGATTCGTCGAGGAGGGGCGGGCCAGATACGAGGAATGGAGCCACCTCAGCCTCGGCCTGCGGTACCTGGCGGCGTCGATGGGGGTGCCCTTCCTGCCCACCCGTTCGCTCCTGGGCTCGGATCTACTGGCGAGCACGGGAGCGAAGGAGATGGAGGACCCGTTCACCGGCGAACGAGTGGCTCTCGTCCCCGCCCTGGTGCCCGACGTTGCGCTGATCCATGCCCATCGCGCGGACCCACTCGGGAACGCCCAGATAGACGGCCCGCCGTACATGGACCGGGAGATCGCCCGGGCCGCCCGTCACGTGTTCCTCACCGCCGAGGAGATCGTGTCGACGGATGCCATCTCGCGCTCGGCCGACCGGACGACGATCCCGCACTTCCTGGTGGACGCGGTCGTCGAGGTCCCATTCGGCTCGTTCCCGCACGAGTGCTACGGCCTCTACGAGGCCTCGTTCGCCCACTTCGACGACTACGCGCGGCTGGTGGACGAGCAAGGGACCGAGGGCGTGGAATCGTACTTGCGGACGCATCTGGACGAGGTGGGCAGCTTCGAGGGGTTCCTCGAGGGGGTTGGCACCTCCGTGCTGCTCGAACAGCAGCGCCGGGCCAGGGAGCTGGTGCCGAGGTGACCGAACCGACCGAAGCTCCGTGGGACGGTGAGGACCTCATGATCGTCGCCGGGAGCCGGCTCCTTGAGGACCACAGCATGGTCTTCGCGGGCGTCGGAGCTCCGCTCTTGGCGAGCGTGCTGGCCCAACGCCTCCACTGCCCCGCCCTCACGATCGTCCTGGAGGGAGGCTTCATCGGCCCCCGGATGTTCCCCGGCAAGCTGCCCATCTCGACCAACGAGATGCGCGCGGCCCATCGCTCGGTCATGCTGACCGGCATCATCGACGCGTTCCTCTATTCGCAGCGAGGGTGCTATGACTATGGGTTCGTCGGCGCGGCGCAGATCGACCAGTTCGGGAACGTGAACACCAGCGTGATCGGAACGATGGATCGGCCAAAGGTCCGCCTTCCAGGAAGCGGCGGGGCGAACGACATCGTCTCGAGCTGCCGTCAGCTTTTCGTCATCACTAGGCACGAGGCTCGCCGGTTCGTCGAACGCGTTGACTTCATCACCAGCCCCGGCTACCTGGACGGCGGCGACGCACGCGAGCGTGCAGGTCTGGTCCTGGGGCGACCGAGGTGGGTCATCACGGACCTGGCGGTTCTCGGGTTCGAACCCCAAACGAAGCGGATGCGGCTGGAGAGGCTGCAGCCGGGTGTGACGGTCGAACGGGTCGCCTCGGCGACGGGGTTCGAACTTATCGTCCCGGATTCGGTTCCCGAGCTCGACTCGCCGACCGAAGAGGAGCTTCGGACTTTGGCGTCCCTGCGAGGGACGCCCGTTCCGGCTGGGCAGAGTAAGGAGACGGTGGTCACGGCATGAAGGGTCCGCTGATCGACGTCACTGGCGCCATCGATATGCATTGCCATCCGCACCCGGACCTGTTCCCACGGCTCGCCGACGACCTCGAGGTTGTCCAGCACGCCGCCCAAGTGGGGCTGCGGGCAGTGATGATCAAGTGCCATTCCGAACCGACGGTCAGCCGCGCCTACCTTGTCGAGAAGATCTCGCCCGGGGTGCAAGTCTTCGGCGGCGTCGTCCTGAACCGGGCCGTCGGCGGCATCAACCCGGCGGCGGCCGAAGCGGCCCTCAAGCTCGGGGCGAAGGAGGTCTGGATGCCAACCGTCGACGCCGCCTATCACGCCGAGATGCACGGCGGAACGGGCGCCTACGACGTCCAGTCGAGCGGGCCGACATCGGCACCGAGAACCGGCATCTCCGTCACGGACGACGAGGGGAGCCTTCGGCCGGAGACGCTCGAAGTGCTGGATCTGGTGTCCCAGTACGACGCGATCGTCGGGACCTGTCACATCTCGCCGAAGGAGATCCACGCGCTGGTCAAGGAGGCCCAGGCCCGGGGGGTGGAGAGGATCGTCATCACCCACCCCTTCTTCAAGGTGCCGAACCTGGACATCGAAGACCTGAAGACGCTGTCGGCCAAGGGCGCGTACGCGGAATTCGGCTACTGCACGGTGTCGCCGATGTGGCACTACGCCACGGTGACGAAGGTGGCCGATGCCATCAACACCATCGGCGCCTCGCATGCCCTGCTGGTGAGCGACACTGGGCAGCGGCACAACCCGATGCCCGCGGATGCTCTTCGTATCTTCGCCCAATCCATCTTCGAGTCAGGGGTGTCGGAGGAAGACGTCCATCGGCTGATCAAGGTCAATCCGGCCGAGCTGCTGGGGCTGCCGTCGCAGGCGCCAGCGATGACTGAGGTGGCCGATGCCAGCGTCTGAGTCCCCCGCCAAAGGCTGGCGCAGGGTCGGGCTGCTGGTCCCTTCGTCCAACACCGTCATGGAGGTCGACTTCTACCGGCGGCTCCCGCAGGGCTTCACGCTCCACACGGGCAGGATGTATCTCCAGACCACGACGCCGGAGGGGGAGAGTCGGATGCTCGACGACCACGTGATGCCGGCCGCGCACAACGTGGGAACGGCTCGCCCCGATGTCATCGTGTTCGGCTGCACGAGCGCCGGGGCCCTCCGAGGCAATGACTACGACCGGAAGCTGTGCGAGCGGATCGCGGCCGACACCAACGCGGACGTCCTCTCCGTCATTTCGTCCGTGCGGGAGGCGATCCGGTCGCGCGGGGCCGGCCGGGTCGGGATCATCACGCCGTATGTGGAGAGCTTGAACGAGAAGATCAGGGGGAGCCTGGAGGCGGACGACGGTGTCCAGGTCGTGGACATCCGGGGCCTGGGCATCTCGGACAACTTCGCCATTGCCGAGATCCCCACCGACAAGATCGTGGCCTTCGCCGCCGAGACCTTCGACGGCTCGTCCATCGATCTCCTGTTCGCCTCGTGCACGAACTTCCGGGCGATGGACGCCATGCCCGCGATCCGCGCGACCCTCGGGGTCGACGTCGTGACGAGCAACAGCGCGGCGCTCGAGGCCCTGTATCGCTGGGCGGGAATCGAACGGCCAGCCCTGCAAGAGATCTGAGCCGCGCGCGGTGTACGCATCTCCGTTCGAGTACGCGCCGGCAGCGTCCTGGGAGGAGGCCGTCCGCCTGCTGGCGGAGGCCGGCGACGACGGCAAGGTCATCGCGGGAGGGCAGAGCCTCGTGCCGATGATGACGCTTCGCCTTGCCACCCCCCGGGTGCTGGTGGACGTGAACCGGGCGAGTTCCGAATCGATCCGGCTGGACGACGGCTACCTCGTGATCCCGGCCCTGACCCGTCATGCCGAACTCCAACGCTCGCCGCTCGTCCGGCGGTCGAGCCCGATCCTGGCCGATGCTGCCGGGCACATCGGGAACGTCCGGGTCCGGCACCGAGGGACGATCGGGGGCACCCTCGCCCACGCCGACCCGGCGGCCGAGCTACCCACCGTGGTCCTCGCGCTCCAGGGCACGGTCCACGTACTGGGACCCGCGGGCGAACGCTCGATCCCGGTGGCGGACTTCTTCGTGACCCACTACACGACTGCGCTCGAACCGGCGGACGTGGTGACGGCGGTGAAGCTCCCCGTGATCCCCGAAGGCCGGGGCTGGGCTTTCGAGGAGCTCTCACGGAGGGCGGGCGACTTCGCACTGGTGGAGGCGGCGGCGCTGGTCGACGTCGAACCCGACGGCCGGTGCTCCGGAGTTCGGCTGGCGCTGGGCGCGGTGGGCGAGCGGCCATTCGATGCGTCGGAGCTGGCGGCCCCCATGGTCGGCGCCGAGCCGAACGAGGGCACCGTCGCGGACGTAGGCCGGGCCGTGTCGGAGCGGGTGCAACCCTCCCAGGGGGTCCACGGCTCCGGTGAGTACCGCCGCAAGATGGCCACCGTCATCGCGAGGCGGGCCCTGCTCTCCGCGATCGGTCGAGCGCGGAGCCCGGTAGGGGTTTCGGGATGAGCAAGGATGTCCTGATCCGAGTCACCGTGAACGAGCGGGAGGTCGAGGTCCGGGTACGTCCCAGTCAGACCCTCCTCGAGGTGCTTCGGGAGGAGGTCGGCGCGACCGAGGTCAAGTACGGCTGCGGCGAGGGGGTCTGCGGCACGTGCGCCGTGCTCCTGGACGGCCAGTCGGTGAACTCCTGCTTGATGTTCGCCGTTCAGGCCGATGGCGGCACGGTCATGACGCTCAAGGGTCTGGGCGGGGACGACATGACGCTCCACCCCCTCCAGGAGCGCTTCCTCGAGCACGGCGCGTCGCAGTGCGGCTTCTGCACGCCGGGGATGGTGCTCACCGCGTTCGAGTTCGCGCGGGATCACCCTGATCCGTCGCGCGAGGAGATCCGTGAGGCACTGGCGGGGAACCTCTGCCGGTGCACCGGCTACACGAAGATCGTCGACGCGGTTGAGGCGTACGGGCGCGATCTGCGAGCGTCGAGGGAATGAAGCGCGCGCCGACGGAGACCGAAGCCTTCAGGATCGTCGGGCGGTCGTTCCGGCACCGGGACTTCCAGCAGAAGGTCCAGGGCGCCATGGCCTACGCCGACGACTGGGGGATGCCCGGCATGCTCCACGGGAAGATCATTCGGGCCCAGGTGCCGAGCGCCCGGATCGCCGCCCTCGACACCACGGCCGCCCACGAGGTTGGGGGCGTGCGGGCCATCCTGACCGCGACCGACGTGCCCAGGAACTTGATCACCGAGGACGCCAGCGGCCTGGAGGTCGGGACGGTCGTCCAGCCGGTGCTGGCATTCGAACGCGTCAGGTATCAGGGCGAGCCGGTGGCCCTTGTGGCCGCCGAGACCCCCGCCGCTGCCGAGGAGGCGGCCGAGCTGGTCCTGGTCGAGTACGAGGACCTCCCGGGGGTGTTCAGCCCGGAGGATGCGCTCCAGCCGGGCGCGCCCGAGGTCCACTCCGGCGGGAACCGCCTGATCGAATGGCGGATGCACCGGGGCGACGTGGACGCAGCGCTCGCCCAAGCCGACGTGATCGTCGAGGAGACCTACCGGACGACGCACGTGGACCATGCCTACCTGGAGCCCGAAGCCGGTGTGGGGTGGATCGATTCGGATGGCGTGGTGACGCTGCGCGTGTCAACGCAGGTGATCGAGCACGCCAGGGAGATCGCCCAGATCCTCGACCTCCCCCAGACGAAGGTCAGGGTCATCGCCACCTACATGGGCGGCGGGTTCGGAGGGAAGGAGGACATGACGGTCGAGCCCTACGTGGCCCTGCTGGTCTGGAAGACCAAGCGCCCCGTCAAGATGGCGTGGTCGCGCCAGGAGTCGATCCTGGCCAGGCAGAAGCGCCACCCCTTCACGATGCGCTACCGGACGGGGGCGACACGCGACGGCCGGGTGATCGGCCAGGACATCGAGATCCTGGGAGACGCCGGGGCGTACCCCTTGCTCAGCCCGCGGGTGCTGTTCGCGGGCGCGGTTACGGCCAACGGTCCCTACGACATCCCGAACGCCAGGGTCCAGGCGACAGCCGTGTTCACGAACAATGTCCCCACTAGCGCCATGCGCGGCTTCGGGGCCATGCAGGTGGTCATGGCCTACGAATCCCAGATGGACGGGGTGGCGGAGGCCCTGGGCGTCTCGCCGGCGGAGGTCCGGTCCGCCAACTTCCTCCGCGAAGGCTCCCTGTTGGTCACCGAGGAGGCCATCGAGACGCCGGTGGCAATCGAGGAGACCATGCGGGCAGCCCTGGAGGTCCTCGGCCCGACGGGGACCGCCACCGATCCCTCGAAGCGGATCGGCCGGGGCTTTGGCTGCAACATCCAGCCATACGGTCGGTCGAGGTTCTTTGGCGACCGGGCCTCGTGCTGGATCGGCCTGGAACTGGACGGGACGGTGACGGTCCGAACCGGCGTCACCGACCTCGGTGGTGGTCAGGCAGCGTCGCTCGCTCAGATCGCCGGGGAGGTCCTCGGCGTCACGCCCGATCGGGTCAGCGTGCACATAGGAGACAGCTCCTTGACTCCCCTTGCCGGCGGGACGTTCGCCACACGCCAGCTGTACATGTCGGGGAATGCCGTTCTGAAAGCAGCCCGCGAGCTGCGCGAGAAGCTTGTGCCCATCGCGGCGGAGCTTTTGGAGCCGTCCGACCCTGGACAACTTGAGTTCGCGGAAGCTCAGGTTCGGCTTCGGAGCGATCCCACTCGGTTCCTCTCGCTGCCCGAGCTGCTCCGGGCCGCGGAATCGCGGGGGGTGTTCCCATTCCAACTGACGACGTTCCAGGCGGAGATCGGAGAGTTTGACCCGCGGACCGGGAAAGGCCGGACGTTCCCTGACTACACGTACGGCACGCACGCCGCGGAGGTCGAGGTCGACATGGAGACGGGGATGGTCCGCATCCTTAAGTACGTGGCCTGCCACGACGTGGGGCGGGCCATCGATCCCGTGCGCGTGGAGGGGCAGATCCAGGGCGGGGCCGTCCAGGGCTTCGGCTACGCCCTGAACGAGGAGGTCCGCTACGAGGCCGGCATCTGCGAGTCAACACTCTTCGCCGACTACCTCATCCCGACGTCGACCGACGCGCCGGACATCCGGGCCGTCATCCTGGAGATCGGGCCGGGGAAGGGTCCCTTCGGAGCCCGCGGCATCGGCGAGTCGCCCATCGGCCCTCCCTCCGCCGCCATCGCCAGCGCCATCGCCGATGCCATCGGTGCCCGGATCAACGAGCTGCCGATCACCCCCGAGCGCGTGCTGGCCGCGGTCAAACAGGGGTCGATCGCCGGAACGTGACGTCCCCTTCGAAACCGGGTGCCAGGACCCGGGCCCGCGAAGGCTCCGTCTCGGCCACGACCTTGCCATTCCTCACTACCCACCTCGGAGTGGCCCGCAGCCTGATCGCCTCGACCTCGTCCGCGCATTCGAGCACCAGGAAGTGGGCGGGCTTTCCTTCGACGATGCTCCACTCCCGCCCTGTCGCCCGAAGCGGATTCGTGGTGATCATCTCGAATGCCCGGAACAGCTCATCCCTGCCGGTCATCTGCCCGACGTGGACGAGCATGTGGACGGCGTCCAGCATGGAGCCAGTTCCGATCGGATACCAGGGGTCCATGATGCAGTCGTGGCCGCACGCCACGTTCACGCCAGCGGCGTCCAGCTCCTTGACCCGGGCCAGGCCGCGCCGCTTGGGATAGGAGTCGAACCGTCCTTGCAGGACGATGTTCGTGAGCGGGTTCGCCACGATCGTGACGCCAGCCCGCTTCATGATCTGGAGCAGCTTGAACATGTAGGCGTCGTTGTAGCTGCCCATCGCCGTGGTGTGGCTCGCGTTCACTCTCCCCTGGAGGCCATCGCGCATGGTGCGCGCGAGGACCGTTTCCAGGAACCGCGACTGATCATCGTCCGTCTCGTCGCAGTGCAGGTCCAGGGGACGGCCGAACTCCAGGGCGAGGTCCAACACGAAGTTGACCTCGGCAATGCCGTCTTCGCGGGTCCATTCGTAGTGGGGGATGCCGCCGACCACATCGCAGCCGAGCTCCATGGCCTTGCGCATGAGCTCCTTGCCATCCGGGAACGACATCACGCCGTCCTGGGGGAACGCGATGAGCTCCAGCTCGAGGATGTCGCGGACCTCGGCCCGCAGCTCGAGCAGCGCCTGCAACGCGGTGAGGCTCGGATCGCACACGTCGACGTGGCTCCGGATGACGCCCGTCCCGAGGACGACCTCCCACTGGATGGCCTCCCGCGTCCGGCGCTTGACGTCCTCGTGGCTAAGCGTCTTCTTTCGTTCGGACCAGGTCAGGATGCCCTCGATCAGCGTCCCCGATTCGTTGTAGCGGGGCTCTCCGACGGTGAGCACGGAATCCAGGTGGATGTGCGGGTCGACGAACGGCGGACAGACGAGCCGCCCGTCCGCGTCCAGGACCGGCGCGTCGCCCGGGGCCGTTCCCTTCCCCGCCGGCGCGACCCTCGTGATCGTTCCACCTGCGACCACGACGTCGCTGAGTTCCTCACGTCCCGAGCTCGTCGGATGGACACGGGCATTGCGGATCAGGAGGTCGTCTCCCCTCACCTCAGCACCCATCGCGCTCCCCCCTTATTCAGGCGACGGCCGGAGCATAACGAGGCGGAACCTCACACCGGCAACCCCAGGATCCGCACCGCGTTCGCTCCCAGGATCGCTTCCTTCTGCTCCGTAGCCAGGATGGGCAGGTCCATGACCAGTTCCACCGTGTGGTCCAGGTCGTACCAGGGAAAGTCGGTCCCGAGCATGACCCGTTCGTGCCCGATCTCCTGGATCATCCTCCCGAGCTGCTCGGCCGTCGGCGCGTTGGGCGCCCCCGTCCACTCCACGATCTCGCACAGGTCGAACACCAGCGAGGGGAACGCCTTCGCGAGGTCCACGGTCTGCCGCCATTGGCCGCCGCCCAGGTGGGCCAGGAGAACCGCCAGGCCAGGGAGCTCCCGGAGCACACCGGCGAAGGCCGATGGCTCGGCGAACCGTTCGCCCCCCTTTGCACTCCCGGTGTGGGACAGCACCGTGAGCCCGAACTCACGGCACGCCTCGAACACCGGCCTCATCCTCGGGTCACCGGGTTCGAACTGCTGCACGACGGGGTGCAGCTTGATGCCGCGGGCTCCGCGATCGGCCATCTCCCGGAGGTGCTCCAGGTTCTCCTCTGGGCTGAGCGCGGTCGGGTCGATCCCGACGAAGGGCGTGAGCTGGGGGATGGGCGCGAGCGAGTCGACCAGCCACCGATTGAACGACCGGAACCGGTCGGCCATCGTGTCGTCGATCTGCTGGATGGCCCGTTCGCGGTCGGCGCGCTGGATGTTCTGGGGGAGCATGGCGATCGCCTCCAGGCGGAACAGGTCCACCGACAGGAGGTTCACCGCGACCCCGTGGCTGAAGCCTGCCTTCTCCATCGCCTCCACCGCGTCTCCGATGGTGCCGCTGTAGTCGCTGAACCGAACGCCCCCTTTCTCGCCGTATTCGAAGATCTCGTAGCCGCCCTTCCACCACTCCCCGGACTCGAGCGTCTCGTAGAGGTGCATGTGGACGTCGACCTTCACCGGCTCCGTCATCCTCCTCACCTCTCGGCGGCGGCCGGGCGCCGGGCGGCCCTTCTCTCCGCTCTCGCCTCCTGCCGGTTCCGCCACCACGGCTGCTCGCAGACCCGGCCCACGAACTCGATCACGGTGTGCGCGGCGATGTAGGAGGTCAGCCCGGAGGGCACGTCCACCAGCGGGTTGACCTCCACCAGGTCGAAGCCGATGACCTCTGTCCGCTCGGCGACAGCCGCCACCGAGTCGCGAAGCTCCGCGTAACTCAGCCCGTTCGGCTCGGCCGACACGCAGCCCGGCGTGAGCGAGATGTCCAAGGCATCGATATCGATGCTCACGTAGCAGCGGGCCCCCTCTGGGATGCCTTCGAGGACGGCCTCGTCCCCTCGGTCGCGGAACTCCTCCATGGTGACCACCCGGTTGCCGTCGCGGAGTGAGTCATCGTGCATCACCTGCGTGTTGCGCAGGCTCCGGATCCCGATCTGGTTGATGTTCCGGACGTTCTTCATCAGCCGGATGTGGCGGAAGGCGTGCTGGTTCGTGTACTCAAGGCCGTGGATGAATGGCATGTAGTCGATGTGCGCGTCGTAGTGGACGACGTGAAACGGTTCCTTGCCCTCGAACGCTCGCGCCACCGGGAACGTCACCGAATGGTCGCCACCCAGAGCCACCGGCATGGCGCCGCGGTCTACCACAGCCCGGGTCAGCTCGGTGATGTTGGCGAAGGTGTCAACGACGTTGGTGGGAAGGATGTCGGCGTCGCCCACGTCGGCGATCCGTCCCTCGGCCATCTCTCGCTCGAGGTAATGCTTGCGCACCGAGGGGTCGTAGTACCCTCGCCCGTCGGTCACGAACCGGATCGAATGCTCACGGATGGATCGGGCGCCGAACCGCGATCCGGGCATGAAGGGGGAACCCTCGTCGAACGGCGCGCCCAACACGGCGATGTCGGCATCCAGCTCGCCCAGCTCGGTGCGGATCGCCGCACGGAGGAACGAGGGGATCCCGACGAAGGGGAAGTTCAGCCTCCCGCCGCTGCCCTCTGTCCGCGTCATGACCCTCTCCTCGGATCCGATGTACAGGGCTGTGCCGGGTTATGGTCCACCTGCCCGCCACCTCGACGATGGCGACCATCGGAGGGAGCGATGGGGGAGGGATTCATCCTGGTGCCGGCCCGGGACGCCAGAGCCGTGCGGGTCTCCGTCGGCGACCGGTTCCGCATCGTCGACGTCGAAGGACAGCAGGTCGTCGACCTCTTCGCCTTCCTTGCGGACGACGTCTCGGAATGCGTCAGCGCCCCGCACACCCGTATCTGGGTCAATCGCCTGTTCCCTCGGGTCGGGGAGGAGTTCGTCACCAACCGGCGGCGTCCGATCCTGTTGTTCGAGGAAGACGATTCGCCGGGCGTCCACGACATGCTCTGCGCCGCGTGCGACCCGATACGATACCGGCTCCTCGGCGCGGAGGAACACGCGTCCTGCCAGGAGAACCTGAAGCGCGTCATGGCCGAGCTCGGCCACCGCGCCATCGAGATCCCCCAGCCCATCAACCTGTTCATGAACGTGAAGGTCGAACTGGACGGGTCGCTGACGTGGGGGCCGGCCCCAACCAAAGCAGGAGACGGCGTGGTGTTCCAGGCCCGCCTTGACGCTATCGTCGTGGCCTCCGCGTGCCCGCAGGACTTGAACGAGATCAACAACTACCGTCCCTCCTCCGTCGGAATCCAGCTCCTGCCGAACGAGACCCGCTAGGGCTCGCACACCACCATGGCCTTGACGCACAGCTTGTCCCGACTGGCATGGATCGCCTCCTCTGTCTGCGCCACGGGGAACGTGTGGGTGACCAGGTCTTCGAACGGATAGACGTCCGCGTATCGCGACAAGAAGGCCAGGGACGTCCCGATCTGCGAGTTCGGGTAGGCGTAGGACCCCAGGATGTCCACGTCCAGGTTCACGATCTGCTGCGGGTTGAGGGCCATCGTTCCGTTGTCGGTGAAGTGACCGAATTCGACGACGCGTCCGCCTCTGCGGACAAGGCGCAACGACTCGGCGAAGGCCACCGGCAGCCCCACGACCTCCACGACGATATCGGCGCCGAGCCCGCGGGTCATAGACCGGACAGCGGCCACCCGGCCTTCCATGTCCGGGAGCTCCTCCAGCGAGATGATCTCGTCGAACCCGAACCGCTTCGCCATCTCCATCCGCATGGGAATGCGGTCGATGCCGATCACCGGTGAGGCCCCCATCGCTCGGGCGGCGGCGCCGGTCATGATGCCGATCGGCCCGAGGCCCTGCACGACCACCGACCTGCCGAGGCCCATCCCCTCGCCCGCCCACGGCAGGCCGGGTCCGAAGGCTCGCTCGAGCGCCCTGGTCCCGCAGGCGATCGGGTCGGACAGGGCGGCCATCTTCAGCGATACCTCCGGCGGCAGCTTGAACAACCAGGTCTGCGGGAACAGGTACATCAGCTCGCTGTACGCTCCGCGGACGTGCGGCTGCTCCTCCGATCCCAGCGTGATTCCGTAGATGTTCACGTTCTGGCAGAGGTTCTCGCGCTGGGGGACGAACCGGCAGTAGTAGCAGGTGCCGCAGGAGAGGGTGGTCCCGACGGCCACCTCATCGCCCGGCCGGAGTTCCCGGCCGTACACGTCCCTCGCGGGGAAGTCCGGCCCGACAGCCTCCAAGATGCCCGAGAACTCGTGTCCCATGACGAGCGGCATGGGGACCGCCAGGTGACCGCTGTACATGTGGGGATCGGTTCCGCAGACGCCGCAGTGGGTCGGCCGCAGGATTGCACCGTCGCGCTGCAGTGGAGTCTCCGGGAAGCGCTCGATCGAGAGCTTGCCTGGAGCCTCCAGCACCGCCGCCTGGATCATCTCCTCGCCGAGCCTGGGTCCTCCAAGTTCGCTACTTTCCTCCGCTGCCTCCGCCCATCGCCGGCGCCATCATCTCGGCCGCCTGGGCCCGGACCTTGCCCTGCATGCCGATCAGGTAGACGGCTCCGGCGACCACCAGCCCGACCAGCCAGCTGAGGTCGGCTCCGCTCAGGAGATTCTTGGAAATCAGGCCCTGCAGAGGCGTCACGAGTCCAAACTCGAACAGCCATCCGGCCACCAAGCCCGCCACGAACGCGCCGATGCCGATCCAATTGACGTCGTCATAGCCGCTGCGGTCTGGCTCCGCGTAGAGCTCGGGAACCAGGATGTTCTGCTTCCTGAGCAGGTAGAAGTCGGCCAGGACCACACCCGCCCAGGGGGACATCCACAGGATCAGCCCCACCATCCAGCTGTCGAAGTCGCTGGCGAACTGTTGGTGCCCGAGAAAGTAGAGCGTCACTACGTACCCGACGATGCCGGCCACCACGCCGAGGGTACGTCGGGACGCCCTGATTCCTGCGCTCGCCGCCGCCAGCGCCGAGGAGTACACGTTGAGGATGTTCGTGGCGATGGGCCCATGGGCAACCATGAGCATGACCAACACGGCCACGAACCCGCCGAACACCGACGTCACGAGCTTGGCCGGATCGGTGTCCACCGTAACGCTGGCGATGCTCGCCCCGAGGATGGCCAGCCAGACGGTCGGGACGAAGATCCCCAAGTAGGAGTACCAGAACACGGTCCTCGAAGGGACGGACCGAGGGACGAACCGCGAGTAGTCAGAGGCCCACGTCACCCAGGAGATCCCCCAACCCACCCCGATGGCGGTCACCAGGCCGGTGATGCTGGAGAAGTGGGCCGCGCCGGAGAGCGTGGACTGAAGGCCCCAGTCCACTACTCCGCTCCGGGTCCAGGCCAGGATGCTCATGATCAGCATGATCGTCGCGGTTACCGGGACGGTGTACTTCTCGAAGCTCCTGATCAGGTAGAAGCCGTACACCCCGATCCCGACCTGCAGCGCCATGATGATCGTGACGACCACGAACTTGACGAAGAACGTGTCCTCGATGTTGAAGACCTCGCCCAGGATGCCCACGATCAGAAGGGTTGGGAAGTACGTGTTCACCCCGATCCACCCCATCGTCATCAGGAACTGCATCCAGGACGAGAGATAGCCCCCGCGGCGCCCGAACGCCGACCGGCTGAGGACCATCTGGTTCACCCCGGTCTTGTGCCCCATCACCGTCATCGCCGCGAAGATCGCGCAGCCGATGATGTTTCCGACCACCACGATGACGATGGTCTCGATCAGACCGAGGCCCAACACGATGCCGAGGGCCCCCAGCGCCCAGTTGATCGGTGCGATGTTGGCCCCGGCCCAGATCCAGAACTGCTGCCACCCGGTGGAGTCCCTGTCCTTCTCCGGGATCGGCTCGATGCTGTGGACGTCGAGCCTTACTTCGTGTTCTGGCACCATCGTGTCTGCCATGATCCCCCCTTCGACCCGCCGTCCCGGACCCACGTGTCCGGAGGCATGAATCGACGATCCCATCTGTGAACAGCGCGGGCAGACGAACGCAACCCCATCTCAGATGGAGGCGGGCGCAACCTCCCCCATAGGCACTCCCTGGAGCCGCAGTGCGGCCTTATCCTCCCTGCGTAGCTAACTGCAGGCGCACCCTGTAATGCAAGTGCGGCGGCGGTAGAGTCCCCCTGGAGGAGCTGCATGGTGGCCACGAGGGGATTGGTGGAGAGCTTCGTGCGCGATCCCCTGCGGACAGCGCTCCTGGTGATCGACATGCAGAACGACTTCCTGCTGCCCGAAGCCCCGGTGCCCGCGTCGGGTGGCCTCGATCTGGTGCCGATCATCTCTCGATTGGCCGCGGCGTGCCGGGAGGCCGGATTCGTGGTGGTGTTCACCCAGGAGACGCATCGCGCGGACCTGTCGGATTTCGGGATCGAGCTGGACTTCGAGCCCCTCCACTGCCTGGAGGGGACGCCGGGCATGGATGTCGTGGCAGGGCTGGAACCCCGGCCCGGCGACGTGCTGATCCAGCGAAAGCGCCGCTACGACGCTTTCCTGGGGACCGACCTGGACCTGGCGCTGCGGACCCGGGGTGTGGAGAACCTGCTGGTAACGGGGGTCTGTACGGACATCTGCGTCATCTCGACCGTCCATCACGCGCGCAACCTGGACTACCGGTGCGTGGTGCTGTCCGACGCAGTGGCCGGGACGACGGACGAGCGGCACGAAGCAGCGCTGATGTGCATGGAGCACGTCTTCGCCAGGGTGGCCACGACCGCGGAGGCAGCCCGGGTCATCGGGCTCGCCTTCCCGGCCGAAGCTTCCGCCTGAGCGCTCCCCTTCAGGCGGGCTCCGGCGTTTCGCGTATCGTCGCCCCCGATCGGCTCGAGTAACGGTCCCCAGCTGCGCGGATGGCCGCCCACACTCGCTGTGGAGTGGCCGGCATGTCGATGTCGTCCACCCCAAACGGAGCCAGGGCGTCGACCACGGCGTTCAAGATCGCAGCGGGCGCCGCGATCGTCCCAGCCTCGGCAACGCCCTTCGCTCCCAGTGGGTTGATCGTGGTGGGCGTCACGGTTCGATCCAGCTCGAAGCCGGGAAGCTCTGCCGCCGAGGGCACGAGATAGGAGAGCAGTGAAGTGGCCTCCGGTTGGCCGTCCGCCGTGTAGGTGACCTCCTCGAACAGCGCCTGTCCGAGGCCCTGGGCGATCCCGCCACTGACCTGGCCCTCCACCAGGACCGGATTGAGGACGTTCCCGCAATCGTCGACGGCGACGTATCTGACGACCCGCACCTCGCCCGTCTCCGTGTCCACCTCGACGACGGCCAGATGGGTGCCGAAGGGGTACGTCCAGTCCGGCGGTTCGAACACCGCCTGCTCATCGAGGCCTGGGTCGGTTCCGGGCGGCAGGCTGTGGGCGAGATACGCTGCCCGGGCGACGTCCGCCAGGGCTACGCCGCGTTCAAAGGCACCCGAGACGGAGAACCGGCCCTCGGCGAACTCAAGGTCATCCTCGGCGGTTTCCAGGAGGTGGGCAGCGATCGTCCGGGCCTTCCTGATGACCGCCTGGGCGGCCAGGTGGATGGCGGTGCCACCCACGCAGAGGCTTCGCGAGCCGAACGTACCGGTCCCGTGCGGCACGATCGCCGTGTCGCCCTGCAACACCGCGACGTCCTCCATCGGGACACCGAGCGACTCGGCGGCGAGCTGAGCCCAGGCAGTCTCGTGGCCCTGCCCTTGCGGGACGGTGCCGCTGAACACCTCGACCTTGCCCGTGGGCAGGACGCGGACCCGGCCGGATTCCCAGCCGCCCCACTGGTAGTTCGTCCGAGACAGCAGGGGCGAGGAGCCCAGGCCGGTCGCGTCCACGTACGAGCTGATGCCGATCCCCAGGCGCGGGGCATCCGAATCCTTCTGCTCGGACTGCCGGGCTCTGAGATCCGCGTACCCCGCCATCTCCAGCACGCGCTCCAGTACCGGCTCGTAGTCGACCGAGTCGTAGGGGATGCCGGCGCCGTTGACGACGGACTCGCCCCTGGGCAGGTAGTTCAACCTGCGGATCTCGGCGGGGTCGACGCCAACCTCCCTGGCGAGGTGATCCATCATCCGCTCGAGCCCGTACGTCGCCTCGGCCCGGCCGACCCCCCGGTAGGCTCCCGTGGGAGGCTCGTTCGTGAACACCGAGGCGGCCTCGAAAGAGTACGCCTCCACTCGGTACTGACCGGGGAACATGAGCCTCCCGAGGGCCGGGATGCCAGCCGTCTCCAGCTGCAGGTAGGCCCCCATCGAGGAAAGGATGAACACCCGTATCCCGAGCAGCGTTCCATCGCGCCGGGCGGCGAGACTGAAGTCCTGGATCTGGCCCCGGCCATGCGTCGTACCGAACGAGCTCTCGGAGCGCTCCTCGACCCACTTCACGGGAGCGCCGATCCGCCTGGCCAGGGCCAGGGCCAGCGCCTCCTCCGCGTAGACGTTGAGCTTCGACCCGAAGCCCCCGCCGACATCCGGCGCAACCACGCGGAGCTCGTGCTCGGAGAGGCCGACAGTCTCCACGAGGAAACGCCGAACCATATGCGGGACCTGGGTGGTGGTGGTCAGCGTGAAGTCCCCGCGCCGGCCGGGTTCCGCCAGCACGGCCCGAGTCTCCATGGGCGAGGGAAGGAGCCGCGGGATTCGGAGACGCCGACTGATCACGACGTTGGCCGATGAGAAGACGGCCTCCGTCTCCCCGTTGGAGAGGGCGAAGCGGTAGCAGAGGTTGGTGCCGAACTGCGGATGAACCAACGGGGCGCCCCCTCGCAACGCGGCCTCCATATCGATGACGGCCGGCAAAGGGTCGTACTCGGCCTGGACTGCTTCTGCCCCGTCCTTCGCCGCGGCCAGCGTGCGCCCGACGACGACCGCCACGCCGTCTCCGGCGAACTTGGCCACATCGACGGCCAGCGGCCAGTGGTCGGGGATGCGAACCTCGTCCGTGACGGCCCACATCATGGGGAGTGGCGACCTCCAGTCGGGTCGGAGGTCCGCGCCGTTGAACGCGGCCACCACACCGGGAACCGAGAGCGCCGGCGCCGAATCCACGTTCACGATCCGAGCATGAGCGAAAGGGCTGCGGACCAGCACGGCGTGCAGGACCCCGGGAACTCGAAGGTTGTCCAGGTACTGGCCCTGCCCCGTGAGGAAGCGCCGATCCTCCCGCCTCGTCACGCTCTGCCCGAAGTATCTCCGCCCCACAGCTCCCCCCCGCGCCTGAGCCGGAACGATGCCACCGCGAAGGTCGCCGCGGCAAGGCGGTGCTCCGACACCGCTGGGGCCGACCGCGACCGGCGGGCCCCGTGGCTCGCTCTCGAGATCATCGGGTCAAAACGCTGAGAGCGCGCCGGCCAGTAGCTGCATCTGCTCGAGCACGTCGTAGACGGGGTTCAGTACGACGACGTCGGCTCCCGAATCGCGCAGCTCAGAGAGCCTCTGCATGCAGAAGTCCAGGTGGCCGACGACGGCGGCCTGATCGGCCATGGTCGTATCGCCGTAGAACACCTTCGACCATGCGCGCACCCTTTCGAGGGATCGCTCCCGGTCGGGAGACACCGCGATGTAGAGGCGCTTGGCAACGGTGAACGTGGCCGGGTCGCGGCCCATCGCATCCAGCGACGCCCGAACCACCGAGGCTTCCTCTTTGAAGTCGTCCACGGTGGAGATGCCGGCTCCGATCCATCCGTCTCCATTCCGGACCGCCCGCTCGATGGCGGCCTTCGACCTCCCGCCGAACCAGATCGGAGGGTGCGGCCGTTGGACGGGCTTCGGCAGGGTGGTGAGGCCTTCCAGGTGCCAGAAGCGGCTGGTGAACGTCACGCTCTCTTCAGTCCACAACCGCTTGAGGAGCTCCAGGCCCTCCATGAATCGTTCCACGCGGTGGGAGGCAGAGATTCCGAAGGAGGGGTAGTAGTTTGTCCGATCGCCGAGCCCGACACCGACGATCACTCGGCCGCCGCTCAGTTGGTCCAGCGTCGCCAGCTCCATAGCCAGCTGGACCGGTTGCCGAAGCGCCGTCAAGACGACCGCGGTTCCCAGACGTACCGACGTGGTGACGGCTACGGCGTAGCCAAGGGTCGTGATGGGTTCGAGGGCCGGCGCCGTGGTGAGCGGCTGATCCATGATCCACGCGCTGTGAAACCCGAGTTCCTCCGTTGCCATGAGCATCGAGCGGAGGCTCGCGACGTCGAAATGCGAGGCGTCGACGACCTGCGGGATCCCGAAGCCGAACCGAACGGCACGGTCTGCCATGCGCTACGGTCGCGTGGGGTACAAGAACCCGGTCATCACGCAGCGACCCCATACTCGTTGATAAGTCCGCCGAGAACTGGGCGGCGTTCGATCCGGGCTCGACGGGGCTGAGGTGCCTTCAATCGGTCCCCCTCACTGTCCGGAGCGCGGAGCCGCAGCGCTCGATAGGGCCGGTGTCCTCCTCCGAGAGACCCCCGTGATCTCAGTCTCCGACTCTACACGCTGTCCCCGGCCGCACTGGGCGATCCACCGCGTTCGGAGAACCGCCTCCGAGCCGCGACCCTCTGTTGCATCGCCAGTTGGAAGGACTCGTCGGCCCGCTCACCTGGCCTACTACTCACGCGTGGAAGGAACACTCAACCTTCCACCCCCCGGCAGGGGCGGCGAGGAACAACGCAGTCGCGAGCGAAGGCCTGGATCCGCCTCATTCCGTGGCGATGCTCCTGGCGAGGTCTCGCATCGAGACCATCCCCACCACGGTGTCTTCATCCATCACCGGCAGGTGCCGGAACCCGCCGAAGAGCATCTCATTCAGTGCCTCGGCCACCGTTGTGTCGGGCCCGATCGTCACCGGGTCTCGGGACATCCATCGAGTGACCGAGGAGACCCTGGCCAGGTCGGCGTTGGTGGAGTCGGCGAGGGCCCGGAGGATGTCTCGCTCGGTGAAGATGCCCACGAGCGAGCCCGCCTGAAGCACCAGGACCGAGCCCGAGCGGCCGGCGGACATCTCGTGCACGGCGTCCGTCAGGTTCGCCGAGGGATCGACCGTGACAAGCTCGGTGCTCATGATCTCGCGAACGGTCGTCAACGCGGCCCACCAGGCTGAATCTGCAGCTTCAATCGCCTTCATACCTATCATCTCGGTCAAGTCCGCTATCACCAATATGGATCGCATCGGAGGTCTGCCTTCCTACAGCCTCCAGCGCCATCTTGAAGATGGGTGGCTGCCTTCTCGATACGCACCATGACACGATGATCGCATCCACGTCGGCTCCTCCAGCAGTGCCGGAGCTGACAAATTCCGAGATCGCGAAGCACTGTTCTCCAAGATGTCGTGCCACTTGGAGATGAGAGCTAACCTTACCCCAACTCGCCGCAGCACTCTCAGGGCTTGAATGGAGTCTTCTACCAGGCGCGTCCCAGGTGTGCGAGCCAGGGAGGAACCGGCCCCAGAACGCCTCGACCGCCGCCGGGACTCGGTGGCCAGCCACACCGAGTGCGTAGGCGTAGCCGCCAAGTAGCTGTCGGCTGCCTCTTCCGGCGATGCCGCTTGTTCACCGACGCGGAGTATCTCGGCCAGGATCAGCTGCTGGCGGAGAGCGAGCCGACGCTCAGGCGCCCATCACACCAACGAAATCACCAACGAAATGGAGTCGACTCCAGCGACCTGATGAGACGGGTGAGACAAGAGCGACAAGAACGTGCAGCTCAGGACCACTGCTGAGACCGCCGGAGACGTATGAGACGACTGCCATGCAATTGCCAAGGTGGGGGTCGCGGGTTCGAATCCCGTCGTCCGCTCCAGAGAAAC
>WNGB01012793.1_pt1 | contig 23364 bp, 16 predicted proteins | sample 5400681 | NCBI WGS metagenome assembly WNGB01 (sample SAMN13153367, study PRJNA577476) | soil metagenome | isolation source: 115 cm soil or saprolite under grassland replicate 2 | place: USA:California | collected 2016-06-15
CGATCGTGCTGGCGAGAGAGTCATTGAGGATCGGGTATTGCTCCTCGACACGCAGCGCCAACGACAGGTCGTCGGTGCGCGCGGCCATCGGTCGCCAGAGGAAGCGATAGGTCACGTAGGCGGTGCCGCCGAGGATGCCGACCAGGAAGAGGGCCCGGATCATGCCGGGCAGGTCGCGGTGAAAGCGCACGTGGACGGCCTGATCGATCAGGCAGGCCAGCGCCAGCGAGCCCAGCAGGACGGCGAGGGCGTAGCAGCCCCCGCGAAGCGTCACGACCCGCCGCAAGCGGCGGCGCAGTTCGGCCAGACGACTCTGCAACGGGTTCATGGTGGTTGTCGGTCCTCCGCGTTGATTGCCGACGAGCCGCCGGGTTTATCCCGGCGGTGCTTCGACGGCGGGGATAAACCCCGCCGCTCGTCATGCTTTCGACGAGCCGCCGGGTTTATCCCGGCGGTGCTTCGACGGCGGGGATAAACCCCGCCGCTCGTTACGCTTTCGACGAGCCGCCGGGTTTATCCCGGCGGTGCTTCGACGGCGGGGATAAACCCCGCCGCTCGTTGGTCAACGTAATGACCGATGACCAGCATCAACTATAACAGGTGTTTGCGCTTCCGCAAAACCCATTCCGACGTCAGCAACCCCAGCACCAACAAGAACAACACCAGGTGATTCCACAAGGGATCGGGCTTTCGCGGCGTGTGGTACTCGACCCGCACCCCCGGCGGCAGATCGTCGAGGACGCGGTCGGCGGTCGCCAGCGTGTAGAACTGCCCGTCGGTCGCCTCCGCCGCCTGCTTCAGTTCCTCGACGTTCATGCGCAGTCGGTCTAGTTCGCCCGGCGGCGGCACCACCACCGCCTCGGCGCTCGGCTTCTCGCCGCTCGGCTGCTGCCGGCTGACGTCCGGACTGGTCAGCGAAAACTTGTACTTGCCCTCGCGCGTCCGCACCAGGATGCCCTCGTAGGTCGCCCAGCTTCCTTCGACCTTGGCGAGCTGCAATGTCTGGATTTCGGTCTCCCCATCGCCACCCTCGCCCGGCGCCGGCTTGTGCTCGACCATCACCTTGACGTCGATCTTGTCCGGCCCCTTCTTGTCCGGCCGCAATCCCGGCACCAGACTGTTGTCGGGGAACTGCACCGTCACCTTGATCGGCTCGCCGACGCGGTAGGGCGCCTGGCGATCCAGGCGCAGCGTCGTGCGACTGATGCGGCTGCGCGACAGGTAGCGCACCGTCTGAATCCAGAAATGGCTGAAGCGCGCCTCGTCCTGGCGGAAACGCCAGCGCCAGGTTTCGTCAAAGCCGAAGAACATGCAGCGGCCGGCGCCGACGAACTGCTGAGCCACCAGCGGATGACCCTGCTGCCCGCCAACCGCCTTCGGGTCGCCCTTGACCTTCGGGTGGACCGCCAGCACCTCCGCCAGCGGCTTGATGCGATAGCCCTCCGACCACCAGTACATCGGCGCCAGTTGCCCCCAGATCACCATGTTATCGGCGTCGTCGGAGCTGAAGCGGAAGATCGGGTGGCGCCGGCCTACCGGCGTCAACTCGGGACGGTAGCCGTCGGGACGATCCTCCGGCTCGATCGGGGCGACGCCCGGCTCGATCGGCAGCACCTCGGCGAGCGGCGTCCCCTTGTAGGCGTGCGGGCTGAACTGCGTGCCGGCGATCATGAGCAGACCGCCACCCTTCTCGCGCACGAAGTCGGCCAGGTCGCGCAGCCGCCCCTCGCCGATCTTGCGCGAACGCGGATCCACGTCGCCCAGGATGATGACGTCGTAAGCGAACAATTCCTGCCGCGTTGCGGGAAACGCTGCCAGGGCGGTGTCGTCCTGGGCCGGGAAACCCTCGTCGGCGTCGGTCAGCAGCACCTTGAACTCGACGGACTTCTGCTTTTTCTTGCCGGGGCTCTCGCGCTCCAGGAGGCTCTTGACGAAGCGCCACTCGTAGCGCGGCGAGCCCTCGATGTAGAGCGCCTTGATCGTCTTCGCGTCCTGCACGAAGACGGTGCGCTGCAGGCGCAGGTCGGCGGGGTTGGGCGGCTTCTCGTCGGGGCCGAGCCGCGGCATCTCGGCCTCGACAATGTACAGCCGCTCGCCGGGGGTGTCGGGCTGGTCGATGAACGTCACCCGGACCGGAGTGCCGCGCTTGTTGACGTTCACCTCTTGCCGTTTAAGCACCTTCTCAGAGCCATCTTTTTGCCGGATTTTCAGCACTACTGGGACTTTCAGATCCTTGTAGCCGCGGCCGGTCAACCGCGCCTCGAAGACGACGCGGTCATGGACGTAAACGGTCTCCTCGACCTGCAAATCATGCAATTTCAGATCGCGTACCTCGTGATCGTCGCCGATGCCGACGAAGAACAGCGGCACGCCGCGCTGGCCGGCGTACTCGGACACCTGGCTGAGCGTTTCGTCGCGAGTGGTAACCCCGTCGGTCAGCATGATGACCGCCGTCAGCGACGCCCCGCGGTAGTAGTCCAGCACCTGCCGCACCGCCGTGCCGAGGCGGCTGTCGTTGCCGGTCGGGCGTAGATCCGCGATGGCCTCGCGAGCGCGCGCCTGCTCGCCCGCGTCGGCCGCCGTGATTTCGCCGATCCCCCCCTTGGCGTCCTTGATCTTGACCAGCCGGCCCTGCGCATCCAGATGGAAAATGTGGACCTTCATCTTGCGACGCGACAGCAGCGCGCCGATCCAGTCGGGATCCTGACGCGAGAGGAGAGCCTGGGCGAGCTGCAGGCGCGACGGCTTGAAGTTGGGCGAATTGACGCTGCTGAGTTGCGCGTCGAGCACGCTGATGCGAGCGGTCAGGGCGTCGATTTCGGCCTTGCCGCGCGGGTCGTCCTTGGCGAGCGCCTTGTTCTTCTCGTCGCGCTGGGCTTGCAGCGCCTTGATCTGCTCGGGCAGGCGCTGCTGGATCTGCTTGCGGATGTGCTCGCCGAGACTGTCGGCCTTCGTTTGCACCGCGTCCTCGCGGAAGTGGTCGGTGACGCCCATGCTCTTGCTGTCGTCGATCAGCAGCACAACATCGGGCCAGCCCTGGCGCTCGAAGCGGAGCCGGAGTTGCGGCAGCAGCACGACAAGGGTGAGCAACACCAGGAAGATCCGGAACCCGCCGAGGACAAGCTTGTACGGCAAATTCGCCGTTTTCGGCTCGACAAAGTAGACACCTACGATCAGACCCAGCGCGAGCACGGCAATGCCGCCGATCAGCCAGAGATCGGTCATGGGGTCCGACGACAGGAACGGCGTGAACTCCAGGTGCCAGCGCGTCCCCTCGCCCGCGGCCGGCGGCGGAACCTCCAGCAAGCCCTCGACCCAGCCACGGAAGCCGTCGCCGAGGAAGCTGAGGAAGTCGCCGGTCTGGTAAGCGTGGATGAGCGTAAAGGCAATGAGGACGAACACCACCAGGGCGATGCCGCCGAGGAGGGCCGGCCAGAGCAGGCCGACGCGCGGTGGGGCTGCGGCCCCGGCGACCACCGTATGATGGCCGAAGACCCACGCCAGCACCACCTCCACGAGCAGCAGCAGCAGCACGACCACCAACAGCCAGCGCGCGATCGTCGGACCGATGTCGCCGCGCGTCGCCACCTCGCCCTCGGTGCCCGGCACATCGACGCGGCGCACGTCGCGCAGGTTCGTGACGGTCTGGAAGTCCCAGGCCGGGAAGGCGGAGCGGAGTTGTTCCTTGGTGACGCGCGTCAGGTCGCTCTCGCTGGGTCGCCCATCGCCGCCGGCCGTCGGCACGTTGACCGCGAACAGGTAATCGTGCGGGTCGCTGCCGACCGTCAGCCGATAGACCCCCGCCAGGTCGGTCTCGGCCCAGCGGAAGATGGTCAGTTCGTTGACTCCGCGGATGCGCGTCTTGACCGGCTCGTCCTTGCCGGGCAGGTACAACTTGCCGTCCAGATCGACGGCGCCCGCCTGGAGGAACTCTTCCAGAAGGCCGCCGACCGTCTGCGAGCGTTCGCGCAACTTCCCGGAGACGGCGACGCGCACCAGCTCCTGCATCATCGGCAGGAAGCTGGGCGATTTCGGCCAGTTGCCCCAGTCGAGGTTGAGTGTCGAGGTGAACAGGATCACCTTACCGCGGTAACGCGAGGGAGTCGCGGGGACCGCCTGGCCGGGGTTTTCCCGTTCCTCCTTGAGTCGAGCGCGATCCTCGGCCGGCAGCGGCGGGTTCCACTCCAGGAGGGCCGGCTCATTCCTCGGCATTTTCTTTGTAAGAGCTTCTTTATCCGGAGTAGCAGCCTCCGGCATAAACGACAGAATCTCACGTGCGTTGCCTGCGGGCGTGGTTTCGACATAGCGGGCAAACGGCGGAATGGTCAGCGCGAAGCGCTGATCGGCATCAGCGAAGGCCTTGAGCGGCGGTTTGGTGAAATCGTCGTCCTTGGCGGCCATCGAGTAGTAGGTGCCGGGCTCTGCCTGCCGCACCGATTCCAACCGGGCTGGCAGCAATTCCGCGCCCTTTTTGGACAGCAAACGGTTGTAGCCTTCGAGGTGTTCGCCGATGCGATCCCCGAGCGAGACGACGATGCCGCCGCCGCGTCGCAGGTGGGCCTCCAGTCGGCGCACGTCGCCGACGGTCAGCTTGCTGACGTCGCACAGATAGACGCAGTCGTAATCCGCCAATTTGCTGTCGTTGACATCCGCGAACTGCGAGACACTGACCACGCGCGGCTGGATCGGGTTCCTGATCTCCGAGGCGGGCCGACCGGGCAAGGCAGGCGGATTGAGGGCCACGCGCAGGTATTCGGTGGCGCGCTCGAAGCGGTTCGCGGACGGCTTGCCGTTGACCACCAGCACCGGCACCTTCTCGCGGACGGTGACGACCACGGTGCGGGAGTCATCGACGGGCAGTTCGTCCTCCTGGACGCGCACTTGCAGGACATAGGTGCCGGGAGTGGTGAACTTGTGCACGAACGGCGGGACACGCACAGGACTGCCAGGCTTCACCTCGTCGAGCATTTCCTTGGCGACGCTGCGCAGGGCGAAGGGCGGATCATCGGCCTTCTCCCGGGCGCGGCCGGCAAGGAGTTCGACGCGCACGTCCTTGCGGATGTCGGGGCCGAAACTCTGCACGGTAGCCTTCACCAGCACGTTGTTGCCGGTGATGAGCAGGCTGTCGTCGAGGGTGACGTCGGTGACGGTCAGGTTCGTGACGTTATCGCGGCCGACATCGACGAAGGTGGTCGAGGCGCGCTGCTGGATTTCCTGCAGAGCGGCCTTCTCGCGGGCGTCCTTGCCGTCCTGCTTGCCGCCTTCCTGGAGTGGCCCGCCCAGCCAGGTGCTGCGCTGCATGTCGGTGATGAAGTAGACCTCGCGGGCGTCGAAGCGTTTGCCGGACTCGGTGAGCTTGGCGGCGACCATGTTGAGCGTTGCGGCGACGTTGGCGTTGCCGTGGGCCTGCCGGAGTCCCTCGATCTCGCGGAGCACCTTGCCCGACTCCAGGGACGGCTCGCCGACGATCCAGGTCGGCACGTCCTTCATGAGTGCGACGCTCAGGCCATCGCCGGGCGACGATTCGCGGACGAGTTGCAGCGCGAGTTCGCGGCCGCGCTCGAAGCAGGTTTTGCCGCCGTCGGTGCGCAGGGCCATGCTGAGCGAGCCGTCGAGGACGATGATTTTGTGCCTGCGGGCGCTGCTCTGGCGCAGACTACTGCCGGCGTCGGGCCAGAGCATGTTCCAGAACGCCTCGGCCCACGGGGTAATGGCGGCCATCGCCAGGACGACCAGCAGGATCACGCTCGCGCGGACGGCGAGGAGGATGATCTGTTCGAGGCGCATGCGGCGGGTGTTCTGCTTCTGGGCGTTGAGCAGGAAGCGCATGGCGGCCCAGACGACGACGCGGAAGCGGCGGCGGTTGAGCAGGTGAATGATGACCGGGACCGACACGGCCGCGGCGCCGACCGCCACGGTGCCCCACAGACCCAGCATGGCAAACAACGCGGGCATGCTCAAATCCTCGGGTGGATGGTGGATGGTGGGTGGTGGATGGTGAAGCAGAAACCATGTCCTTCTTCACCATCCACCATCCACCATCCACCATCCACCATGCTCATTTCCTCATCGTCAAGCGATGCGCCAGGTAGCTCGACAGGGCGACGTTGAGCGGCGTGTCCGTGCGCATCTGGACGTAATCGATGTTCTGTTCGCGGCAGCCATGTTGCAGCGCCGTGATGAAACCGTTGATTTGCTCCAGGTAACCCTTGCGTAGCGAGCGCGGATCGGTGAGCAGTTCGGGGTACTCTTCCAGGCCGCGGAACAGCGTCGGCTCGGTGAACGGGAACGCCAACTCCGCCGCGTCGAGGACGTGCCACAGGACGACCTCATGCCGTTTGTGGCGCAGGTGCTTGAACGCCATCAGCACGTCGTCCACCTCGTCGAAGACGTCGCTGATGACGAACACAAGAGCGCGGCGGTTGATGCGTTCGGCGAGGTCATGGAAGATCGGCGCCATCTGCGATTTCTCGCGGCGGCTGCCCTGATTCATCACATGCACCATCTCTTTTAGGTGCGATGGCTGACTGGACGGCTTGAGAAACTTGCGGATCTGGTTGTCGAAGGTGACGAAGCCGACACTATCGGCCTGCTGGAGAACGAGGTAGGCGAGCGCCGCGGCGGCGATGCAGGAGTAATCGTACTTGCTCACCTTGCCCGAACCGTAGCGCATCGACTCGCTGACGTCGAGCAGGAGCCAGGCGACGAGGTTCGTTTCCTCCTCGTACTGCTTGAGGAAGAAGCGGCCGGTGCGGCCGTAGACTTTCCAGTCCACGTGCTTGATATCGTCGCCGGGGACGTACTCGCGGTGCTGGGCGAACTCGACGGAGAAGCCGTGATACGGGCTTTTGTGCATGCCCGACAGGTAGCCCTCGACGACGAGGCGCGCTTGCAGCTCAAGACTGTTGACGCGCGCCAGCGTCAGCGGGTCGAGGTATTTCCGGGGATCGTCTTCGTCGGTCTGCGACATGGTGACGGTCCGTGGTGGATGGTGGATGGTGGGTGGTGGATGGTGAAGAAGGGCAACGGTGGATGGTTCTGCTTCACCATCCACCACCCACCATCCACCATCCACCGTTACGCCGTGGGCAGCGCCGGCGGCGGCTGCGGGCTGGCCGGGCGCGCCGGGGTGCTGACGGGCACTGTGGTGGCAACACGGCCGCGGGCCAACTGCTCCTCGTTGGGATCACGCGGGATCATTTCCGTCAAGCGCTTGATGATGTCCTCCGGCTTGATATTTTCGGCCTCGGCGTTGAAGTTCGTGATGATGCGATGCCGCAGCACCGGCACGGCCACCTCGCGGATGTCCTCGCACGAGACGTAATAGCGCCCGTGCAGCACCGCTCTCGCCTTGGCGCCAAGAACGAGGAACTGTGTTGCCCGCGGCCCCGCGCCCCAGGTCACGTACTCGCGGATGAAGTCCGGCACGTTGCCCTTGGTCTTGCGCGTCAGTCGGGTGAACTTCATGGCGTAGCGAATGACGTACGGCGCCACCGGCACCTTGCGGACGATGTCCTGCATTTCGAGAATGTCCGTCGCCGACAGAATGCGCTCGACCTTGGGCGTGTGGACGGTCGTCGTCATCTCGACGATCTTGAACTCCTCCTCTTCCTCGGGATAGTCCACCAGGACGTTGAACATGAAGCGGTCTTGCTGAGCTTCGGGCAGGGGGTAGGTGCCTTCCTGCTCGATCGGGTTCTGCGTCGCCAGCACGAAAAATGGGTCGGGCAGTTTATGCCGGGTGCCGCCGACGGTGACCTGGCGTTCCTGCATGGCTTCGAGGAGGGCGGCCTGCGTCTTGGGCGGCGTGCGGTTGACCTCGTCGGCGAGGATGACATTCGAGAACAGCGGTCCGTGGAGGAACTTGAAGACGCGCTGCCCGGTCGCCTTATCTTCTTGGAGTACCTCGGTGCCGGTAATGTCGGAGGGCATCAGGTCGGGCGTGAACTGGATGCGGCTGAAACTGAGGTTGAGCGAGTCGGCGAGGGTGCGAATCATGAGGGTCTTGGCCAGGCCCGGGACGCCGACGAGCAGGCAGTGACCGCGGGCGAAGCAGGCGATGAGCAGTTCCTCGATGACGCGCTTCTGCCCGACGATGGCCTTGCTCAGCTCGCGGGTGATGCGGCGGTAGCCGTCGTTGAGGCGTTCGATGGCGGCGAGGTCGCCCTCGATGCGCGGCCAGTTCTGTTGCGGTTGCTCCAGGACCGGCTCGGCCTCGATGATGTCGGCAGGCTTGTCGCCGGAGAGCCAGGTGCCGCAGCCGCATAGACGTCGGCCGCCGGCAGGCACCTGCACCATGAGGCCGCAGGTATGACAGGTGACCGAAATGGGTGCGTCGTTCGCTTTGGCCATGAGTAGATCCGTGTTCCGCCTGGTTAATGAGTTGTTCGTCGGCGCTGCTGTTTCCTTGTTCTCTTTCATGGTACAGGGTCGGTAAAGGAAGGTCACGCACGAAATCGCCCCCCGCGACCCCTCGGGCTGGGCAAACTCTGCCGGTTGGCGCGACCGCAACGATCCGGCGAGGGAGAACTACCGCCGCGATGTTGGGACGTCTGTATAGTAGGCGGAAGACGTTCTGCTTGTCCCGCTTGCGGGTTAGCAGGCGTAGCTTCCTCACCCCACGCTAACCCGCAAGCGGGCACAGAGTCATGAACAACTTCCTGCAAAGCCTGCCCCTGTTCCCGACGGCCGTCATCGGCAGCCTGCCGCGGCCGGCGTGGCTGCTCGACCTGCTGGCGGAGTACGTCGCGGGCCGCCTCACCGCGGCAGAGTGGCAGCACGCTTGCGACCAGGCCGTGCCGTTCGCGGTGGCGCTGCAGGAAACCGCCGGCATTGACATCATCACGGATGGCGAATGGCGGCGCGAGGGCTATTTCCAGGTCTTCTACGAGCGCGTCGATGGGTTCAAGCCGGACCTCATTCCAGGGCGGACGCGCTTGTGGCCGGCTGCGGTGGGGCCGCTGCGCCGCCGGGCGCCGATCGTTGCCGAGGGGGTCCGGTTCCTGCGCCAACACACTCAAAGGGCGATCAAGGTTACGTTGCCCAGCGCCTATGTCATCCTGCGCCGCTTCTACTCGCCGGAACACTCCGCCGCTATTTACCCGACACGCGAACACTTCCTGCGCGCCGTCGAGGGAGTGTTACTGGAGGAGGCGGACGACCTCTTGCGGTTGGGGGCCGATTGCATCCAGTTCGACGACCCGATGCTCGGCTACTTTGTCGATCCTAAGTATCGTGAGCAGCAGAGCGGCCACTGGGGCACGGGCCAGTTCGCCGACGTCGGCGCCGAGTTGGCGCTGGGGATCGATAGCGTCAATCGTTTGGCGGGACCGTTGCGGCAACAAGGCGCGTATGTGGCGCTGCACGTCTGTCGTGGCAACATCGAGCGCCGCAGCGACGCCCAGGGCGATTTCGGTATCATCTGGGACGCGCTGTGCCGGGCGGAGGTGGACGAGTTAGCGCTGGAATTCGCGATGCCGCAGGCGGGGTCTTGCGGGGTGCTGGCGAAGTTGCCGGCGCGGCTGCGGCTCGGATTTGGCTGCGTGGACGTGCGTTGCCCGGAACTGGAACCTCCCGAGCGCATCGTCGCCCGCGTCTGGGAAGCCCTCTGGTACGTGTCGGCGGCGCGGCTGACGCTGAACCCGGATTGCGGCTTTGCGCCCAGCGGCGTCAATCCGATCCCGCTCGATGAGCCGTACGCGAAGCTGAAGGCGTTGGCAGAGGCAGCCCGTCAGCTGCGTGCCGAGGCGAGAGGGGCGTTGTGATGGCAGACAAGACCGTACTGATCACCGGGGCAGCCGGGAACCTCGGCACCAAACTGCGGCATCACCTGGCGGGCCGGTATCCGCTGTGCTTGCTGGATATCAACCCTGGCGGCGATAGCCACATTGATCGTGCCGACCTGAGTCAATGGGATCAGACCTGGCTCGATCGCTTCCGCGGTGTCGATGTCGTGGTTCACCTGGCCGCCGACCCGACGGCGCAACAGACCTGGCCGAACCTGATCGCCCCGAACGTCGATGCGGTAGCGAACGTGTTCCAGGCGGCGACGCTGATGGGCGTGCGGCGCGTGGTCTACGCCAGCTCGAACCACGTCATGGGCGGCTACAAGGACGACCCCGAGCCGGCGCTGCTCACCACCGACCTGCCACCGCGGCCAGGGACACGCTACACGGTCCGGGGCGAGGCGCGCGACAGCACGCCGTACGGGTCGGCGAAACTGTTCGGCGAGCGCTTGGGGAAATGTTTCGCCGATGCGCACCGCCTCTCGGTGATCGCCGTGCGCATTGGCTGGGTGCAGCCCGGCGAGAACCGGCCGCAGGATATTACGCCCGACCGCGATACGTGGTTTCGCCTGATGTGGCTCTCCAATCGTGATTATTGCTATCTGATGGACCGCTGCATCTTGGCCGAATTGCCGGCACTGTTCGTGGTGGTCAATGGGATGTCGGCGAACACGGGGATGCGCTGGGACATTGAGCGCACGCGCCGCCTGCTCGGCTACGAACCGCAGGATGATGTCACTCGCGCAGCGAGGTGAATCCCAGTGCTTTCCGGAAGCTCTCGGTTGTGGGAGAAATGACCATGTCGGGCGCCGACAGTGAAGATCATGACCAACGGTTGAAGGTACTGCTGAAGGAGTTCTTCGAGCAGTTCTTCCTGTGCTTCTTCCCGGTGTGGGCGGCACGCTTCGACTTCAGCTTCATCGACTGGCTGGACAAGGAGTTGGATCTGAGACACGGTCCGGTGGAGAGTGTCCGGTTTCTGGAGGGCGAGGCTCCCGCCGAGCCGGTAAGGAGAGGGGCTCGGCAGGAGCCTCGCCCTCCAGAAACCGGACAGTCCCAACTGGAACGTGTATGAGATCACTAAAGCGAACGCTGCAGATGGACGTGTTGCGGTGCCAGACGCCGGAACTGGTGCGCAAGGAGATCTGGACGCACCTCCTGGCGTACCATCTGAGCCGCACGCTCAGCGCCCAAGCCGCCAGCAACCACGGTCTGGACCCCCGTTCGATCAGCTTTCAGGGAGCCATGCAGACGCTGGAGGCCTTCCAGCCGGTGATTGCTCTCCAAGGCGAACAGAACCCTGCCTTCCGCAGTCGACTCTCCCAACAACTCCTGGATGCCGTCGCCAGCCATCGAGTCGCCGATCGACCCGACCGGTACGAACCTCGGCTGAGAAAGCGGCGACCCAAGCACTACGGCTTTCTCAGAAAGGGGCATCGTCTCACTCCGAGGGGGCGGAAGTTGACACTTTGCTCCCAGGTATCTTCAGCCGTAAGTGGCCAGGGAGTAATAAGTTACCATCGCGGAAAGCCGGCACCGACAACGCCGAAGTGTCAACCGCCGTCTCACTCAAGCGAGACAGGCCATCAACAGCAGGACAGCGGCCAAGGTTGATCCCCTCTCGCCTGGTGCTTCGTCCGCATACGGCTTACAATCGTCCAGGCAGGTTGGGCCAGAGAGTGAATTTGGCCATGTGGCTATTTGTCCCATAAGAGAGTCAACATATGACGGCAATCCACTACTTCACTCCTTCGGACGAAATCAAGGACGCCTATCGTGCCCATTTCGTGGCTCACCGGCGATGGGATATCCTCGGAGTTCTCCAATACGCCGTGATGAAGTTCCATTCCGTCCGCTTCAACGCGGGAGGGGGGGACGTTCTCTCAATTCTCATTCCAGGATTTGCTCTCGATCTGGTCACCTCCTACCGGGATCGGGGTATTCCGCGAGCCGACCGATTCATTGCCCTGCACGACGCTTTGTCTGAAGCAACGCGGAACCTTCACTGCATCTGCGCGGACGTCGGCATCGCAATTACTGTCGTCCAGGAACCGGCTGGGGAGGCTGTATCCGGCCTCAACAACTGCTTCTTCAAGACCGCTCAGACGATCAAGCACGACGAGTTGAACTTCCGGTCCCCGGCCGAGATCGCCGTCTACGACGAACTCAAGACGCGACACCTGCTGTTTTTCCCAAACGCTGCAGCCGTCCTTGGAGGCGACAAGCCCGAGAATCGCGAGCCGGACTTCTTGATTTGCGACAAGGGGAAGTGGGGCATCCTGGAAGTGATGGGCGACACCTACCACAAGAACGCCGCGAAGGACCACGCCCGAGCGAGGCTCTTCAAGACGCACGGCGTTACCTGCATCGAGTTCTTCTCCGCGGACGAGTGCGGCTCACAGCCCATCGCGGTCGTGGACAGGTTTCTGGCGATCCTGGCCAAGCATTAGGCGGGCCAATGAGGCCGTAAAGGTGCCTGTCCCTTTGGGGTGGCTCGATCAAGAAGCTCTGACGGCAATCTGGCTAAAGAAGGCGTCGTACCAACGGTCCACCTGCGCCACGATCTCGTCGAGCGCCGCCGTGTCCAGTTTCCGGCAGTGGGGGACTTCGTGCAGCAGCAGTCGCGACCCGGCCTCGGTGACGGCTGGCTCTGCTTGCTGCCCTCTGGACCAAAGCGCGTGGCACTCGATGGGAGCAACAAGCGGCCAGGCCGCGCTTGTCGCTACGGGAGCATGCAATCCGGTCTCGTGAGTGGTGGCTCGCGGTCAGAGTTCTCGCTGGCGCTCAGGCTCTGACAACTGGCGACTAACCGCTGACCACTTCTGCGGCGGCCAGCGCCTCCAGTTCGCGGACCAACCGCCCGGCTGCCCGGGCCAGGGCCAGGTATGCGTCCGGGGCGCTGGTGAGGTCGCCGCTGCGGCCGATCGTTTCCAGTTGCTTCGCCGCCGCGGCGGTCGCGGCCGCCTCGAAATGATACGACGACCCCTTGAGCGTATGGGCCGCCCGCTGCAGTGCTTCCGCGTCCGACCGGGCCAGGGCAGCCTCCATCTCGGCAAGCAGGCGGGGGCAGTCCTGCACGAAGATTCCCGCGAGTTCCTTCAAAAATGCCTCGTCGCCATCCAGGCGGGCCAGGGCAGCGGCCCGGTCAAAAGCAGCTGGGGCCGTGGTGACCATTGCGGGCTCGGCGGGCGGGGGAGGCGTCTCACGGGGCTGAGTGCGCGAGGCGGGCAGAACCTGTCGCAGCGCCTCGCACAGCTCCGCGAGCTGGATCGGCTTGGCCACGTAGTTGTCCATGCCCGCCTTGAGGCAGCGCTCGCGGTCGCCCTTCATGGCGTAGGCCGTCACCGCGATGATCGGCAGATGACGGCCCGTTGCGGCCTCGCGAGCACGGATGGCGGCTGCCGTCTCGAAACCGTCCATTTCAGGCATTTGCACGTCCAGAAGGAGCACATCGAACTCCTCTCCCTCCAGGCGGGCCAGGGCTTGCAGACCGTTGTCCGCCACGACGACCGTATGTCCTTCCTTCGTCAGGGTGCGGACGGCCACTTGCTGGTTGATGGGGTTGTCTTCGGCCAGGAGGATGTGCAATCCCTTGGCCAGGGCCGGCACGGACACGTCGTTGGGGCGACGGCTGCCGCGTCGGGGTAGCGCGGGCGCAGGCCGGCCAAGGGCCGTCAGGACCGCGTGGAGCAATGCCGATTGTTTGACGGGCTTCATCATGTAGCCGGCGATGCCCAGTTCGCAGCAACGGGCCTGGTCATCGCTGCGCCCGCCCGAGGTGAGCATGACGATCGCAGTCTCCGCCAGTTCCGGGCTATCCTTGATCTCCCGGGCCAGGGTGAAGCCGTCCATGCCCGGCATGTGCCCGTCGAGCAGCACCAGCGGGAAGGGCTGGCCCTTGCTGACAGCGTCGTGCAACAACGCCAGCGCTGCCCGACCGCCGACCGCCAGCGCCGGCCGCAGGCCCCAACCGCGTAGGATCTCCTGCAACAACCGGCGGTTCGTCGCGTTGTCGTCCACCACCAGCACCGGCAGCCCTTCCAGCGCCGGCAGGTCCGCGAGCCGCTCGGTGGCCCTGGAACTCTGCCCCACTCCCAGCAGAGCCGTGAAGTGGAACGTGCTGCCCTTGCCCGGCTCGCTCTCGACCCAGATTCGGCCGCCCATCAGGCCCACCAATTGCCGGCAAATCGCCAGCCCCAGGCCGGTGCCGCCGTACTTGCGGGTCGTCGAGGTGTCTGCCTGCGCGAAGGCCCCAAAGATCAGCTGTTGCTTGTCGGCGGGGATGCCGATGCCGGTGTCGCGCACTGCGAAGTGCAGCAGCACCGAAGATCGAGGATGGAGGATGGAGGATCGAGGATCGAAGATTGAGGATCGAGAATTGCCGGAAAAGCGTGCTGGGAACTGCTCGTCGTTCGATCCTCCATCCTCCATCCTCGATCCTCAATCGTCGATCCTCGATCCTCCATCCTCGACACCGACACCTCCACCTCCCCTTCCTCGGTGAACTTGATGGCGTTGGCCGCCAGGTTGACCAGGATCTGTTGCAGCCGGCCGGGGTCGCCGACCAGGTACTCGGGCACGTCGGGGGCGACCGACACGATCAACTCGAGTCCCTTCTGCTGAGCGCGGATGGCCAGACCGCGCAGCCCGTCGGTCAGGGCCTCGCAGGGCTGGAACGTGATGGACTCCAGTTCGAGCTTGCCGGCCTCGATCTTGGAGAAATCGAGGATGTCGTTGATGATCGCCAGCAACGAGTGGGCGCTGGTCCGCACGGTCGTCAGGTATTCGCGCTGCAGGTCGGTCAGGGGCGTGTCGAGGGCCAGTTCGGTCATGCCGAGGATGCCGTTCATGGGCGTGCGAATCTCGTGGCTCATGTTGGCCAGAAACTCGCTCTTGGCGCGATCGGCTGCCTCCGCGGTCGCTTTGGCCTGGCGCAGCAGTTGCTCGCTGCCCCGCAACTGCTCAGTCGTCTGCGTCAGCTGCCTGGTCTGTTCCGCCAACTCGGCCGTCCGCACCTGCACCGTCTGCTCGATCGCCGCGCGGGTGGCCGTCAGTTCGGCCTGGCGCCAGGCGATCGCGTGCATCTCCCGGAGCCCCTGGCGCACGGCCACGATCAGGAAGGCGTCCTCGACGACGACCCAGCCGGCATGCTCCAGCCAGCGCCAACTATCGACGAGGGCACTCCCAAAGACCGATTGCGGCCAGAACACGCCGCGGAGCAGGTGGTCGAGGGCGACGACGACCGAGGCGACAATCAGGACACGCCAGTCGCGGTAGAACGCCAGCAGCGCCAGCGAGCCGAAGACGTGGAAGGGGGTTTCGATGCGGCCGCCGGTCAGGTGGATCAGCAGGGCCCCCATGAGCATCTGGCTGACGGCGACGATTTGCCGTGTGGCAGTGCCGCCGGGGCGGAGCAGGCACAGCAAGACAGCGGGGAACGTCACGATGCCGCCCAGCAGCACCGCGGCCCAGACGTGCGGGTGAATCTCGCTGACGGCACCGGCCCAGGTCCGCGGCGAGATCCACAGGGCGACGAGGATGCCGGCGACCCACTGGACGATCATCAAGACCGCGAACAGGCGATCCGTGCGGCGATGAATGGCGTCACTATGCTGCTGGAAATTCTGGCTGTCGTGTTGCGCTCATTTCGCATCCGTTAAGTCAGGTTCGCAGAGCGGGCAAGGACTTGCTTGCGCGCAGGGGAGTGCGACGGTTCGACCACGGTCGTCATGCCACAAGGCCTCGGTGGAGGAACAGGGCACCATCGCCGCTCGCGCCGGCCGCGATTCAGCCCTCACGATAACCGTAGCACGCGATCTACCGTGGCGGCCGATTTCGCCTGAGAATTTCCTCGATTGCCGCACGGCCACAGAATTCGTGCTTGAGAAGACGTCGTGCCGGGGCGCTTGCTGTTTCCGCCCACGGGGCAATAACATCCCTGGGAGCCCGAAGCGCCAGCGAGGACGGTCCTCGCTGGCGCTTCGGGCTCCCAAGCAGGCTAACCCGCAAGCGGGACAGCGAGGCCATTGAGCACTACTCATGATCGACTTCCACGAAGTCCTCGACCCGAGCACGGGGGAGCGCAGCCTGGAAGTGCCCGTCAGCGGACCGGCGCTGCTGGACTGTCCCCTGTTCAACAAGGGCAGCGCTTTTCCCGATCACGAACGGCGCGCTCTCGGATTGCTTGGACTGTTGCCGCCGCACGTCGGCACCATCGAGGAACAGGTCGCTCGCCGCTCGCGCGAGTATCGCCAGAAGACGAGCGACCTGGGACGGCACATCTTCCTGCGCGACCTGCAGGATCGGAACGAGACCCTCTTTTACCGTCTATTGCAAGACCACCTCACCGAGATGCTGCCGATCATCTACACGCCGGTGGTCGGCGACGCCTGCCGGCAGTTCAGCCTGATCTATCGCAAGCCGCGCGGGCTGTTCCTCTCCTACCCCGATCGGGCTCACCTCGACACGATTCTCAGCCATCGCCCGCATCGCGACGTGGACGTGATTGTGGCGACCGATGGCGAACGCATCCTCGGCCTGGGCGACCAGGGCGTCGGCGGCATGGGCATCCCGGTCGGCAAGTTGTCGATCTACACGCTCTGCGGCGGCATCCACCCCGGGCGCACACTGCCAATCTTGCTCGACGCCGGCACGGATAACCCGGAACTGCTGCGCGATCCACTCTACCTCGGCTGGAAGCACGAGCGCATCCGCGGCGCCGAGTACGACGCCTTTATTGAGGCTTTTGTGGAGAGCGTAAAGCGGCATTTGCCCGGCGTGCTGCTGCAGTGGGAGGACTTCGCCCAGGCGAACGCGCGCCGCCTGCTGGACTGCTACCGCGATCGGCTGTGCAGTTTCAACGACGACATTCAAGGGACGGCGGCGGTCGTACTTGGCGTGTTGTTGGCGGCAGCCAGGGCGACGGGCGTAAAGTTGACGGAACAACGTCTGGTGATCCTTGGGGCCGGCTCGGCGGGGACGGGGATCGCGGACATGGTCGTGGTGGCCATGCAGAGCGCCGGGTTGAGCGCGGCCGAGGCATGCTCCCGGGTGTGGCTGGTGGACCGGCACGGTCTGTTGTTGGCGGACATGCCGGGCCTGACGCCGCCGCAACAATGTTATGCCCGTGCGCAAGAGCATGTTCCCGGTTGGGAACGTGGTGCGGATGGGGCCCTTACGTTGGCCGAGGTGGTGCGGCGAGTGCGGCCGACGGCGCTCATCGGCGTGTGCGGTCAACCGGGGGTTTTCACCGAGGAGACGGTGCGCGCGATGGCCGCCGGCGTCGAGCGGCCGGTGATTCTGCCGCTCTCCAACCCGACCTCCAAGAGCGAGGCGCTGCCGGTGGATCTGCTGACGTGGACCGACGGGCGAGCGCTGGTCGCGACGGGCAGCCCGTTCGCGGACGTGGTGCAGGGTGGCCGTATCCATGCGATTGCCCAGTGCAACAACGCCTACGTCTTTCCGGGTGTGGGGCTGGGCGTGATCGCCGCGGGCGCCCGCCGGGTCAGCAACGAGATGTTCCTGGCGGCGGCGCGAGCGCTGGCGGAGTTTGCCCCGACCGCCTGGGATCCGACCGGCGCCCTGCTGCCGGCGCTGGCGGAGTTGCGCCGGGTGTCGCGGCAGGTGGCCCTGGCGGTCGCGACCGAGGCGCAGCGGCAGGGACTGGCGGAGCAGATCACCCCCGAGGAGCTGGCGCGGCGGATCGACGCCCGCCGCTGGGAGCCGCGCTATCTGCCGGTCCGGCAGCGCGGGGCGGTCGGGTCGTGAATGTGTGTCGTGTTCTTGAGGCAACTTACGCTCTCCATGTGGGGGACCAGGAGCCCGAAGCGCCAGCGAGGACGGTCCTCGCTGGCGCTTCGGGCTCCCACAGCAGACCTTTCCCCCGGCGTTCGCCTGTTGAGCGTTCGCTTCATCCTCACACCAAGGAGCCTCGAGAATGCAACTTTCCTGTCTTCTGATCCCTGCGTTGGGCCTGCTCTGCCCGCAACCCCAGGCCGGCGCCGTGTCGAATGGCGGCGGCCTCGTCAGGCCCCTCGCCGGCGCGGCGACGCAGCCCATCGAGTCGCCCGCCTTCAGTGCCGACGGCAAACTGCTGGCCTTCCGGGTCGGCAATTCGATCCACCTCTGGGACTTGACCCGAGGGGAACAGCGACACGTCCTCCCCTTGCCGAAAGGGATGCGGCAGCATCTGCAATTGACCTTCAGCCCGGACAGCAAAATCCTGCTGGCGCCCGCCAATTATCCGAGTCTGCTGCGCTGGGACGCGACGACAGGCAAGGAACTGCCCTGGCCATCGGCGGCCGCCCTGAACGGCCCCTTCATTGTGAGCGCCGACGGCAAGAGGATCCTGGCCGCACACGGTAACAGCGTCGCCCAGTGGGATATCGCGGCGGGAACCTTCGGCGGCATTGTGACTCCGGAATATCCTGAGAAGATCCGTGAGTTCACCTTGCCGTATGACGCCCTCGACGCGGTCACGTTCAGCCCGGACGGCCGCTGGTTGGTCGTCGCGCACTCCGGTTGCCCCAAAGCGGGGGGTTCGTCCGTCGCCCTGTGGGATGTGGCGCAGCGCAAGAAGGTGGCCGACCTGGTCCTGCGTGTCGATCTGCGGCAGGGCAATTCGTTCGCCTTCACGCCTGACAGCGCGACCCTGGCCGTCAACGGAAGAACGGTCAGCCTGTTCGAGACGACTTCCGGTCGAGAGATCCGCTCGCTACGGACCGAAGGTGTCCGGCGTGGCGGGGCCGTGGCGTTCCAGCCAGGCACGAGGGCACTGCTCGTGAGCAATCCGGACGGGACCGTCACCTTCTGGTCTCTGGGCTGCAAGGGAGCATCGCCCCGGGCTACCTTGGGATACTTTCGGGATGGTAATTGGCGGGTGGCCGCCGGTGACCGTTACGATGGGCTGAGCGTCTGGCCGATCGGACAGAATCGCCGCGAGCCTGGCCTGTTGGCGAGCGTCCTTGGGATGCGCTAACGCAGAGGAAATGACGTGATGTTCGTAGTTCCGCCTTTAGGCGGTTCGACGCCAAGCCGCCTGAAGGCGGAACTACGAACATCACCTGCCTTGCTCTTGGCCGCTTCGTATACTTCCGGGGTCGAGTATCACGAAATCCTCTGACCTCGGATGAACCATGTCTCGCATCGTTTCCTATCTACTCCTGGTTGTTGGCTTCGGGTCGCTGTCCTCCGTCTGCCGTGCGGAGTTTCGGCCGCTCTTCGACGGCAAGACGCTCGCCGGCTGGGAAGGCGAGACAAAGAACACCTGGCGGGTCGAAGAAGGGGCCATCGTCGGCGGTTCGCTGGAGAAAACCGTGCCGCGCAACGAGTTCCTCTGCACCACGAAGACCTATGGCGATTTCGAGTTGAAGGTGACGTTCAAGCTGCTCGGCGACCGCAAGCAGGCGAACGCCGGGGTGCAATTTCGCACGAAGCGGATCCCGAAACACCACGAAGTGAGCGGCTACCAGGCGGACGTCGGCCAGCATTACTGGGGAGCGCTCTACGACGAATCGCGGCGGAACAAGATCCTCGCCGCGCCGGACAAAAAGCTGATCGAGCGGATCGTCAAGCACGACGACTGGAACGAGTACAGGATTCGCTGCGAGGGGCCGCGGATTCGGTTGTGGCTCAACGGCGAGCTGACGGTGGACTACACCGAGAAGGACGCGAAAATCGACCGCACCGGCATCATCGGTCTGCAGATTCACGGCGGGGCGAAGGCGAAAGTCTACTACAAGGATATCCAAATCGAAGAATTGCCGCCGCGGCCGTGACGGTCACGGCGCCTTCCCGCCCAGCGCGGCCAGCGACTCACCATGCACGCGGTAAAGGGTCCAGTCGTCGAGCCGAATGGCCCCCAGGGCGCGGTAGAAGTCGATCGCCGGCTTGTTCCAGTTCAGCACCGCCCACTCCAGCCGCCCGCAACCACGCTCCACCGCCAGACGCGCGAGGGCGGTCAGCAGCGCCTTGCCGTGTCCGTGGCCGCGGAACTCCGGTTGCACGAACAGATCCTCCAGGTAGATACCGGGCTGGCCGCGAAAAGTGGAGTAAGTCGAGAAGAATAGGGCGAAACCGACGACCTCGCCGGCTTCCTCCGCGAGCAAGACCTCGGCGAAGGGACGCGGTCCGAACAGGTGCTCGCGGAGTTGGTCCTCGTCGAGGGTGACGGTGTGAGCCAGTCGCTCGTAGTCCGCGAGACCGCGGATGAGGCGAGCGATGGCGGGGGTGTCGGCGGCGGTGGCGGGTCGGATCATGCGGAGATTGTAGGATCGCGGCGAGAGCGCAACCACGCGTTCCCGCTTGCGGGTTAGCACTTTCTAACTAACAACACACAACAGGGAAAGTGCTCAACGAGCGGCGGGGTTTATCCCCGCCGGCCCAGCTGCAGACGGCGGGGATAACCCCCGCCGCTCGTTCGCTGGGGTTCCGCCGGTTACCAATTCCAGCAGTGGGTGCAGTCCCGGACAGGAGTGGTGCAGTTCCGGTTGCACATAACAGCCCAGGTCGGGGCACCAATATTCGGTTCAACGATGCGTGTGCTGGCATCGCCCATCGCTACGAGTGTGCCACCGGGGGCCAACTGGTACGGCTGTTGCGCGACGGCGTCCGCAAGCGCGGCCGGCAAGGGCCTAGGCAGCGTGCTGCCACCCTGATCTGGAAACCAGGCGGTGCTACCCGTCCAGATGTGTGCCGTTGGGTCAGCAGGGACGCCCACCGCGGCCACAAAGAAACAAACGTTGGAGGTTCCGGACAGAAAACTGGAAGGCATGCGAGTGTAGAAATTCCCGGCGGCAGCTGCCGTGCCATCCCAGGTCGTCGGGTCGAGCGAGGAGAGGTAAGGCCCGAAGGCCGGAGTGAGCGCCGGCGGGTTCTCGTAGATGGCCTTCCCACCAATGAACGGCAGAATGTGGAAATAGAGCGAGTGCGGCCCCACTACCCGGGCTGCAGGGGCCGGCGCAGCCCCGACGCCAGGGACAAGCGGCGGCGGGTACATGCCCCAGCACGGCGGGAACTTCTTGTTGGCGTCGTGCGTCTCGTGGACGGCAATGACGATCTCGCGGAGAGTATCGAGCGTCTTGGTCTGGGCCGCCTTGCGGCGGACGTGCTGGACGCCAGGGATCAGGAGACCGATCAGGACCGCGACCGCGGCGATGACCACCACCAACTCGAGGAGTGTTACGCCCGGACGCCTTCGGTGTGGCTGCCGCTGCATGGACGCACCTCGCGAGGAAGGGCCTGCAACCTGCAGCGAACTACGTTCGCTCGCCGACCGGCTGCGCAGGAAGTGGAAGCAGGAACCACTCCACCGTAGAGCCTGCGTCGCCTCCCTGTCAAGGAAAAACCGGAGGTTAGAGGTCTCGCCCGAGGATCTCTTTCAAAATGGTCGTCTTGCGCGGCAATGGGTCTTGCCAGAGCCAGTCAAGGCGAAGCCAGAAACCCGGCAGGGCGTTGCTCGCGAGCACCCCTTTCTTCGGCTTCACCGCGCGGTACTTGCCGTCCTTGCCCAACCGCAGCAAGGTTACCTGTTGCATGATCTCGTCCACGATCCAGTATTCGGGGATCTTCGCGTCCTCGTACTGCTTGCGCTTTTTCTCGTAGTCGCGCTCGACGCTCTCCGGGGAGACGATCTCGACCGCCAGATCCGGCCCGCCACGAACAAAACCGCGCTCCACGAGATGGAGACGCGCCTTCTGGACGAAGCCGAGATCCGGTTCGGGACCGTTGTGCTTGTCGAGTCGAAACGCGACCCGTGTGCCGTACACCTTGCCGAGATCGTTCTCCTCGGCGAAAAGGTCCATGAGGCCCCCCAGCCACATGAATAGCTCGTTCGCGTCGGTGTTATCCGGCGAGGCCATGTAGATCACTCCATCGATCAGGTCGGCCTTCTGATCTTCATTAATTAGGTCGCAAAAGTCTTCAAAAGTGTAGGCGGCAGTCGTAGATTTGACGGACTTTGGCATGGTCGTCTCCTGACAGTTGCTCCCCCGCCATCGAGAACGCAAGTGTACCGCTCCAGCGCAACGAGGAGAAGGCCAACCGCTGGAACGGTCCGTTGTCAGAGCGACAGAATCAGCCAGGCGACCAGCCCCGCCAGGCCGGCGAGGACGCCGACGGCGCCGAGGATCTTCCACCATGCGCAGCACCCGGAACTGGCTTTGCCGAACGGGAAACCCTGCTCCTCGCCGGAGAGCGTCAGCGGCAACTCCGCAGCGGCGCTGGCCGGCTCCGAAGGATCGTCCAGCAGGTCGGTCCCTTCGCCGCCCGGCTGGCTGCCGGAGGTGGGTGTGGCGATGCCGTCGCCCAGCACCTGATCCGAGACGGTCTCGTGCGGCGACCAACTCGTTGACCCCGGTTGCGCGAACGGCGCCAGCGCGGCCGCTGCCTCCGCGGGCGTCTGGAAGCGATCGGCGGGGTTCTTCGCCATCAAGCGGCGAACGATCTCCGCGACCGCCGTCGGGATGTCGGGCCGGTAATGCTCGACCGGCGTCGCGTCCTCGGCACTGTGACGGATCAACTTTTCCAGAGATGTCCCACCCTCGAACGGCACATTTCCGGTCAGCAGATAGTAAAACGTGCAGCCGAGGCTGTAGAGATCGGAACGGATATCGACGGCGTGCAGGTCGCGCGATTGCTCCGGTGAGAGATAATCCGGAGTGCCCATCACGCGATTCTGGGCCATCAGGATGGTGGGGTTGCTGCGCGCCGCGACGCGGGCCGGATCCTGCAAACGGGCGAGGCCGAAATCGAGAATCTTGACCACCGCCGGCACGCCGTTCTGGCCGGGTTGCATCAGCAGGTTCCCCGGCTTGATGTCGCGGTGGACCATGCCTTGCTCGAAGGCGTATTGCAAGCCGTTCGCGGCCTGGCGGATCAGGTCGCAGGCCAGGCCGACCGGCAGCGGGCCGCGCTCGCGGACGAGTTGCTCCAGGTTGGGACCGTCCACGAACTCCATTGCCAGGTAATGCCGGCCCTCGGCGCAGCCGGCGTCGTAGGCGGTGACGATGTTCGGATGCATGAGCCGGCCGGCGGCGCGCACCTCGCGCTTGAAGAGCGCCTGCGCTCGTTCGGTCTGCATCTGCTGCGGGGCCAGCACCTTCAGCGCGACGATCCGGTTCATCGTCTGGTGGACGGCCTTGAAGACGCGGCCCATGCCGCCCTGACCGATCTGGTCGAGAATGCGATACTGCCCCAGCACAAAGCCGCTCGTGCGCCCGGCCATGAGCAATTCGGCCTGGAACTTGGTGAGCAGGCCCATGTCAACCAAGGCGCGGGCAATGGGGCGCGCGCGGGTTTCCGCCGGCAGCCGTTTCAGGACCGCCTTGAATTCCGCGGCGCTCAGCAGACCGCTCGCCTGGAGGTTTTTGAGGAAGGTCCGCCGATCCATTTGCGTGGGAGCCATAAGCGCCTCTTTCTCGACCAACTCCGCCCGTACTCAAGGGGCGCGAAGGTAACCAGGAGGAGAACGGCACTGGGATCCTCGCCAGAACCGACGTGTCCTGTTTGCGGCCGCTGGGTGTCGGGGAGGTGACGCCGCAGCAGTCGCAGGGGTGCCTGTCCAGTATTCCGTAACTATCCA
>WNGB01024446.1_pt1 | contig 23361 bp, 24 predicted proteins | sample 5400681 | NCBI WGS metagenome assembly WNGB01 (sample SAMN13153367, study PRJNA577476) | soil metagenome | isolation source: 115 cm soil or saprolite under grassland replicate 2 | place: USA:California | collected 2016-06-15
AGGTGAAGCGGGCCTGGCGGTGGTGCGCGTCGACGGGCCCGGCCAGCGTGAAGACGAAGCCGGGGAACTGTTCCTGCGCGGCGGCGATGGCCGCGTCGATCTCGTCGCGTCCACGCGCCTCGCCCAGCGGGTCGGTGTAGCTGGCGCCATCCGCCCAGGTTTCCTCGATCAGGGTGCGGCGGGCCGCCGGGTCGGTCTCGTTCCAGCAGCCGAGGTAGCGGGTGATCACGTCGTTCATGGGAGCGCCTTCCGTGCTCGGTGGTTGTTCGGACGGGCCCATCCTGGGGACCGGCCGCGCCGCATGTCGATTACGTCCCAGGTAAGACCCGGCCGGCCACCGGGATCTGGGCCAAGCCGCCGCGGCCTGAGCCAAGCCGCCCGCGCATGACCTGGGAGGTAATCGCGGTTGGCCACCTGCTGACCCAGCTGCGGCACCGGGCACAGGCTCTGGGGGACCAGCGGCTGCGGGATCTGCGGGACGAGCTGCTCGGCTACCCGGGCGGGACGGCCGAGGTGACCTCGCCGGCCGGGGTGGTGCTGCCGCTGCGCTACCGGCGCGCAGGCCAGGAACTGTCACTGTTCAGCATCAGCGCCGTGGTCGGCACCGCGACCGATGTGACCGTGGCCGAGCTCGCGATCGAGGCGTTCTATCCCGCGGACGCGGCCACGGCCCAGGCCCTGCGCTCGGCGGCCCTGCCCTAGACGGCACCGTTCCGCCAGGCTGACGCGGCATTCGCGAGATGTCCCGGAGCGCGGCGGCCGAGTTATGTGGCGCCGACGCCCAGATTGACCGTTTCTGTCTGGTGGCCGAATTGTTCGTGGTGGCGCTTGCACTATGCGGCGGGGAATCCGCGCACTGGCAGCGGCGCTTGCGCTTCCAGGTGTCCACATGAGAGTGCTGCGTCATGTCGCCAGTCGTCGTTCTCGATGGCGAGGTAAGACTGGCCCACGTGCCGCAGCGCCGCCGGGTGCACAACATGGCCTTGCGATTCGTGTCACTGCGAACAGTGCATCCCGCGCTGCACGGTGTGCATACTCCACCCACTGCCTGGCAGCGCCAAGTAGCCGCGCTAGCCGCCGCGGGGAGAGTCATGCTCGCAAGCGCAAGTCCTTGGCGTCGCCGCCGACCGCGACGCCCTCGGCCTCCCCATGGCTAACCGAGGAGCAGAAGTGAATATGAAGACCAGCAGTCCGGCCGGTCCCCGCGACTCCCGCCACAGCGGTGCGCCACAGCGCCCTGGCCTGCCGCGACGGCAGTTCCTCGGGAGGGCAGCAGCAGCCGGCGCGGGCGTATTCGCGGCCAGCGCCGTTGGCCTGGGCACCCCGAAAGCGCTGGCGGCTACCCGCACTAGTGCGTCCTCACGACGTGGTACGGCCCTGGGCATGCCCGGCTTGCGCGAAATATGGCGCTGGCAAGAGCAGCTTGTCCAGTTCGGAACCCGCTACACGGGCAGCCCCGGTCACGTGGCCTACGTGGACTGGCTCGCCGGGCAACTCTCCGCGGTACCTGGCTTCAGCATGCGCACCGACCGGCTCACCTTCAACCGCTGGCTGGCCCGCGACTTCGCGCTACGGGTGAGCGTCCCCGCGACCATCGGCCGGTCGGGTCCGATCCCGCTGACCTACTACTACCCCTACTCCGGCCAGACGCCGCCCGGCGGCGTAACCGGCAACCTGGTCGATCTCGGCACCTACCCGCCCGCCAGCGGCTACGCCGCAGCATTCTGGGCACCGGCCCGAAACGCGATCGCGCTGGTGCGGACCGCGCCATCGGTATTCAACCTGGACCTGGGCCAGGCGGCCACCGGCGGCTACCAGCCGGGCAAGACCTCCGCTCAGGCCGCTGCGGACTACACGGCCTACGCTGCCGCGCTGACCCATCCTGCCTGGCAGGGCATATTCGAGCCGGTTCCGCTGCTGGACGCGAGGAACGCCGGGGTGCTCGGCGTGGTCTGCGCATGGACCGGGATGCCCGACGACGAGGTCGTCAACCAGTACAACCCGTTCATTACGCCTTATCCGGCAGCCTCCGGCCTCCCGACCCCTTCCGATCCCGGCTGCCCTGCAGTATGGGTTGGCGACTCGACCGGCGCCGAGCTGTCCGGACTCGCCGCCAGCGGCCGGGCCAGCGCGACGCTGGTACTCACCGCCGATATCACCGTGGGCGCCGCGACCGAGACAGTCTGGGGCTCGCTCAAAGGCTCGGGAAACACCGGTCAAAACATCATCATCAACACCCACACCGACGGGCCCAACGCCACGGAGGAGAACGGCGGACTCGGGCTCGTCGCTCTGGCCAGGCACCTGGCGAGCCTTCCCGCGCGCAACCACGACATGTACTTCGCGCTGGCCACGGGGCATTTCCAGCTTCCGCAGTTCACCCAGAGCATCCCGCAGCCAAAGAACGCCGAGATCGGCAACGACGCCACCAGCGTGTGGATGCTCGACCACCCGGGCATCTACCAGGCCGCCGCGCTCGGCGTGACCGTGGAGCACCTCGGCGCCACGGGGTGGACGAATGACCCGGTGACCGGGCAGTACGTGCCAACCGGCGGCTTCGAGTGGGGCACCACGTACACCATGCAGCGGGACATCACCAGCCCGGCTAACACCGAGCAGGCCGCATACCTCGCGGCAGTCGCTGCGACCACCGGGAGCGGCTGGCCCGATTATCCCGTGGCCACCGTACGACCCGCCAGCGCCTTCCCGCTCTACCTAGGCGAGGGCGCGCCGCTGTACGCGGCCGGGCTCGGCACCGTCTCGCTGTGTCCCCTTCCCACCTACCTGCTGCAGGCAGGGGATGCGCAGCGCCCGCAACTGCTCGACCTCGACAAGCTCGACATGCGCCTGATGTACGGCGAGATTCTGGCATTCGCTCAGGCCATCGAGACTCTCGACGCGGCGCCGGCATCCGCCCTTTAGGCGTCGCAGCAAATAGGGCTGCACAACGCAGCCTCATGATTTGTGTCACGGCAACCAGTGAAGTGCGGGCTGCATCGAGGTAGGAGGGGACGGCGGCACTCACTTCCGGGCATCTCAGCGCGGACGCCGCGTTCGGCCACAGCGACTGCTGCGTACCGCCCATCCGTCTCGCTGAAAGACACGTACGCCGTGTCGGACAGCTCGCTGATCCCGGCGGACGGCTCGGGGGTGGTCGCGGCCGATCAGGCCATGCAGCCGGGCCGGGAAGCCACCCGGGTGGGTGTGCCCCCGCATACGCGCGGGCGCTGATCTCTGTGCACGTGCACATCGACGTGACCGGGCGCCGTCGCTAGTAATTCAGTTAACACCTCGGAAACAATGCAGCCGCGCGGGGCAGGCACGTTGACCCACTAGGCAGGAGATCCTTACGCCTGCGGCCCTCGTCCCGCCAACCCCACAACCCTGGAGCGTGCCTATGACACATCGCGTCTTCCGTCACGCCGCGCTGGCCGCCGCAGCCGCGCTCGCCTCCCTGTGCCTCACCGCCCCGGCCGAGGCCAGCTCCCCGGCACTGCCAAGGCTTGACATCACCGGCGTCTACGTCACGGGTGTCTCGTCCGGCGGCTTCATGGCCACCCAGCTGCAGGTCGCCTACTCAGCTACCTTCGACGGGGCCGGTGTCATCGCGGCCGGCCCATACGATTGCGGCCAGGGCAACGTGATCGAGTTCGCCACCTGCGACATAGGCGCCAGCCTGCCGACACTTGAGCAGCAGGCGGTCACCTGGTCGAATGATGGACTCATCGATCCCGTCTCGAACCTGGCGGACAAGCCAATCTATGTCTACCACGGCACTCTCGACCCGGTAGTAAACGCCCTGGTGTCAGATTCCGGAGTTGACTTCTACCAGCACTTCGGCGCCAACGTCCAGTATCACTACTGGGACCCGGCGGGCCACGGCTGGCCAACTCCGGACGGCGTGGTTCCATGCTCCCTGACCAGCCCGCCATTCCTGATCAACTGCGGAGACGATCCCGAGGGCGAGATGCTCACCCACTGGCTGGCCAGCGTGAACCCGCCTAACACCGGCACCCCCGAGGGGACGCTCTCGTCATTTGACCAGGACAGCTACGCGCCGGGAGGCAACGCGCCCGCACTGAGCATGGGCAATAATGGCCTGCTCTATACGCCGCCCAGCTGCGCCAGCGGAGTCCCCTGCAAGCTCGTAGTCGCCCTGCACGGCTGCCTGAGCGGCGAGTACGTGCTCGGCGACGAGTTCCCCGAACTTGCCAACCTCGATACCTACGCCGATACCAACAACCTGGTGATCCTGTACCCGCAGGCGATCGCCAGCGTCATCCCGGTCAATCCGGAGGGCTGCTGGGATTGGTGGGGCTATGACGGGACCAACTTCGCGGTGAAAAGCGCGCCGCAGATGGTCACCATCATGAACATGGTCCACGCACTTGGTGGCTGACCGAGAGAGCCCGGGCGTGCAGGGACGCGGAAATAGGCGGGGACCATTCTGTACTGCGATTCCCTACCAGGTCGCCGATCTAGCGGCGATCGCCGCGCCGGGGATATCGTGCGGGCCATGGCCCATGTAGCGGCTGTGCCGCCCGGCGGGTTAGTGCCGCCCCGTGGATCGGTGGTGGCCAGGCTCGCGGCGAATCTGATCGGCGAGCTCGACGGGCTGACCGAGCAGCTTGTTACCAGGCTGCGGGAGACCGACGAGTCCTACCTTCCTGTCGAACTCGCCGATCTGCGCCGCACCGTGCACGCGAACCTGCACAGCTTCCTCACCGATCTCGCCACTCAGAGCAGCCCGAGCACCGCCTCCTCGTGCGAGACCGCCAGGCGACGGGCAGCGCAGGGCGTTCCGCTTGGCTCGGTGCTGCACGCCTACCGGCTCGGGTTTCAGGTGATCTGGGCTGCGCTCGCCGACCGGGCGCTGCGGGAGGGCCAATCGTGCCTTGACGGCCTGGTGCGCGAATCGGCAACGGTCTGGGCCTGGGTGGATACCAGCTCCGAGGCCGTCAACATGGAATACCACGAGGCGCTGATCGATTCCGCCCGGCACGACGAACAGCAGCGGATGCTGCTGCTGGACGCGCTTCTCGAAGGTCGCCTGGGCGAGTGGAAACTGCTCGGCGGCAGCCTGCATGCCATCGGCCTGCCCGAGCACGGCCCTTACCTGGCTGTCTCCGCGGAGACCAAGGAAGCTGGCATCGAGAACCTGCGCGCGGCCGACCAGTATCTGTGCAGACACCGTGTGGCGTCGGCTTGGCGGCTTCGGCCCGATGAAAAGGTGGGGCTCATCGCCGTGAACCGGACCCTGCCCTTTCCCGTGATCAGGGAATTGCTGGCAAAGGAAGCCACCGCGAGGGTGGGAATCAGCCCCCAGTTCGACGACGCCCTCGACGCAGGCCGGTCGCTGCAGATGGCGGCCGTCGCGCGCCACTGCCTCCCGCCGGGCAGTGCCGGCGTGGCCACCATCGACGACGATCCGTTGGCGACGGTCGTGGCGAGCGCGCCAGACATCTCAGGCCGCGTTGTCCGCCACCTCCTGGGCCGGGTTGCGGATCTTGCCGCCGCCGAACGGGAACTCCTGCTGGGCACCTTGCGGACATGGATGGATTGCGGCGGTAACACCTCAGCCGCGGCGCGAGAGCTGTACTGCCACCGCAATACCGTCCGAAACAGGCTGCAACGGGTGGAGGAACTCAGTGGCCAGTCCCTTAGCGACCCACGCGGCATCGCGGGTCTGTCCATCGCTGCCAAGGGAGCCCGGCTGCTCGGGGGCAAGCTGACAGGCTAGCCGGTAGTGGCGCTGCGCATGCCGTCGGAGAACACCGAAGAGCAGCGGACACCCCAGGGCGCATGCTGTTCCGTGACAGTTCCGCAGACACCTCCCGCGATCCCAGGCGAACACCAGATGCGTATCACCGCGGTGGTTCGCCACGCATCGTTTCTGCAGGTCAGAGTCGCCTGGATGGCAACCCGGCCCTAGCCCGGACCCGGGCGCTGCAAGTCCTTGCGTTAACACGCACCGCTCCCTCTGAAGCTCTGGGGCCATTTGCGGGGAATTGAGCGGCTTGAGATCAGGCCGGAACGCTGCCCCGGTCCAGGTGGCCGGATGGTCCGGCCGGCGGCTGGTCAGGTCCCGCTGAACCAGGCGAAGCTCCACGGGGCGAGCTCGATCGGTGCCAGCTCGATCGGGGCCGGGTCGGTCCAGGGGGCGCCGGTGTCCACGACCGTGCTCGCGTGAGCGAGCCGGGCGTCCCGCAGGCCGGCCCGGGCGATGATCCCCGAATCGGCAGCCTGGCTGACATCGCTGAAGTTGGTGAGCGACAGGAACGGGGCGCTGCGCGGGTGCGCCCGGCGGTAGGCCAGCACGCTCTGGCTCCCGGTGGGCAGGATCTCGGTCGTCCCGCCTGAGCGCAAGGCCAGCAGATCCTGCCGGGCGCGGGCCAGGCCGCGCAGCGCCGCGAACGCCCGGCCCTCCACGCTGGCCGGGTCGCCGCGGCGGGCCGCCCGGGCCCAGTCCATCCGCGGCCGGTGCATCCACCGGTTGTCGTGCGCCTGCCCCGGGTCGCCGGCCCAGCCGGGGTCGTTCGTCATGGCCAGCTCGTCGCCCATGTAGATGAGGGGGATACCACCGAAGGAGAAGACCACGGCGTACAGGCGGCCCGCGAAGAACTCGTTGAGGAACCGGCGGTGCTCGAAACCGCCGAGCCCGACGGCGGCGGCGTCCGCGTCGGAGACGGCCCAGCCGATGTCATCGTGGCAGCGCAGGTAGGAAACCCACGCGGTCGGGGCGGGCGCGGGCCGGCGGCGGGACAGCGCGTGCCCGGCCAGGCGCACGTCCCGGGTGGCCAGGGCGGACCAGAGCATCACCATGAGCTGGTTGTCGTAGGCGAGGTCACACTCGGGCTGATAGCGGTCGTGCGCGCCGAGATACTGCACCAGCATCTCCGGGCCGACGATCGCCTCGGCCTTGAGCGCGAGTCCCGGTGCCGCCAGCCGGGTCAGCGCGCGGAACGCCTGGAGCAGCAGATGAGCCTCGGGCTGGTTCTGGCTGTCCGTGCCGGGCCGTTTCCACAAGAACGGCGCCGCGTCCAGCCGGAGCACGTCAACGCCCCGGTTAGCCAGCGTGAGCATGGTCGCGAGCATGTGCCGGAACACGGCGGGATTGGCGTAGTTCAGGTCCCACTGGTACTCGTGGAACGTGGTCCACACCCAGCCGAGCCCGGGCACCTCGGTGAAGCTGCCCGGGGCCGTGTCCGGGAAGACCTCGGGCAGCGTCGCCTCGTAGGCGTCGGGGATGGTGCGGTCGGGATAGATCAGGTACATCTCCCGGCAGGCGGGATCCCCGGCCAGCGCCTTGCGGGCCCACTCGTGCTCGCGCGCGGTGTGGTTGAGGACCAGGTCGATGCACAGCGCCATGCCGCGCCCGTGCAGTTCGGCCGCCAGCACCTCCAGGTCGGCCATGCTGCCCAGCCGCGGATCCACCGCGCCGTAATCTGCTACCGCGTAGCCGCCGTCGCTGTCCCCGTCCCTCGGCTGGAGCAGGGGCATGAGGTGCAGGTACGTGACCCCGAGTTCAGCCAGATAGTCCAGGTGGTGGCGGACGCCGCGCAGTGAGCCAGCGAACCGGTCCGCATAGCAGACGTAACCGATCATCCGCGACCGCTGGAACCACCCGGGATCTATCTCACGGCGGCGGTCCAGCAGCCGCAGCAGCGCGGGCCGCGCGGCGGCCGCCTCCAGCGCGTCCATCACCAGGTCGGTCACGAGCCGGGTGGTGTCGGTCACGCTGCCGTAGAGCTGCCCGAGCGGGCCGGCTATGTCGAAGGACAACTGCTCCAGGCGGGCCAGGAACGCGTCGGCGTCCAGGACCCCCAATCGCTGCCGCACCGCGTTTTCCGCCTCGTGGTCCAGCCTGAACAACGCGATACCTCCGGGAACACGGGCCGCCGATGATCGAGAATACGTGCCGGCCCCCGCTCTTGACTTCAAGTCCAGTTGAGGTTCTAAAGTCCACGGTGGGCTCGTCCGTCCCACCGAATGGAGCAGCAATGGCCTTCACCGCCGCCGAAACGGCCTACCTGGGCAGCCAGACGCTGGGCCGGCTGGCCACCATCCAGCCGGACGGCAGCCCCCAGGTCAAGCCGGTCGGCTTCCACGTCAACCCCGGGCTCGGCACGATCGACGTGACCGGCTTCAACCTGACGTCCAGCCAGAAGTTCCGTAACGTCCGCCGCAACGGCCAGGCCGCCCTCGTGGTGGACGACATCGCCTCCACCGACCCGTGGCGGGTGCGGTTCCTGGAGATCCGCGGCACCGCGGAGGCGGTCGGCGAGGGCGTGGACGGCGGGCCGCTGATCCGGATCCACCCCACCCGGATCCTCAGCTTCGGCGTGGAAGAACCGCCCGGCGAGCCGCACCAGACCCGCATGGTGGCCCGCAACGTGGCCGTCTAGGCCCGCCTACGCACAGCATGCGCGGGCCGGCCGGCCCGGTGCATGGATCCACGCACCCAGGCAAGGCCAGCCAGCGCGCACGGTACGGACCCCGCCCCTCATGCGGGCGCATATATCAGCTCGACTGAGCCGTCCGGGAAGGTCCGGTCTGAGCGCAACAGGGTGAGCGGCATGGGGGGAGCGCCCGGAGGGGAGAGCGGCCGCCCCTCCCCGAGCAGCATGGGCAGCACGACCAGTTCCAGCTGGTCCAGCGCCCCGAGCTCGTGGAACGCGCGGATGGTCCGCGGGCCGCCGACCAGGTGGACGTCGCCGCCGGAGGGGCGCGATCGCAACTGGTCCTGCAGGTCCGCCGGGCCCTTGAGCCCGGCGGTCACGTGATCCGGGGTGCCGGCCGGGAGCGGGCTGGAGGTCAGCACGTAGACCTGCAGGCCCGGCCACGGCCAGTCGGGCGACCCCAGCGCGGGCACGAACGTGCTGCGCCCCATCACGACCGCGTCGCAGCCCTCGATGAACTCGGGAAAGCCGTGCGAGGCGCCGGGCTCGAAGCCGGCCGCAAGGGCGATGGCGGGCACGCCCTCGGGAGTGCTCACGAACCCGTCGGCGCTGATCCCCATGCGGGACTTGATAAGCATTGGCCTTGCTCCTCTCTTCGCGGCCCGGCGGGCCGTTCACCGGAGACGTCGGAACCGGAGGCGGATACTCGACACCGGCGCGGGTACGAACCGTCCGTGGCAGCAGGGAACGAAGGGGCAGGGCGAGGGTATCCGCTGCTGCGGCAGGTCGTCCTGGACGGCACCGACGTCAGGGAACTGGCCGAGTTCTACCGGCAGCTCCTGGACTGGCAGTACCGGCCGGGTGATGAGCCCCCCGCCCCGGGCGAGCCAGACCCGGCGGGCCAGGACTGGCTGGTCCTGAAGGACGCCGCGGGCGCGGCCCGCCTCGCGTTCCAGCAGGTTCCGGAGTTGCCGGAGGCGACCTGGCCGGGCGGCCCGGTGCCGCAGCAGATGCACCTGGACCTGTACGTGACCACGGCGGACGAGCTCAGCGCGGCGCACGGGCGGGCCCTGGCTCTCGGCGCCCGGCTGACCGGGAGCCGGTCAGTCGGCGCGGGTCGAGTCCCAGCCGGGCAGCGGGACCGCACCGCCGGGCATGGCCGCCCAGAAGCCGGGCCCGGGCGGTGCCTCGACCTGGATGCGCCTGCCGCCAGCCCATGCCGCGTCGAACCCTAGCCGCCACGAGTGCAGCAGTGTCCGGCCCGCGGCAGCCCCGTCCCGGTCGGCCCGGCCGAACAGCGGATCACCCTCGATGGGATGGCCGATCCAGGCGAGGTGTACCCGGATCTGGTGGCGGCGCCCGGTCACCGGGCAGACGGCGAGCAGGGTGTGCCCCTCGTCGCCGGCCACGGTCAGGAACGTGGTGGTGGACGGGTAGGTCCGGACTTCCTGGAACTGCTCATCGGGCGGGACCGACCAGCGGGACCGGGCCGGGTCGAAGGCGATCGCGGCGCGGTTGGCCGCCACCCGGACCCGGTTCTTGCGGCCGACGCTGAGCGGCAGCTCGATCGTGCCGCGTGCTGGCAGCCCCGTCGTGGGGGTGATAGCCAGGTAGACCTTGTCCACGGTGCGACGGCTGAACTGGCGGGTCAGATCGCCGTGCAGGCTCAGGTCCTTGGCCAGCAGCAGGGCCCCGGAGGTCACCTTGTCGATCCGGTGCGCCGGGTAGAGCTTCTCGCCCGCGTCCTCCGCCAGCCGGACCAGGTCGGTATCGTGCCGCTCGCCCATGACCGCGAGGCCCGCGGGCTTGTTCAGGACCAGCGCGGCCTCGTCCTCGTACAGCACGGTGCCGGCCCGGATCTGCGCCCAGTCGCTCACCGGGACCACGGTATCCGGGTCCCGGGCAACCCGCCCGGGCCGCATCCCGTATGGAGGGATGAGGAGGTACGCATGCCCCGTTCACCGCGTGACGAGGAGTTCTCGGCGTTCGTCGCCGAGCGCCGGATCGACCTGCTGCGCTCCGCCTGCCTGCTGACGGCCGGCGACACGCACCTGGCCGAGGATCTGGTGCAGACCGCCCTGGCCCGGCTGTACGTGGCCTGGCCCCGGTTCGCCGCCGGGGTCGTGGTGCTGCACAACGCACTGCCCGGGCACGGCTGATCCGGGATCGTTTCGCCGGCCAGACGGGCGGGCAGAACCGCGAGAGATGGCTGCCAAAGCCACTCATCTGCTCCTCTCCGGCGGGCATTTAGCCTGCACAGCGCCAATTCAGGCGGCCCACTCTCCCGGGCCGGGCGGGGCGGATGACACGGGGGATCATCCACTTGAGCGGGACCGCCGGGCGACTGGCCCGGCGCGCCCGCCCTGAATGACGTGAGGCTCAGCGTGCGGGGAATCCGGGGGATCATCGGGTCGTATCGGGTCCGGCCAGGCTGGCTGGCGGGTGCCGCGGGGGCGGGCCTGCTGCTCGCGGCCTGCTCGGGAGGGGGCGGGCAGACGGCGGGCGGCGCCGGGAGGCCGGGCGCCGCCAGCGTCCCGCCGGCCATCTCACCCGCGGGCGGCAGTTCGGGCGTGAGCCCGCAGGCCCCCATCACGGTCACCGCCACCGGCGGCAGCCGGATCCGCAGCGTCCGGGTCAGCACGCATGGGGCCGCGGTCGGTGGCACGGTGACCGCGGACGCCGGACGCACGCGGGCCACCTGGCACAGCACCTGGGCGCTGCACGCCGCCGAGGACTATACGGTCACCGCGACGGCCGTGGATTCCTCCGGGAAGACGCTCACCAGGACGACCTCGTTCCGGACCCTTGCCCCCGTCCACACGTTCAGGGCCCACATCCTCGAGGGATACGGCCAGACGTTCGGAGTCGGGATGCCGGTGATCCTGACCTTCAGCCATCCGGTCAGGAACCGGGCCGCGGTGGAACGCTCCCTCCAGCTGCGCACCTCGCGGCCGGTGACCGGCGCCTGGTACTGGGACGGGAACGAGACCCTGTACTTCCGGCCGCGGAACTACTGGCCCGCGAACACCACCGTGAGCCTGGATGCGCACCTGAACGGGGTGGAGGGCGCGCCGGGGGTCTACGACCGGCACGACCTGACCCAGACGTTCCGGATCGGCCGCTCGCTGATCGTCACGGCGAGCACGGCCACCCACCACATGCACGTCTTCCGGAACGGCCGCCTGCTCTACACCTGGCCGATCAGCACCGGCCGGCCGGGTGACGACACGCCCGACGGCACGTACCTGACCATCGACAAGGGCAACCCGGTCCTGATGACCGGCCCTGGCTACAGCCTGGAGGTGCCCTGGTCTGTCCGGTTCACCTGGACCGGCGACTACCTGCACGACGCGTACTGGTCCGTCGGCGAGCAGGGAGCGGTGAACGTGAGCCACGGATGCGTGAACATGTCACCCGCCGACGCGCAGACCTACTACCAGATGGAGAATCCCGGTGACCCGGTCATGATCACGGGCAGCCCGGTGGCGGGCACCTGGGACAACGGCTGGACCGTGTGGTTCCTGTCCTGGAAGAAACTGGTGCGCGGCAGTGCCCTGGGGATGGTGGTTCAGGCCGGCCCGGACGGCAGCACGTTCGTCAGCCCGTCGTCGGTTCCCCCGTCCAAGGCATCCTTCCCGCTGCAGACCGCGAAGCCGGGCAGTGCCGCCGCGGCGTGAGAAAACGGTCATCCGCGCGGGCCCACTGCGGCCCAGGTCACAGCGCCTGGCCCGGACACGAGGCGGCGATACGTTGCCCCCGCTGATACCTTGGCTTTAACCGGACGTTAGGCAGCGGCGGCGTCCTGCGCCGGTGTCCGTCTCTACTACGCGCGGGACCTGGTGTGGGTAGATGGGTTAGTGCCCCGTTGGCCGCCTGCCTGGTGGCTCTGGCAGCCGCAGGCTGTACTGGGCGTGCCGTCTCGGCCAGCGTCCAGTCGCCGGCCGGGTCCGCGGGAGCCGGCCAGGCGTCCCGCAGCGCATCACCGAACCCCTCCGCATCAGCCGCCCCCGAGACAGTCCCGCCCGGGCTGTCCGGGCGGCCACTGCCCGGGGGCACCGCGGGCAAGCTACCCGCCGGCGTCTACTACCTGCTCGCGGGCCGGACGCTGGCCAGCCTCAACGTGTGGGAAGTGCGCCCGGGCCGGGCCATCACGCAGCTCACCCGCAATTCCGCAGGACACGGGGTCGACGCGCTCGCCGCGTCGGAGGCGGGCATCGTCCTGGCTGACAACGCGGACGGGACGGACCGGCTGGCCCGGTGGACCCGGCACGGCCCGTCATGGCTGCGGCACCGCCACCAGGGCCCGCTCATCCAGGGCAGCTCGCCGGACATCCTGGGCAACGGGACCATCGGCTACGTCACCCCGCCCAGCGGCTCCGGCACCGACCGGACCGCGGAGTTCTCGATCTGGACCCAGCCCTCGTTCACCAGCCGGGCCACGATCGTCTACCGCCAGCGGCGCCCGCTGGACGGCCCGGTGTTCGGGCCGCACGGCCAGATCGCCATCGAGGGCTGGACCGGCCCGCAAGGGGGCCGCCGGCCGAGCGTGCTGATCTACCGGCACGGCCAGGTCACGACGCTCACCACCGGAGTCTCCGCGATTCCCTCCCTGGTCGCGTGGGGGCGCCGCGCCCCCGCGCTGGCGGTCGCGTTCCCGGCGCACCGTGCCGAGCTGCTGTTCCCGGACAGCACCCGGCGGCCACTGCCCTCCGGCTGGCAGCCACTGACCTGGAACCCGTCGGGTACCCAGCTGCTCATGCAGTCCAGCACCGCCCTGGGGATCTGGTCGGCCTCCGCTCCCGGCCGGGTGCGGACCGCCGGCGTGATCACCCCCGGGATGCAGATCCTCCAGGCTGTCTGGCTGGCCCGGCAGGCGCCGATGTGAGGTGTGGCTCAGCCGGGCCCGGAAGAAAGTCCCACCCGGGCGGGTTGGCGGCTACGTGACTGACGTACCGCTGTCCGTGCTGGACCTCGCCCCGGTGGCGGCCGGGGCCACCGCAGGCCAGGCCCTCGAGTACACGACCGAGCTGGCCCGGCGCACCGAGGAGCTGGGATACCGCCGGTTCTGGGTAGCCGAGCACCACAACATGCCGGCCATCGCCAGCTCCGCCCCGGCCGTGCTGATCGCCCACCTCGCGGCCGCGACCTCCACGATCCGGGTCGGTTCCGGCGGCGTGATGCTGCCCAATCACGCCCCGCTGGTGGTCGCGGAACAGTTCGGCACCCTGGAAGCCCTGCACCCCGGCCGGATCGACCTGGGCATCGGCCGGGCCCCGGGCACGGACCAGTACACCGCGCTCGCGCTGCGGCGCACCATGGAAGGGCTCTCCGCCGAGGCCTTCCCGCAGGAGCTGGCCGACCTCATCGGGCTGTTCAGGGCGGAGGGCCTGCGGCGGCCGATCACCGCGACGCCCGGGCGGGGGGACATGCCCGCGATCTGGCTGCTCGGCTCCAGCGGGTTCAGCGCCCAGCTCGCCGGGCTTCTCGGCCTGCCGTTCGCCTTTGCGCACCATTTCAGCTCGGCGAACACCGTGCCCGCGCTGAGCCTGTACCGGCAGAATTTCCAGCCGTCCCAATGGCTGGAACGGCCGCATGCGATCGTGGCGGTCAGCACGATCTGCGCCGATACCGACGAACGGGCCCAGTGGCTCTCCGGGCCGGCCGCCCTGTCCTTCCTCCGGCTGCGGTCCGGGACACCAGCCCCGCTGGCCAGCCCCGAGGAGGCGGCGGCCTACCCCTATTCCGACCAGGAGCGGGAATTCGCCCAGGACCGTTTCTCCGGCCAGGCGGTCGGGTCACCCGAAACGGTCCGCCGCCAGCTGTCGGATCTGCTCGAGCGCACGGCCGCCGACGAGCTCATGCTGACCACGATGGTCTACGACATCGAGGACCGGGTCCGCTCCTTCGAGCTGATCACCGAGAAGGTCGCCAGCAGCCTGGTCAAGCCCGGCGCCTGAGCTGGCCAGCCTGGTGGCTGCCTGCCCCTGCGGGGCCGCGGCCCAGTCCGGGGCGGGGGAAATACCCGGGCGAGCTCTGTCTTTACCTCGCGTTAGCCGGGGATGCACACGGGTAGTTCTGTCCCACCCTTGAGGAGGGCGGACTTTATGGCAGGCACCAACGGTAACGCGCAGCCCGCCGTGGCCCAGGAAGCTCCGGCCGGCGAACCCGTTAGGCAATTTTCCGAGCAGGTTTCCCGGCTCATCCGCGACGAGCTGAAACTCGCTGAGTACGAGATGACCCGTAAGGCTGCACTGCTGGGTAAGAGCCAGGCGAGCAAGGCCACGCCGCCTGTCCCGGAACAGACCGTGCAAAGCGTCAGGGCCGATGTGGAAGAAATCAGGGAAAGGGCACACCGATGACCGCAGCAGAGGGCTCAGGAGACCAGAGCGGCCCCAGCGCCCCGCCGGACAACCCGGACGCGCTGGTCGAGGAGATCACCCGGACCCGGGAGGAACTCGGGAACACGGTCGAGGCGCTGGCCGCCAAGGTCGACGTGAAGGCCCGCGCCCAGCAGAAAGCGACCGAGGTCTCCGGGCAGCTCAAGAGCAGGGTGCGGGAGGTGACCCAGGGGCTGTCCAGCAAGGCTGGCCAGCTGAAGGGCGAGGTCAGCGACCGGGCGGCCGGTGCGCGGCAGGCTGTGGCCGGGAACGGCACGACCGTGCTGGGCGCGGGGCAGCCCGTCACCAAGACCATCGCCGGCCGTGCCGCCCAGGCCGGTGCCAGCGCCCAGTCGGCCGCGACCCGGGCCGGGGCGGCCGCCTGGGCGGCGACCCCCGAGCCGGTCCAGCAGCGGGCCCGGCGGGCCGCGGCCACCGTTAACCAGCACCGGGTACCGTTCGCGGCCGCTGCGGCCGGGGGTGCTCTCTTGCTGGCCGGCTGGCTCGTGGTCCGGGGCCGCCGGCGCTGATGCCGGCGGTGAGCGGGCGCGACGGGCCAGCGGAGCCGGTGTTTGGGGATGGCGGAACGGGGGAGTCGGGGGGCGCTGGTTCCGGAAAGGGAGGTTCCCATGTCAACTGGGGCCATTGCAGCGATCGTCGTCGTCGTCGCGATCGTCGTGGCTGCCGTGGTGGTCGTGATGGCGGCGATGAACCGCCGCCACCGGCTGCAGCAGAAGTTCGGGCCCGAGTACGACCGGGCGGTGACCGAGTACGGCAGCAGGCGGGAAGCGGAAGCCGAGCTCGCGGCGCGGGAACGGCACGTGCGTGAGCTTGGCATCCGCCCGGTGAGCCCGTCGGCGCGGACCCGTTACATGTCCCAGTGGACCGCTGTGCAGGAGCAGTTCGTGGACGCGCCGCGGGCCGCCGTGACCGGGGCGCAGACCCTCGTCTCGGCCGTCATGCAGGACCGTGGCTACCCGGCCCAGCCCTATGCCCAGACGCTGGCCGACCTGTCCGTCGAGCATGCGAGCACCCTGGATCACTTCCGGGCGGCTCACGGCATCAGCCGGAACGCCGCCACCGCGTCCACCGAGGACCTGCGCCAGGCGATGATCCACTACCGGGCGCTCTTCGCTGAGCTGCTCGGGGAGCCGGCCGCCCGCCTGGATGCGAGGACGGCTGGCGAGCCCGTCACCACCCAGCCCGACGGCCTGCCCCCCGTGGACCAGCCTCCGGCCGGCCAGCGCCCGGCGGCAGGCCAAATCCGACCGCAGACGCGGTGACCACCGCGCGCCGGCCAGAGAGGTGACCCGCATGACTTCGCAGCCAGGCGTGGACGGGGCCGCGGACCCAGCCCTCCCCAGCCCGGCCGCCGCTGGTGAGGGCGACCCGGCCGCCGGCACCAGCGGGAACGGCGTTCCCGCCGCGGCCCTGTCCGAGCAGCTGTGGCCGGCCATCCAGGCGACGTTCGTTGATGACCCCCAGGGGTCTGTGCAGCGCGCCGCGGCGGCGGCCGAGGAGGTCGCGGAGGCCTTCGTGGCCTCGCTCCAGCGTGAGCAGGCGGCGCTGCGCGCCTCGTGGGAGACCGGCGGCGACACCACGACCGAGGATCTGCGCACCGCGCTCCAGCGGTACCGCGCGTTCTGCGGCCGGCTGGAGGGCCTGGCCTGATGATTCTGGTCACCGGGGCCGGCCGCTTCCGCAGCGGGGGCGGCTCCGCTGGCCACCTGGCGTCCCGGCCCGGCGGTTCAGCCTGGCGGGCCGGGACGCCTTCGCTCAGGACGGGCCGCGGCGGAGCCTGACCCGGTAGGAGTAGTGCGCCGGGTCGAAGTAGCTCACCGCCAGCTCGACCGGGGTGTCCGCGTCGTCGGTGTACAGCCGGTCGATCCGCAGCACCGGCTGGCCGGGTGCGCACTCCAGGTGATCCGCGGCGGGCGGCGGGGCGGCGGCAGCGGTGATGCTCTGTTCCGCGCCCTTGATCGACCGGGCCATCCTGGTGTCGATCAGCCCGATGACCGTGACCTGGCTGCGCCGGCCGGCCCCGGCCAACTCCGGCACGTCGCTGATCAGCGCCCCGACCGGCGGTGGCAGGACCACCGAGGTGTAGCAGAACGGGACGTTCCCGTGCAGCCGGATCAGCGTGAGCGTGTGCACATCGTCGGAGGGCAGCCTCAGCCGGCTCGCGCCTTCCACGTCCACCACGTGCCGCAGCGGCGTGATGATCTCGCAGTCGGTGTCCAGGGACAGGGCCATCAGGTCCTCGACCGAGCCGAAGTGCCGCAGGTACCGGTCGGCCTCGGCGACCGGGTAGGTGCCGCGCCCGGCCACCCGGTAGATGATCCCCTCGGACACCAGGTCCTGCATGGCCCGCCGGACCGTCTGCCTGCTCACCGCATGCCGGGTGGCCAGCTGCTCCTCGGTGGGCAGCTGCTGGCCGTCGGCGTACTCGCCGTTGCGGATCGCGTTCCGCAATGAGGCGGCCAGCGTCCGGTAGGCGCTGGACCTGACCTGGTCGGGCACGGGCTCCCGCTCCTCCCTGCTGCCGGCGTGGCCCCCGGGGCGCGCCTGGATGAGACCGGCCACCGCGGACGGCCCGCCGGGCCAGCCAGCCCTGGCCGGCCAGTCCGGATGGTTGCGCCATCAAATGGCCGTACATATCTTAGATTCAGTCGGCCAGCTGCGGGAGAGGTGCCAGGTGCCAGAACCAGCGGACTCCCTCGCCGGGCGGCTCGCCCAGTGGGCCTGCGACCTCGAGCCGACCGCGGAGGACCTGGCCCTGGCGGGCCGTTCGCTGGCCGACACGGTCGCGGTAGCGCTGGCCGGCCGCGACCATCCGGTGACCCGGCTGGCCGCGGGCATGCCGGAAGGCCCGCGCTGGGCGGTGGCCGCGCACGTCCTGGACTTCGATGACCTGCACATGGAGTCCACCACGCACATCAGCGCGGTGTGCGTCCCGACTGTCCTCGCCTTCGGCGCGGACGCCCGGGCCTACCTGGCCGCGGCCGGGGTGATGGCCCGGCTCGGCAACGCGCTGGGCTGGCGGCACTACTACGCGGGCTGGCACGCCACCTGTACCGCGGGCGCACCCGCGGCCGCGGCCGGCGCCGCGGTCGCGCTGGGGCTGGGCCCGGAGCAGATCGCCATGGCCATGGCGCTCGCGGTGCCCGGAGCGGGCGGGGTGCAGCGGGCGTTCGGCACCGACGCCAAGTCGCTCCAGGTGGGGTTCGCGGTCGACACCGGCATCCGGGCGGCCACGCTCGCCGCGGCGGGCGCGCGGGCCGATCCGGCCGCGCTGGGTGAGTGGATGACCCTGGTCGGCGGTGATCCGGGCGCGGCCGACCTGTCCGGGCCCGCGGTTCCCGGCGGGCTGGCGGTCAAGATCTACCCCTGCTGCTACGCGCTGCAGCGCCCGATCAGCGCGCTCGGTGAGCTCGTCCGGTCCGGGCCCCTGGACCCGGCCGAGGTGCGCCGGATCGTGCTGCGCACTCCCGAGGGCACGCTGACCCCGCTCATCCATCACCGGCCGGACACCGGGCTGCAGGGCAAGTTCAGCCTGGAGTACGCCGCGGCCGCCGCGCTGCTGGACGGCAATCCGGGCTTTGCCAGCTTCACCGACGACGCGGTGCGCAGGCCCGCCGCGCGCAGCCTGGCCGGGCTGGTCGAGATCAAGAGCGAGCCGGGCGGGACGTGGCTGCTGGACGGCGAACTGGTCGCCGAGCTGCACATGGCCAGCGGCGGCATCGCGCAGATCACCCAGCAGTTCCCGCCCGGGTCGCCCGGCAGGCCGGCCACCGACGCCCAGCTCCAGGCGAAGATCGCCGACTGCCTGGCCGGGCTGGACCTGGCCGGCGGCCCGGAGCCCGACCCCTCCGCCTGGACCTGGCCGGGTGCAGCCGACCTGCTCCGGGACTTCTGCTGATGCGGCTGATGCGGCGTACCGACGGCGTCCGCCGCCGAAAGGACGGGCATGGATGAACTGAGGGAGGAGGAGCGCGCGATCGTCGGCCTGGTCCGCGACTTCGTGGACCGTGACGTGAGGCCGGTCGCGTCGGCGCTCGAGCACGCGAACACCTACCCGGAGAAGCTCATCGAGCAGATGAAGCAGCTGGGCATCTACGGGCTGGCCATTCCGGAGCCGTGGGGTGCCGTGCGCGTCAGCACGCCCTGCTACGCGCTGGTCACCGAGGAGCTGGCCCGCGGCTGGATGAGCCTGGCCGGGGCCATGGGCGGCCACACGGTGGTAGCCAAGCTGCTCCTGGACTACGGGACCGGCGCGCAGAAGGAGCGGTACCTGCCGCGGATGGCGACCGGGGAGGTCCGGGCCACGATGGCGCTCACCGAACCCGGCGGCGGTTCCGACCTGCAGGCCATGCGCACGACCGCCCGCCGCGATGGCGATTCTTATCTCATCAACGGTTCGAAGACATGGATTTCCAACGCCCGGCGTTCTTCGCTGGTCGCTTTGCTCTGCAAGACCGATCCGGCCGCCCGGCCCGCGCACGCGGGGATCAGCATCCTGCTGGCCGAGCACGGGCCGGGGTTCACGGTCTCGCGTGACCTGCCCAAGCTGGGCTACAAGGGGGTGGAGAGCTGCGAGCTGTCCTTCGACGACTTCCGGGTGCCGGCGGATGCGCTGCTCGGCGACCGGGAGGGTGAGGGCTTCGGCCAGATGATGCGCGGTCTGGAGATCGGGCGGATCCAGGTCGCCTCCCGGGCCGTCGGTGTCGGCCGGGCCGCACTGGAGGACGCGCTGCGGTACGCACAGCAGCGGGAGACGTTCGGCCAGCCCATCTGGAAGCACCAGTCGGTCGGGAACTACCTGGCGGACATGGTTACCAAGCTGACCGCCGCCCGGCAGCTGGTGCTCTACGCGGCGCGCTGCTTCGACGCGGGCGGCCGGGCGGACATGGAAGCGGGCATGGCCAAGCTGTTCGCGTCGGAGACCGCCATGGAGATCGCGCTCAACGCGGTGCGCATCCACGGCGGGTACGGCTACTCCACCGAGTTCGACGTGGAGCGCTACTTCCGCGACGCTCCCCTGATGATCGTCGGCGAGGGCACCAACGAGATCCAGCGCAACGTCATCGCCCGCCAGCTCATCAAGCGGAACACGGTCGCCCCGTGAGCGGTGTTAACCCGGGGGGGCGACCCCCCGCTCCGCTTTCCCGGGGGACTACCCCCGGAGCCCCCGGCCCCCGCCGATCGCCGGCTCGGAGGGACACGCCTGCGGCGCGCCCCGCCTCCCCGGCCGATACTGCGGCCCTGCCGTTGGAGGGGGTGCTGGTGGTCGCGCTCGAGCAGGCGGTGGCGGCCCCGTTCGCCACCCGGCAGCTCGCCGATCTCGGCGCCCGGGTGATCAAGATCGAACGGGCGGGCGGGGGTGATTTCGCCCGTGGCTACGACCAGTCGGTGCACGGCCAGTCGAGCTACTTCGTGTGGCTGAACCGGGGGAAGGAAAGCGTCGAGCTCGACGTGAAGGACCCCGCCGACCGGGACGTCCTGGAAGCCATGCTGGCCCGCGCGGACGTGTTCGTGCAGAACCTCGTGCCCGGTGCCGCCGGGCGGCTCGGCCTGGGCGCGGCGCAGCTGACCGCCCGCTACCCCCGGCTGATCAGCTGCTCGATCTCCGGCTACGGCCCGGACGGCCCGTACGCCGGCAAGAAAGCCTACGACCTGCTGGTCCAGTGCGAGGCCGGGCTGCTGTCGGTCACCGGCACCCCGGCGGAGCCGGCCAAGGCCGGGATCTCCGTGGCCGACATCGCCGCCGGGATGTACGCGTACTCCGGGGTGCTGGCCGCGCTGTACGAGCGGGAGCGGACCGGCCGCGGCGGCCGCTTCGAGGTGGCCATGCTCGACGCGCTGGGCGAATGGATGAGCCAGCCGTACTACTACAGCGTCTACGGCGGCCTTGACTCGCCCCGCACCGGGGCGCGGCACGCCTCGATCTCCCCGTACGGGCCCTACCCGGCCCAGGGCGGCCAGGTGTTCCTGGGGATCCAGAACGAACGCGAGTGGGCGGTGCTGTGCGAGCGGATCCTGGGCCGCCCGGACCTGATCAGCGATGAGCGGTTCGCGACCAACCCGGCCCGGGTCGCGCACCACGACGAGCTGACGGCCCTGATGAACGAGGTGTTCGCCGCCATGCCGGCCGACCAGCTCGAGGCGGCGCTGGAAGCGGCGGGCATCGCCAACGCCCGGATGCGGACCCCCGGGGAGTTCGCCGCCCACCCGCAGCTGGCGGCCCGGGACCGGTGGCGGGACGTCGATTCCCCGGCGGGGCAGATCCGCGCGCTGCTGCCGCCGGTGACCGTGCCCGGCCGGACCGCCGCGATGGGTGCCGTCCCGGCGATGGGGCAGCACACCACGGCCATCCGCGCGGAATTCGGACCCGCAGAGCAGGAGGCATCACCATGACCACGACGCAGCCATCCGCACCGGGGCAGCTGCCTCATTTCTCCCTGGTCATCGACGGCCAGCCGGCCGAGCCCGCCTCCGGGCGCAGCTACGAGAGCATCGACCCGTTCTCCGGCATCCCGTGGGCCACCGCGGCCAACGGGGGCGAGGCCGACGTGAACCTGGCGGTCGCGGCTGCCCGGCGCGCGCTGTCGGGGCCGTGGGGGCAGCTGACCGGGTTCGGCCGGGCCCGGCTCATGTGAAACTCACGGGGCTGCGGGGACGCGACGTCACTGTACTATCCAGGCCATTCCCGGGCGCGGGAACCGGCCGATTCCGCGGCTCTCCGGCGGCCCTCGGTACGCTGCTGGGCAGGCATGAGGGGGAAGCGATGACGCAGACCGCGCTGCACCGCATGATCAGGGCCCAGGCTGACGCGCTGGACCGGATCGCCGAGCTCGACCTGGCCGCGCCGGCGGCGATCCTGGCCGCGGCCCGGCGTGTCATCGTCGTGGGCACGGGCACCAGCCAGCACGCGGCGGAACTCGGCGTGATGATGCTGGAGCGGGCGGGCCTGGACGCACGGTGGTTCCCCGCGGCCACCTGGGCGGGGTGGAGCACCGGCCCGCGGCAGGGCGACGCGCTGGTGGTGATCACCCACACCGGGCAGACCGGCTACGCCGCCCGGGCCCGGGCGGAAGCGCTGGCCGGCGGGGTTCCGGTGGTCTCGATCACGGGGACCGGCTCAGGCTGGCCGGAGGCCATCACGACGGTGGCGCCCGAGGAGTCCGAGACCTACACGGTGAGCTACACGGCGGCCCTGGCCGTGCTGGCCCGGCTGGCCCACCAGGTGGCCGGTGCGGGCGAGGTGTCCCGTGACGGAGCACAGGCGGACGGGTCCCCGGGTGACGTGCTGCAGGCCGCGGCGGAGATCCGGGTGGCCTGCTCGGCGCCCGCGACCGAGCACGTGCCGGTTCCAGCCCGCAGCCTCGGCATCGTCGGCTGCGGCCCGTGGGGTGTCACGGCGCGGGAGGCGGCGCTCAAGATCCGGGAGGGGGCCCGCATGCTCGCCGAGGGGTTCGACGCGGAACGCTTCCTGCACGGCAACGCCGTGCCCTTCACCGCTGCCGACGGAGTCCTGCTGCTCCAGCCGGAGGCGGACCCCGACGGGCTGACCGCGGCCGTGGGCGAGACCGCGGCGCGCGAGCGGATCCCGGTCAGCGTGCTCAGCCTGCCCTCCGGGGGCCTTTCCCCGCTGCTCGCGCAGCTGCCCATGATCGTGCACCTGCAGCTCATGGCGGAACGGTTCGCCCGGCTGCGCGGGCAGGATCCGGACACGGTGATTACCGGTGCCTGGGCGGACCCTGATTTGTGGCAGATCGGCATGCCCGCGTGAGCGGGACGTGACCGGACGCTATCCCCGGCCGGAAGCGAATAACTCCTTGGTCAACCCGTCTGCGGGCCGGGCTGAAATGCCCTAACATCGGCACGCTGGCAGGGCGGGTGATCGACAGCGGGGACCGAGAGCGGGGACCGGTGTGGACTTGCGATAACGGGCATGCCATTTCCCCGGGGGATGAGTTTTGCAGCCGTTGCGGGGTGTACGTGCGGCCCGATGACCTTTCCGGAGCACCGGAAGCCGTTCAGCCTGGATCGGAGCCCGGCCCGGGGCAGGAGGAACCTGCCCCGGAATACCCCGCCGAGCCCTTGGGCGAATATGCGCCGCTCTTCAGCAGCGGGTCCTTCAGTGAATACATCGCGGCCACTTCGGAAACCGACATTCCGCCTTTTTCTCCCCCGCCATTGCCGGAGGAGCTGGCCACGGGCGCGTACGGGCAGGAAGCCGCAGGTACGCGCTGGCTGACGGCAGGCGATGAGGACGTTCCCGGCCGGCTGGACGCTCCCGATGACGGGGAACCGGTTGTCTCCCAGGGTGAGGAGCTGGCCGCGCCGGCCGGAGCGATGCCGGACGCCTTCAGTCACCCGGGCGCCTTCAGCCAGGAGGAGCTGGCCGCGCCGGGTGAAGCGGAGGCGGGCGCCTCCAGCCGGGAGGAGCTGGCCGCGCCGGGCGCAGCGGAGGCGGGCGCCTCCAGCCGGGAGGAACTGGCCGCGCCGGGCCCAGCGGTTCCGGGTGCTTCCGGCCGCGCGGCGCCCAGCACCCGGCCGGGCCTCACCCCTGGCTCGTACGGTCG
>WNGB01005903.1_pt1 | contig 23360 bp, 22 predicted proteins | sample 5400681 | NCBI WGS metagenome assembly WNGB01 (sample SAMN13153367, study PRJNA577476) | soil metagenome | isolation source: 115 cm soil or saprolite under grassland replicate 2 | place: USA:California | collected 2016-06-15
CGGGGCTGGCGCTGGCTGGCGCCAATCTCCGCCGCGGAGGCCCAGATCCGGCCGATGATGGCATCCTGACGGCGCTGGAAGCGGCGGGCCTCGATTTATGGGGAACGAAGCTGGTCGTGCTTTCGGCTTGCGACACGGGCGTGGGCGAGGTGCAGTATGGTGAAGGGGCCTATGGACTGCGGCGGGCGCTGGCGCTGGCGGGTGCGGAGACGCAGGTCATGAGTTTGTGGCCGGTATCGGATACCGGGACGCGAGACTTGATGATCGGGTATTACAAGGCGCTGAAGCGAGGCGAAGGACGGGGAGAAGGGTTGCGGCGAGTGCAGTTGGAGATGATCAAGAGCAGAGATCGGCGCCATCCGTTCTATTGGGCGAGCTTCATCCAGTCGGGCGAATGGGGGAATCTCGAAGGCAAACGGTAAGTATTTCAATCGGCGTCGCTGGCCCCCGGCACCGTATTACAGAATCGATATCGCATCCTGTCGTTGCTCAAGCAAGGCGGGATGGGAAGAGTATACCTGGGTGAGGACCAGCGGTTTAACAGCCAGGTGGCAGTGAAAGAGGCGCGCTTTACCCGGGACAACCTCCGCCGGGCTTTCGCCCACGAGGCCGAACTGCTGCACCGGTTGCGCCATCGAGGAATGCCGCACGTAACGGATTATTTCGCGGAAGGTGAGGCGGAATATCTGGTGATGCAGTTCTTTCCCGGGAAAGACCTGGAAGAACTACTGGCTGCGAGGAAGCAGGAGACCGGCGAGCCCTTCGCCGTTGAGCAGGTCTTGCGCTGGGCCGATCACCTGCTCGACGTGCTCGAATATGTGCATGGTCATCAACCGCCGGTCATCCATCGCGATATCAAGCCGCAGAACCTGAAATTGACGGAGCACGGTGAAATCGTCCTGCTCGATTTCGGATTGGCCAAGGGGGCGACGAGTGAGATGTCGCAGGCGGGCGAGAGCGTGCCTGGTTATACCTACGAGTATGCGCCGCTCGAACAGATTCAGGGCAGAGGAACGGATCCGCGCAGCGATCTTTACGCGCTGGCTGCGACCCTCTACCGATTGGTCACTGGGAGCTTCGCGCCGAATGCATTGATGCGGGCGACAGCCACTATAGAGGGGCGGCCGGACCCGTTGCAACCTGCCAACGAACTCAATGATCGAGTGCCGGAGGCGATGGCCGCCGTGCTCACGCGAGCCCTGGCGCAACTCCCCGCCGAGCGTCCGGCGACGGCAACCGAGATGCGTCAGGCGCTGCGGGCAGCAAGCCCGGTCAAGATGTCAGATGATCACAATCCGGCGCTTTCCATCGATGGATCAAATACAGGGATCGATTATTCCAGTGAAGAGCTGGAGACCGCCAGCGGCATCACCGCTACTGGTTCAATTTCAGTAAGTGTTAATGCCAGACCGGCTATCATGCCGGCACTGACATCCGGCTCCGATGTCGCGGTCCCAATCAATACTAATGCTGGCCGGATCCTGGCGCCCTCTCCCGCGCTGAGTGACAATAATCAGACTTCCTCCACCTCTAGCCGGTTTGGCTCAGTGATTGCATGGACACTACACGTCGCTTTGAATCTTCTGCTACTGGCAACCGCTGCTCTGCTGTATTGGCGTTTAACTCATTCACTAGCTTCGGCAGTCTCGGATGCCGTCATAGTGCGCCAGGATAATTCGGCGTCGTTGACGACACCATTCGAGGGGGTGATGCGATACTACTTGCAGGTAGAGTCGGATGCCGGTAAGACGGAGCAAACTGCCGAGGCCGAGCCGGTCATTGGAGGCCGGTGGCTGAAGTTTCATTTTACTCCTAGCCGACCCGGTTATCTCTATCTCATCGGGCCGAGAGGATCAGGGAGGCGCACCACGTTCTTGACGGCACAGCCGAATCCGGCCTGGGGCGTGAAGAGCAACCTGCTCGCGGCCGGAATCGATTATAGCTTCCCGCCGGCGGCGGATAAGTGGATCAAAGTTGCGCGCCAGGCAGACTCCAGAACTTATACGGTCTTCTTCACCTCCGAACCGTTGACCCAGCCGGAGTTTCTGGCGGGAGCCGCCGACCGCGCCTTGACGCCGGCCGAAGAGGGCCAACTGGCCGAGTTGCGCCGGCAGTTTGGGCAGCAGGTCCGTATCGAGACGCAGGGCGACCGGTCTATCGTCAACGTACCGACAGCGCGAGCGGGCGGGGCCCCATTTCTATTTGAGATCAATCTCCGCCGCAAGCCTGATCAAGAAAGAGATAAAAAACAAAGAGGAAAAAGATGAGGTTAAGCTATTTCTCCGGACCGGCGGTCATCGGATTGCTGGTCTTCGTGGTATCAGTGGCAACCGCGCAAAAGCGAGATGACGGTGAGGTGATCCGTAACTTCGTGAGCACTCGGGACGAGGTGGTCACCCATCAGACGAAGTCCGAGACTCGGCCTCGATCTCGACCCGTAAGGCCCATCGGTCTCGGGTGCACGCTCTTCAGGAGAGGCCCGAACGGCAGCGCGGTGCGGACTAACACGGCGCGCGGGTTCAAGGCGGGAGACGCCGTGCGCTTTATGATCGAATCGAATATCTCCGGCTATCTCTATGTCTTCCACGTCGAGAATGATGGCCCGGCCAAGATGATATTTCCGGACTTCCGGTTGCAGGGTGGAGGTAACTTCATTCAGGCGCATGTGCCTAAAGAAGTACCTTCGAACCGCGAGGCGGATCCGGAATATCGCTGGTTCCACTTCAACCAGACAGTGGCGATTGAACGTTTCTACATCTTCGTCGCACGCGGGAAACTGCCTGACATTCTGACCGAGGGGGAGTTGATCACATATTGTCGTGAGAACATCGATGGTTGTCCGTGGCGTCCATCCGCGGAACAATGGAAAGGCTTGCTGGCCGGCGTCAAGATCGCCGCGCGCGAGAGTGAGAGCCAGACAATCGGTCAAACGCAAACTCAGGTCGAGCGTGACCGGGTCACGCGCGATGTGGGATTACCGCCGGGCGCGCCCATGCCGGCGAAAGTCAAGATGAACGTTTCTCCTCAAGCCAATCTGCTGATGATGAACATCGATTTGATTCACAAGTAGATTGGAACCGAGTCCCCGGACGACCCGGTTCGTGAGCGCAGTTGGCGCCGCCCCATTCTCCGCTGGATTGGTCCTCCAATGATTCAGACTCCGTTACCGCAGCTGATAGCTTTGACCGGCCTTTTGGAGGGGGCGAGAGTGCCCATCAACGAGGACGAATATTATGTCGGACGTGCGTCATCCAACCATTTGTGCCTCAGCGGCGATCTGGTATCGCGGCAACATTGTGTGATCCGCAGAGTCGGGAACCGGGTCGAGATCGAAGACCTGAGCACCAACGGCACCTTCGTTAATGGCGAACCGGTGAAGAAACGCGTGCTCGCGCATTTCGACCAACTCGCCATCGACGATTCCGTCTTCCTCTTCTGGTTCGACGAAGACACTTCCCCGCATCCCGCCGACCGGGTGCAATTCAATGACACTCAGACAATCAGCGGCGCCACGGTCCTGCGCCGGCAGGAAGATGTGCCCTATCTGGATCCGGCGAAAGTCGAAGCCGCACTGCTACCGGCTGCGGTTCTCGCCCATGACCTGAACGGGCTGTTGAAGATCGTCCGGGAGATCAATGCCGTCCGCCAGCCCAGCGCGCTCGCGCGGCAGTTGCTCGATTCGATCTTTGAGATCCTTCCCGCCGAACGCGGAATTCTGTTTCGTTTCATGGAGACGGCTGAAGAGTTGACGGAAGAAGCGATCAAGCATCGGGATCCGATCTTGGAGGCGCCTATTCAAGTTAATCGTCTGTTCATTCAACAGGCCCGGTATAAACGTCACCCGATCCTCTTCAACGACGACTCCCCGCCACAGTCGCTGCTCGCGGCCCCGCTCATCAGCGATCAGCAGATGATCGGCGTCATCTATCTGACGGCGGACACTGAGTCTCATCGCTTTAACAATCATCATTTGGACCTCGTGATCGCCATCGCCGACCTCGCCGTCAATGCGTTGGAAAAAGCTTGGCGCGCCGAATGGCTGGAGCAGGAGACCAGGCGGTTGTACGCCGAGCTTCGGGACCGGAACCGGATGATCGGGGAGAGCCAGAAGATCACTGAAGTTTACGAAAATATCGCCAAGGCGGCCTCCTCGGACGCCACCGTCTTGATCCTCGGAGAGAGCGGAACGGGCAAGGAGTTGGTGGCCCGCGCCATCCACGACCGCAGCCGGCGCGCCCGCCAGTGCTTTTTGACGATCAACTGTGCGGCGATCCCCGAGGCGTTGCTGGAGAGCGAGCTCTTCGGCCACGAACCGGGCGCTTTCACCGGGGCGGCCAAAAAGATAAAAAAAGGCAAGCTGGAGATCGCCCACGGCGGCACGGTCTTTCTCGATGAGATCGGCGAGATGCCCGTGGCGCTGCAAGCCAAACTGTTGCGGGTGTTGCCGGTGGATCCTGAGGTCAAGCCCGAGTTCGAACGGCTCGGCGGCACGCGCTCAGTCCAGGTGGATATCCGAGTGCTGGCCGCGACGAATCGTGACCTGGAAGCCGCCGTCAAAGCCGGCGCGTTTCGCGAAGACCTCTATTACCGGCTGAAGGTCTTTCCTCTGACCTTGCCGCCGCTGCGGGAGCGCCGCGAGGATATTGAACTGCTCGCCCGCCACTTCGCCAGGAAATATGGCGAGAAACGCCAGCCGCCGGTGACATTGATTGCGCCCGAAGCCCTCACCTGTCTAAAAAACTATCACTGGCCGGGCAACGTGCGCGAGCTGGAGAGCGCCATCTATTATGCGGTGTTACATCACGACGCGGGGCCGGCGGGCACGTCGGAGTTTATCGCGCCGGCAGACCTGCCAGAAGAGATTCGCGCCGTCGCCCCATCCATCGGGGCGCCCGGCCTCGATATCAATCAGGTCGCCAGACAGGCCTCTGAAGAGGCCATGAGACGGGTGATCCGTGAGGCAATAAATCAGGCTGCCGGCAACTTGACCGATGCCGCCGGCTTGCTCGGCATCAAACCGCCCAACCTGCGCCGCCTGATCAACGAACTGGGGCTCAGGGCGGAAATCGACCAGTTGATCCACAAGCTGAAGTCAAAAGCGTTATTCCGGAAATGAACAGGCGGCCTGCCCGTCCCGGCGTGGCGCCAACCAGTGCTATGTAATCCCGGCGACTCTCTCTTGGAAATCGTGGGCGAGGGGAAGACCAATAACTATCCTCAGGTTATTGATAGTGGCCGAAACCGCTATCTCACTAGTGATACACCTGCCGGCAACGTGCCGAAGTCCTTGAATTGCCATGATTACACTTGACGTCCGGCTTGATCTGGCATCGGATCTTATCATTAGTGATACACTAAGCCTTACTATTCATATTCATCAGCTTACAACGTTTCGTTCATCTCTCGTGCTGATGCTGCGAGGTTACGCGCCAAGGCTATGTACTCTGGCACTCCGCTTTCAATAGATGCTGACGGAGGTTCTCCTATTTTACGTTAAAGGTTGGTAACTACCCGAGTTGGGAGGCCAAACCACGAAACACGCGCAAGGCGCGGAGCATCTAATGCGATCTCGCGCCTTTCGTGATAAAAGTGTAACTAATGGCTGAGCGGCTAAGGGGGATAAAATGGCATCTTTGATTTTCCGTTGTTTATTAAGCTGTTCCGTTCTGACAGTGGCGCTATTCGCTATCGACACGCCATGTATAGCTGCCGGGCGGAATGGATTGGTTGACTCTGGTGAGATAAGATTTGCGAACCTCAACGCCAAGGGGGAATCAACTTACTATACTATTAATGATCTGTTGCCACGGGATCAGGTCCGGGCTCTCTGTAAAGGCAGAGATGGTGGCTTGTGGATCGGAACCGGCGCCGGATTGGCGCGATTGAAAGATGGAAGGCTTACCGTCTATATCAGGAAAGATGACCTCTCGCTTCATACCGTCAAAGCTTTTTACAAGACCAATCAAGGGAGTCCTGGTACCGGCCTCGAGGGCGGTGAATCGAACCGCTTCGCGGACTGGAAGTCATTCGATCTTCCCAACTATCAATATCTCCTGTCGTTATCCTTCTATCACATCTCCTGGTTCTACCTGCTCTGCGCGGTGGTGATGGCGGGGGCGGGATGGGCCGGTTACCAGATGAGCATCGCGAGGAGCGATTCGCTCTATTCCGCCGTCCAGGCCGAACGCAGCCGAATCGCACGCGAGATGCACGATACCTTGATTCAGGGAGTCATTGGGAGCATGGCGTTGCTAACTGCAGTCTCCAAAACGCTGGAGGTCTCGCCGCAGCAGGCGCGCAACTATCTGGAGATGGCCCGCAGCGAACTCTCCAAGAGTCTGAACGATCTGCGAGACGCAGTCATCAGCCTCCGAGAACAGATGAGAGAGACCAAGAGTTTGGTTGATGAGATCCACGAAATGATGCAACGGCTGACCGCCGGCAGTCCGGTTCACTCCAGGTGCGAAGTATACGGCGAGCCGCGACCATTGCCCAATCCCATCGCCGAAAACCTGATCCGGATCGGTCGCGAAGCGATTGCCAACGCCGTCCGTCACGCGGCTGCTGATCACCTCCTGGTCGAGTTGCGGTTCGCCTTGAACTGGGTCGAGTTGCGCATGCGTGACGACGGCGTCGGGTTCGACGTGGAATCGTCGGCGGCCGATGGAAACTCGCATTTCGGGCTGCTGGGGATGCGGGAACGCGCGGCGGCAATTGAAGGCGAACTCATTCTGGACAGCCGGCCGGGCCAGGGAACGGAGATCGCCATCCGGGTGATGTTTGACTGAAATGAAGAAGAGATATCGATTGCAGCCGGTTCGGGAATTGCGCGACCAGATACGCCAGGAGGCGGCGCGGGTGGTGGCCTTGCGACGAGAGCAACTGGCCGCCGCCACTGCCGAGATGCTTCGTCGAGAGCAGGCTCTCGACGAATGCCGAGCCCTGGCGTCGGCCGCGCAAGTTCATTTGGCGCGAGCGGCGGCGGCGGGGCTCCAGGCTCACGACCTGGTCAAGCGCCGCGCGCATCTCGCCGACCTCAAACGGCGGCAAACTGAACTGGCCCAGGAACTGGAGCAGCAACGCGAGGTCGTCGCGCTGGCGGAAGCAGAACTGGAACAGGCCGTTTCGGCGCTGAGCCAGGCTTCGAAAGACCTGCGAGCGATCGACAAGCATCGCGAGGCATGGCGGCAGCGAATGCAGCGGGCCGCCGAACAGCGCGACCAGAAATTGTTAGACGAGATCTCCACGGCGGCGCACCGAGACGACACCAATCACTAGGTACTTTGGAAAGCACGTTGTTTGCTCGACTTTGTCCTTTTTGTGAAGCCGGCGCTCGCGCCGGCTTCACAAAAAGGACAAAGTCAGCGCCATTTTTCGATGTCATAACCCTATAATGACGTTGAAAAACATCAAGCGCCGAACATTGCCGGTTAACCGTAGGTTAACCACTCACTTAGCCTGAAATTAAGCGCTTGAGACCTACGCAGATAGGTCATTCGCCACGCGGTTAACAGTTAAACGGGACTTTGTCCATTCTGAGATCGGCGCTACGCGCCGATCTCAGAATGGACAAAGTCGAGGTTTGAAGTTGTATATTAACCGCGAAGCGCGCGAAATACGCTAAATCGACTGAATTTTCGTGTATTTCGCGTGCTTCGCATTCTCCGCCGGCTTTCAAAATAATTGCCAGGATCGAGCTAGGCCTTAAGCAGTCCACGTTTGACCATCAGCTCGCGCAGCCGTTTGATTGCGCGGGCATGCAACCGTGAGGTCCAGGACTTGGTGACGCCGATGCTGGCGGCATATTCAACGAGGCTGCATTGTTTGAAGTAGACGGCTTCAATCAAGCGCCGATCGTCTTCCGGCAACTCTGCGACCAGCACTCTGACCACGTCCAGCAACTCTCTCTGTTCTAGTTCTTCCAGCGCGGACGTCTTGTGGTCTTCCAGGTCGGGTACCTCACCGCTGTCCAACGATAAGAGGTAGACTGGGATTAATGAATCAATGGCCGCTTGTGTCTGTTTGGCTTTATCAGGAACGCTCTGGGCCGAGACAGCATCAGGTGATAGTTCACCCTCGGCCATGGTTTGCAAAATGTCATTGGCGTAGGCTGCGCGCCTTAAATTCGAGTGACTGGCGCGTGAAAATGGCCCCATCTGCCGGACCGCATCGAAAATCGCTCCCCGGATGCGGTACCAAGCGAAGGTTTTAAAACTGGCGCGGTAGCGCGGGTCGTAACGCTCAGCCGCTTCGATCAAACCAAGATTACCATAAGCCACTAACTCTTCCAGGTCGATATGTCGCGGTAACGTCTTCGCGATATCTATCGCCAGTGCGCGGACATATGATCGGTGCTGCTCGATCAGCAGATCACGATTGTGAGTTACGTGTAGTAAAGCGCTCATCGACAAGGTAGTTCTCCGGTTTGGCGGCGCCCTCGAATGTGTCGGCTCTGCCGCCCAGTTTACTCTTTGTGGTGAAACGTCGTGATCGTATCCAGGCTGGACTGTAACACGTGAGCGTCGACTGGAAGCCCTATAAATAGCCGGTATTCTCTAAAAGAGATGCCGGTCGCCGGCCACGCTCAAGATGAAAGCGCAGGCCTCGATATTTGTCGGGTAACAGTCCTGCCATTTTCGCATATCATTGGTCCCAGGTACCGGCGGGTACTTACCGTGCGGTGGAACGGGAGGTATCTGAAACTGATAGTCGTGATCTTAGGTGGAATGTACGGTACTTAACAGCTATGGATTGAGATTTTGTGCGCAACTCCGCTTGTGCGGCCTTGGTTCGAAGCTTGGAGGGAGAATTGGAATTGTAGTTTCGAGCGATCGCCGCAACATGGAGTTGCGCTTTTTTATTGGTTATTTGATCTCAGATAAGAGAAGCGTGCGTGATACCAGGTAAGAGAAGCGCGCGGGGGCAACCGCCGCGCCGGTTAAGTATCTCACAGATTGGTGTTCAGGATGGTCTTTACTCCGCTGGTCATCTGGTCGACCACTTTGCTCATCACTTCGAGATGCTGAGAGACCTGATATAGTCGAGCCTGCAATCCCAATAGTTCGCCGTCTGAAAGTTCCCGGTCAGATTTCATGATCTCTTCAACCTTATACCACTCACTCTCGACTCTCCCAAAGCTCTTTTTGAGGTCTGTTCCAGTGGGCGTGCGACCCGCCCCTTGCAGGGCTTCGCGCAGCAGTTGTGAGCGTCGGGTGGGACCTTTGATCAACTCCCGCACCAGCGCGTTGGAGAGATACTCCTCGCTCTGAGCCCGCTTAACCGGTTGGATCAGGTCCTGTGCGGTCCCTGCAGTTTGCGTTGCGGAGACCTCGGTTGAGAGGGGGGGAGCCGTCGACGGCGCAACCTGCTCGGCTGGAATATCGATTGGTCTTTGATTAATCTCCTGGTCTTTCTCGACTTGTCGAAGCACTTGAGCAAAAGTCCCTTTGCCGGACGGCTGTGTCGGTTCCATCGCCGCAGCCGCATCGGGGAGCCGTATGAAGCGATTCATCAGGCCGTAATTGAAATAGTCCATGCTCTTCCTCTTCGGAAAACAGGGTTCATCGTTCCTCTTGCTAACGGATTTTGTGGCGGCGCGTCAGGTTCAATCCCTCCGAAGCTCATCCACAAATTTCAAACTCAAACCTCAATGAGGTTATCGGTGACGAGCGCGAGATGTTGCGGGGCGGTCTGAGCAATGCCGGGTTCACTCTCGGGAAGGAGAAACTTTACGCGAGATGGGCGAGCAACGCGCGCGCGCGGATGACGGTCTTGGTCTCTTCCTGCCGCAGAGGGGAAATCTTCAAGGCCGCCTGGAGACTGTTGACGGCGGCTGCGCCATGACCCAGATTGAGATACGCTTCGCCACGATTGACGAGCGCGGCGAGATTTGACGGATCAACCGAGAGCACGGCATTGAGATGCGCCAATGCCTGTTCCGGGTTTCCGACCCGCAACTTGAGCGCACCCAGCGCCGATTGAAAATAGGCCGTCCCGGGAGCCAGCGCCGCCAGCCCTTCAAAAACTGTAATGGCCTCTGCATGACGCCCCAACTCGGCCAGCGCATAACCGAGTTCGGCGACGAGCCGGATCTCTTCTGACTTCCACCCGGTCACCGCCCCCAGTGAAGCACGCCCCTCCAGCCAGTTCTCTTCAGGTTGTGTCGACATCATAGCCTCCTTTACCAGTGTGTTACCAACGTATTACCAATTACTGCCGAAGAAGACCGACTAACCTTATCATACTTACAATATCGCCGAAAAGAGAATTGTTTATTACACCTCTTCCGCCGTCGTTCAGAACCGGGTAACAACTTTTTACTGGAGACCGCGATAACATCTTAGGAAGGAGTTTTCAGATGTTATCTATTATTTTACTGACGCAGCCGAGAACTGATACTGATTACCGTGGCCTGCGAGTGTGGCCGATTGGCCGAATTGGAGCCGAATTTGACCGCAGCCAAGATTCTCCGGCTCTCAAAAAGCGGGAGACGGATCAAACAACCGACAGTTTGCACACGAAAGAACCAGGACCTCGCCTGCCGTTCACGCTGGAGACGCCTGGGTGGTCTGAGGGAGAGTCGGTTTCGGCAAGCGCCCTTGTGAGGGAGCTGTTGTGGCAACATTACGGCCTGGACCTATTACACCCGAAGGTTAGCCGGTGGCTGGAGCGTTGGGCGCCAGATGTAAAATATGCCAGAGCCGAGAGACAACCGGCGAGTAGCGATGAGCGCGACCGATTCAGGGTCGGGCCGAACGGGATTGTCAAAGTGTATCTCTCTTTGGAAATCGATGACCGGTTGAGAGCGGTTTCATCCCAATACTTCTTGAGTCGGTCCCGCAGTAATTTCAAATATTTTGTTAAAGCGATCTTTGACCTGAGCTGAACTCAGAATCGACCCTGAGGGCAAGATCCGCGAGCCAGACACCCATAAGTTGATCTTTACAGGTTTCGCTCATTACGCATTCTCTTCCTGGCGGCGCCGGATCACCCCGACATTTGTTTGGCGACGGCCCCCGGCTTTGAAGTTATTTTTCATCCGGATTCTCAAGTGGCAGAGGGGGCGTGCCGCATCGCGGCGACGATCACCCAGTCTATTGTGTGAGGCTTGTTATTTTTTCCGCGGACTTAGTATGAAACCGATCAATCGAGAGAGTCAGCCGGCGAGGTCGAGACGAATGTTAAGGTGGTGTTACTTGCTCGCCATCGCCTTGACTATGGCGAGTTGTGGCGGCAAGGAAGAGGTGGCGACGGTGTCGACGGAGATCGAGGCAATCGAAATTCTAAGCCTGTTGAATGAATTCAAGATCGAAGCGGTCAAGACCGAGGCCGGTGAGCAGGAGAAACAGTGGAAGGTGGCCGTGGATGCGCAAAACGTGGCTCAAGCCAATCGCATCCTCAAAGACCATGGCCTGCCGCGCCCCGGCAAAGTCGGGCGCGAGGCGGAAAGCGGCGATAGTCTTTTTCCATCGCCGGATGAGGTCAAACAGCGACATCTTCGGGGGTTGGAGACCGAGATCGAAAGACAGCTCTGGCTCTTACCCGGAGTCTTGCGGGTGAAGGTGATCGTCTCGCCTGGAAGTGGAGATATTCTCGAATTCAATCCGTCTCCAGCCACCGCTTCGGTCGTTATCGTCTGCCAACAGAAACAACCGGCCTTCTCTATCGAACATGTGCGCGAACTGGTAGCGGGTAGCGTTCCCAAACTCAAACCCGAGAATGTCAACGTCGCGATTGCCACCGAACTGCCGCGGGCACAGTTGGTGCGCGATCCGGGGGGGGATCGATCTGGCGCTCACAGGATGATCATTGGAGTCATCCTGATTCTGGGGCTGACGCTTGCCGGGTTAATCTCATTAAACTTCGCCAGGCAACAAGGATGGCTACGCCAGAGACAGAGTTCGTAGCGAGAGCCGGCCGGGGGGACCTGGAACGCATCGACATGCTGCTCGCATTGACTCAGGCATTTGCCCAGACAGAGAGCGAGTCTCAGCCGTCATCGGCCTGGTTGTCTTCGCTCTCGGTCGATGACCGGCGCTTGCTCGAGCAGCGTGCCGCCGGGTATGCCGGGCTCTCTGCTTCGGAGCGGGCCCGGTGGCTGGCGAGCACGTTGAGCCGGGCCCGCTCCGGCTCGCGCGATCGGCTCGCGAGTCTCGATCAGCATCTGCACCACTCGCACGTGGCGGCGGTGTTGCAGGCCGAGCCGCTGCGGATTCGAAGCCTGGTATTGCGATACTTGCCACGGATGATGGCGGCGTCTGTGGCGGTCACACTCGGCTTGGATTCGCGGCGTGATCAGCAGCGAGGTCAGATCATTGACAGCCGGGCAGAGCAGGAGGCGGTCGATGAGGAGATTGTCGCCGTCATCAGGCGTCATTTCCTCGCGCGGTTCGTCTCCGCCGAAGCGTTGCCGCGTCGCACATCTCTGGATCTGCTCTCGATCGTTCAATTGACGCGATTGGTGCGGATGCTCGGCATCCGGGAGACAGCAACCGCCTGCTGCAATGTTGCCGCTCCCGACACCCTGACCGCTTTTTTGCGCCAGTTCGCCGTAGAAGATACCTGTGCGATCGTGCGGCAGATCTCATGGCTACGATCAGTAACGGTTCCACACATCGCCCGGGCTGAAAGAGCGGTACGAGAGGCGCTCGACCATCGATTCAGGTCAACCGCTCTGCTCGATCGGGTCGGGCTCGGTCTGCTGGCGCTGGCGATGGCGGAGGGCGATCTGGAACGGGTCCGATATACCGCGCAGAAGTTTCCGCTCGATATCGCACAATCGCTGCTGGCCATGGTCTCTGAGCATCGCTCTCGGGGCGACCGGGAACTCTCTCTTTCCGCTCTGGATGAAGCCGAAAGTCTGGCGAGGAAGTTGTACGCCTATGAACCCTGAGAATCTCATCAAACAAGCGAAGCTGCCACATCGGAGCTTGACTTCCGGAGGCATCGTTAAGCAACCGCTGATAACCGCCGGGGCCGAGGCGAAAGAGATAGTAGCCAGAGCTGCGGCCGAGGCCGAAGCGATCCGCCGGGAGGCTGAGCGCGCAGCGCATGAGGTTCGCGAGAACGCTTATCAGGAAGGTTATTCTACGGGCCTCGCCGAATTGAATCGGCACTTATTGGATGCCCGCGTGTGCCGAGATCGCTTGCTGGCCGAGGCCGAACCTGAGATTCTTCGGTTAGCCGTCAGGATCGCGGAAAAGATCATTGGGCGTGAACTCGAACGGAACCAGGCGATCGTGGACATAGTGAAGACTGCATTGCGACAGGCGCAGCAGAGCCGGACCGTAACGATTCGCTTCAACCCGGCCGACTTGCCGGTGATCCAGGCTGGTCGCGATCGATTGGATCGGTCAGATCCGAACCGGTTCGTCGAACTGGTCGCGGATTCGCAAATCGGCAGCGGAGGGTGCGTGATTGAGACAGAGTCGGGATCTATCGATGCCCGGCTCGAAACGCAGTTTCGGATCCTCGAAGACGCCCTCCTCTCTCTACTCGAAACGAAATCTCCCTAAACATCGATCCATGACACTGAAATTTGATCAATACATCGACGCTATCGAATCGATCTCGCCCTTCGCGACGCGCGGGCGGGTTACGGAATTGACCGGTCTGCGGATCCGCGCCGCGATACCGGAAGGGCGGGTAGGTGAACTATGTCTCATTCGTTCGCCACGCCGGCCCCAGGATCTGAAGGCGGAGGTCGTCGGATTTAAAGACGGAGAGGTGGTCCTCATGCCGCTGGGAGAGATTCAGGGCATAACCATGGGGGACGACGTGATTCCGACAGGCGCGTCGTTGCAGGTGCGCGTGGGAGACGGGCTGCTCGGACGTGTGCTAGACGGACTGGGAGAACCGAGCGACGGCAAAGAGCCGATTAGGAAGTATCGAACTTACCCGGTGATGGCCCGCCCGCCCGATCCGCTGCGCCGCCAGCGCGTCAAGCAGATGCTCGCGACCGGAGTCCGGGCGATCGACGGCTTGTTGACGGTCGGGTTGGGCCAGCGCGTCGGGGTCTTTGCGGCGGCTGGTGTCGGTAAGTCGACATTGCTCGGAATGTTGGCGCGCAACACGGAAGCGGAGGTCAACGTCATTGCCCTGATCGGCGAACGCGGGCGCGAAGTTCGTGATTTTCTCGAACAGGATCTGGGCGAAGAGGGGCTGCGTCGTTCGGCCGTCGTGATCGCGACCTCCAATGAGCCGTCTCTGGTACGTCTGAAAGCCGCTTACGTGGCGACGGCGATTGCAGAATATTTTCGCGATCAGGGCAAGCGCGTGCTGCTCATGATGGACTCCGTGACCCGCTTTGCGCGCGCCTTGCGCGAGGTCGGTCTGGCGGCCGGTGAACCGCCGGCGCGCGCCGGATTCCCGCCTTCAGTCTTCAGCGAACTTCCCCGCCTGCTCGAACGGACCGGCAACTCGGATCGCGGATCGATCACTGCCTTCTACACGGTGCTGGTTGAGGGCGATGATATGACCGAACCCATTGCGGACGAGACGCGATCGATCCTCGACGGGCATCTCATCCTCGCGCGCGCCCTGGCGGCCGGCAATCACTATCCGGCGATCGATGTCAGCCAGTCGGTCTCGCGCGTCATGTCGGTGGTGGCCGGCCGCCCGCATCTCGAGGCTGCCGGTAGACTGCGCGAGGTCCTGGCCAATTACGAAGCGCAGAAAGATTTCATTCTGATCGGGGCCTACAAAAAAGGCAGCGACCCGCGCACCGATTATGCCATCTCGAAACTCGATGCGGTCAACGCCTTCCTGCGCCAGGGCACACACGAAGCCGCGCCAGCCGAACAGTCTATCCAACAGTTGCAAAGCTTATTCTGAGTATTTCGGAAAGTAAGTTCTCTTGCCTGGTTAGATGAGAAGACGAAACAAACGAAAAGTAACGAAACAAACGAAAGAGACAGACTTTTCGTTTGTTTCGTTATTTTTGTCTGCTTCGGCTTCTCTCTTCAGAATTGGCGAAAGGCGATTACACCAGAGAGGCGCCTTCCAGATTGACCAACCCCCTCCGCAAGGCGCCGGTAATGGCCTGAGCGCGATCCCGCACTTCGAGCTTGCCGTAGATGATGGTCAGAAACCATCTCACGGTACTCTCGGCAATCTTCAGTGTGGCGCCGATCTCTTTGTTGCTCTTGCCCTGGGCGAGCAGCGTGAGCACCTCAAGTTCACGATTGGTTAGTTCGGACTGTATCCGGCACGAACTCAGGCGTTCGGCGATCCTCGCCGGGAAGTAACGCAACCCTCCAGAGACCAGGCGAATGGCCTGAATGAATTCGCTATTGAACATGCCCTTGAGCAAGTATCCGGAAGCGCCAGCCTGGGTAGCGCGATAGATATCGGTATCGAGGTCATAGCTCGACAGCACCACGAACTTACTGGATGGAAATTGCCTCCGGATGGTGGTGATCGTCTCCGGACCATCCATTTCCGGCAGCCTCATATCAATGACTGTGACATCAGGTAGATGACGCGGGAAGATTTCGATCGCTTCGCGACCGCTCGAGGCTTCCGCAACGACTGTCAGGTCGCGTTCCGCGTTGAGAACCGCAACCAATCCGCTACGTACAATCTGATGATCGTCGACCACCATGATTTTAATCTGTTTGTTCATCGCACCTCCTTCAACGTACGGGGTCGGTGGGCGCAGATAATGAGCGGTATTGACTCGTCGATCGTCAGCTTGATTCTAGTACCCCCGCCTTTTTCAGTCACTAGTCGAAAGATAGGTTTTTGATCTCAATTCCAGCCGGGGTTCGGAGATCGCGAATGATTAGAAAAAAGGGATGATTCCGCGTTGGAGAGCGATGGTGACGGCCATCGTGCGGTCTTTAGCCCCCAGCTTGTTGAGAATGTTGATGACGTGAAATTTGATGGTACCTTCGGTGACGAACAGGGCATTGGCAATTTCTCTGTTACTGAGTCCTTTGGCGATCAACTGTAGAACCTCCATTTCACGGGCGGAGAGTTCGGAATTCGGCAAGCGCTCCGCCAACTGGGCGGCAACTTCGGGCGGCAGATATTTGCGGCCGTTGTAAACGACCCGAATCGCGGTCAACAGATCGTCGTGGGATGTAGTCTTGAGGAGGTAAGCTTTGGCTCCAGCCTGCAGAGCCCGGTGAATCGATTCATCCCCGCCATAGGTCGACAGGATGATAATCGACGCCGAATCGAATTCCCGACAGATGACCCGGGTCGTTTCCACCCCGCTCAGACCCGGAAGACGCAGGTCCATGAGCGCCACATCAGGCCGATATTGGCGGAACCGTTCGATCGCCTGGGGACCGTCTTCGGCCTCCGCCACCACCAGCATATCGGGCTCAGTATTGAGGGCCGCCGTTAATCCAATGCGGACGACGAAGTGATCATCCACTATCATGATTCGAATGGGCGTCTTCTTTTCCAAGTCTCATCCCTCTTTCTAAACGATTGCAAATGTCGCCGCCAGTCGAGGTACCGGAATGATACTTCAGAAAAGCGAAAGATCTTAGTGGTAACGGGGCTTTTGCCGGATGGTCGCGGACGCTATGTCTTTGAATCGGTTACCGGCCGGCTATCCTTTGGAGAACATGCCCATTCTGCTCAGAGTGTAGTCCTGCATCTCCTGCAACTGGTCGAGCAGATTGATCAGATTCGCCGCCGCCGTCAGTTCATAGCGGGCGCGAGCCTTCAGCCGTTCGTCCATTGAAGCCTCCGGGCCGGAAGATCCATTTCGTAGGGGGCCGGTCGCGTCGTCATTATCTTCTTCAGGATCGCGAAACAAGAACGCCGCCAGGGAACGCAGGCGCGGGCGCTTGAGCAGAATCGCCCGAAGGATAGCGCGGCGGGCGGGCGAGGTCAGGTGGCGCAGCGCCTCATGGTTGCCGGGTGGCGGAGGGAACGCGCCGCATCTCGTCGGTTCGAGGTGTAATTCCAGCAAGACCTCGGTTGCCGTCGCCTGGCCGGGGACGTGCGCCGGCTCCAGCCAGGTCTGCGGAAGTCCTTCATCGCCACCGGGCGAAAGCGGCCCTACCCACGGCGCCGGCATCTCCGGACGCAGAGGGAAGTTGTCCCATGAGAGATTCTGATTGGGTTCGGGGACCACCAGGGAACGATTGACGCTTCTTAGATCTGACATCATATCTCAGACTTTCCCGGACTCTTCTAGTTCGTATACCCAGCGCAGGATGACCGCCACTGCTTCGTAGAGTTCTTCCGGAATTTCTTCATCAATCTCCAGATGATAGAGGGCGCGCGCCAACGGCGCATCACGACAAACCGGGACCCCGGCTTCCCGCGCGAGTTCGCGGATCTGCGCGGCCATCAACTCGGCGCCTTTGGCTACAACCGTCGGCGCATTCATTGTCTTTTCATCATATCTCAGCGCGACCGCGATGTGAGTGGGGTTGACGATCACGGCATCGGCCTTTTTGACGGCCGCCGACATGTTCTGCATCAGTATTTCCTGATGACGATGGCGTAGCGCGTGTTTGTGTTCAGGCTTGCCCTCTGTCTCCTTGTATTCATCTTTTAGCTCTTGCTTGGACATTCGCAAGTCCCGGCCGTGCAGGAATCGCTGCAACAAAGCGTCGGCCCCTCCGATTACCAGAAAGGCGATCACGATTTTCCAGCCGGTCTCGAGGATCAACGCCATGACGAACTCCAGGCCCGACCGAATTGGCTGATGTACCAATCGCACGACCGGGCCGTAATTGGACCGCAACACAGTCACGATGACCGCGGCTGTGACCGTTAACTTGAGCAGCGTCTTGCCCATCTCGATATAAGGGCGGAGTTTGAAAAACTTTCCCTTGAGAGCTTCGATCGGATTCAGTTTTTTGATGTCGGGTTTGATCGCCTCGGCGCTGAACAATGACCCGACCTGTACATAGCCCGCCAGCAGCGAGATCACCAGGAGCGTAATCAATAGCGGGGCCACCGCCAGCCCCAGCGTCACGCCCACGGAGTGGAGGGCGCTGACGGCTGTCTCCAGATCGAGGCTGCCCCGGAAAGCTGCCGCCCTGGCGGTCCACTGACGCATGGCCTCGGTCAAGACGGACCCGACAATTCGCCCCGCAATGGCCATCGCCGCCACGGCTGCGGCGAGAACGAGCGCCGCAGTCAGATCCTGACTCTTGGCGACTTGTCCTTTGCGGCGAGCGTCACGGATTCGCTTGGGTGTCGCTTTTTCAGTCTTTTCCCCGCTATCTGACATAGAACACCGGTCTGTTGCGGTTTCGTTTAGACCATTTCAGCTCTCGTCTTTAAATTGGGGAGGGAGGGAGGCCAGGTTGCGGTTCAGCGCAGGATCTCTGAACACCATCTGGCTCACCTCTTCAACCAGGCGTTGCGCCAGCACGTGTTGTTGAAGTTCCTCCCCTAGACGCGATCGGATGAGGGATCGCGTCGCTTCGAGCGCGGCGTCAGGGCGTTGACCGGCGGCGGACAGGTCCGCACCGCGAGTGACCCTCGCCCGCGAAGCCGGCCTCAGTCCTTCGGCCCCGGCGCTCTCTTGAACTGACGGAGGTTGACGAGTCGCCGTCGCCTCATTAGCGGATCCGGTCGGGCGCAGAGCGTCGGCGAACGACCGATTCTGCGTTCTGCCGGTTCCGCTCCCCGGGTTCGGGGAAGGACGGCTCTCGAAATTTAATAAGTCAGAATTATTGATTTTCATAGAATCAAATAGTCCAGCAGATAAGATTGGCGGCATTGAGCAGAGATCTCGCTGTCCGGCTATGTGGAGAGGCCGGATCAGTCAGGATCACCTGATGCAGTTCTTCCTCGGCTTCGGCGCGCCGCTGTTGGAAGAGCAGTGTCTCGGCATACTGAACGCGCGCATACAAACTGTCAGGAGACAGGCGTAGGGCGTCTTCACAAGCGGTCTGCGCCTCGGCGAAAAGCCCGCGCCATAGAAGCACGCTTCCCAGAGCCACGCGCGGAACCGGAGAGGTGGGGAGCATCTCTGCCACCCCACGGAACAGACTCTCCGCTTCGCCGAGGCGGCCCATTCCGCACAGCGCGAAGCCGGTCTCCATGACGACGCGTAATTGATCATCATCCGGCTGGATCTGGCTCAATCTCATGCCATCCTTCAGGATTTCATATTCTGGACGGCGGCCATCTGGCCATCGTGCTTCGACTTCAGCAGATTGGTGATCATATTCATGGTGAGCCCCTGATCCTGAACTCGCATCTGGACGTTGACCAGGTTGGCCATCTGCCTGCCTTGGGTATCGATCAATCGGTTATATTGATTTACTTGCTCGGTGTCCTGACTGCGTCTGATGATCGTTCCCAGGATACTTCCCCCGTTGGGGACCAGGATATTGGCCGCGCCGCCCAAGACGGTGCCGAAGACCTTCTCCCATCCGCTCTTCTCGCCCGGGTCTTTCTGAGGCTTTTCATTAGGAATTGAATTCTCGCCGACCGGTCTGGTCCCGCCGGCGCCGGTTACTCCATCTGGCATATTTCCTCCTCAATCTTGAAATGATTAGGTCAATACAGCGTTCTTCGATCGGATCGCTGAGATCGGGCGATCCTCAACCGACTGGCGCCGCACTCGATCTCCAGCCGACTCAATTATCGTTGGTGAGCGGCGCGGGTTGCGGGAAATAGAAAAAAATTAATGGCGGCCGGAAAACTTATCAGGAGATAGCGTTAGTTATGCATCTTAGTTATGCATCTGCGGCCGCCTTACTCGGGTGGTATCGTGGAAGACGGGCCATCAGTATTCAGGATTCCAGTTGGTCGAGAAAAGTCAGCGCCAGTTTCCAGGCCTCGAGGGCCCGCTGAGCTCGCATCACATCGGTCTTCGTTCCCTGGCGTATTACGCGTTCCAAGAGCTGGATGGTATCGGTCAACTTGGCGCGCATCGCCGATGCGGAACTTCGGTTGTTCTCTCCCAGCAGCCGGTCCAGCGACGGGAAACCCGATGAGCTGGTTCGGTCCGGTTCACCGTTATCTGTTCTTCGCGGGCCGGTCGTTCGCCCACGGCCGGTTCCGATCATGAATACCTCCATAACCCTCCAGGTAGAAGTAGCAAATGTGTTTTTGGGGAACTGCTCAGCCGACAGGTTCACGGTCAATCCAGCCTTGCCTGAGCGCTTACTAAATCGAACCAGGCAAGATTGGTACGGTACGGGGAGCGTCAGCGACCTGAGCATCGATCAATAGGCCTATTGATCGATGCTCAGGTCGCTGACGCTCCCCGTACCGTACCGCCGCGTGTCCCAATGTTGCCTGGTTCGATTTAGTTTGTCGACAGAAATCGTCTCGGGTTGACCACATTTTGGGTCTGAACAGGCCCAAACATTTGTCGGGAGACAGCCCATTACCTCGCAGATAAAGTGAAGAGCCTGGTTACCGAGTGTTCTTACAGGTCACAAAATAGAAAAGTGAAAAGAGAATATGAAACAGACGAAAATAACGAAACACCCGGAAGAATACCGTGGTTCCGTGTTTTCGTTATTTTCGCTAGTTTCGTGTTCTCCTTCATCCTTTAAATCGGAGGAGCGAGATGGCCACCAAACAGGGGTTTGCCAGTATTCTGGATAGCTTGCGAACAGTCGATGACAGCTTCTCATTTACCATTGATGGAGGGGAGCAAGATGGCGAGCGGATTCCGATGGCTGATTCTAAGCTGTTGATAGGTTTGGATCGATCCGAACGGCGGATCGCCTGGGAGCCCGCGCAGATTCAGGTTCCATGCCTGGTCGTCTCCAAAGATTGGAGCGGGATTGAGATCGCGGCGACGGGCCAGAGAGAGATCCTGGTCAATGGAAGCGTAATGAAGGAAAGCCAGCGGCTGCGCCATGGCGACCGCTTGAGACTTTCCGTCGCAGAGACCGGGGCCGCAAACGGCAATGGCGTCCAGCCTCAAGCCAGCTATATTCAGTTACTCTTTCAAGAACCGGTATCGCTCTCCATCCTCGACGCGATGTCGCCGCCGAAATCCCTACCTTCTGAACCGGCCGACGAACCGAAGAGCAAGCCGGCGAGTGTCACACCACCCGTGGAACCGGCCGAAGACAAGGTCACGGAAAAAGCCGCTACCGGCGAGGCGAGAGTTCTCGCATCATCACAAGGTGAGGCTCAGCCGGAGACTGCGTCCGGGGACAGCCAGCAGAGATACTTAGGATATTTCACACTCAATGATCTGTCGTTGATGACGTTCGGCACATTGATCCTCAGCTTGATCATGTTTCTGGCTTTGCTCTATATGACGCGAGCTGTTAATGATTAAACGAGTGAAAGGCCTTCCGGTAAAGATTTGCCATGAGTAAAAATCTCGCGGATCCCGACAAACAGGGCAGCGGCAAGGGCGCCGTCGTCCTCGCCTTGCTCAAACGGAATCGCGGCGTGTTCTTTCCTGTCGGCGCGATCCTGGTGATGCTGACGTTTTTCATCCCGCTGCCGCCGCTCTTCATCGACGTCTTGATATGCATGAATCTGGCTCTGACCTTTATCGTCGTCATGAAGTCGCTTTCGATCTCCACGCCGCTGCAACTAACTTCTTATCCGACGATTCTCTTGATTACGCCGATCTTCCGCCTCTGCCTGAGTCTGGCTGTCACACGCAGCATTTTGGAGACGGGGCACGCCGGAGAGGTCATCTCCATGATCGGGTCCTTCTCCGCGCGCGGAAATCTGGTCGTCGCCTTTGTCACCTTCGTCATGATCCTCTTCGTTCAGTTCATCGTCGTGACGAAAGGCGCGGAACGGGTCGCCGAGGTCGCGGCGCGGTTCACTCTGGACGCCATGCCCGGTAAGCAGATGGCGATCGACGCCGACTTGCGATCGGGACTGATTCAACAGGACCATGCGCGCCGGCTGCGTGGGGCGTTGCAACGGGAATCGCAACTCTACGGCGCGATGGATGGAGCGATGAAGTTCGTCAAAGGTGACTCCGTGGCGACTATTGTCCTGGCCCTCGTCAACCTGGTTGGCGGATTGGTTGTCGGCGTCATTCAGCGAGGGATGAGTGTCAGCCAGGCGGCGCAAAAATATACGATCCTGACGGTCGGCGACGGTTTGGCCGCCATCATCACGTCGATGATGGTGGCCACGGCGGCGGGCTTCGTCATCACCCGCGTCAACTCCGAAGAAGAGCAGGCGGACGTCGGTTCGGACCTCGTTAAACAGTTCTTTAGCGATCCCAAACCGCTTTGGTTGACGTGCGGCGCACTGCTGGCCATGGGATTGATTCCCGGAGCGCCAACCTTCCTCTTATTAGTAGTCGGGGGCAGCCTGGGGGCGGCCGGTTATGGGATCTATCGCTCGCAGACCGGGGCCGCGCCCGCCGAGGTCGAGGAGAAAGAGAAAGGGGTCGCCGCCGCTCCAACTCCCGCCGCAGAAATAGGCATCACGCCGATTGTTCCAATCGCCGTCGCCGTGAGCCCTCAACTGGCTCCGCTGATAGACTCCGGCACTCCGGAGGGCGCAAAGTTGCAGTCAGAGTTGACACAGTTGCGTTCGTCCTCGTATTACGACCTCGGAGTGTTGCTGCCGCAGGCTTACGCTTTCATTAGCCCGCCGATACAGCCCAACGCGTACCTCATCCTGATCAAGGAGGTGCTCGTCGATCAAGGGATGATCAGACCCGACTGTTTGTTCATCAACGATTCGGCCGAGAACGTCCGGATTTTCGGGATCGAAGGCGAAGATGTCTCCAACCCGGCCGATCTTCGCCCGGGCGCCTGGATCCCGGCTCACCAGCGCCACCTCGCCGAAGCTGCCGGACTCAAGATCTGGGAGCCCGGAGAGCTCATCCCACTGCATCTTTCCAGAATCTTGAAGCGGTGCGCCTACGAATTTATCGGTCTTCAAGAAGCTCAATCCTATCTAAATTCGCTGGCGTCAAGTATGCCGGCGTTGGTGGCGGAGGTGGTTCCCAAGGCCGTCCCACTGCATCAGTTCACCGACGTATTGCAGCGGCTGGCGCAGGAAGGAATCTCGATCCGGGATATTAAATCGATCCTCGATGCGCTCAACGATTGGGGACGGATCGAAAAGGATCCGGTGATGCTGACGGAATACGTGCGTTCGTCGCTCAAACGCTACATCACCTATCGCTACGCCGCCGGGCGCCAGACGCTTTACGTCTACCTGCTGGACCCGGAGATCGAGGACGTTATTAGCGGAGCGATCCGTCGCACGCCGACCGGCTCTTTCCTTTCGCTAGATCCGGCGCTGTCGCAGGAGATTCTCGGCGCCTTCCGCCGCGAGATCAGCCCTCCACCGGCCGCGGCTCAGAAACCGGTGATCTTGACCGATATGGAAATCCGGCGCTTCGTCAAGAAGATGGTCGAGATGGAATTCCCGTATCTCGCCGTCCTCTCGTATCAGGAACTGACGCCGGATCTGATTGTCCAGCC
>WNGB01003845.1_pt1 | contig 23359 bp, 20 predicted proteins | sample 5400681 | NCBI WGS metagenome assembly WNGB01 (sample SAMN13153367, study PRJNA577476) | soil metagenome | isolation source: 115 cm soil or saprolite under grassland replicate 2 | place: USA:California | collected 2016-06-15
GGCGACCCGCTGGCGGGCGGCTTGCTCCCCGGCGGTGGCGTCCGCCAACCCCTGCTCCGCATCCTGGCGCTGCTCGGCGGTGCGGGCCAGCAGCCGGGCCCGGTCGGGCGGCGCCTCCCGCAGCAGTTCGGCGACCCGGTCACGCTCGGCGCGCAGCTCGTGCTTGCTCATGGCGCGCAGGTGCAGCGGCGCGGCTTCGGCGGCGTCGACCGCCAGGCGCTTGCTACCGTCGCGGCGCCCCACGGCGACCAGGTGGTCCTCGATGCTGCGCGGCTCGGGGGTGGGCACGTCCAGCTCCAGCTCCACCGGACGCGGCTCGGGTGCGACCACGTCAAAGAAGGTCGTCTGGCGCGCCGCTCGGGTCGCTGCCACGTAGAACCACTCGCGGTCCTCGGCGCCGGCCACCCGCACCAGCGCCCGGTCCAGGGTCCTGCCCTGGGACCTGTGCCCGGTGGTCGCGTAGCCCAGGTCCAGGGTGCGCCGCTCGGGGTTGCCGCGCAGCCACCACGAAGGCCGCTGGTCCAGGTAGCGGCTGGTGAGGGTGGCCTGCTGGCCGTTGTCCAGCCGCACCGTCATGGACCGCTGCCCGGGGTCGACGGCGAGGACCTGGCCGCGGCTGCCGTTGGCGACCTCAAGGGTGCGCAGGGCGTTCTTGCCGCACACCACCACATCGCCGACCGCGAAACGACGGTCGCCGACCTGCAGCCGCTCGGCGCCGAGCTGGCCGGCGTGGTCGCGGAGCTGCTGGCAGGCGGTGTTGAACTGGTCGACCTCATCGCGGCGGTGGGCCAGGATCGCCACCCGCTCGCCCTGCTGGAACGCCCGCCACCAGTCGCCCACCAGGGTCTCTTTAAGCTCGGTGGGCGTCTCGGCGGCCACCAGCCGGCCATGGGTGCGGTAGGCGGCAAGCGCCTGGTCCAGGTTGCCGTTGCGGAGGTGCTCGACCGCCTCGCGCTCCCAGGTCTCAACCTGGCGGCGGTTCTCCTCTAGCACACTGGCGCCGAGCCGCAGCCGCAGGCCGCGGAAGCCGCCGCCGGCCTCGATCGCGGCGAGCTGCCGGTCGTCGCCGACCAGCACCACCTTCGCCCCCGCTCGCTCGGCGTGGTCCAGCAGGCGACCCAGCTTGCGGGAGCCGAGCATGCCGACCTCATCCACCACCAGCACCGTCCGGGCGTCCAGCACCCGCCCGTCCTCGGCGCGGCGCCGGCCGCCGGTTGGTCGGCGGCCAGGGTCGTGCTCCTGGTCCAGCTCTGCCAGCAGCCGGTCCACCGTCCGTGGGTGGTCGAACCCCTCGGAGTCCAGGCAGACCGTGGCGACCCCGGTGGGGGCGGCGCCAAGCACCCGGTAGCCCTCGAGCTGCCAGGCGTGGCGGGCGACCCCGAGGGTGAACGTCTTGCCGGTGCCGGCCTTGCCGACCACCATCACCACCACGCCGCCGCCCTGGCAGACGTCGCGGACCATCGCCTCCTGATCGGCACCGATGGTGGGTTGGGCCGAAAGCGCCTCCCGCACCGATCCGTGCGAGCAGACCCCCACCTGCTCAGCAGCCCGGCCGACCGCGGCGGCGAGCAGCCGCTGCTCCACCTTGAGCAGCTCCGGGGTGGTGTAGCGCCGCTCCCCGACCGCACGCTCGGCCGCCACCACCACCGCGCGCTCGGCACAGAACCGGTCGGCCAGATGTTCCAGCTCGGCCGGGTCGATGGCGGCCAGCTCGGCGCCGAGCGCCACCACTACATCGGCGCGGGTGAACGTGGAGGCCTGCTCGGTCAACCCCTCGGGGCTGGCGAGCTGGTTGAACGCCCGGCGGACCGAACGCCCCTCGGGGTTCAGCCGACCTGGCAGCTCCCTTGCCCGGCCGCACACCCCGTCCACCAGCCGCTCCGGATCAACGCCCAGCTCGCGGGCTTGCTGCCGCCAGCGGCCATACAGCGTCTCGGGGGTGTCGTTGGTCTTGGGCGGGCGGGCGGCATGCGCCACGTACTGGACGAGCTTGCCGGTGCGCGGCTTGCCTTCCTCGCGTTCCAGCCGCTCCAGCTCGGCGGTGATCTGCTGGTGCCGCTTGGAGAACGCCCGCACCAGCTCCTCGGGCATGCCCACGATGGGCTGGTTGCCCCACCGGTCCGGCTCCCCCCATTCGATCCCCAGGGTGCGGGACAGCTCCCGCTGGTAGGCCGCCCGGTAGATCACATCGGCGGCTTGGCGGTGGGCGAGCAGGTCGCGGGAGTCCAGGGTGCGCCAGTCCCCGTCGGGGCCTTGGGTGCGGTTGATGATGATCAGATGGGTGTGCGGCAGCGGGTCACCCGCGCGGCTGATGCGGTGGGTGAACCCCACCACCACCAGCCCCGACCCGCCGACATGCTCCGCCCCACCCCGACCCGTGCGGGTGCCGACCTGCCGGTCCAGGTAGGCCACCGCCTCCCCGACCCCGACCTGATGCGCCGCCCGGGAGGCCCGCCGCGTCTTGTCGTCGCCGAGGCCGTAGAGGATGGCGACGTCCTTGACCGGCCGCAGCACCAGATCCCACCCGGGCATCGCATCACTGCGGGGTGGGCGGCCGAGCTGCTCACCGGTGTCGGGGTGCCGCCAGGCAAACAGGCGGCGGAACTCCTCCTCCGAGCAGATCCCGGTCTTGCCCAGCGCCCACCTCCCGCACCCGTTCGTTGACGAGTACGTGTCAACTCATGCCGGGTTTCTGCATCCGCAGATGCATACCTGTCGAAGTGAAATGAGTGTAGCTGATGTGAGGGTCAGGGAAAGGCAATAGAGTGAGGTGTGGAAGGTGCGGATGGTGGTTGGGGAGGGCGGGAGTTTGAGAGATGTCAAGGTAGGAAGATGAGGGTGAGGAGTAGACTGGAGTGCGTTGTAGCTGGTCAGAGGGCTGAGACGTGACGAAGACAGCTCGGCGATCAGCAGGCAGCCGGTTGACGATTAAGTGTCAACGGGGCGCTCTGTCTAGAGCACATAACTGTGCCACTGACGGTCCGCCGCGACCAGGGAAAACAGGGCTTAGCACAGCGCATATCGCTGGCGAATTGCAAAGCAGGCGCTCTTCCAGCTGAGCTACATCCCCATGTCGACCTGCGGTTTGCGTTGTGACCCTCTGGGCACGGTAGCCGACACGTCTACCGCACAATAACAGCAGCATAGGACCCAACGCGGTCGTGCTCACGTGGGGGTGTGTGTCGGACCCTCCTGCGGTGTCCTGAAGCGGACGGGGCTCAATTGATGCTGCCGCGTGGGACGACCCATTCGGTTGGCTGACCAGCGATGGTCGCGATCAGCTCGAAGTCGGCGTCGTGGTGCAGCACCGAGAGCTGCTCGACCTCGGCGGCGGCGGCCAAGAACAAGGTCGGGGATGCTCGCTGCACGATGCTGGCCGCGCCGGACGAGTCCGGCTTGGACTTCTGATCCGGAGTTCGTCGACGGTCTCGAGCATGGACCGCAGCGGGCCGTTCACCGGCTCCGGCGGTGTGACCTCCTGCCAAGGATGGACGACTCGCGACATGACTCGGGGTCTACGAATCCGTTGTGCGACCTTGTGGATCGGTCAGGTGGCGATGGTGACCTGCCCCACCGCGCAGTCGCGAAGCAGTGCGATCCGGTCGGCCTCGGCTTGGATCGCGGCACGGGGCTGCGTCGACAACGGCAGGCCGCCCGGTCTACGGCCGGAGCAGGGGCATGACGACGTCGTCGAGGACCGACACGACGTAGGCATCGGGCACAGGTGCGCCGTCGGCGAGGAACCGCTGGAACACCATGGCCGGGCCGACCTCCGCGACCAACTGGCTGACTGCGTCGGGCCGCACCTGTCCACGGTCGGCGCCGCGCTGGAGCACGGTGAGGAACATGCGCTTGCGCGGTTTGATGACGCGCTCGTGCACGATGCGAGCGAACGGGTGGTCCCGGTCGATCTCCGCCATCAGGCTCTGGAGGGCGCAGCCGGTCGGGGAGTTGATCATCGCTGTCATGCGCCGGAGCAGATCCAGGAGCTCGTCGCGCACGTCGCCCTGGTCGGGCAGGTCGGTCGGCGATGGCAGCGCATGGTCGAGGGTGTCGACGAGGAGGTCCTCCTTGCACGGCCAGCGCCGGTACAGCGCAGACTTGCCCGTGCGTGCGCAGGCGGCGACCCCCTCCATCGTCAGGCCGGTGTAGCCGACCATCTGGAGCTGGTCGAGGACGGCGTCGAAGATCGCACGCTCGAGTGTCTCGCCGCGGCGCCGCGTGGGGGAGCCCACCGGAAAGGACGGCGGCACCGCGCGGTCCGCCTGAGCGGCCATCGGCCGACCTCCACGAGAACTAATAGTGAACGCTTGCGTTCCCAATTCGAGGCGTGTACGGTCGCTCACTAGTGAACGCCATCGTACACTACCCGAAGGACGGAAACAGCTCATGAACGTATCGCAGACGGCGCGGCCGCGGGCCCTGGGTGCGGCACGGCGGGGCAACCACCCGGGGCTCGCGCTCGCAGTCATCGCGGCGTCGCAGCTCATGGTCGTGCTGGACGCCACCATCGTGAACATCGCGCTGCCGAACATCCAGCAGGCCCTGCACTTCTCCACCACCAGCCTGTCATGGGTGCTCAACGCCTACACGCTCACCTTCGGCGGGCTGCTGCTGCTAGGCGGCCGAGCAGGCGACATCCTCGGGCGCCGCCGGGTCTTCGTCTTCGGCATCCTGCTGTTCACCCTGGCGTCGCTGCTCGGAGGCCTGGCGACGTCGTCGGGCTGGCTGCTGGCCGCCCGCGCCCTGCAGGGTGTCGGCGGCGCGATCGCCTCGCCGACCGCGCTGGCGCTCATCACCACGAACTTCGCGGAGGGGCGCGAGCGCAACCGTGCCTTCGGCGTGTTCGCCGCGGTGTCCGGGTCCGGCGCGGCCCTCGGCCTGCTCGCCGGCGGCATGCTCACCTCGTGGCTGTCATGGCGCTGGGTGCTGTTCGTCAACGTGCCGATCGGCGTCCTGCTCGCCCTCGTCGCGCCGCTCTACATCGGCGAGTCGGAGCGGCAGCCCGGGAGGTTCGACATCGGCGGGGCGCTCACCTCGACGGCCGGGATGTCCGCGCTGGTCTACGGCTTCATCCGCGCCGCGCAGGAGGGCTGGAGCGACCCCGGGACCATCGGCTCCTTCACCGCCGCCGTCGTACTGCTCGCGGTCTTCCTCGTCATCGAGACGAGGACCAGGCAGCCCATCACCCCGTTGCACATGTTCAACGATCGCAACCGGGCGGGCACGTACGGCGTCATGCTCGCCCTCGCCGCCGCGCTGTTCGGCATGTTCTTCTTCCTCACCCTGTTCGTACAGAACGTCCTTGGCTACAGCCCGCTGAAGGCCGGCTTCGCGTTCCTGCCCGTCACCGCGGCGATCATCTTCACCGCGCAATTCGCCTCGCAAGCGCTGCCCCGGCTGGGACCGAAGCCCCTCATGGTGGCCGGCGCCGTGCTGGCGACCTCGGGGCTCGCATGGGTCTCACAGATCTCGGTGAGCAGCGGCTACATCGACGGGATCCTCGGCCCGATGATGCTCTTCGGGCTGGGCATGGGCTTGCTGTTCGTGCCGCTGACGATCGTGGCGGTCTCGGGCGTGGAGCGGCACGAGTCGGGCGCGGCCTCCAGCCTGCTCAACGTCATGCAGCAGGTCGGCGGCTCCCTCGGCTTGTCGATCCTGGTCACGGTGTTCGGGACCGCGAGCCGGAACGAGGCCAAGAACCAGGTCGCGCAGCTCTTCGCCGGCGCCACCCCGGAGCAGACCGCCCAGTTCCAGCAGACCGGCCAGCTGCCCGCGTCGTACGCCGACAAGGTGCTTGCCCACGGCATCTCGACCGCCTTCCAGCTTGCGGTGGTCTTCTCGCTGCTCGCCCTGGTGGTGTGCCTGGTGGTGGTCCGCTCCAGGGCGTCAGACGTGGACGCCTCAGCCATTCCGGGCACGAGCGCCTGACGCGGCAACCTCGCGGCGCGGCTCGGGCCCGCCACGCGGCAACCTCGCGGCTCGGGCTCGCCACCGCGGCAACCTCGCGGCTCGGGCCCGCCACCGCGGCAACCTCGCGGCTCGGGCCCGCCACCGCGGCAACCTCGCGGCTCGGGCCCGCCACAACAGCGCAGCAGAAGGGCTGCCGGCGACCCGTGTGACCTGCTCGTCCTCCTGCACGGCCCTATCGGGTCGGCGGGCGCCTGGTCATGATGGGACCGTGGAGGACGACATGCGAGGCATGGCCGGCAGATTCCGGCTCCGTGCGCGGCGAGGACGACCATCTCCCCCCTCGGGTCGCGCTCGGCCGGTCGTGGCCGCCAACGGGTGGCTGCGCCAGCAGCTGGGCGTGCTGCGCTCCCGGCGGCTCGGCCGCCCCTCGTGGACCACCTACCGCGGGCGCGGCGCCCCCCCGGGCTGGCGGACGGCGAAGACGACGCTGGCCGCGGTGCTCGCCTACGAGCTCGCCAGGTGGCTGCTGGGTTCCCACGATCCGCTGCTGGCGCCCCTGACCGCCCTGCTCGTCGCGCAGATCACTGTCTTCGAGACGATCAAGAGCGGGCTGGAGCGGGTCGGCAGCGTCGTCGCCGGCGTGCTCGTCGCCGTGCTGCTGTCGAAGGTCGTCGGCCTGACCTGGTGGAGCCTGGCCATCGTGATCTTCGCCTCGCTGGTCGCCGGCCAACTGCTGCACCTTGGTGACCAGCAGCTCGAGGTGCCCATCAGCGCGATGCTGGTGCTCGCCGTGGCCGGCCAGACCCAGGCCGCCGCCCTCAGCAGGGTCCTCGAGACGCTGATCGGCGCCGTGACCGGCGTCACCGTCAACGCGCTCCTGCGGCCTCCGGTCTACGTGCAGTCAGCCGGCGACGCGATCGGCGACCTCGCCGACGACATCGCCGAGCTGCTCGAGGCAATGGGAGAGGAGCTGACCGAGCACTGGTCGAGCGAGCAGGCCCGCGGCTGGCTGCGCCGGACCCAGGAGCTGGACAGACCGCTCCGCTCGGCGGAGATCACGCTCGCCCGGGGGGAGGACAGCCTGCGGCTGAACCCGCTCGGGCGGCGGGTCGCCGAGGGCACCTCGAGCCTGCGCGCCGGCCTGGCCGCGCTCGAGCACGCGGCGGTCGAGGTCCGTGGGATCTGCCGTGACCTGGCCGACCTCGCCGAGAGCATCGAAGCGCGGGAGCGGACCGAGCCCGAGGTCCTGGTCGCGCTCGGACGGCTGCTGGTCGAGCTGGGCGGCGGCGTCGCCGCCTTCGGCCAGCTCGTCGCCCCCGACGTCGCCGGCCCGCCGCGGGAGGCGGTGCCCCTGCACATCGCGCTGGAGATCGCGCGCACCCATCGCGACGTCCTCGCGGAGCTGATGCTCGTCGACGCCAGGACCGACCCTGAGCTCTGGCACATCCAGGGCAGCCTGCTCGCCAACGTCGACCGCCTCCTGCGTGAGATCGACGTGGAGCGCGGCCCGGAGGCCCGACGGGTCCGGCACCGCTGACCCATCCCGGTCGCTGAACGAGGCGCTGGCCGAGCGGGCCTCGATGACGCGGGCGCCATGTATGCTACGGCGCTGTTGTTGCCAGAGCCGCGGCGTCGTCGGGACGTGGCGCTTGCAGGAGAGGGCGAGGAGTGGACGTATCGCGGGACGGAGCATTCGAGACGGCGCTGTCCGCAACGGAGGCCCGGGCCTCCGCCACCCTGCAGAGCGCCGCGGCGCTGACCAGGGAACTGAAGAGGGTCAAGACTGGTTCGGCGACGGGGCAGACGCGTGAGCTGCGCCGGGCATTGGAGGCGGCTGAGACGCTCGCCGCGCAGCTCGCCGAGGCGGCCTGGTCCCTGCGGGCTGGGTACGACTTCGACGAGCAGGCCTACCTCGCCTCGGGCGCCTACGCCAAGGAGCTGCTGGCCACGGCCGCGACCGCTGGCGTGGACGTGTTCGAGGAGGACGAGCGGCTCCTCTGCTATCCCTCGCTGGTGCGCATCCTGCCCGATCAGGCCGCGCTCGAGGTCGACCGCAAGCGCGAGCGGCGGCTGCGCCCGTCGGTCGTCGTGGCCCTCCTGGCGGCCGCGCAACGCAGGGGTCCCCGGTTCCGGCCCGAGCCCTTCCTCGACTCGTTGCGAACCGCCTACGAGCTGGTGGTGGGCCGCGACGGAAAGAGGCCCGACGCTGTGGTCCGCCTGATCGACATCTGGGCGGTGCTGACCGTGCTCCCGGGTCAAGGCAGGGAGTACACCAAGCAGGAGTTCGCTCGCGACCTCTACCTCCTGGACCAGAGCGGCCTCACGACGACCTCCCGAAGCAATCGCCAACTGCGCTGGAGCGCGAGCACCGGCACGAAGGGAGCCGGCGTGCTGACCACGGTCACGCGAAGCGGCCAGCAGCGCCGCTACTGGGGGATCGCCTTCTCGCTCTCTTCCCAGGCCGCCAGGGGCGGCCTGCCGGGAGGCTCCGAGCCGGTGGCGGAGAGGTCTCCGACCGCGGGAGGCTCCGAGCCGGTGGCGGAGAGGTCTCCGACCGCGGGAGGCTCCGAGCCGGTGGCGGAGAGGTCTCCGACCGCGGGAGGCTGATGCGGCATGGTGACGCGGCTATCCGAAAGCGAGCTGCCGATCGGTGGCGCAGGCCTCGGCGTCGACGAGTACTTGGAGTTCCTGCGTAAGGAGTACCTGGCCGATTTCATCCGCCGGGGAGGTGCCTCGGTCAAGCTCGCAGTCGCCGGGAGCGACCAGGTGGCCGAGCGGTTCCATACGGGTCTGGCCGCGGCGGCCACGGCTGAGGGGTATGTGTTCGCCGCGGTCGACGCCGCCAGCGTCCGGGTGCACCTCGTGGACCAGATCTTCTTCGCGGTCGCCCGCCAGGTCGACTGGGGTGCCCTCGCTGCCAGCGCCGTCCGTGCCGCCTACGACGCGACCGCCTTCCCCGTCCCTGACGCTGCCGTCCTCGCCGCAGCCACCCCCGGCCAGGCGGCACCCGGACCGTCGGACAGCCTGACCGTCGATGCCGTCGCCACCGCGTATGACGTCAACCCTCGGGAGCTGTACCGCAGTGTGCGCCGCCAGCTCGAGCAGGCAATGCTCGGCGGCGCCGGCTTGGCGCACGAGTTCCGGCTGGCGATGCTCCGATTGTGCCAAGCCCAACTGGGCGCCGGTGATGTCGACGTGGTCGAGCGTGACGCCGTGCTCGGCTGGCTGCGCGGGGAGCGTGTGCCGCTGCCGGCGCTGCGCTCAGCGCTCATCCACGCCCGGATCGGCCGGCACAACGCCCGCTCGCTGCTGGCGAGCCTCGCCCGGTGGCTGCCGACCGTCGGGGCTGCCGGTCTGGTGGTCGGTCTCGACCTGGCCCGCATGACAGTCGGTCGGCGGCCGCCGGTCGAGGAACGCGAGGGGATTTACTACTCCAAGGCGGCTGTGCTGGACGCCTACGAGGTGGTCCGCCAGCTCATCGATGCCACCGACAGCCTGTCGTCGGTGCTCATGGCGGTGGCGGTGCCGCCCGAGCTGGTCACCGACGAGGTACGGGGCCTCCCCGCCTACAGCGCGCTGCAGCTCCGCGTCGCCGACGAGGTGCGCGACCGGCGGCGGACCAACCCGTACGCGGCCCTGGTCCGCCTCGACGTCCGGCTGGAGGCGATCCGATGAGCGGTCCGGTGGTGGCCATGGGAGCCAGCGCAGACCGGCAGGTCGCGGCGCGGCGCGCCGTGGAGGCGCTGCGTTCCGGCGTGCCGAGCCGGGCAGCGGTGGCGAACCTGGGGGCGGCCCAGACCGACATCGAGGACCGGTTCGTCGCGCTCCTGGATCAGGTCCGGGACGGGCCGGCGGGGGCGCCGCGGCCGGGCGGCCTGCTCATGGGAGGCGGGTTCGGCTCGGGCAAGAGCCATCTGCTCGAGCACCTGACGCATCTCGCCTTGCAGGCCGACTTCGTGGTCAGCCGGGTGGTGGTCAGCAAGGAGACGCCGCTGCATGACCCGGTCAAGGTGTTCCGCGCCGCGGCCGAGAGCGCGCTGCTGCCGCAAGGGTACGAGCAGGGCTCGGCGCTGGCCGAGGCAGCGGCCGGGCTCGACGCTGACAGCGCCGCCTGGGTCGAGCTGTCCCGCTGGGTGAACTCCCCGCACAGCGAGCTCAACGAGCGTTTCGCGGCGACGCTGCTGCTGTTCGGTCGGCTCGGCGCCAACGACGGGGAGCTCGCCGAGGCGATCATCCGGTTCTGGTCTGGCGACCCGATTCGCGTGGCCGACCTGCGCCGCCGGTTGCGAGAGACCGGAGAGGCGCGCTTCGCCCTGCGGGCCGTGCCCGCGCGTGAGCTCGCGCGGCAACGGTTGCGCTTCGCCGCCCGCCTGTTCACCGCAGCAGGCTACGCCGGCTGGGTGGTCCTGTTCGACGAGGTCGAGCTGATCGGCCGCTACTCGGTCCTGCAGCGGGGCCGCTCCTACGCCGAGCTGGCCCGCTGGGTCCGAGGCGACGAGAGCGACCCCGGCCTCCCGCTGGTCGCCGCGCTGGCCATGACCGACGACTTCGAGGCGGCGGTGGTCTCGGGCAAGAACGATCGTGAGACGGTGCCGGCGAAGCTCCGGGCACGGCAGACCCACGAGTCCGATGAGACCGCCGCTCGGGCTGAGCTGGGCATGCGGGTCATCGACCGGGAGATGCTCCTGCTCGCGCCACCCGACGACGCCGAACTGGATCGCGCCTACGCGCGCCTGAAGGAGCTGCACAGCGAGGCGTTCGGCTGGGATCCCCCCGAAGTGGCCGGGCTGGAGCGTCTGGGGGCGACACGGATGCGCCAGTACGTGCGCGCCTGGATCAACGAATGGGATCTGGTCCGGCTCGACCCGGAGTTCACGCCCGCAACCGAGGTGGTCGGCGAAGCAGTCGCGCCCGCCCTCGGTTACCAGGAGGACGCCGACCTCGAAGGTGGCGGCCCGGCGGACGAAGGCACCCAGGAACGCTAGAGCGAGGGGCCTGCCGGGCCGACGACGTGGGTCACGGGGAGGTCCGTGGCACGCCGGATGCGGTGCGGGAGGTCCATCACCAGCCAGCGGGACAGACGGCGGGGCAGGGTGGAGACGATGACCTCCTCAGTCTGCTCCCGTTCCACGATCTTGCGGATCGCGTCGACGGGCATGGGCTCGACGACCTCGCCGTCGGCGTCGGCACCGGCGTCGCGGAGGCGCACCAACTCGTGCTGGAGGCGGCCTTCAGCAAGTACCCTGGCGATCTTGTAGGCGTTGGGAACGTACCCTTCGATGCTGCCGGCGCCCCAGGCGCTGTAGCCCTCGATCTGGGTGACAGGGACCGCCAGGTAGAACCGGCAGGCCCCGGCGCCCATGCACTCGGCGAGCTTCGCAGCGAGCTGCTCGCCGCCGAGCGTCTGGTTCGCCACGATGACGTACCGACGCATCGCTCTCACCCCCCAGGCTCCGCGCTGGCGCGAGTATAGAACGCGTCTTCCGGGCCGAGAAGAACGGTCGCCGCGACCGCCTGGTAACTCCCTCGGCGCCCGCCATCAGGATGTCGACGAAGTTGTCGACGACCAGCGTGACCTCGACCGCGTCGACCGGTTGAAGGTCGACCCTCGGCGCCGGTGTCATGCCGAGGCTGTCAGGTGCTCCACGAACCAGTCGCGGGCCGCTGCGCTCGCCCTCTCGAAGTCGGCCACATAGGCGTCGAAGTGGGCGCCGCTGAGCAGCACCAGCTTCTTCGGCTCGAGCGCCCGCCGGTAGGTGTCGAGCGCGAGGTCGACCGGGGTGAGGTGGTCGCCCGCGGCGACGACCATGAGCAGCGGCGTCGGGCTGATCCGCTCCACGTAGGCGCCGGGCTCGTACTCCATCAGCAGCTCGACGGTGCGCAGCGTGACCTCGTTCCGCCAGGCCGGCGCCCGGGTCCTGCCCGTCTCGCTGAACCAGGTCCACGAGTCGGGCGTGGGCAGGGCCGAGACCGCCATCGGGTCGGGGTCGACGACCGGGACCATCGCCGGCGCCTTGCCCGCGTAGCGGGCGGCCCGGTCCTCGTCGAAGGCGGCGCGGTTGCCGGCCAGGAAGTCCTGGCGGACCAGCCGGTGGATGTTCTGGAAGCCGCTGACGAGCGGGACCTGGGCGACGACGCACTTGACGCGCTTGTCGATCGCGCCGAGCACCAGGACGTGGCCGCCGCTGTAGCTGGACCCCCATACGCCGATGCGGTTGCCGTCCAGCTCGGGCCGGGTCTGCGCCCAGGTGATCGCGTGCCGGTAGTCGCGCACCTGGGCCCAGGGGTCGATCTCCTGGCGAGGCTGGCCGCCGCTGGCCCCGAAGTTACGGTTGTCGAACACCACCACACCCAGCCCGGACCCGGCGAACACCTCCGCGAAGCTGTCGAGGTACATCTCCTTGACGGCCGAGAAGCCGTGGGCCATCACCACGGTGGGGAGCGGCCTGGCCGCACCGTCCGGGAGGTAGAGCCAACCTCGTAGCTGCACGCCTTCGGCGTCGAACTCGATGTCCTCGCGCATCGGCTCGCTCCTTTCCCAGAGCTGTCAGAGGCCTGTAGCTAATCTCAGCAGATCGCGCCGGAGGCGACAAGAAGATGTGTCGCCGGCGAGAACGACCGGCCACGCCGGTTCTCCGGGCGACAAGAAGATGTGTCGCCGGCGAGAACGACCGGCCACGCCGGTTCTCCGGACGCCTCCCCGGTTCGGCAGCGGGGCGGTCGCCGATAGACTGACCCCCGGACTCGTCGGGGAGGGAAGCTCGTTGGTCGGCTGGGGAGCGCCCACCGGCCCAGGCAGCGGTGGTCAGGCGCGCAGATAGGTGAGGACCGCGAGGACCCGCCGTCGGCTCCCTGGCGCCCCGTCCAGGAGGGCCGGCTACGCTGGTGGCGCCTCGTGCCAGACGCCCTCGTCCAGCTCGGCGCGCTGCTGCCTGCGGCGCAGGAAGAACGCGATGCCACCGGCCAGGGTGAGGAGGAACATGAGCCGCCTGCCCCTGCCTGTCTTGTGCTCGTGCTCGGGCTCGTGGCTGTGCTCGGGCACGAGGTCGAGGTCGGTCTTGTCGCGCTTGCGCGCCATGGAGGGTCCTCCTCGGGGAACGGCCTGTCGGGCGGGTGGGAGTCTAGCGCCCGCTGCGACCGTGCCATGGGTCAGGGCGCGGCGCCGGGCAGCTGCAGCGCGCAGCCCGCGACAGCGAGCGACCTGCCCGTGCCCGCTCCGGGTCGGCAGGCCTAAGCAGGTCACCAGAAGTTCTGCCCATAACCCGGGTCAGCGACCAGGGCCTTCCCGTCAAAGTTACGGACAGGACCTCTGAGCAGGTGCTTAGTGGCTCCCCAAGGTTTGTCGGGGTCGCCACCAGCGTTACACCGACACGGCGGCGAGCGCGGCGGTCGCCATCGCCCGGACGCTGGCGGCCATGCCTGGCCGGCGGTCGACCACGGCAACCGCGGCGGCGCCGTCGACGAGGATCTGCAGCCGGGCGGCGACGTCGGCCGGGTCGCTGGCACCCGCCATCTTGGCCAGGTCCTCGAGGAGTTGGCGCATGGCCATGCGGTGCGCGGTGATGACCTTCTGGGCGGGGTGACCCGGCTTGCTGCGGAGCTCGGCCGCGGCGTTGGCAATGAACGAGCCCCGGAAGTCCTCGGTGGCGAACCACTCGTCCAGCGCGTCCCAGAGGGCCTCGAAACGCGCCTCGGGGTCGTCGCCCTGCCGGTCGAGCTTGTCGTTCAGCCGGTGCAGCCATTGCGCGCTCCACTGCTCGAGCGTCGCAGCCACCAGCTCGTCCTTGCCGCCGAACTGCCGGTAGAGCGTCATGGGTGCCACGTCGGCCTCGGCGATGATGCGGTTGACGCCGGTGACCTGGATGCCCTCCTGGTAGAAGAGCCTCGTCGCCGTCTCAAGGATCCGGTCGTGCGGCTTGGTGGCCATCGTTGGGGTCACGCCTTCCTTGCTCGCAGTTCAGCCGAGTTCGAGAGAGATCAGTCTCTCTCGAACTGATAGTCTGCATCCTCGGAAGCCGAGATGCAACTTGCAACTCGCACTCCCTCTCGGCAGCCTGCAAGCTACGGTGACGATCGCTTCATGTAACGGGGTAGGCTCGGCCGAGCCCAAGGAGGTGGGTGGTGACAGCCCGGCAGAGCCCGACGGTCCGGCGGCGGCGCCTGGGACTCGAGTTGCGCCGGCTGCGCGAGACCGCCGGGTTCACCATCGAACGGGTGGCGGAGAGCCTCGAGTGCTCGGACTCGAAGATCTCCCGCATCGAGACCGGGCAGGTCGGCGCGACGCCACGCGACGTCCGCGACATGCTCGAGCTCTACGGCGTCAGCAGCGAGCAGCGGGACGGGCTGGTGCAGATCGCCCGCGAGGCGCGCGAGAAGGGCTGGTGGCACGCGTACGGCGACGTGCACATCTCCGCCTACATTGGCTTCGAGGCCGCGGCCGCGTCGATCCGGACCTTTGAGGCGCTCGCCGTGCCCGGGCTGCTGCAGACGACGGCGTACGCACGAGCCGCGATCCAGGCCGCACGTCCGAACCTGGGTACCGACGAGCTCGAGCGCTGGGCGGAGCTGCGGATGGCCCGCCAGAAGCTGCTGACCCAGGAAGACCCGCCGGCGCTGTGGGCGGTGCTGGACGAGGCCGTGCTCCGCCGTCCGGTCGGCGGCCCCGAGGCCATGCGCGAACAACTGCACCATCTCACCGAAGCCACCAGGTCGCCCAAGGCGACCATCCAGGTGCTCCCGTTCGCGGCCGGTGCGCACGCCGGCATGAGCGGTGCCTTCACGATCTTCCGCTTCCCCGAGTCGGCCGACCCTGATGTCGTGCACCTCGAGAACGCCACGAGCGACCTCTATCTCGAACGCCCTGACGAGATCCAACGGTACACACGAGCGTTCGACCACCTGAGTGCCACAGCCCTCGATGCGGAAGGGTCGATTGCCTGGCTGACCGGTCTGGCCAAGGAGCTGTGAACCGTTCCCCTCGCCGGCATGGCCATTGAGCTGGCGGTTTGCACTCCAGCAAAAGAGGAGCCATGTTGCTCGTTGCGTCGGTCGAGGCGTTTTTCGCCCTTCCTCGCCGACCCGGTCGAGACGGCGAGGAGTCTCTTCTTCCTCACCGCGACCATCAGCGCCTTGCGGTACTCGAGAGGAGGGAAGTGCCATGCTCGACCTGTCCCAGGCGGTCTGGCAGAAGAGCACGCGCAGCGCCACCAATGGCTGCGTGGAAGTCGCGTTCCTCGGTGGCCAGGTCGCGGTGCGGGACTCGAAGGACCGGCACGGGCCGGTGCTCGCGTTCCTGCCCCACGAGTGGGAGGCGTTCCTCGGCGGGGTCAACGACGGGGAGTTCAACCTGTCCGACTCCGCCTGAAGCACTCCTACGCCCGGGAGAGGACCGGCTGGCCGGGCCTCTCCCGTAGCCTCGACCCCAGCTCCTGGATCAGGGGAGCTCGAACTCTCCGTTCCGCACTCCGCCGAGGAACGCCTCCCACTCGAAACGGGTGAACACGAGCACCGGCCCGTGCCGGTCCTTCGAGTCCCGCACCGCGACCTGCTCTTCGACGAACGCCGTTTCGACGCAGCCACAGCTGTTGGAGAGCGTGCTCTTGCGCCACACGGCGGCGGTCAGGTCCAGCATCCACCATCCCCCTTGTCCGGTCTCTGCGACGGCTTCTCGCGCGGACAAGCCTGCCATGGCGTGAAATGAACGCTGCACGCTGTTCCCCACCGCCTCTCCCGATGGCTGGTGGCGACCCCGACAAGGTCTGCCCGGTCGGCGCCGGGCTCCCATGGCCCCACGCTGCGGCGACATCCGCTGTAGCGAGGCGCCGACCGTCTTCACCCTTCCTTGGGGAGCCACTAGTATCCGCAGGTGCCGAGCAAGGAGGTTGGCTTGAGGGCGGTAGATGACCACGCAGCCGCTCTCGCCACCGTCGCCTGGGACTTCGCGGACTCCACCGACCCTGCGCTGATCCACCGCTTCCACCCATACCCCGCGCGGTTCATCCCGCAGATTCCCCGCGAGCTGATTCGCCTGTTCGGTCCTGGCGACGCCTCGTGCGGGTCGGCGGCTTCTGCTGCTTCCTGGTTGGCCGATCCGTGATCCATGGGCGCGTCGTCGACAACGCGCACCTGCTGGCCAAGGCCGCCGCGGTCCACGGGTTCAGCCTGACGGCGCATGCCAGTCGCCGGATCCCGCGAACGCGCAAGGCGTTCAACCCCGTGAACGGATCTATCGAGCAGGAATCGATCGTCGTCTTCCAGCTCGAGAACAGCAGATGACCGAGCTGCACCTCCTCTGGCAGCCGTACCGGCTGTTCCCCTACGAGCGGCGGCTCGCCATCTGGGAGCTCACGGAGCTGACCGGGCAGGAGCCACGCGAGGCTGGGGACGGCCTCGCGGTCGACGCCGACCGGCTGACGCCCACGCAGCTCGGCATGCTTACGCGGACGACGTACTTCGCCGCTGTCGTGGGGTCGGACGGGACGCGGCTGGTTCCCGACCAGGCACGCCTCGAAGCATCGGCCAGCCTCCGCGCCACCGAGGCGGCAGAGCCTGAAGACAGCGGCAAGACCGCCGGCATTGCCCGGCAGCGGACCCGGTACTCGACCCACGGCCTTCATGAATACCGCGGCAAGTTCAATCCGCAGGTCGTGAGGACGGTGGGCAACCTCCTCGGGTTGGCGTCGGGCGCATTCGTCCTTGACCCGTTCTGCGGGAGTGGAACGACACTCGTCGAGGGGGTCCACAGCGGCTGGAGCACGGTCGGTCTCGACCTCAACCCGCTTGCTGTGCTCATCTCGAATGCCAAGCTCGGGCTGCTCCGGGTCGATCCGGCCACGATCCGAGGCCAGGTCACGCACCTGCTCGCTCGCGTCCGGAACGACGCTTCCGGGCTGTCCTTCGAGGAGCCGTGGAGCCACGAAGCGTGCTGCCGGCTGGCGGGCCCCGGCTGGCCCGAACGGCTCCCAAACCTCCCCTACCTGCGGCGGTGGTTCCCTGAGCCCGTGCTCGCACAGTTCGCCTACCTGCTGGAGGTGACGAGCACCATCACCACCGAGCCGGTCCGGGCTGCGCTGCTGGTCATCCTCAGTGACCTCGCGCGCGGGGTGTCGTGGCAGGAGACGGAGGACTTGCGCATCAGGAGAAGCAAGTCACCTGGGCGCAACGCGCCGTTGCTGCCCTCGTTCGCAGCGGCGGTCGAGCGGAGGATGGGGACGGCGCTCCGGGCCGCAGCCCTTCTCCCACCGTCGCCGGAGAGCAGGCATCTTGCCATCGAGGCCGACGTCCGGGACGACCTGGGTTGGGTGCTGGCGAAGATTGACAGCACGGGGCAGCAGCTGTTCGACGCCGCGATCACCAGCCCGCCGTACGCGACCGCCCTCCCATATATCGACACCCAGAGGCTGAGCCTCGCGCTCCTGGGGCTGGTCCGAGCGGACGAGATCATGCGCCTGGACAAGCGCCTGATCGGTACCCGCGAGATCGCCACGACCGAGCGGAAGCTCCTCGAGGAGGAACTGCGCTGGTCCGACCTTCTACCGAGCAGCATCCGGGAGCTCTGCGTGCACATGGCCGAGCTCTCGCCAGACCCCAGAAACGGATTTCGTCGGCGCAACATGGCCGCGCTGGTCTTTCAGTACTTCCGCGACATGGCCATCGGGTTGACGCAGGTGCGGCGTCTGCTGCGAGATGGCGGGACGTACGCCTTGATCGTCGGCCCGAACCAGACGGTCCTGAGTGGTCAGCAGATCCTGATAGACACGCCGGGGCTGCTCGGAGAGCTTGCCGAGCACGCCGGCGAATGGCAGGTGCGTGGATTGGAGCGACTCGAAACCTATGCCCGCTACGGGCTCCACCACGAGAACTCCATCAGGACCGAGTCCCTGCTCGTGCTGGAGCGGCGGTAGCCCGGGACCGTAGCCGTCCAGTAGTAGTGTGGATGCACGACGACCCACCGAATCCGGGTGCGCCACTCGGAGTTGCTCACGGCCGAACCCTGGGAGTCGATCGCGGCGGCGTCGACCGCGCCCGCCTCGACCAGGCGGATGGCCCGCTGATGGAAGCCGGCCTCCACCACCCTGGCGAAGAAGCCAGGCCGGGCGCCCATGCAGACCAGCGTGTACAGGGTCACGGTGTGACCGGAGCGGGAGGCGTGGTCGCTGTAGGCCCACGACCGGTCGTGCAGGTCCTCGAGGTGGGTGATGGAGCTGTCGCGGTGGACGATCACGTCGGAGTAGTAGACGGGGCGGCCGGCGTAGCGCTCGCCAACCAGCACGGGGGCGGCAAGCGGCTCGACCGGTGCCGGGTGGCGAGCGGCCAGCCACACGTACGGCAGCCCGCAGATCACGCCGAGGTCGACGTCGCCCCGCTCGAACTGGTCGAAGGAGGTGCCGACGACCAGCTCGACCGGGCAGCCCACACGGCGGGCGATCCGCTCGGCCAGGAACCGGTAGACGGGCAGCATGTTCGGGGCCAGGAAGGTTGCGAACCGCAGCGGCACGCCCTGGCGGGTCGTCATGGCCGTCCGGCTGGGCGGTGGGTCTCGTACATGCGAACGGCGACGACCAGCCCGGAGGCGGCGGTGAGGGCGGCGACCGCCCAGACGGCAGCCACTAGGCCGGCGAGGTCGGCGACGACGCCGGCGACCAGGGCACCGACCGCAAAGCCGGCGTCGCGCCACAGCCGGTAGACCCCGACCGCGGACGCCCGCCAGCTGGGGTGGGCGACGTCGCTGATGGCGGCCAGCAGGGTCGGGTAGACCATGGCGGTGCCGACCCCGAGCGCGACGGCGCTGGCCGCCCAGGCGGTGAAGGTGCCGGTGAGCGCGGTGCCGGCGAGCGCCGCGGCCTGCAGCAGCATCCCGGCGGTGATGAGCGGTTTGCGACCGAGCCGGTCCGACAGGGGCCCGGTGATCAGCTGGCCGAGCCCCCAGACGGCCGGGTAGAGGGCGCTGAGCACGCCGACCCGGCCGACCGAAAGGCCGCCACGGGCAAACAGCAACGGGAGCAGGCCCCAGGCCAGTCCGTCGTTGAGGTTGTTGACCAGCCCGGCCTGCGAGCAGGCCGACAGGGCCCGCTCGCGGAAGCTGGTGACCACGACGACCTCGCGGATCGACGGCGACCGGTCGACGCTGGCAGCGGCCGGCGTTCGGTCGGGGACCGGCGTGGCGTCCGCGGTGAGGTCGGCTTCGAGCCGGGCGTGCCCGCGGGTCTCGCGGACCCCGAGCGCCGACAGTCCGAGGCCGAGGCCGGCGTAGGCCAGGCCGAGGTAGAACGGCTCGGGCCGCAGCCCGGCCCGGGCGGCGACGAGCCCGGTCAGGTACGCGGTGAGCGCGACCGCGCCGTAGCCGGCTGCCTCGTTGAGGCCCATGGCCAGTCCACGGCGCTTGGGGCCGGCCAGGTCGATCTTCATGATCACGGTGGTCGACCAGCAAAGGCCCTGGTTGACGCCGAGCAGCACGTTGGCGGCCACCACCCACCCCCAGGACGGCGCCCAGATGATGAGCAGCGGCACGGGCAGGCCGACCAGCCAGCCAGCGACCAGGACCGGTTTGCGGCCGTAGCGGTCAGCGAGCGTCCCGGCCAGGAAGTTGGTGGCCGCCTTGGTGAGGCCGAAGGCAACGATGTAGGTGAGGGCGGCCGAGACCGCGGCCAGGCCGAACACCCGGGTGGCGAGCAGCGACAGCACCGTGCGTTCCTGGCCGACCATGCCGCCGACCAGGGCGTTGACGCCGACCAGGAGGCTGAACTGGGCCAGGTTCTCCCGCAACCCGAGCCGCAGCCCAGCGGAATGTGGCGGCGCCGGGGTGCTCACGACCGGGTCAGGGCACGGCCGGTGGCCCGTTGCCAGTCGTCGGGTCCGCCGAGCATCACACGCAGGTCCTGGCGACCGGCCCGCTCGAGGAGGCTGGCGGCGGTCATGGCCCGTTCGCCGTGTCCGCACATGACGGTGAGCGGTCCGTCGGGGAGCGTCGGCGGCGCCTGGTCGCCGGCGGGCGCGCCCGACTCGACCGCGGGCCCGCCCGACTCGACCGCGGGCCCGCCCGACTCGACCGCGGGCGCGCCCGACTCGACCGCGGGCGCGCCCAACTCGACCGCGAGCGCGCCCAACTCGACCGCGAGCGCGCCGGGCAGGCGACCCCCGGCGACCTCGCTGGCCTGGCGGACGTCGAGCACCGGTCCGGGCTGGTCGCCGAGGTGCCCAGCCTCGACGAGGGGCAGCTGCGCCTCGGGCAGGGCGGCCGCCCGCCACGCGGCCATGCCGCCGACGAGCTCGCCGAGCAGACGGTCGTAGCCGATGGTGCGGCACTGGCGGGCCAGCTCGCCGCGGTCCTGGTCGTCGTCCAGCACGAACACCAGCGGTCGGGCGTCGTCGACCAGCCAGCCCAGCCAGGTGGCGAACTGCGGCCGCAGCGCGATCGACAGCGCTCCCGGGATGTGACCCGCCGCGAACGCGGTGACCGGGCGGGCGTCCACCAGCACGGCTCCGCTGGCCAGGCGCTCGCGGGCCCGGCTGCTCGACAGCAGGGGCAGGACCCGCCAGCCCTGGCCGAGCAGCGCCGGCCCGACCCGATTGCGCTCCCGCAGGCGAAGAAAGTAGGGCGGATAGGAGCCGGGCCCGGCCAGCAACTCGGCCACAAAGGCGTCCTCGTCAGCCGCGGCGAGCAGCCGGTTGTGTCGGCGCTCGGCGCCGATCGTGGTGGTCCGCTCCCCCCCGGCGGGCGCCGAGCAGAACGAGCCGGCCCCGTGGGTCGGGTACACCGCGAGCCTGTCGGGCAGGCGCAGCAGCCGCTCGTGCAGCGACCGCCAGGCGGCCCGGGCCAGCAGCTCGGTCTGGTCCGGGCCGGCCAGGTCGGTGCGGGCGACCGTGTCGACCAGCAGCGCCCCACCGCTGAACAGCGCCACCGGCCGACCGCCGTCCAGCAGCAGGTAGCTCAGGTGCTCCGGCGCATGCCCGGGGGTGGCCAGCACCCGCAGCACCAGCCCGCCCAGGTCGACCTCTGCACCGTCGTCCAGCCCGCGGTGCCCGAAGCCCAGGCGGCTCGCTCGGGGGGCGAGGACCTGCGCGCCGGCCTCGGCCAGCTCCCGGCTGCCCGACAGGAAGTCGGCGTGCAGGTGGGTCTCGGCCGCGTAGGCGACCTGCAGCCGTCGCCGGCGGGCCAGCTCCAGGTAGGGCGTCGGGTCGCGGGCCGGGTCGACCACCAGCGCCCGCCCGTCGCCCAGCTCGACCAGGTAGGCGCTGTTGCCGAGCCCCTCGTCGACCACCGGGTGGATCGTGGGCATGGCCGGCTCCTCGAGCAGTCCGTGGTCAGGAACGGGCGAGGGCCAGGCCGGCGGCCTGCCACTCGGGCAGCCCGTCCACCAGCCGCCGCGCCGAGAAGCCCTCGCGGCGCAGCAGCGCGACAGCCTCGTGGGCGAAGGCGCAGAAGGGGCCGCGGCAGTAGGCGACGATCTCGCGGTCGCGCGGCAGCTCCGCCAGCCGTCGGCGCAGCTCGCCGACCGGGATCGAGACCGCCCCGGGCAGGTGCCCGGCGGCGTGCTCGGCCACCGGGCGGACGTCCAGCACCACCAGGCCGTCGTCGTCCTGCAGCCGGCGGGCCAGCTCCTCGCGGGTCACCGGCTCGAGCTCGTCCCGGGCGCCCAGGTAGGCGGCGGCCAGCCGCTCCACCTCGGCCAGCCGGGAGGTGGCCAGGGTCCGCAGCGCCCGCCACAGCTCGAACACCTCCGGCGAGGCCAGCCGGTAGTAGACCGAGGTCCCGTCCCGGCGGGTGGCGACCAGGCGGGCCCGCCGCAGGACCTGCAGGTGCTGGCTGGTGTTGGCCACCGACAACCCACCCTCGCGGGCCAGGCCCTCCACGGTCCGCTCGCCGTTGGCGAGCACGTCCAGCAGCTCGATCCGCCGCCCGCTGGCCAGCGCCTTGCCGACGCGGGCGAACTCGTCGAACAGCACCGCCTTCGCAGCTCGGTCGCCCATCTCGCCTCCCAGCGAACCTTATTCAAGTGATCAGTTGATAACTTGAATAGGCAGCACGATAGTCCGGTACCGGTAGGATTGGCAACCTCGGTGAAGGAGCGGCCATGGCCAGCCCGCCCACCGCCGTCCGGATGCGGGCGGCACCCGATCTTCGCCCGCGTCTACGCCCGCCTGCCAGGCCTCGCGGAAGCCAGCCAGCACGTGAGGCTGGCCTAGAATAATGAGCTCCATATGATCAGCCAGCGGTCGCCCACACAACGATCGGCTCATGCAAATGCCCGTCACACAGCCCGACCGCGACAGGCATCGTTCGACGCTTGCCGGCGGGCACCCCGATAGCGACGGGGGAACGATGAGCGCCTTCCGGATCCGGGTCCAGCCGGTTTGGTCTTCCCGACCAGGAGCGCGGGCACCGCTGGCAGGCCGTGTGCCATGAGGCGCATCCGGCGGGATCTCGTCATGCTGGTGGCCAGCCTGGCGGTGTTCGCCGCCTGCGCGGTGGTGGTCGCCGACGGACGGGTCGGACCAGTCGAGCGGGCCGTGTTCCACGCCGTCAACGGGCTGCCCGACTGGCTCTACCGGCCGATGCTCGTCGCTCAGTATCTGGGCGTGCTGGCGATGCCGCTGGTCGTCGCGGCCGGCGCGCTGGCGTGGCGGCGGTGGCGGCTGGCGACCGCGCTGGTGCTGGTGGTGCCCTTGAAGCTCGGCGCCGAGCGGGCCGCCAAGCTGCTGGTGCAGCGCGAGCGTCCGGGGACCACGGTGCCTGACGCGATCTTGCACGGAGTGCCGAGCGCCGGCCTGAGCTTCACCTCCGGGCACGCCATCATCACCTTCGCCATTACCGGCCTGCTGGCTCTGGTTCTGCCGCGCCGCTGGGCAGTGGTCGCGTTCGTGCTGGCCACCCTCAACGCGGTCGCCCGGGTGTACCTAGGGGCGCACAACCCGCTGGACGTGGTCGGCGGGGCCGCGATCGGCCTGGCGATCGCTGCCGTGCTGGACCTGGTTCTGGATGTCGCCTGTGACCGCGAGCGTAGCCGCCGCGAGCAGACCGCCCCAGCGCAGGAGGATCGGGCCACCTGAACTCGGCGACGTCGGCGTGCGGCCCATGCAGAGGCCTGCCGGCGGGTCGGCATGGACCAAGACCGGCGGCTGGCCTCGTGCGTCCGCGTCCGGCGGGTGATGGGGGTCAGGGAGCTGCCCGACTCGTCCAGGAACACCACCCAGGCTTGTCGCCGGCGCGCCCCTTGTTTGATCCGCGACCACTCGACCGCGAGCCATTGGTCGATGGCGGCCTTTCGCGCTCGGATGCGATGCGGCATGGGCGCTGCAGGCTCCAGCCTAATTACTTTCCCATGAAGAACTCGGGGTCGAAGTAGCCGCTGAGCTGCGGGAATGCTGACAGGTGCTGGGCTCGTTGTGGTCGAATGACACCATTGCCGCTGTATAGGAGACCCCGCTGCTTCGCGTCACCACCCCG
>WNGB01004819.1_pt1 | contig 23357 bp, 24 predicted proteins | sample 5400681 | NCBI WGS metagenome assembly WNGB01 (sample SAMN13153367, study PRJNA577476) | soil metagenome | isolation source: 115 cm soil or saprolite under grassland replicate 2 | place: USA:California | collected 2016-06-15
GTCGTTGTGGAAGGGCAGGTCGACGTGCTCGTGCGAGACGAGGTTCAGCGAGACCTGCTCACAGGCAGGGCAGCGGACGGCGACGCCGAGCTTCTCCCTCCGGCCGCCGGGCGCAAGCAGGAAGAACGACGAGGGGAACACGGGCCGCGGCCGCTGCTCCGGGTAGCAGAAGAAGCTCCACGGCCAGTCGCCGGACTCGATCCGGCGCGCGGTCAGGTCGCCGAGCTCGGTCTCGACGTGCTCGAGCCGCGCCGTCATCAGGTTCATGAAGCGGACCGGCTGGAAGCCGAGCGGCGCCCAGTCGAGCTCGTCGTGCGAGACGAGCCCCGGGTGCTGCTCTCCACACGTGCAGTCGAACGTGATGCAGTAGACGGCCGGATGGGTCGCCCCCGCGAGCCGCTCCAGCCGCCGGAAGGATGACAGCGGCACCGTCGTCTCCTCGCGCGTGGGGCACGAGAGCGTGTAGCGCGTGGTCAGGACGTCGTACATCTCTTCCGTCTTACCTGATCGGTAAGACGGAGACGAGAGACGAGGGTTGACGGTGTCAGGTGTACTGCACCAGCGAGAAGACGTCGTAGCCCACGAGTCGCTCGCGGCCGTTCAGGAACTCGAGCTCGATGATGAAGGGCAGGCCGACGACCTCGCCGCCGAGCTGCTCGACGAGCTCGACCGTCGCCTTGGCGGTCCCCCCCGTCGCGAGAACATCGTCGTGGATCAACACCCGCTGTCCCTTGACGATCGCGTCGGCGTGCACTTCGAGCGAGTCGAAGCCGTACTCGAGCGCGTACTTGGCGGCAACGGTGCGCCAGGGGAGCTTCCCGGGCTTGCGGGCGGCCACGAAGCCGCAGCCGAGGCGGCAGGCGAGCGCTCCGCCCGTGATGTAGCCGCGGGCCTCCGCGCCGAGGACGAGGTCGGGCGTGCGCAGCTCGGCCCACACGGCGATCTGCTCGACCGCCTCCCGGAGCGCCTGCGCGTCCGCGAGCAGCGGCATGATGTCCTTGAAGACGATCCCTGGCTTCGGAAAGTCGGGGACGTCCCTGATCTTGGCCGCGAGGTCGGGCGTCACAACGACACCCGGCTCCGCAACGCCCGCCAGAACAGGAGTTGATTGAGCTCCTGGGCGAGCTCTGCGAGGCCGTGGAGGTCATCGAGCGCTCCCTGCCTCGCCTCGGGGTTCCGCGAGCGCAGCTTCGGCAGGAGCGCCTCGAGCAGATCGGCCTGGTTGCCGGCCGCGGTCGCGAACTTCCGGAGGTGCCGGACGTCGGCGCCCGCCGTCACGAGCCGCGCGCACACCGCAGCCGTCTCGGCGTCTCCCTCGGTCAGGGGCGGCTCGAGCAGCCCGTACTCGACGAGCTCGCGGGCCTGCACGGCGGTGATCCCCGCGCGCTCGCACAACTCCCCGGCTTCGATCTCGCGATCCTGGCCGGCGAGCCCAGCGCGGCGCCGCTTCCGCTCCTTGCTCGCCGGCGAGGCGAGCTCCTTGCGGATGACCCGCAGGGGCAGGAACTCGTCCCGCTGGAGCCGCAGGATCGTCTCGAGACGCTCGACGTCCTCTTCGCTGAACAGCCGGTACCCGCCGCGCGTGCGCTTCGGCGCGAGCAGTCCCTGATCCTCGAGGTAGCGGATCTTCGAGATCGAGATGTCGGAGAACTCGCCCTGGAGGCGGCGGCAGACGGAGCCGATCGTGTGCAGCCTGGTTGCCTGTGCGGTGGTCGTCATCGGCCGAGGAAGATGAGCCGGTACTTGCCGATCTGGACCTCGTCCCCGTTCTCCAGCTCGGCCTGCTCGATTCGGTGTCGGTTGAGGAAGGTGCCGTTGAGGCTGCCGAGGTCCTCGAGGGTGAATGTCCCCGCCCTCTTCGCGACGATCGCATGCCGGCGAGAGACGGTCACGTCGTCGAGGAAGATGTCGCAATCGGGCGTGCGTCCGATCGTCGTCTGGGTGCGCTCGAGCAGGAACTGCTCACCCGCGCGGCCGCCCCCCGAGCGCACGACGAGGGTCGGTCCCTCGACCCCGAGCTCCTCGAGCCCGACTCCCCCCTCCTCCTCGATCTCCTCGGCGGAGAGCGTCATCGTCGAGTCGTCGGCTTCGCTCTCGGTCACGAGGAGCGCGCCGCAGCGCGAGCAGTAGTTGGCGGATTCCAGGTTCTGGAAGCCGCACTCGGGGCAGTAGACGTGGCTCACCGCGAGGGGACTAGTCCGAGGGCGGCGTGGCTTTGCCGGCGAGGATCTCGCTGAGCCGGTCGAGGTCGACCTGGCCGAGTTCCCCCTCGCCCTTCTTCTGCAGCCTGGCGACGAGCTCCGCACGCAGGATGTCCAGCTTCCCGTGCAGCATCCGCCGCTTGTAGGAGATCTCGTTCTCCTCTTCCTCGAGCTGCTTGATCAGGGCCTTCAGGTCGGCATCGGCGAGAGCAGCGAGGTCCGGAAGCGCTTCCATTCACATCCCTTCTGTCGAAAACGACCGGCACGCCCATTGAAGCAGGCGGCGGGCAAAGGTTCAACCTCAACTTGAGATTTGCGCTGGGGCACCAGATTCCTGCCCCTGCATCACCTCCTCGACCAGCGCGTGCAGCTCGGCCTCGAGCTCGGCTGACACCTCCTCGGTCGCTCCCTCCGCGTAGATGTGGATCAGAGGCTCGTCCGGGTCGGGCAGGACCTCGGCCCAGCCGCGGTCGTCGACCGCCTTGATCCCGTCGGTAAGGTCCAGCTCGCGTCCCTTCAGCCGCTCGGTCAGGACCCGCATAACCAGCCCCTTCAGCGCCCACGGACAGGCCATCTGCCGGTGGACGACGGCCGAGGCGGGGAGCTCGGCAACGAGCTCCGAGAGCGGCCGCTCGATCGGCGCCAGCAGCTCCAAGAGCTTGCAGAGGCTGGCGACCGCGTCGGAGGCGGGCAGGAAGTCCGGAAAGACGTAGACACCGCCGACTGCGCCCGCGAAGACCACACCGTCCTGCGAGCCCGCCTGCATCAGCTCTGCCGGTGCGGCGGGCGTGCGAACGACCTCGAGCCCTCCGTCGGCCGCGAGCTCCTCAACCCGGCCGGTGACGGAGATCGGGAAGGCGACCTTCCCGCCGTGTCCCCGCGCTCCGATCAGGCGCAGGAACAGCAGCAAGGTCTGCTCGACCGGGATCTCGCGGCTCTGCTCGTCGATCAGGAACAACCGCTCCCCGGCACGGTCGAAGACTGCCCCGACGTCGGCGCCGATCGCGCCGACGAGGCGCTTTGCCTGCCCGACCGACTCCCTGAGCGACGCGGCCGTGGCTGCGGCCTCCGTCGTGAACCCGTGCGCGGAGATCGCCTCGATGCCGAGCGGGCCGAGGAGGAGCGGGAGGACGAACGACGACGCCGAGTAGCCGTAGTCGACGACGAGCCGGAACGTGCGCCTGCGAATCGCGTCGATGTCGAGCGTCGAGAGCAGGTCCTGCGCGTATCCCTCTCGCACGCGGGCCGGGTACGTGACGTTCCCGATGTCCGAGAAGGGCACGCGGCGGACCTCGCGCCGGTTGAAGTGCTTGTCGACCTCTTTCTCCATCCCGGTCGTCATCTGGATCCCCGGCTGCTCGAAGAAGCGGATCTGGATCGTCTCCGGATCGGTTTGGCTGACGCCCACGTGGAAGCCGGCGTCGTACCCGTGCGTCTTCAGCAGGTGGCGGCTGACTGCGGACGGGAGCACACGCAGGTCGGCCACGTCCACCCCCGCCGAGTTGAGGCCCGTGATCATCGCCCGCTTGATCGTCCTGCAGGCGCGGGGAGACTCGCGGCTGCCCACGACGCGCGCGCCCCGCTTCAGCGCCGTGCCGAGCGCCGCGGCGAGGCGGACCGCCGTCTCCGGGGTGAGATCGACGTTGATCAGACCGGAGACGCCGTCCTTCCCGAACAGCGCCGAGGTCGCCCGCGACTCCCAGATCATGCTCTCGTGGATGTGCGCGCCCGACTCCACCTCCTTGTACGGGTAGATCCGGACGCCCGGATAGACGACGCTCTGGGCTCCGAGCACGACCTCGTCGCCGATCGCGGCGCCCTCCTGGACGCGGACGTGCGAGCGCACGTTGCAGCCGCGGCCGAGCACGGCCCCCTCGACCAGCGCGCTCCTGCCGATATGCGTGCTCGCGTCGATCACCGAGCGCACCGTGCGCGCCCGCTCGCGCAGCGTGACACTCGCTGACAGCACCGAGTACGGGCCGATCGACGCCTGCGGCGAGATCCGGCAGTAGTTGCCGACGAATGCGGGCCCCTCGACGTCCTCGAGGTCGTCGATCTCGACCCCCTCCCCGATCCAGATGTTCCCTCGCAGGCGGATTCCCGGAACGGTGAGGTCGACCGCTCCGTCGAGCGCGTCGAAGTTCGCCTGCCGGAACTGGTCCAGGTTCCCGATGTCCTGCCAGTAGCCGTCGCAGACCATGCCGTACAGGGGTCTCCCCATCTCCAGCAGGAGCGGGAAGAGCTCTTTCGAGAAGTCGTACGGCCGGTCGGTCGGCACGTGCTTCAACACTTCCGGCTCCAGCACGTAGATCCCGGTGTTGATCGTGTCCGAGAAGACCTGTCCCCACGAGGGCTTCTCCAGGAAGCGCTCGATCTTCCCCTCCTCGTCGGTGACGACGATGCCGAACTCGAGCGGGTTCTCAACCGACTTGAGGCCGATCGTGACCGCCGCCTCGCGCTCGCGGTGGAACTCGACGAGCTTGCCGAGGTCGATGTCGCAGAGCGCATCGCCGGAGATGACGAGGACGGTGTCGTCGAGCTTGCCGGAAGCAAGCCGCACGGAGCCGGCGGTGCCGAGCGGGGACTCCTCAACGGAGTACTCGATCGACAACCCGAGCGCGTCGCCGTCGCCGAAGTAGCTGCGGATCGCCTGCGGGAGGAAGGCGAGCGTGACGATCACCTCGTCGAAGCCGTGCTTCTCGAGCAGCTCGAGGATGTGCTCCATGCACGGCTTCCCGACGATCGGCACCATCGGCTTCGGCTGGTTGGACGTCAGCGGCCGCAGCCTGGTTCCCTCGCCTCCGGCCATGACGACGGCTCTCATGTCTCGGTCACCTCCATGCGCCGTCCGCCGCGGATTGCGCGCCAGGCTGAGCCCACGTAGAGCACCGCGGCTCCGACCGCCATCCCGAGGCCGACCCAGAAGACCCAGAGCGGCCAGCTCGTGCCGTCGTGCGTGACGATGACGAACCCCACGGCTGCGTAGAGCACCCAGGTGGCCGCCTTCCCGAGGAAGCTGACGGAGAACTCGTAGCCTCGCGGAAGGACAAAGCGGGTGCCTGCCACGAGCAGGGCGTCCCGGGCGACGATCACGGCCAGCGCGGGCCACGGGAGCCGGTCGGCGATGAAGAGCATGATCACCGCCGCGTCGATCATCAGCCGGTCGGCGAGCGGGTCGGCGTACTTGCCGAACTCCGACTCCACGTGCCAGCGGCGCGCGAGCCAGCCGTCGACCTGGTCGGTGACGCCGGCCACGCCGAAGACGATGCCCGCGGCCCAGTCGTGGCCTCCGTTCGCCCGCGCGAGCAGGACGACGAAGACGGGGATCAGCAGGAAGCGCGCGATCGTGAGCGCGTTCGGGAGCTTTCGGAGCAGAGGGGCAGGTGCGGACGCGGCGGCCACGATCACGCCAAGGATAGTCCCCGCCGTGTCGCAGCCCGGAACCCGGGGCCGTGCTGGCGTACCCAGCCTCCTCCCCGCGGCGAGCCTAGCGAGGAACCGTGCGCGCGTGTGATACGCGGGCGCGACGGAATCGTGACAATCCTGCCGTGGCGGCTTCGCTCACCGTGCCGGGGTTCGTGAACGCGCACTCGCACGCATTTCAGCGCCGCCTGCGGGGTCGCGCCGAAGGCGGCGACTTCTGGGCGTGGCGCGAGGAGATGCTGCGCGAGGCGGAGGCGCAGACGCGGGACAGCGTGCGCACGGAGTACGCCGCAACCTACCGCGAGATGCGCTCCGCCGGCTACACGGCCGTGGGCGAGTTTCACTACCTCGGCTACGAGGAGGCGGTCGCGGCGGTCGAGGCAGCGGCGGAGGCGGGGATCGAGCTCGTGCTCCTCCTCACGGCCTACGCCCGCGGGGGGCTCCCGCGCTTCCGCCAGGAGTCGGCTGCGACATATCTCGAGCAGGTCGAGTCGCTCCGAGCCCGTGGTGTTCGTGTCGGGCTTGCCCCCCACTCCGTCCGGGCCTGTCCGCTGGGCTGGCTGGAGCAGATCGGGCGGTACGCCTCGTCGGAGGGCCTGCCGCTCCACGTTCACGCCGACGAGCAGCCGCGCGAGATCGAGGAGTGCCTCGCCGAGTACGGCTTCCGCCCGATCGAGCTCCTCGCCCGCACGGACTGCCTCGGGCCGCACGCGACCGTCGTGCACGCCACCCACGCAAGCGACGCCGAGCTCGACCTCCTGGCCGAGACAGGAGCGCGCGTCTGCGTGTGCCCGACCACCGAGGCCAACCTCGGCGACGGGTTCGCGCCCGTGACGGCGCTCCGTGACCGCGGTCTAGGCCTCTGCATCGGCTCCGACTCGAACGTCCGCATCGACCCCCTCGAGGAGCTGCGTGAGCTGGAAGGGGTCGCCCGACGGGCAACCGGACGACGGAACGTCGTCACGGTCGACGCGCTGCTCGGCGTCGGGACTGCCGAGGGGGCGGCATCCCTCGGGCTCGAGACGTGGCCCGACGCGGCGATCGACCTCGACCACCCGTCCCTGCGCGGAGTCGAGCGCAGCGACGTCCTCTCGGCGCTCGTCCTCGGCTGCGGAGCCGACGTATTCGTCTAGGTCAGGACAGCAGCTGCGGCCTGGTCGGCCGGTCGCGCGCGAACGCGGCCGTCCAGAACGACGTGCGGTCGAGGTACGCGCGCGCGGCGGGCCGGCCCTGGAGGCCGTAGGCACCGTCGTAAGTCTCGAACGTGACGGACGCGGCGCTGCGGGTCGTTCGGCCACGCGCCGGCTCGATCTGCGTGCCCTCGTGCCACTCGTTGTAGCTCGTGATCGTCACGCTGTCGGCGCCCGACTTGATCGCGCTCTTCCACATCCCGTCGTAGGTTCGGCCGTCGCGGCGCGATTTCACGCGGAGATCGCCGGTCGCGCGCGAGGCGTCGTACCCCGGGCCCACGGACGGCAGGCAGGCGAGACCGGCGCGGTGGGCCTGCTTGCAGAGCCGCGGAAACGAGTCGGCACCCCAGAGGAGGATGTCGTACGTGTAGACCCCGTCGAAGCGAGCAGCGGCTGCGCGTCCGGCGAGCGACGTCTGGGCGAAGAGCTCCAAGCCGTCGATGCGGTCTCGGAGCGCCGCCCAGTCCTCCTTGGCGATGTCGAACGGCCGGTAGACGAAGAACCGCGTGATCCCGAGACCGCGGAGATGCTCGATGTCCGCCTCGACGCTCTCGATCGTCCGCTCCGGGTACGGCTCGAGATGGATCGCCACGCTCACGCCCGCAGCGTGCGCGGACCTGATCACAAGCGGCAGGCGCAGGTCCTCCGGTGACCCCCAGCCCCACCAGGAGGTGACGACCTCGTCAACGCCGGCAGCGGCAATCTCACGCATCTGAGCTGCGACGACCCGCTGGTTGGAGCTCGAGTAGAGCCCGCGCGCCGGGTAGTAGTTCGAGGCGATGTCGAGCGGCGAGGCGCCCGGGGCGAACCAGTGCGCCCAGCCTTCGTCGCGAGCCGGCGTCCCGTACCAGGGGTAGTAGAAGATCGAGGTGCGCACAACTGCGTGCGCAGCTGCCGGAAAGGCCAGGAGGGCGAGGACGACGGCGATCAGGCGGAGTGCTTTCAACCGGGGATCGACGCCATCATCTCACCCTCTCCGGAAGGAAAAAAGGGGGTTCTGTCCCTAGGAACTACTTCCCCCTGAAAAACGGTTGAGCGCTCGGGGTACTGGGTGTGCGGGCGGAGTGGGCGGTTTCGCCGTTGGGTTGGCCTGTTCGATCAGGTGAGGAGCGCCATCCGCTGCAGGTTGTGGGCGAGGGTGATGCCGCCGACCCAGGTCTGCGCTCCGTCGAGGCTACGTAACCGCGTCCGGCGCAGGCCCTTGCGTTTGAGCTGGGAGATGCGTCCCTCGAGTCCGTTGCGGAAGCGGTAGCGGCGCTTCCAGCTGCGGCTGCGCTCGATCGGTGCGGCGCGTTGCTGGCGGGGGATGACCGGGTCGCGGATGCGGTGGCGGGCGAGTGCGGCATCGCCGGTGCTGGTGCCGAAGCCGCGGTCGGCGTAGACGGAGCGCACCTGCATCCCCGCCCGTTTCGCTTTGCTGATCGCGCCGTCGAGCAGGCGCGCATCGACCGGGCCGCCGCGCTCGGGAACGTCGGCGATCACGAACCCCCTCGGCGGTGTCGGCGACACGGGTCTTGTAGCCAAACTCGGTCGGCCGGGCCGGGCTACCCATCCGGATCGGCCGCGCGTCAGGATCGACCAGCGAGACGCGCCGGTCGGGGATCGTGCGCTGCCCGGCCAGGCGCAGATCGGTCTGCGCCAGCACCTGCTCGGCCGCCTCGAGCTCCTGCTCGAGCCGCTCGACCAGCGCGACGCTGACACGCTTGCGGCGGGCATCCCCGCGCGCGCTGCCTGCGAGCGCGACCGCCTCGCGCACGGTCTGCTTGGCACGCTCAGCGATCTCCGCGGTCAGCCGGTCGATCGTCCCAAGCGCCTGCCGGCCACGCACGCGCGCAGCCGAGCTCGCCCGCACCCGCTTGCCGACCGAGCGGCGGCGGTCGCGCAGCCGACTCCGTGGCGCCAGCCCCACCGCCTTGATCCGCCTCGCGAGCCGTGTCAGCCGCGAGACGGCGTGCGCGCACAGCCCCGAGTCGGTCGGGCTGCGGATATCCGCCTCCACGACCGTCGTATCGACGCGCAGCCGCCGCGAGCGCAGCACCTTCCGCTCCACCGCCAGCGCCAACAGGCCGGCGTTGAGCTCCTCCAACAGCTCAGGCCCGAGCCGCTTCGTCAGCTTCATCAGCGTGCTCGGGTCAGGCACCCGCCCGTCGAGCGCGATCCGGCAGAAACGCCGCCACGTGAACGAGTCCGATACCTCCTTACACAGCGTCTCGTAGCCGAGCCCGTAGCGGTGCTTGAGGTACATCAGCCGCAGATACGTCTCGATCGGGGTCGTCGGCCGACCGATCCGAGCGGTCAGGCGCGAACGAAACGGCGCCAGGAAGCGATCGTCGTCGAGGATCACGTCGACCTTCCCAAGCTCCGCCGGCAGCTCCCGCAGCTCCGCCGGCAATACCGCCTCCCACAAACTCTCCCCAACCGCGCGCTCACGCAGCATCTCCCACCCCCAAAATCGCGGACTTGCAGCGACTTTAGGACCGCGGCCGGACAAACCGGACCGCCGCGCTGGCACCGACTATTTCAGGGGGAAGTAGAACCTAGAACCTACGGCAGCGAGGCTTCCAGGCCGGCCGACCCTTCGGCGCCCAGTGCCCACGGGACGGCAGCGGAACCGGGACGACCTCCATCATCCCCTCCCACTCCGGTTCGTCGTTGAGGACCTTGTCGAGCGCGCGCTCCGCCTGCTCGCGCGAACGGTAGGTTTGGATCACCTCGTCGACGAAGTAGTCAGCCAGTCCCCACAGCATCCCTGCCCTCCTCACGTACCCGCTTCTCACCGTAGGCAGGAATGACTTTTTTGCAAGCGCCTCGTTCGAGTGGTCGGCTTTCACTCCTCGATGGGGACGCCGCGGAGCTTGTCGGGGTCGACGATGACGTCGATTGCGGTGATGCGGCCTTGGGATGCGCCGTCAGGTCGTCCAGCCGTATGAGCTCAGGTCGATCCCCGTGAGCTCCGACGTGGCGCGGTTGCTCTCTCGGTGCCGGTCTCCAACGGCCGCGGCCGCGACGCGACGCAGGTTCGAGTCGCAGCGCTCGTGCATAGGTCCGGGGCAGAACGGCGTCGACCAGCTTGTCGACCAACTTGTCTCGAGTTGCCCACCGCACGGCGCGCTTGACGACGGGGGTCTCGAACAACGGCGCGGGGTTCACTTCTGTCCGGACGGCGAGCCTGTTCAGCCGGCGCCGCACCGCGATTGCGGCCGGCGACAGCGACCGATTCGGTGTCCGGTCGAACGGGAGCGAGTCAAGCTGATCGGCCCCCAAGGGCACCCCGGCAAACTGCGCGACCCTTGGCGACGAACGCGGCGGGATTCTCGACGAACTCCTCATACGCCAGCACGAGCAGCCGCTCAGCCCCGAAGAGCTCCGAGTAGTGACGCAGCAGACGGTCGTATTCGAAGTAGCGAAGCTCGAACCACGGCACATGCAGGTTGCTCGACCGCCGCAACGCGACGAAGCGAGCGAGCGAGAGCGCCCCGCCCACTTTCACGTACTGCTTGTAGGTCGAGACGATCATGCTTTCCTGCTCGCGAATGACGACCAGCACTTTCGCCCCCGGGAAGAGGTGCCTGAGCCGTTCCGCGATCAACGTGCTGTCATCACCGCCCGAGAAGGGACTCCCGGACAGACGCTCCAGCGAGATGACGGGGACGAGGCCCCTGGCTTGGACGGAACCGATCAGCCTCGCGAAGTCCTCGCGGAGAGCCGGGGGCTCGACGTCGAACGGGCTGAGTAAGACGAGCTGCCGGACCGGGCTGTCCTTGTGCGGCCGCCCAGATATGTCCCCTTTCGTCTTCAACCAGCCGAATCCGGTCGCCGGGTTTCCGAACAAGTGGCGCTGCAGCCAGCTCGTCGCGGTCTTGGTGTAGCCGATGTGGATCAGCAAAGGCAGGGGTTCGACCCCCACGTGGCGGGGAACGAGCGGTGGTAATGGAAGCTTCACGCCTCGGGGCGACCGCTAGAAGGGCGTTCTTCACCGAGGCCGGGCTGCAGACCCCGTACGTCGCGGTCGAGGTGGACGAGCTGATCTTCTTCGTCGCCACGAACGACCGTCTCGCACGACAGCTCTTCGTGCGGCGCTGGCGGCAGGACATCGGCCATCTCAAGCGTGCGGTGAAGGTCCTCCGCGAGCATGGCGGCTACCGGGCCGGGTCCACGTTCGTCGACGTCGGCGCCCACATCGGTACGACGACCGTGGGAGCGGTTTGCCGGGAGGGCTTTGCCCGTGCCGTCGCGCTCGAGCCTGCGCCCGACAACTTCCGGATGCTCAAAGTGAACCTGGTCGCGAACGAGGTCGAATCGCTCGTCACGGCACTTCAGGTTGCCGTGTCCGACAGGGAGGGAGAAGTGGAGCTGGTTCTCACGGCTCGAAGCAGCGGAACGCACACGCTCCTCCCGCTCCTGCCGGACCGAGCATCGGGCGCAAGTGTCGGGGTGCCGGCGGTGAGGCTCGATGACCTCGTGCGACGGAAGGTGATCGAGCCGGATCTCGTCGGCCTCCTCTGGGCCGACGCACATGGAGCCGAGGGCTTCGTATTGGCCGGCGCCTCTGTGCTCCTCGAGCGACGCGTCCCGATCGTGACGCTGTCCGGCCGGGGCTTCCGAGCTGGCCGCAGACGAGGGAGACGCTGATCCAGCTTCTGAGCGGATACACCGCCTTCGTGAATCTCCGCCTCGGAAAGAATGCGCCGGTCGACGCGCTCGAACCGCTGCTCGACTCGCTGACCGGGGACGGAGACCTGCTCGCATTTCGTCGTTGAGAGCAAGCGCTGGGTTGGCTGAGATCGGCGGGCTCGACGGTGCTGTCGCCGTCGTCACGGGCGGGGCCTCCGGGATCGGCGAGGCGTGCTGCCGGCTGCTCCTGCGCGCCGGGGCGACCGTCCATGTCGCCGACCTCGCTGTCGATCCGCCGCTCGATGTCACCGACCGGTCCGCGCTCGACGCGCTCGCGGGCAGGCTCGACGGGCTCGACGTGCTGATCAACGCCGCAGGCGTCCTAACCGAGAACAGGCCGGTCGACGAGCTTTCGCTCGAGGACTTCAGGAAGAACTTCGAGATCAATGTACTCGGCACCCTCCAGGCCTGCCAGGCCTTCGGACCCCTTCTGCGCGAGGGGGGCGGGGCAGTCGTCAACGTCGCCTCCCAGGCGGCGCTCGTCTCGCTTCCGTCCCAGGCCGCGTACACGGCGAGTAAGGGAGCCGTCGCGGCGCTCACCCGCTCGCTCGCGATCGACTGGGCCGAGCACGGGGTGAGAGTGAACGCCGTCGCACCCGGCTTCACCGTCACGCCGATGACGGCCTCGTTCTTCGAGAACGAGATCTTCGTCCGGGCCGCCACGCGCCGGATTCCGCTCGGCCGCCTGCTCGAGGCCGACGAGATCGCCGGCGCCATCGTCTTCCTCGCAAGCCCACTAGCGAGCGCTATCACCGGCGTTGTCCTGCCCGTCGACGGGGGATGGACGGCCGGCGAGCCGGCGCTGCCCTGGTAGGAGCGCTCTTGCTAACGCCCGACGGCGGTGTTCGCCTCCTAGAGGGTCACCCTGCCAGCGCGATCGCTTCGATCTCGATCTCGAGCTCGGGCAGGGCGAGCGAACCCACCTCGACGATCGTGTCGGCCGGGTATGGCTCGCTGAACCACCGGCCGCGCAGCGCGACTATCTTCGGGAAGTTCGCCATGTCGGTGAGGAAGATCGTCACCTTGACGATCCGGTCGAGCCCCGAGCCGCCCGCCTCGAGGACGCGCTGGAGGTTGCGGAACACCTGCTCGGCCTGGGCGTCGAAGTCACCCACCCCGACGACCTCGCCGTCCTCGCCGATCGCCGCTTGGCCGGAGACGAAGATCAGGTCGTCTGCCCGGATCGCCTGCGAGATCCGGTACGGCTCGTACGGGTCGGACTCCGTGCGGATCCGCTCCACGATCCGTGATTCTTACGCGTGGGCCGGGAGAAAGTGGCTGGAGCAGAGCGAAAGCGCCGGGTTAGCAGAGAAAACGCCCTCTCGACCTTTGGGTGTGTTTGGGTCTATTACGGCCGTTTTGGCGCGGTTCTGTACCCGTTTTGTACTCCCGCACCCGCTCGGGACCGCTGCGGCCGGGTGGTCCCTGGGCTGGTGGACGCAACCTCAGCGCCCAGGCATGGCGAACAGCCCTGTCCGCAACGGCTGCGAACATCGAACTGCCTTGGCACGGCACTTTTCTGAGCGAGAGTGGCAGCACTACACCGCCCATCTGCGTCGTAATCAGCGTCTGCGCTACCGGGTCTCGCGTCACCTCGTAGTGATGCTTCCGCTTGCGCTGTTCCTGTACGCAGTCGCGCTGGTTGCTCGCTAACCCGCACGCTAGCTCGACATTCGCGGTCGTCTTCACGGTGCTGACACCGCCCGAGGTTCGCGCGGCCGTCCTCGCTGCCCTTGACCTCGAGGACCCGACGAAGACGATCTGAAAGAGAGGGCACTGACGAGCCGGTGAGATCCGGCGAAACGAGCCGCCGAAAGGCGCCTCGTCTGTCCAGGCTCCAAACGAACGGAAGCATGAGATGATCGGTAGACCATGCATCGCCGGATTCGTGGCCCTGCTACTGGCAGGGACTGCGGCCGGTCAGGGAACGACACTCCAGACGAAGCGCGGGATCTCCACGGGCGCGTACCACACGTGCTCGGTGATAAACGGCGGGGCGGTCTCCTGCTGGGGCTGGAACGACGGTGGCGCCCTCGGCATCGGATCGAGCATCGACCACAGCCTCGTTCCCCTCCCCGTGCCGGCGCTGACGAGCGGCGTCGTCACGGTGGCCTCGAACTACAGCCACAGCTGCGCGCTGCTGGTCGCCGGCACCGTCAGGTGCTGGGGCCGCAACAGCGACGGGCAGCTGGGCGACGGCACGAAGACGGCGCGGAGCTCGCCGGTCGGAGTCAAGAAGCTCCCGGCCGTGGCCGGGCTCGGCGTCGGCAAGGACCGGACCTGCGCGTTCACCGCGGCCGGCAGCGTCTACTGCTGGGCCGGGTGACGAACACGAAGGTGAACCTCACGCCCGTGCAGGTGAAGGGCCTGGCCGGCGTTGTCTCGCTCGCGGTCGGCAAGGGCTTCGCCTGCGCCCTGACGAGCGTCGGGAAGGTGAAGTGCTGGGGCAAGAACGACCAGGGCCGGCTCGGGAACGGTGGCACGTCCGACAGCACGTCGCCGGTCGCGGTCACGGGCCTCGAGCGGCGTGATCTCGATCAGCGCGTCGGGCGACTTCGCCTGCGCGATCGCCGGCTCGACCGAGGCGCGCTGCCAGGCCGAGAACGACCACGGCCAGCTGGGCGACGGGACGCAGGTCGAGCGTCACGTCCCGGTCGCAGTCATCGACCCAGGCACGGATCTCGTCTCGATCACGGTGGGCGCAAACCACGCCTGCACGCTGAGCGCGACGGGCGCGGTCCGCTGCTGGGGCCGAAACGACCACGGCCAACTCGGTGAAGGGTCGCTGCTGGAGAGTCACGTCCCGGTGGACGTCGTCAACCTCGCCGGCGGTGTGGTCGCGATCTCTGCCGGTGCCAGCGGCCACTTCGTCTGCGCGCTGACGGACTCGGGCGTGCTCGAATGCTGGGGCCGCAACCAGTACGGCCAGCTCGGCGACGGCACGGACGTCGACCGTCCGCTCCCGACCCCGATCCTGACACTGCCGTGAGAACGGGGATAACGCCTGCCTGCGGGGCCGCTGTCAGCCGGTTACCGCTCTAGACGCCCGAGACGAGGACAATGGTGATCCGACCGCGCCGCTCGCCCCGACCCAGCACGTAGGTCGTCACGACGTCTTCGTATTCACCGCCGCTCACGTGGACGTGGATATGTGGTCGACCGAAATCGGACGGCGGAACGGGTCCTTCGAATCGGAACGTGCCCGTACGGCTAGTGATCACACTCGCGTGACCCCGCCGGTCGTAGCGGCCGTTCGGGCTCTCCTGCCACAGCTCGACGATCACGCCGCTGACACGGGCGCAGCCCGGATAACGGAGGACGAGCCCGGTGAGGACGTGCCCTCGGCCGATGCGGGAACGCCGCGGCGCCTCCGCGCGGCTCGACTGGAACGGGCCAGCGCCCTGGGACGGCGTCGGGCGGCAAGCGGTCGACCCTGGCGCTGCGGAGCCGGAGCCCACGAACCCTACCGTCCCCACAACCGCAGCAGCGAGAAGGAGCCTACGGGTCAAGGCGTCACCTCAGAAGAGCCTAGCGCTCTCGCGCTCAAGCTGGCGTCTCGATGGGTGAGAGTCGACCTCGTTCCTAACAGGCGTGTCCTTCAGGGCCAACTAGCCAAGCCTATTCGCGTTTCCTGTTTGCGGGCGTTTTCTCGATCGGGGCGCCGAGATTCGAACTCGGGACCTCTAGTCCCCCAGACTAGCGCGCTAACCAGGCTGCGCCACGCCCCGTTTTCGTTGACGAGGATACCGGGTCGGCCGGGACCGCGGTCTAGCGCTTGAGCTGCTTGTAGAGACGGTCGATCATCGCCGGCAGCTGCTCGAGGCGCTCCGTGATCACGCGCAGCCGGTATTCGACGAAGTGTTCGGCCTCGACGCCGAGCGCAGTCGCCAGGCGCTCGATCACGTCATTCGAGGGAACCGGCCGGTTCCCGTGGACGAGGTGGTTGAGGTAGCCGGCGGAGAGCTTCGTCTTCGCGGCCAAACCGCGGTAGGTCACTCCGGTCTCTTCCATCAGCCGCTCGATCGTGCTGCCGAACGGGTCTTCGCTGAAACGGCGCTTACGTGGCATCAGACGCTCACCTCCTGGGCGGGAACTCGGCGCTCTGCTCCGGTGGCGCGGTCGCGGACGTCCACAGCGCCATCCTCCAGTGTCTTCTTTCCGACCGTGACCCGCACCGGGCACCCGATGAGGTCGGCGTCGGCGAACTTCTCCCCTGCTCGGAGATCGCGGTCGTCCAGGAGCACGGACGCGCCCCCCGCCCCGAGCGTCGTCGCGACCGACTCGGCCTGTTCGTCGAGGCCGGGCAGCACGACGACGTGGACGTGGTACGGCGCGATCGACGCCGGCCAGGCGGCGATCCCGTGCTCGTCGTGGTTCTGTTCGATCACTGCGGCGATTATGCGCCCTGGGCCGATCCCGTAACTTCCCCCTAACAGCGGCTTCTCTTTGCCGTCCTCGTCGAGGAACGTCGCATCGAGGCCCGCGCTGTAGCGATCGCCGAAGTTGAAGATGTGCCCGACCTCGATCGCGGTCTGGAACTGGAGTGCGCCTCCGCACTCGGGACAGCGGTCGCCCTCGCGGGGCTCGCGGATGTCGGCGAAGCGCGCCTCGTAGTCGCGCCCGGCCTGCACGCCGCGGAGGTGGTAGCCGTCCCGGTTCGCGCCGGAGACGAACTGGCCCTCGCGCAGCGTCTCGTCGGCGACCACATCGATCTTCAGCCCCACGGGCCCGAGCGACCCGCCCGACGCGCCGAACGCGGCCCGTATCTCCTCGTCGGTCGACGGGCGAGAGGCGCTGCCGAGCACGGAGAGGAGCTTCGACTCGCTCAGCCGGTCGTCGCCGCGCAGGAGGGCGAGCACGACGGTGCCGCCGTCCGTCGTCATGGGCATCGCCTTCGTCGTCGCCGCGAGGTCGATGCCGAGGAACTCGGCGAGCGCTTCGCAGGTCGTGACCCCGGGAGTCTCGACCTCCTGAGGCGCGTCGAGCGGTGCCGGGAACTCGGGCGCGCGCGGGATCCCCTGGGCGATCTCGGCGTCGGCGGCGTAGTCGCCGCGCTCGCAGCGGACGAGCGTGTTCTCGCCCGAGCCGGACGGGGCGAGGAAGTCGATGGTCAGCTTGCCGCCCATGATCCCGCTCTCCGCCTGGACAGCGTGCGCCTCCACCCCGCACCGGTCGAAGATCCGGTGGTAGGCCTCGCGGTTCCGCTCGAAGCTCGCGAGCGAGCCCTCCTCGTCGCGGTCGAACGAGTAGGCGTCCTTCATGATGAACTCGCGCACCCGTAGGAGCCCGCCGCGCGGCCGCGGTTCGTCCCGGTCCTTGACCGAGAAGTGGTACCAGAGCTGCGGCAGCTCCTTGTACGACTGGATCTCGCGCGCGTGGAACGTAAACGTCTCCTCGTGGGTCATCGGGAGGATGAACTCGCGGCCGTTCCGGTCCTGGAGGTGGAAGAGCTCGGGGATCTTGTCGCGGCCGGTCGCCTGCCACAGCTCGACCGGTGTCAGCAGCGGGCAGAGGAACTCCTGCGCGCCGATCGCGTCCATCTCCTCGCGGACGATCTGCTCGATCTTCCGGTGAATCCGCCAGCCCAGGGGCAGGTACGACCACAGGCCCGCGCTGACCTGGCGCACGAACCCGCCGCGGACGAGCAGCTTATGGCTGACAGCCTCCGCGTCGGCCGGGTCCTCGCGCAGGGTCGGCAAGAACAGCTTTGATGCCCTGGCAGCCAACGCTGGCAGGTTAGTCGTTCAGCGGAATCAGCGACGCTTCGGCCATCGCCAGCGCGGCCGGCTTGGCCATCTTCAGCCGCTTCGGCCGTCGCATGCCGTCGGCGATCCAATTGTCGATCTCGTGGAAGAGCTCGTCGATGAGGATGTCCGAGGAGACCTTCTTCAGCACGCGGCCGTGCGCGTAGACGAAGCCGACGTCGCGGCCGCCGGCGATCCCGAAGTCGGCGTCGCCTGCTTCCCCGGGCCCGTTGACGGCACAGCCGAGCACGGCGACCTCGAAGTGCTCGGGATAGGCGCGGAGCCGCTCCTCGACCGCCTCCGCGAGCGTCTGGACGCCGACGTTGTCCCGGCCGCAGGAGGGACAGGCAATCATGATCGGCCCGCGCTCGCGTAGGCCGAGCGACTTGAGGATCTCGAAGGCGGTCTTGACCTCCTCGACCGGGTCGGCGGTCAGCGAGACGCGGATCGTGTCGCCGATCCCGTCCACGAGCAGCGCGCCCATGCCGACCGCGCTCTTGATCGAGCCGGAGAAGGGCGTGCCCGCCTCCGTCACCCCGAGGTGGAGCGGGTAGGGGACCTTGTCGGAGAGCATGCGGTAGGCGCGGATCATGGTCGGAACGTGGCTCGACTTGACCGAGATCTTGAAGTCGCGGAAGTCGAGCTTCTCGAGCAGGTCTACCTCCTCGATTGCGGCGGCGACGAGCGCCTCCGCCTGGTCACGCTGCGCAACGTGGTCGAGGTGCCGAGGCAGCGAGCCCGAGTTGGCGCCGATCCGCATGGGGACGCCCGCCTTCTTCGCCGCTTTGACGACGAGCTCGACCTTGTCGGGGCCGCCGATGTTCCCGGGGTTGATCCGGACGGCCGCGACGCCGCCGTCGATCGCCTTCAGCGCGAGCGACGCGTTGAAGTGGATGTCGGCGATCACGGGGATCGGCGAGAAGCGGACGATCCGCGGCAGCGCCGCCGCGTCCTCGGACTTGGGAACGGCGACGCGCACGACCTCGCAGCCGGCCGAGGCCAGCGCGGCGATCTGGGCGGTCGTCGCCTCGACGTCGTGCGTCTTCGTCAGGGTCATGGACTGCACGACAACCGGCGCGCTGCCGCCGATCGCGACGCCGCCGACCTTGATCTGGCGCTGGCTGGCCATTTCCGGTGGAAGCTTAGCTTCCGCCCAGCCGGCCGATGTCGTTCGAGAGCCCGATGAAGAAGAGCAAGACGACGAGGACGATGCCGACGGCCGAGACCCGCTCGTATACCTCCCGTGCAACGGCGCGGCCGCGGATGCCCTCGATCAGCGAGAAGGCGATGTGCCCGCCGTCGAGCGGCAGCAGCGGGAGCAGGTTCAGCAGCGCGAGCGACAGGCTGATCAATCCGAGCACCCACAAATAGTCCTGGACGCCCTCTTGTGCAGTCTGGTTGAGCGTCTGTGTGATCCCGACAGGGCTGGAGATCTCCTTGCGGCCCTCGCCGCGCACGAGCCGGGCGAGTGACTTGCCGATCTCCCGCGTGACGATCCCGGTCAGCTTCACCGACTGCCACGCGGATGCCCCCACTCCGAGCTTCTCGCCGCGCAGGACGAAACCCAGCCGGTAGGCGCCCTCGATGGGCTGCGGCCGGACAGGCCCGAGCCTGACGACCTGCGACCCGCGCCGGACGACGATCGTCACCGGCTTGCCTTTCGAGCCGGAGATGCGAGTCGAGATGTCCGGAGGCGTCACGGGCGCGCCGTTGACCCGGAGAATCGTGTCGCCCGGTCGCAAGCCGATCGTCGCCGCGGGCCGGCTCGGCAAGACCTCTCCAACGGTGGTCGTCGCCTTGCCGCCGCCGACGAGGAACAGGCAGGAGAAGAGCACCACTGCGAGGATCAGGTTGGTCGCCGGCCCGGCGAGGATCACAACCACGCGCCTCCACGTTCGCTGGCGCCAGTAGGCATCCGTCGCCAGGCCGTCGGAGATCTCCTGCACGCCTCGCTGGGAGCTCTCGCTGCCGTTGCCGAGCTCCTCCAGCTCGCGAAGAGCTGTCCGGGCGGCGTCCTCGTTGTCCTCCGCCAGGGCGCGCTTGAGGCGTTGCACGGGGCCGACGAGCTCGGGCGTCTGCTGGAGCGCGCGGCCGAAGTAGACATCGACGTCGCCCGGCGCCGGGCGGTGCATGCCGGGGATCTTCACGTAGCCGCCGAGCGGGATCGCGCCGATGCCGTATTCGATCCCGTTCCGGGTCGTCTTGGCTATCGCCGGCGGGAACCCGATGTAGAAGCGCCGCGGCCGCATGCCGACGGCGCGGGCGGTGAAGAAGTGGCCGGCCTCGTGAATGAGGATCAGGAAAGCCAGGCCGATGATCGCGATGAAGACGCTCATGCCGGAGTCGCGTGTCGCTCCGTGAGCCGGCGCGCCTCGGCGTCGGCCTCGACGAGGTCGGCCAGGTCACGGGCCCGGGCGCCGTCGACCGCTGCAAGGGTCTCCTCGACGGCGTCCGCGATCCCCAGGAAGGGCAGCCGTCCGGCGAGGAACGCGGCGACGGCGACCTCGTTGGCTGCGTTGTACGCGCAGGGGTAGGTGCCGCCCTGCTCGCCGGCGCGCCGCGCCAGGGCGAGCATCGGGAAGGTCTCCAGGTCGGGCGCGTGGAACTCGAGCGCCAGCCCGGCGGCCAGGTCGAGCGGCGGGACGGGTGTGGCCGCACGCTCCGGGTAGGTGAGCGCATAGGAGATCGGCACGCGCATGTCCGGGTAGCCGAGATGGGCGAGCGCGGATCCGTCCCGGAAGCGGACGAGGGCGTGAACGACCGACGTCGGGTGCACGACAACCTCGATCCGCTGGTAGGCGAGGCCAAACAGGAAGTGCGCCTCGATCAGCTCGAGGCCTTTGTTGGCCAGCGAGGCCGAGTCGATCGTGATCTTCGGCCCCATGCTCCAGGTCGGGTGCGCGAGCGCTTCCTCCGGCGTGATGTCATCCAGCTCGTGGCGGCTTCTCCCGCGAAACGGCCCTCCGGAGGCGGTGAGAACCAACGAGTGAACGCTGTCCCTAGCGCAGCCGTCCAGTAACTGGAAGGCTGCGCTGTGCTCGCTGTCTACCGGCAGCAGGCGCCCTCCCCCGCGCGCGCGGGCCGCGAGCGCGAGGTCACCGGCCGCGACGAGGCTCTCCTTGTTCGCGAGCGGCTCGACTCGCTCGAGGAGCTCGGTCAGGTCGCCGCCGACCTGGGTCAGGGGCGCGAGCCCGTCGATCGGCGTGGTCCCGGACGCCGCGGCGGCGAGCTCGAGGCCGGGATGAGAGTCGATGATCTCGATCGCCTGCCGGCCGATCGAGCCCGTCGCACCGATGAGAGCGACTCGTTTCACCGAAACAGTATGACCGGGGCGATCAGAGTCACTGTTCCGACACCTTCGCGTTTCCCATCTGTGCGGATTGCGGGGTTACGATCGCCTTGGGGAGGAGGCTGGGCACGCCTTACCCCCTGCCGGTTTGGGCAGTAGCCAAACCGGCCTAGACCTTGTCGAAGGCGAGGATCACGTAGAAGGCCGCGATCGACGCGAACAGGGGCGCGTCGAGCCGGTCGAGGACGCCGCCGTGCCCGCCCAGCACCCGCCCCGTGTCCTTCACCCCCATGTCGCGCTTGAGCAGCGACTCGAAGAGGTCGCCGAGCGGGGCAGCGACGGCGATCGTCAGGCCGAGCAGGAGCGTCTGCCCGATCGAGAGGAACTCCTGCCGGTCGTCGTAGAGAGCCACGAACGTGACGAAGATCGTCGCCGCCGTCCCCGCGATCAGGCCCTCCCACGTCTTGCCCGGCGAGATCCGTGGCGCGAGCTTGTGACGGCCGACGAGCCGCCCGACGAAGAACGCGGCGGTGTCACCGGCCCAGACCGCGAGCAGCACCGCAAAGGACGCGAGCCTGCCGTGTACGGGCAGGTCGCGGAGCAGCAGGATGAACACCAGACCGAGGCCGATCCAGGCGACGCCCAGCACCGTCCCCCCCACGGCGACGGTCGCCGACTGCCTCGTCTCGGCGACGCCCTTCAGCAGGAAGGCGAGCGCGAACGTCGTCGCGAGCCCGCCGGCGATCCACGCGAAGCCGCCCGCCTGCGCCGCAAGCAGCGTCAGAATCAGCCCGAGATAGCCGGCGATCACGATCGGCCGCAGCGGTCTCGTCATCGCGTAGTACTCGTGCAGCGCGAGCAGGCCGATGATCGCCGTGAGGAAGAACAGCCACCAGCCGCCGAGCCAGACCATACCGAGCACGAGCGGCAGGCCGATCGCGCCAACGACGAGCCGCGAGGCGAGGTTGCTCGTGTTCATCGTCCGCCGAACCGGCGGCGGCGCTGCGCGTAGGCGGCAAGAGCCTCGCGGAGCTGGTCGGGCCCGAAATCGGGCCAGAGCGTGTCGACGAAGACCAGCTCCGAGTAGGCGAGCTGCCAGAGCAGGAAGTTGGAGATGCGCAGCTCGCCAGAAGTGCGGATCAGCAGGTCCGGATCGGGCATGGCGGGCGCGTACAGCTGTGCGGCGAACGTGTTCTCGTCGACGTCCTCAGGATCGATGCCTGCCGCGACGAGCCGGCGGGCCACCTCGACGAGCTCGGCCCGACCCCCGTAGTCGATCGCGACCCAGAGGCTCAACCGCTCGTTGTGGTGGGTCTCGTCCTCGACCGCCGCCATGCGCGCGCGCAGCTCCTCGGGAGCCCGGTCGCGGCGACCGATGAAGCGCACGCGCACTCCTTGCTTGACGAGGTCGGGCAGCTCGCGTTCGATCGTCTCCGCGAAGATCTCCATCAGGGCGTCGACCTCCTCCTCGGGCCGGGCCCAGTTCTCGGTCGAGAACGCGTAGACGGTGAGCGACTCGACGCCGAGATCGATCGCCGTCTCCACGATCGGCCGCAGGGCGCGCGAGCCGGCGCGATGGCCCTCGGCGACGGTCAGGCCGCGCTTGCTCGCCCACCGGCCGTTCCCGTCCATGATGATCGCCACCGAGCGCGCGATCTCGGGGCGCTCCGGGTCGTGCTGCGGCCGGAGCGGCCGCAGACTGCGGAGCCGCGTCAGGATGCGCACCTGGCTACACCTCGAGGATTTCGGCTTCCTTGCGTTTCAGGAGGTCGTCGATCCTGTGGACGTGCTCGTCGGTGAGCTTCTGCACGCGCTCCTCGGCCCGGTGCTCCTCGTCGGCGGCGACCTCGCCCTTGGTGACGAGCTCCTTCATGTGGTGCATGACGTCGCGGCGTACGTTCCGCACCGCGACGCGGCCGTCCTCGGCGCGTTGGCGGACGACCTTGACGAGGTCCTTTCGCCGCTCCTCTGTCAGTTGGGGGATCGGGAGGCGGATGATCTTGCCGTCGTTCGAGGGCGTCAGGCCGAGATTGGACTCCATGATCGCCTTCTCGATCGCCTTCAGCGAGCCGGGGTCGAAGGGCTGGACCGTCAGCATCCGCGGCTCCGGCACGTTGATCGTGGAGAGCTGGTTCAGCGGCGTGGCGGTCCCGTAGTAGTCCACCGAGACGTGGTCGAGCAGGGCGGCCGACGCCCGGCCGGTGCGGATGCTGTTGAACTCGTGCTGCGTCGTCTCGACGGATTTGTCCATGCGGCGGACGGCGTCCTGGATGAGGTCGTCGATCATGGGGTCGCTCCCTGGTTTTCCGGCCGAGCGTCGCCGGCTGTGCCGGCGGCGCTTCCAGCCTCCTGGTTTTCCGGCCGGGCGGCGCCGGCTGTGCCGGCGACGCTTCCAGCCTTCGGGGTGGAGATGATCGTGCCGACGCGCTCGCCGGCGACGATGCGCTTGATGTTGCCCTCTGCCAGCTCGAACACGTGGATCGGCAGGTTGTTGTCCATGCAGAGCGAGAGCGCGGTGGTGTCCATCACCTTCAACCCTCGCTCGATCGCCTCCAGGTGGGTCAGCTGCGGCAGGAACTCGGCGTTCGGGTCGAGCCTCGGGTCGCCGTCGTAGACCCCCTGGACGCCGTTCTTGGCCATCAGGATCGCCTCGGCGCCGATCTCGAGCGCGCGAAGTGCCGCCGCGGTGTCGGTGGTGAAGAACGGGTTGCCGGTACCGGCCGCGAAGATCACGATCCGGCCCTTCTCCAGGTGGCGGATCGCCCGGCGGCGAATGTACGGCTCGGCGACCTCGGCGACGGCGATCGCGGACAGCACCCGGGTCTGGGCCTGCCGC
>WNGB01004347.1_pt1 | contig 23353 bp, 20 predicted proteins | sample 5400681 | NCBI WGS metagenome assembly WNGB01 (sample SAMN13153367, study PRJNA577476) | soil metagenome | isolation source: 115 cm soil or saprolite under grassland replicate 2 | place: USA:California | collected 2016-06-15
GAATGCGAGCCGCCGCCCACCTGCACCACGTCGGTGTCGCCGAGGATGATTCTCACGCTCTCGACCGGCACGCGCAGAAGATCGGAGACGACCTGCGCGAAGCTCGTCTCATGCCCTTGGCCGCTCGGTTGCGTGCCGATGACGACGTCAACGCGTCGCTCCGGCCGCACGGTGATCCGCGCCTGCTCGTTGGGTGCGCCAATCGAGGATTCGACGTAGTTCGCGAGGCCGCGGCCAAGCAGCTTGCCGCGTTTTACAGCCGCGCGCCGGCGCCGCTCGAAACCGTTCCAGTCGGCAATCTCCATCGCCCGGTCCATGTTTTCCTCGTAGCGCCCGCTGTCGTAGGTCATGCCCACGGCGTTGCGGTAAGGCATCGCTTCCGGGCGAACGAGATTCTTGCGCCGCAGCTCGATGCGATCGATGCCGAGCCGCTCCGCCGCGGTGTCGACGAGGCGTTCGATCGCGAATGTCACCTCCGGCCGCCCGGAGCTGCGGTAGGGGTTGGTGGGCATCGTATTGGTGAAGACCGCCAGTGCGCGTAGCGCGGCATGGGGAATGGCATAGGAGCCTACGATCAGGCCCGCGCCCTTGGACAACGGCGAAAGCGACACACAGCGCGCGCCCACATTGCTGATATTGGTCGCGCGCATCGCCGTGAATCGGCCGTCGCCGGCGAGCGCCAGCTCGACTTTGATCACGAGATCGCGTCCCTGATAGTCGCTGAGGAACGCCTCCGAACGCGTCGACGTGAACTTGACTGGCCGACCGAGCTTGCGTGCAGCCCATAGCACCAGCGCGAACTCGACGAAGACGCGGTTGCGGGTGCCGAAGTTGCCACCGACGTCGTAGGACAGGACGCGTACGCGCTCGGGCGCGACGCCGAGCACGGCGGCAAGCTCGCGCTTCTGTCGCACCGCGCCGCCGCTGCCGGCGTGAAGCGTGTAGCGTCCGCTTCCTGCATCATACTCACCAAGCGCGGAGCGCGGCTCAAGAGGCACGCCGGTCACGCGATCGACGTGGAAGTCCATTGTCACCACGTGATCGGCCTGCGCGAACGCCCTTTCCGTCGCCTGCTGGTCGCCGAAAAAGGTGTCGACCAGAATGTTATCCGGCACCTCGCTCCAGATCACCGACGCGCCGCGGCGCATCGCGTCTTCGGAATGGTAGACGCCCGGCAAGGCCTCGTAATCGACATCGAGCGCCTCCGCCGCGTCGAGTGCCTGCGGCACAGTCTCTGCGACGACCATCGCTACGGCCTCGCCGACGTGGCGCGCCTTGTCGGCGGGCAAGAGCATGTGCGGGCCGATGAAGAGCTCGCTGCCGCCGGGGGCATGCAGCTTCATGTCGTATCTGGTCTTGGGCAGCGGGTCGTGCGGAATGGCGCCAAGTCCATCGACGAGGCAGTCGGCGCCGGTGAAAACGCCGAGCACGCCCGGCATCGCCTTGGCGCGCCCTGCAGCGATGCGAAGGATGCGTGCGTGCGGGTGCGGCGAGCGCAGCATCACCGCATAGACTTGGTCATCGATGCTGAAATCGTCGCTGAAGCGGCCGCGTCCGGTGGTGAGCCGCGCGTCCTCGTTGCGCACCATCGGCTTGCCGATGGAGCGGAAGCTTACTTCCCCGGGTGGCGGTTTGTGGTCGAGGGCCGTCATCGCAGGCAGCTTTTGCCGTTTCTAGAGCAGCTTCACAATGCTTCTATAAACTGGCGGCTGCAACCATCACCCCACGGAGCGAACTCATGCGACGCATTCTCGAACGTCATCCCATCGTCACGCCCACGATCGCAGCACTGGTGATCGGGCTGTCGGCGCCCTCGGCGGGCCGAGCGCAAACCGTGATGCCCCCGAGCGCGCCAGCGAACTGTGTCCAGAACGCCGGCAACGGCGAGTTGGCATGCGGCTCGGGCGCGACCGCCAGTCCAGGCACCGGGGCGACCGCAGTAGGCATCAATGCCAAACCTCAAGCGGGAACGCCAGCACCGCGGTTGGCTTCGCGGCGCGCGCGTTCGGCAATGACAGCGTGGCGGTCGGCGATACCGCCACCGCGGGAAGCGCGGATGTCAATTTCAGCACCGCCATCGGCAGCAATACGTCGGCCAATTTCGCTTCGAGCACCGCCATCGGCTTCGGCGCGCAGACCACGGCCGCGAACCAGATGATGTTCGGAACCGCGACCAACATCTACGCGCTTCCGGGCGTCAACTCGGCAGAGAGCCGTGCCGCGCAGAAACCCCCGCTGATGATGCTCACCGTCGATGCGGCCGGCAACGTGTCGACAGCGCCAATCCCATCCTGCCGATGCCCGCGTCCGCCGGTCAAACCGAAGTCGCGAAAAAATTGACCGGGCTCCAAGTCAATCGATCCGCTCGACACTGTCCGGCACGCGCCTGCGCAACGCGGAGGTCGACCGGATCATCGTGATGAATGACGCGGGGAGGCTTCGGACATCTCTTGGCGCGACGCGCTTTCGCGTCATCGCAGCGGCTTGGCGAAGCTGAGTTCGTGACCATCTGGATCGGTCACGTGGAAGAACCGCTCGCCCCATTCGGCGTCGCGCGGCGCCGTATCCGGGCGGTAGCCGGCTGCGATGACGCTGGCGTGCAGCGAATCCACGTCGGAATGGTAGAAGATGACGCGCCCCCACCACGACCATGTTCGCTCGGCGGGTTGGGCGATCAGATTGAGATAGCTCACTCCCGCCCGAAAGCTCGTGAACGCGGCGTCGTCGCCGCCGTAAATCACCTCAAAGCCCAGCATGCGATAGAAACGCACGGCGCGCGACATATCGTGCGTGGCCAGCGTGATGGCGCTGATGCTTTCGATCATCCCCGAACCCAGTGCCCAGGATCACTCGCGCTTGCCGGCAATCGATTCGTGCGGATGACGCACATCGCCGCGCTTGTTGCGCCGGCGCACGTAGTTGATCAGGGCGTCGGGCCGCTCGCATTTGACCTTGAGGGCAGCGATTAGCGCATCCTCCGCCGCCACCGTCACGCTCTCGTGCTTGCCAGCGATGTTTATGCCGACGGTGAATTCGAGCGCCATGATGCCGTTCTGCTCCAGCTAGTTGGATGTGATCCCTGGTTCGGTCTCTTCGAGCTGCGAGAACCGCACCTGCAGGATTTCTTTCGTCGTCACTCTCCCGTCGCCGCCTTTCTCGACCAGCACGAGCTGCTGCGCGTCGGGCAATCCGGCAGGAATCACCATCTTTCCCCCGGGTTTGAGCTGGTGGAGCAGGGGCGGCGGAATGAGGTCCGGAGCGGCGGTCACGATCACCTTGTCGAACGGGGCGTGCTCGGACCAGCCATGATAGCCATTGCCAATTTTGATCTCAATGTTGGTGCAGCCCTGGCGACGCAGTCGTTGCTTGGCCTGTCGCCCCAGCTCTTCGATGATTTCGATGCTGTACACCTTCCGCACCAGCTGCGCGAGAATTGCGGCCTGATAACCCAGCCCGGTGCCGATCTCCAGCACGGTATCATCGGCGCTGAGATCGAGCAGATCGGTCATCAGTGCGACAATGAACGGCTGCGAGATCGTCTTCTCGAAACCGATGGGAAGAGGAATGTTGGCGTAGGCGTACGGCTGGAGTTCGACGGGCACGAACTCATGCCGCGGCACGTTGCCCATGGCGGCCATCACGCGCTCGTTGAGCGCGGTCTTGCCGAGCACGTCGCTCACGTGGAAGACGCCGGCGGAAATCTCCACCAACATATGCTGACGAAGGATCTCGAAATCGTTCGCAGTCATTGGGCCATCCTGCCGCGGCAGCTCGTCGCCCATGGGCAGCCGGCGCGACTTGTTCGCCCTCGGAAATGTAGGCGAAACTCGCTCCGCTTTCCACAGACCCGCAATCGGACCGAGCGATGGACTGTTTACACGCGGAATCCTTGACCGTAACGGTCGATGACACACATACCGTCTCCGGCCTGCTATGGGCGCCGGAGCGGGCCCGCGCCTGCTATGTCCTCGCGCACGGGGCGGGGACCGGAATGTTCCATCCGTTCATGGCGGCGGTCGCAAGGGAACTCGGTCAACGCGGCATTGCCACGCTCCGCTACCAGTTTCCCTACATGGAGCAAGGCGCCAAGCGGCCGGATGCTCCCAAGCTTGCGCAAGCGACGGTTCGGACTGCTGTGGCGCAAGCGGCGCGACTCATGCCCGCGGTTCCACTTGTTGCCGGCGGCAAATCCTTCGGCGGCCGCATGACGTCGCAGGCGCAGGCTGCCTCTGCCCTGCCCGACGTTTGCGGCCTCGCCTTTCTCGGATTTCCCCTGCATCCCGCCGGCCGGCTATCGGACGAACGCGCCCAGCATCTTTTCAAGATCGAGGTGCCGATGCTGTTTCTGCAAGGGACACGCGACAAGCTCGCGGACGTTGCGCTAGTCCAGCGGTTGACAGAGCGCCTTGGCGCGCGTGCATCGTTGCAGCTGTTGCAAGACGCCGATCATTCCTTCCACGTGCCGGCGCGTGCCGGACGAAAGGACGCCGATGTCAGGCGTGAAATGATGGATATGCTGGCCGCCTGGACATTCTCGGTGACTTCCAGGCGCGGCTAGGAGGAATGGAAACGGCTTGCCGCTCTGGCGCGCGCTTTCGCAGCCTCGACTTCGCGGTCACGGGGCGGCGAATCGGTGACGAGGGAATCGAGCAACTCGCGTGCCACTTGCGCCACCTGCTCCACCGCGCGGCTGAACGCCGGCTGGTTTGCTTTGGAGGGGCGCGCGAATCCGCTCAACTTGCGAACGAATTGCAGGGACGACGCGCGGATCTCCTCATCCGTGGCAGGCGGCTTGAAGTTATAGAGCGTCTTGATGTTTCGACACATGAAAACCTCGCGGCCATGGACGACGCTGACGGTGGCATACGAGGGCGGCCGCGATCAAGCTGCGCGCCTTCTGCATGCCTGGAGCGACGCGCTTCAGTCGCGCACGCGGCTGCCCATCTTTGATTCAACCATCAAACATCGTCTCCGACGCGTTCCAGGGGATCGGGAGTTTGGCCGAACACGACCGCAACTTGAACCTGTCCTCGCCGCTCGAGAATTTCCACGGAGACCTCGTTGGCGTGGCGGCGTACCTTCAGGTCGACGCTGGACTGCTTGAGTTGCAGGTTGCGCAGCACCAGCTCGTCCAAGAACGACGGCAAACGCGGGTTGCGCAGGCGGAGTTGGTTCGCAACGGGATCGAATTGCAGTCCGAGCGAAGCCTCGATGAACGTGAAGGGGGTGGCGCTGGCCCATGCCTGCGGCGAGCAGGCAACCGGATAATGTGTGGGTCCGCGCCCGCGGCTGCGCTGAAAGCCGCAGAACAGCTCCGGCAATCGCCGCATCTCCAAATAGCTCGCGGCATCGAATAGGCCTTGGAACACGCGCTCGAGCGAGCGCTTCAGATCATAGCGGGCAAAACCTAGCGCGATCAGCGCGTTGTCATGCGGCCAGATCGAGCCATTGTGATAGGACATCGGATTGTAGCGCGCCTCCGTGTTGGCAACGGTGCGAATGCCCCATCCGGAAAAGAATTGCGGGCGCAGCAGACCGTCGGCCACCTCGATCGCCCGGTCGAGCTTGGCGATGCCGGTGAACAGAACCTGGCCGGCATTGGAGCTGCGGACCCGGCAGGGCTCTTTCTTGCCGTCGAGCGCCAGCGCGTAGGTGCCTAGCTTCGGGCACCAGAAGCTCGCGTCGAATCGCTCCGCGAGCTGATCGGCTTGGGCTTTGAGGAGCCGCGCCCGCTCGGTCCATCCCAACCGTTCGGCGCAGCGTGCCAGGACCTGCTTGGCGCAGTAAACGTAGCCCTGGACCTCGGCGAGCGCGATTGGGCCCTGCGCCAGGCGGCCATCGGCGTGGAAAATCGCGTCCTCGGAGTCCTTCCAGCCTTGATTGGCGAGTCCCCGCTCGGTCGCACGATAGTATTCGATAAAGCCGTCGCCATCGAGATCGCCAGGGCCATCGATCCAGCAGAGTGCGGCCTCGATCGCCGGCCACAGCTCGACGATGATGGCGTCGTCTCCGGTCCGCTCGGCATAGAGCCCGGCCAGCATCACGAACAGCGGCGTGGCGTCGACGCTACCGTAGTAAAGGCCAAAAGGCACTTCGCCCAGCGCCGCCATCTCGCCTTCGCGCATTTCATGCAGGATTTTGCCCGGCTGCGCGTCCGAGGCATCGTCGTAGGTCTTGGCTTGAAATGCAGCGAGCCGCCGGAGCACACCTTGCGCAACGCGCGGATCCAGCCAAAGCATCTGCAGCGCGGTGATCAGCCCGTCGCGGCCGAACGTGGTCGAGTACCAGGGGATGCCGGCATACGGGTAACGTCCTTCCGGCGTGTCGGTCATCAGCATGTAGAGATCAGCCATCGACCTGCACACGAGCTCGTTGAAGATATCGTTCGAGCTGACGATCGTGCTGGCGTTTTGCGAGCTGCGGCGCAGCTCGCGGTGAGCCGCGCGCAATCCGCGCAGGAATGGCACCGGCTTCGGTGGTGTCGGACTGCCGCAGCCGACGGCCAAGAACACCGATCTCACCGCCTTCGGCGCGAGATGGATCACATAAGAGGCGCTCGTCGTCGTCAGCTCGGTCGGATGCGGATCGAAGTTCAACGATGTTTGTCGCTGCTTGCCGTCGAGGCCGTTGTAGGTCAGGACCGCTGTGCCGGCCTTGCAGGCGGAACCGACGAGACCGTGCTTGGCTCGGTGCAATCCGCGCACCTCGAACAAGTCGGCGAAATCGCTGTCGAAGAGGACGCTCAGGCGCAGGTCGACTGCACGATCGCCGTAGTTGCGGACCGCAAACCTCTGATAGGCAGTATGGCGCCAGAGAAAAATCGTGCGCACGACGTGAACGGTGTCCTTCGGCAGGACAAGGCGCTGGTCGAAATAAACATCCGGATTGGTCAGATCGACAGTGAGCTGGGTGTTGTCGTCGCGTACGTTCGAGCCGAGCAACAAGGGCTGCATGCCGTTGAGAAAAAGCTCGAGGTAGGACAGATATCGCGTGTCGCAATGAAACAGCCCGTCGGTCCCGCCGGCGGAGGCGCCGATGTCGCCGTGGCTGTCGACGACGATGAAACTATCGCCGTATTTGAGGGTGCGCCGCGGCCGTGTGGCAGGGCCGGTCGCTGGAATGTAGAATCGCGCCTCGGGAATAATGTCCAGCGACAATTTCGGGAGCGCGACGCTCTCGATCGCCATGCAACCCCTGTCAGTTCATTCCTTTTTCCAGCTCGGGCTGCAGCCTCGCGACCGCGGCTTCGCGCTCCGGGAGCGACGCCTTCCTGAGCAGCGAACGATACACGTGAATATAGTCCTTGGCCATGCGGGTAACCGAAAAGCGCTGCTCGAAGCGCTGCCGGACCGTCCGGCGATCGAGCGCGAGCACCTGGGGTAGCGTTCTGATCGCCTCGTCCATCGTATCCACGATCAAGCCGGTGACGCCGGGGTCGACGATTTCGGTCACGGAGCCGCAGCGGAAGGCGAGAACCGGCGTACCACAGGCCATGGCCTCGATCATGGATAATCCGAACGGCTCGGGCCAATCCACAGGAAAGAGCAGCGCCCGTGCATTCCCCAAGAAATCGCTCTTAGACCGTTCGTCGATTTCGCCGATGAATTCCACGCCCGGTTGGTTGAGGAGCGGCACGATCTTCTCGCGGAAATAGACTTCGTCGACTTTATCAACCTTGGCAGCGATCTTGAGCGGGATTTCCAGCGCCCGCGCGATCCGAATGGCGCGATCGGGCCGCTTCTCCGGCGAAATCCGTCCAAGGAAGGCGAGATAGTTGCCGTCGGGCCGGTAAGTGGGCCGCAGCAGATGGGTGGGAATGCCGTGATACACGGTGGCCACAAAGTTCGCGTTGGGGATTGGCTTACGTTGCGCGTTGGAGATCGACACCAACGGCATCTCGCTGAAGCCGACATAGAGCGGCTTGAGATCGTGCAGATCTTGCCGGCCGTGCAGGGTGGTCACCGTCCGCTGCGCTATCGTCCGAAACAAGGGAAAATGAAATTGATCGATGTGGAAGTGCAGGATGTCGAATTCGTCCGCATATTCCCGCACCCGGTCCAGCATCAGCATGTAATAAGGAATCGGGTCACGCACATTGTCGTCGAGTCGCAGCGCCATGGGCACGCACGGCACCAAATGCGCGCTGGAGACCGAGTCCCCGCTCGCAAAAAGCGTGACGTCATGGCCCAGCCGGACCAACTCATCGGTGAGATAGGAGGCGATTCGCTCGCTTCCACCATAAAGCCGCGGCGGCACGCTCTCCATGAGCGGTGCGATCTGCGCGATTTTCATATTTTCCTCTCCACCAGGAATGGTTCTGACCGCAACGTATTGCGATGCGAAAAGTTCCGCACTGTAAGGCGTCGCAGCAATGAAAAATCAGCATCGAGAGTCGCCATGCGAATCAGCCTTCCGGGTAAGCAACGGTTGACAGAAGGGCGACTTCGGCGCGGCGGGAATCGAGCCGCGTGTGTTGCACGATAATCGGAACGTCGGATTCGAATACTGAGGCATAGTCGGTATCGCGCGGGATCGGATGTGGATCATCGAGATCGTTGAAACGCAGGTGCAGCGTGCGCCGGGCGGTAACGGTTACGCGGTACGGACCGACCGGCTCGCGATCGGCGAAGAAAACGGTAATCGTCACATGCGCGTCACGATCCGCGGCGTTGAGGATGCACGCGGTTTCGTGGGAGACCAGTTCGCGGTCGGAATAGGAGCTTTCGGAAGGGATATAGCCCTCCGGGATTGCCCATCGTCTGCGTCCGATCGCCTCCATGCCCTGCTTCCCTCTTTCCCACCAGTTACGATAACGCTGACAACCCGGTTTTCGTTTCAGCCTTGCGGGAACATTTTTCGCGATGCAGCGTAGAGATATGGTCACGGTCGCGCTTTTCCGGGAAGCCGGTGCGCCCGAAAGCGCCGAAGCTCGTGGCGGCCACTGCGGCAACTCGAATCAAGCAATCCAAGGCAGCGATGCGCGCAATCACTGTTGTGCCCGGCACCGCCCATTCAGCGAAGCTCGAGGATGTGCCGGAACCGGCGGAGTCGGAGGGCTCCGTCTTGGTGCGCACCTTGGCACTCGGAGTGTGCGGGACCGATCGCGAAATTCTCAACGGTAGCTATGGTTTTGCTCCGCCGGGTGAGCAGCGTCTTATTCTCGGCCATGAATCGCTGGGCACGGTCGAGGCGGCGCCGAAGGGGTGCGGCCTCGCCCCCGGCGATCTCGTCGTCGGCATCGTGCGTCGGCCCGACCCGGAGCCGTGCGTTGCTTGCGCTGCCGGCGAGTGGGACATGTGCCGTAACGGCCGCTACACCGAGCGCGGCATCAAGGAGCGGCACGGCTACGGCGCGGAACGCTTTCGCATCGAGCCGGAATTCGCGGTCAAGATCGACCCGACATTGGGAATTCTCGGTGTCCTGCTGGAGCCCGCCAGCATTCTTGCCAAGGCCTGGGACCATACCGAGCGCGTCGGCCATCGGGCGCGTGCCTGGCGGCCGAGGGTATTGCTCGTCACCGGCGCCGGCCCGATCGGCCTTCTGGCGGCGCTGATGGGGAAGCAGCGCGGCCTCGACGTGCACGTGCTCGATCGCAACAAGGGCGGGCCGAAAGAGGCGATCGTGCGCGATCTGGGCGGCACGTATCACATCGAGCCTAGCGCGCTGGAAGGGCTGGCGCCCGACATCCTCATGGAATGCACCGGAGCCCCGGCCGTCATCCGCGCGTGTCTCACAGCGACGGCAGCGGCGGGTATCGTCTGCCTGACCGGGGTTACCGAGCCCGGCAAGGTGTTCGACGTCGACATCGGTCGCTTCAACCGCACGACGGTGCTCGACAACAATGTCGTGTTCGGCACGGTCAATGCCAATCGTCGCCACTACGAGATGGCGGCGGATGCGCTCGTGCGCGCGGACAAGCGCTGGCTTTCTCGGTTGATCACGCGTACCACCCCGGTCGAACGCTGGAGCGAGGCACTCGAGCACCGCAAAGGCGACATCAAGGTGGTGATCGATTTCAGTTCCTAGGTCATCATGCCGTCCAGGATCGAGGATTACGCGCTGATCGGCGGTTGCGAGGCGGCTGCGCTCATCGCGCGCAATGGCTCGCTCGACTGGTTGTGCTGGCCACGCTTCGATTCCGACGCCTGCTTCACGTCGCGCTTGTCAACAGTGCGTTTAACCTGACGCGCCTGGAAGAACCCGAGGAACGCCGTCGCGCGCAGCCGGTGCCTGAGGACGCCTCCGCCACGGCTTAGGGGGCTGCTCGCGTTGAGGCCAAGCCGCGGCCGCGAACGCCACACGCGAGGTCTGCAACGATGCGCTACGCGATGTCCGCGGCAACAGCCGGGCCCAGCCCGAGCTGTTCGTGCAAGGGCGGTGGCGTGCCGCTCTTGCTCAGTGCGGCGAGAAAATGATCGCCCCACGAATTGAGGTCGTTGTCTGAGATGACTTGGAAGAGCACCTGATGGCGTGCGCGCCGCTCCTCGAGCGGCATCGAGAGCGCATGCCCAATCGACGTCGCTACCGTCTCCGGATCGTAAGGATTGACGAGCAGGGCGGCCGTACATTCGGCCGCCGCGCCGGCAAAGCGCGACAAGATGAGAACGCCGGGGTCCTCGGGATCCTGGGCGGCGATATATTCCTTCGCCACCAGGTTCATTCCGTCGCGTAGCGGCGTCACGAGCCCGGCGCGTGCGGAACGGAAGAGACCTGCGAGCACGCTGCGGCTGTAGGCGCGATTGACGTAGCGGATCGGCGTCCACGCGATTTCGCCGTAGGCGCCGTTGATCCGCCCCGCGGCCTCGCTGATCGTGCGCTCCATCTCGGCATATTCCTGGATCTCCGAGCGGCTCTTCGGTGTGATCTGTAGATAGGTCACCTGGCCGCGCCAATCCGGATAGACCGCAAGGAAACGCTCGAATGCATCCATCCGCTGGGCCAAGCCCTTGGAATAATCGAGCCGGTCGACCCCGATCATCATGGCGCGCCCGGCGAGACTTTCCAGCACCGATTGGACCAGCGGCGAGCGCACCGAACGCCGCGCCAGTCGGCTGAATTCGTTCGTCTCTATGCCGATGGGAAAGACCCCGACGCGCACGATGCGCTCAGGTGTTTGATAGGCAAATTCGCCGCGTTTCTGCAATCGACACTCGTTCTCGAGATAGCGCGCGAAATTGCCAGCGTCGTTCTCGGTTTGAAATCCGACGAGATCGTAGGCGCTCAATTGCGGGATCAGCCATTCGTGGTTGGGCAGAGCGGTGAGAATTTCCGGCGGGGGGAAAGGCACGTGCAGAAAATATCCGATACGATTGGAGTGACCGCGGTCGCGCAGCATTTTCCCAAGCGGAAGGAGATGATAGTCGTGCACCCAGACGAGGTCGTCGGGTTGTAACAAACCGTGCAGTTCATTGGCGAAATGGGCATTGACGCGCCGATAGCCGCTGAGATCGCGGCGGGAAAATTCAGCGAGATCGAGCCGATAGTGCAGAATTGGCCACAGCACGCGATTAGCGAAGCCGTTGTAATATTCCTGATAGTCGGCTTCGCCGAGATCGGTGACGACGTAGGACATGTCGCCACGCTGAATCGTCCGGGTCGTCACGTCTCCCTCGGGCGAAACGGTCCCGCTCCAGCCGAACCAGAGACCGCCGTGGTGCTTGAGCAAGGATCGAACAGCGACCGCGAGGCCGCCAGCTTGGTTGTTGTCGTGGCTCGGGAGCGCCACTCGGTTGGAGACGACTATCAGCCGCGCCAATATCGATCCTCCCAGCTGCGCGACAGCCGCATCGCGGTCAAGATCAGGCCGGCCATCGAATAGGTTTGGGGAAAATTTCCCCACAAAGTGCCGGTTTGCGGATCGATATCTTCCGACAGCAAGCCATAGCGATTGCGATATGCCAACGCATCCACGAACAGGTCACGCGCCTCGTCGCGACGACCAAGCGACCACCAGGCATCGATCAGCCAAAAGCGGCAAATCAGGAATGCCGTTGCCGGCAGACCGAAGTCGTCCGCCGAAGCATAACGCATAACGTGCTTCTCGCGCAAAAGTTCTCGTTCCATGGCCTTGACGGTGCTGACGAAGCGCGGATCGTCGGCCTCGATCACGCCCAGGTCGGGCAGCAATAGAACGCTCGCGTCAAGATCGTCAGAGCCAAAAGCGGCAGTGAAGGCTTGGCGCTTCTCGTTCCATGCTCCTTGCAGAAGCGCTTGATGCACCGGCTCGGCAACGGCATTCCAATGCGCCGCGCGATCGTGAAGGCCCAGCCGGAGCGCAATGGCGGCGAGCCGGTGGCAGCCGGCCCAGCACATCGCCGTCGAATGCGTGTGGATGCGTTGTCGCCCGCGATATTCCCAAATGCCATTGTCGGCCTCCAAGGCGAGTTCTCCCGCCTTGCCGCCGAGCGTCTCCAGCAGCCGAAACAGTCCTTCGTCGCCGAGCCGAGGTAGGCGGCGATCGTAGAACATCGGCATCGCCGCGAGAATGATGCTGCCGTAGGTATCGTTTTGGACCTGCCCGGCGGCGGCGTTGCCGATGCGCACCGGCCCGTCGCCCCGATAGCCCTTGAGCGCGGGCGCCGTCTTTTCATCCATCGGCTCGATCGGGACGACGCCGTAAACGGGTCGCAGCGGTTCGTTGGGATTGGATGCGATGCCCAAGGTAAACGAGATGAAATCCTCCATTGTCTGGGTGGCGCCGATGCGGTTGAGCGCCTTGACCACGAAATAGGCATCCCGCAGCCAGCAGTAGCGGTAATCCCAGGTTCGTCCGGATCCCGGGGCTTCGGGAATGGAGGTGGTATGCGCCGCGATGATGCCGCCCGTTTCCTCGAAATTGCTCAGCTTCAGCGTGATCGCGGCGCGGATAATTTCATCCTGCCAATCATAGGAGATCGACAGTCCGCGGGACCAATCCATCCAATAATCGATGGTTCGGTCGCAGAATTCGCGGCAGGTCGTTTCGAGATCGTCCTGAAACCGCTCGTCCACGCCGAAGACAAGATGCAGCGGCCGGGTGACGACGAAGGGCGCTTCACTCTCGATATAGGACAGCGGCGCATCAGTGGTGAGGCGGATGACGCTGCCCTCGTGGATGTAGCGGACATGATTGCTGCCGACGGAACGGTGAGTGAACTCGAGCCCGTAATCATGAGTCGGGCGGAAACGAATGGTAATCCGCGGCAGTCCCGCCACGGGCTCGATCATTCGGATGAGCTGCGGCGGGCGAAACACGCGGCCGAATTGCCGAAAGCGCGGGGCAAAATCGGTAATCCGGACCGCTCCGCCTGCTTGATCGGTGAGGACAGTCGACACTACGGCGGTGTTGCGAAGGTATTCCGACTGGAAATCAGCCATGTTGTCGAGCACGACATCCGAAAATCCCTTCTCATCGTCGCCCGAAATGAGACGGCAAAAGATCGGGTCGCGGTCGAAGCGAGGATAGCACCACCACACCAGACGCGCCGTAGGATCGACGAGCGCGGCCGTGCGCCCGTTGCCGATGACGGCAAGATCAAGCCCGTGATCGGTCATGACTTTGCGAATGCGTCGTCGCGGGAGATTTGCTCGAGCCAACGGCGAACATCGGCGGGGCGCTCGAAGTAGGCATTGGCGGTGGGGACGTCGCGGCGGCCGACGATGATGCCGATGCCATCGAAATCGGGCAGAATGTCGAATACGCCGAGGTCGGTCACATCATCGCCGATGAAGATAGGACGACGCTGCGCGAAGGGCGAGTAAGTCATCAATTCGCGGACGGCCGTCGCCTTGGTGACCCCGGTTTGCTTGACTTCCAGCACGAGTTTGCCGGGCAGAAGCTCGATCGAGCCATCGCTCGCGGCGGAGCAGATGTTGGCGGCCGCCGCGCGTACCACGTCTTCTTTCTCCGGTGCCAGCCGATAGTGCAGCGCGAGCGAGTAGCCCTTGTCCTCGAGAATGATGCCCGGGCCTGCCTCCGCAATCGCTGCAAACTGCCGCTTCAGGGCGGGATCGAGCGGAGGCAGCCGCGGTGCGCTCGGTGTGGCGCCGGCAATCGTGCGAAGCTCGGCACCGTGGCCGCCGATCGTCGGCAGCTGGAGCGGGGAGAAGATGAGGTCGAGCTCGCTCACGGGGCGGCCGCTCACAAAAGCAATGCCGCCCTCGGTCCGCTTCCACAACCGCGCTAATGTGTCGCGCAGGGAATGCGACACAAAAACTTCGCGCGGGGTAGGGGCGAGATCGAGAATTGTTCCGTCCACGTCGAGCAGGATGGCGTATTGGTTGAGCGCGTCAGGAAGCGAGGAAATGGGATTCAACATCACGGTGGTCCGGTAACTCATGCAATTTCGGGTGGGACGCAGGCCCGGTGCGTGCAAACTCAGGAAATGTCACGCGGCCGGGCTGGATACGGTAACCCCAACGGTACGGCAACTCATTGATTCGATGGCTGTTCCGAAACAAAAAAATGGCATACCTGCTCATCTGCCTTGGTCATAGGCATTCTCCGAGCGCTTTAAGGCCCGATCGACCTCCGAATGCTTAGCTATGCACCAAATATAGGGCCTCTTGCGGCTAAAGTGCCATCCCGCCGTCCACCAGATGCGCCTGCCCGGTGATGTAGCTCGCCTCGTCGGAGGCGAGGAAAGCGGCGAGTGCAGCGACCTCCTCGGGGCGGCCGAGTCGACCCATGGGCTGGCGTTCGACGAATGCCTTTTCCACGTCCGCGAGCGATTTGCCGGTCGCGCGCGAGCGATCCTTGATTCGCTCCTCGAGCGAAGGAGATTCGATCGTGCCCGGACAGATGGCGTTCACGCGAATACCCTGCCGAATGAAATCGGCTGCAACCGCTTTGGTGAGTCCGATGACGGCTGCCTTTGTGGCGCCGTAGACATAACGATCGGGGACCCCGCGGATCGACGACACCGCGGACGAAATATTCACGATCGAGCCTGCGCTCTTTCCCAACATGCCCGGAAGGAAGGCCTTGATCGTCCGATGCATCGATTTCACGTTGAGATCGAACGAGAAGTCCCAGTCCTGCTCGGAGCAGTCGAGCACGCTGCCATGATGCACGTATCCGGCGCAGTTCACGAGCACGTCGAGCGCGCCGAGCTCCGTTGCAATGTCGTTGGCAAGCGACTCGATCGACGCGGCCGAGCGCACGTCGAGCTTGTGGCGCTTGAGGCTTTTGATGCCTTCGAGTTTCTTGTCCTCCAAATCGGTGGCGATCAGGCGCGCGCCCTCGGCTGCAAACCTTTCGGCAATGGCGCGACCGATCCCTTGTCCCGCCGCGGTGACGAGCGCGAGCTTGCCTTGCAGACGTAAAGCCATGATCGATACCTCCGTGCCGCAACAGCTAACGACATTTGAGGGGGTTCACGCGCCGTGCCGGAACCGCCGCTCGGGCACATCACACGGCGCGCCAAAGCAGCGAATCAGTGGTTGTCCCGCGGCACGCTCGTTTGCGCGATGCGATGGTATTTCACGGCGGGCTTGAGCACCATGCCTTGGGCGAGCTGCTCGACCATGTCGCGCTGTATCTCCTGCCACGGAGTCTGGCTCGCAGGGTATTTGTAGCCGCCCTGTTTCTCCAGCGCGGCGCGACGCTGCGCGAGTTCGCCGTCCGAAATGAGCATGTTGACGGTGCCCTTGTTGAGATCGATACGCACCCGATCGCCGGTCTTGAGCAAAGCAAGCCCGCCGCCGACCGCGGCTTCGGGAGACGCGTTGATGATGGACGGCGAGGCCGACGTCCCCGACTGACGGCCGTCCCCGATACAGGGCAGCGAGGTAATCCCGCGTTTGATCAGCGCGGCGGGCGGCTGCATGTTCACCACCTCGGCCGACCCCGGATAGCCGATGGGCCCCACACCGCGGATGAACAGCATCGTATTCGCGTCGATCTGCAAGGACGGATCCTCGATGCGGCGGTGGTAATCCTCGGGTCCATCGAACACCACCGCGCGGCCTTCGAATGCGTTGGGGTCTTTCGGATTCGACAAGTAGCGTTGCCGGAATTCGTCGGAGATCACGCTCGTTTTCATGATTGCGGACTCGAAGAGATTTCCCGACAGCAGCTTGAAGCCGGCATGCTGCTTGAGCGGGCGGTCGTATGGGCGGATCACGTCTGCGTCCGCAATCTTGGCGTCCTTGACGTTTTCGCCGATGGTCTTGCCATTAATGGTCAATGTGTTGGCATGGATGCGACCCGCGCCCATCAGTTCATTGAGCACGGCCGGCAATCCGCCGGCCCGGTAATATTCCTCGCCGAGATATTTGCCGGCGGGTTGCATGTTGACGAGCAGCGGCACCTCGAAGCCGATCCTTTCCCAGTCCTCGATCGCGAGTGGGATGCCGACGTGGCGAGCGATGGCGTTGATGTGGATCGGCGCATTGGTGGACCCGCCGATCGCGGAGCACGCGACAATGGCGTTCTCGAACGCCTCGCGGGTGAGGATGTCGGACGGTTTGAGATCTTCGCGCACGATCGCGACGGCGCGACGGCCGGTCTCGTAGGCGATTTGCGCGCGCTCGCGGTAAGGCGCGGGAATCGCGCCGCAGCCCGGCAGCGATAGCCCGAGCGCCTCAGCGAGCGCATTCATGGTCGAGGCCGTGCCCATGGTGTTGCAATGACCGATCGACGGCGCCGAGGAAGCGACGAGATCGAGGAATTCCTTGTAATCCATGCGGCCGGCGGCATGCTCCTGGCGCGCCCACCACACCACGGTGCCGGAGCCGGCGCGCTCGCCGTTCCACCAGCCGTTAAGCATCGGCCCGCCGGAGAGCACGATCGCCGGCGTGTTGACGGTCGCGGCCGCCATGATCGCTGCCGGCGTCGTCTTGTCACATCCGGTGGTAAGCACCACACCATCAAGCGGATAGCCGAACAGCACCTCGACGAGACTCAAATACGCGAGATTGCGGTCGAGCGCCGCAGTCGGCCGCTTGCCCGTTTCCTGGATCGGATGCATCGGAAACTCGAACGCGACGCCGCCGCCATCGCGAATGCCCTCGCGCACGCGCTTGGCGAGCTCCAGGTGATGGCGGTTGCAAGGTGAGAGGTCGGAACCGGTCTGAGCGATGCCGATGATCGGCTTGCCCGAGGCGAGCTCTTGCTTGGTCAGGCCATAATTGAGGTAGCGCTCCAGATAAAGCGCAGTCATGCCCGGATTGTCAGGATTATCGAACCACAGTTGCGACCGCAGGCGCGGCCGCTTTCCATTGCCCGGCATGGCAGCCTCCAGCGTTGCATGACTGCACTATCTATATAGGACGATCGGCCATCCCTGCAGTGATCAGCTTGGTCGCAGCGGTTACGCCAATTTCTCATACGCGCCAACTCTGCGCAGCGCAGCGACGATGCGGTGGGGCGTCAGCGGCATCTCGGCAAAGCGCACGCCGAAGGGCGAGAGCGCGTCCTCGACGGCTGAAATGATCGCCGCCGGCGCCGGGATGGTGCCGCCTTCGCCGGCGCCTTTGACGCCGAGCGGATTGAGCGGGTTGGGCGTCTCCACGTGCTCGATGTGACAGCCTGGCACGTCGGGGGCGGCAGGCAAAAGGTAGTCCTGAAAGGTTGTCGTGAGCGGCTGCGCCGCTTGGTCGTATTTCATCTGCTCGAATAGCGCGTTGCCCACACCGTGGGCGACGCCGCCCTGCACCTGGCCGTCGACAATCAGCGGGTTGATGATGTTTCCGCTGTCGTGAGCGACGGTGTAGCGCACAAGCTTGACGCCGCCAGTCAAAAGATCGACCTCGACCTCCGCCACGTGTGTTCCGTTGCAATACGAGGCTTGCGGCGGGGTGAAATAGGCGGTGTGCTCGAGGCCGGGCGTCTGCCCCTCGGAAAGAGAAAACCCAGGCATGCCCTGCGCGGCGCGCGCAAGCTCCCCGAGCGTGACCGAAGGCTTGTTGCCGCCGCGAGCCATGGCGTGGCCACCCTCGACGTCAATGTCGCCCTCGGGTACGCCGAGGATGCGAGCGGCGAGCGCGACGATTTTCTTGCGCACGCTTGCACCCGCGATCAGCGCCGATGAGCCGGCATTGATCGCCTGCCGGCTGGCGAACGCGCCGACCCCTTGCGAAATCGCCGCGGTATCGCCCGTGATCATGGCAATGTCTTCGATGCGACAGCCGATTTGATCCGCCACGACCTGCGACAGCGTCGTGCGCGTGCCTTGCCCCTGGGCCGTGGCGCCGGTTGCCACCGCGACCTTACCGTTGGGGAGCACGCGCACGGTCACGCCCTCGAACGGCCCAAGGCCGGTGCCTTCCACGTAGTTTGCAACCCCGATGCCGAGGTAGCATCCTTTGCCGCGCGCTTGGCGCTGGCGCGTCGGAAAGTCCTCGTAGCCCGCGAGTGCGAGCGCGCGCTGTTGGCTTTTCGGAAAGTCTCCGCTCGCATAGACGAGCGGCTTGCCGTCGCGGAAGACCAAGCCGACGGAATAGGGCATCGCTTGGGGCGCGATCATGTTGCGCCGGCGCAATTCGGCGCGATCGAGCTTGAGCTCGCGCGCGATGTGATCCATCAGCCGCTCCATGGCGAAGACCGCCTGCGGTCGGCCGGCGCCGCGCACGACCGTCGTCGGCACGCGGTTGGTGAGCACGACGGTTGCCTCGAAGCGATAAGCCGGCACGACGTAAGGTCGTCGCGGCGATATACGGCACGATGATGCCCCAGGGCAGGAATGCGCCGGTGTCGTGCAGCAGCGTGCCGGAAAGCCCGAGGATCTTGCCGTGCTCATCGACGGCAATGGCGACTTTCCAGTATTGATCGCGTTCCTGGGTCGCCGATAGAAAATGTTCACGCCGGTCCTCCTGCCACGCGATCGGGCGGCCAAGCTTCATTGCGGCGGCCGGAATGACTGCCTCCTCGGCATAGAACGGCGCCTTGGTGCCGAAGCCGCCGCCCACGTGAGGCGCGATGACCCGGATCGCCTCGAGGTCGCGTTCGAAGAGGTCCGCGAGCGTGGCACGGCAAAGATGCGGCGTCTGCGTTGCCGACCACACCGTCAGCATGTCGGCAACAGCATCGTAGCTCGCGAGCACGGCGCGGCCTTCGAGCGTCATGGCGCCGCCGCGATGGAGAGAGAATTCCTCCCGGAAGACGTGCGCCGCGCGCGCGAACGCCGACTCCACATCGCCGTAGCTCATAGGAACAACGGCGGCGATGTTGGTGGTGAGATCGCTGTGGACAGACGGCGCGTCAGGCATCGCAGCATCGCGGCAGTCGCTGACCGCTGGCAAGACCTCGAAATCGATCTTGACTGCCGCGGCGGCATCCTCCGCGAGATAGCGGTTCTCCGCGACGGCGACCGCGATGGTTTGGCCGACATAGCATACTTCGCGGCGCGCCAAAGCGAGCTGCGTGCGTGGCGTCGCGATCGAGGGATTGGGCACGAGCATCGGAATCTGGGCGCGCGCCATGCGCGGCGGCAAATCGTCCGCAGTCAGCACCGCGTGCACGCCCGGCATCGCTCGCGCGGCCGACGCCTCGATCGAGCGGATTTTCGCGTGGGCATGCGGGCTGCGCACGAAGCACGCATGCAGCGTGCCCACGAGTCTGATGTCGTCGACGAAGCGCCCACGTCCGGTCAGCAGCGCCGGATCCTCAAGGCGCGCGACGCGGGCGCCGAAATGCTTCGCCCCCATGGTCGATGTCCCGGAACGGCGCAACGCCGCCGCCACGATATACGGAAAGCATTGCAATGCAATCGCAGCCGATCGTACGCTAGTCCGCGAAACAATAGGATCGCGACAATGCTCGAGGTCAGCTCCGATGCGCGTCGGTCCGCAGGAAACCGGCACCCTGCGCCGCCGCTCGATTTCCAGTCACACCTCTGCGCGCTCGAAGGGCGTGGGCTGCTGCTGCGCGTCGATCGCCCGATCAACAAAGACACCGAATTGCACCCGTTGGTGCGATGGCAGTTCCAGGGGGGACTGAAGGAGGATCAGCGGCGCGCGTTTTTGTTCACCAATGTCACCGACTCGTCGGGGCGGCGCTACGACGTACCGGTCGCGGTCGGCGCGCTCGCCGCCTCGCCGCAAATATATGCGGTCGGCATGGGTCGCCCGGTCGAGGAGATCGAGGCGGCGTGGGTGCATGCCATTGCAAGCCCGATGCCGCCGGTCCTCGTGGGCGCGCCGGCGTGCCAGGCGGTCGTGATCACGGGAAAGGACCTGCGCGGGCCGGGCGCCGGTTTGGCGCGCCTGCCGGTGCCCATTTCGACTCCCGGGTTCGATGCCGCGCCCTATCTGACCGCCACGCTTTGCGTCACGCGGGATCCCGACACCGGCATTCAGAACATGGGGACCTATCGTGCGGCCCTGAAGGCCACGGATCGGCTCGGCGTGCGCATGTCATCGCGCGTCGGCGGCGCCGGCGGCTATCTGCACTGGCAGAAGCACAACCGGCGCGGTGAGCCGATGCCGTGCGCTATCGTTCTCGGCTGTGCGCCGGTCGCGATGTTCACGGGCGGGATGAAGCTCGCGGTCGATTTGGATGAAATGGCAGTGGCGGGCGCGCTTGCCGGCGCTCCGATTCGGATGGCGAAAGCTGTAACCGTCGATCTCCACGTGCCCGCCGATGCCGAGATCGTCATCGAGGGGCTGATCGATCCCGAACTGCTCGAGCCGGAAGGTCCCTTCGGCGAAAGTCACGGCCACGTCGCGCTCGAGGACTTCAACATGTCGATGCGCGTGACCGCGATCACGCACCGGCCCTCGCCGGTGTTCCCCTCCATCATCAGCCAGGTGACGCCGAGCGAATCGAGCGTGCTCAAGAAGGTGGCGATGGAGCCGCTGTTTCTCACACATCTGCGGCAGCGGCTGGCGATCCAGGGGGTACGCCGGATAGTCCTGCACGAGCCGCTCTCCAATTTGCGCAAGATCATCTTCGTGCAGTACGCGCGGGGCACACCGCGCACCGAGATCTGGCGCGGCTTGCACGGCGCCGCGTCGCTGCTTGCCGACTGCGGGAAAGTCTGCATCGCCGTAAGCGAAGACATCGACCCCGCGAACAGCGACGCGGTCTTTTGGTCGCTCGCCTACCGATGTAACCCCGCGCAGGACGTGCATATTGTCCCCCATCGCTCCGCCGGGCACGGGCCGAAATCCGGACCCCGGGAGGAGGACTCCGGCCTGCTCATCGACGCAACGCTGAAGCATGCCGCGCCGCCGCTTGCCTTGCCCGGGCGCGAATTCATGGAGCGGGCGCGCGCGATCTGGCAGGAGCTCGAGCTGCCCGCACTTGCGCCGCAGCCGCCGTGGCACGGCTATTTGCTCGGCGATTGGTCATCGAGCTGGGATGTCTATGCGCAACGCGCCGTTGCCGGAAACTGGCAGCAAAGCGGCGAGGAAACCCTAGCGCGCCGGCGCGCAGGCCTGGTCCCGGAGACGCCGGTGCGCGAGGTGGAGGGAAAGGATGATCAGTTCAATTAAATGAGACCCACGACTGGCGACTCCGCTCATTCCCGCGAACGCGGGCATGCAGAGGCCAAAGCCCGGATCCGCGCTTTGGCGCGGAGAAGCGCAAGAGAGTGCTCTGAACTGTTCACACCACGACGGTAAGCCGCTTCGCCGCCCGGGTTACTCCGGTATAGAGCCAGCGGTCGCGGTTTTCGGAGAACGCGCTGGACTCGTCGAACAGCACGACATCGTCCCATTGCGAGCCCTGCGCCTTGTGGACGGTCAAAACGTAGCCGAAATCGAACTCGTCGTAACGCTTGCGCGCGGGCCAATCCAACTGCTCGATGGCTCCGGTGAAACATTCCGGCCGCACCGACACCTTGACCATCCGCTCGCCCAAATCCTCGTCGGGCTTGAGCCGCATGCGCATGATTTGCCGGCGGCTCTTCGGGCGCTCGCTGACGATCCACAGCGCGCCGTTGAACAATCCCTTGCGGCGATTGTTGCGCAGGCAGACGAGCTTGTCTCCTGCCATGGGCAATGCATCGGCAAAGCCGCGACGTTGCCGCAGGCGCGCGTTGTAGGCGCGCCGCGTGGCATTGCGGCCCACGAGAATTTGGTCCGCATTAATCACGCGCGCGGGGTCCAACGCTTCGCGCCTCAGCACCTCGCTCGCGCCATAGCTCCCTTCTTGCAGAGGCTTGCCGGCGCGGATCATCATCGATAGCCGCACGATGGGATCGTCCTGGGCCTGCCGGTGCACCTCGGTGAGCATGGCGTCGGGGCGGGCGTCGGTGAAAAACCCGCCGCCTTGGATCGGCGGCAGCTGCGCGGGGTCGCCCAAGACCAGCAGCGGCACGCCGAACGACATCAGGTCACGCGCGAGTTCGCCATCGACCATCGAGCATTCGTCAACGACGATGAGCTTGGCCTTCGAGGCTGGAGCGTCGTCCCAGAGCTCGAAGCTCGGTGTCTCCTCAGCGCTTTCGCGCGCCTTATAGATCAGGCTGTGGATGGTCGCGGCGCCGTGGCAGCCCTTGCTGCGCATCACGCAGGCCGCCTTCCCGGTGAAGGCCGCGAACAAAACCTTGCCGTCGACGCCTTCGGCGAGATGCTTGGCGAGTGTGGTCTTGCCGGTTCCCGCGTAACCGAAGAGGCGGAAGATCGAAGCACGGCCGCGCGCGTCTTTGAGCCACGCCGAGGTTGCCCTCAGCGCGGCATCTTGGTGGGGCGTGAAGATCGGCATCGGCGCCCACGGGCTATCCGCGCCATAAAAGAACAGAACGGGAACATTTGTCAAGCCGCGCACGTCCGCGCGGTGAGCTCGCGGGCCTCACACGAAGAAGGCTCGCACCGCGGATGCCGCGGCGAGCGCGGCGCCGAGTGTCATCAGCAGCGAACCCAACCAGGACGACTGCGCCGGCGGCGCTCCGGCCGCCGCGAGGTCGAGCTCGTTGAGCTCGTTGGGGTCGACCACCCGCACCACGTTCACCGGAGCAGCCGACGCTGCTTCATCGCCGGCCGTGGCTTGCGCGCCGGCGCTCCCGGTAGCTGGGCGAACGACCGAACCGGCTGCGGCAGCCGCCACCGGGTTCTCGTTGCGGTCGACTTGATTATCGAGCGTAAGTGCCGGGGCAGGGTCGGCCGCTTTCTGCGACAAGGATTCGGCCGCTTGCGCCTGCTGCAGCGGCGCAGCTGCCTTTGTGCGGGCGGCGGCATCCGATGCCTGTCGCTCGGGTTTTGCGCGCGCCTTCTCCTCCTGCCGCGCAGCACGGCTCGCTTTCTTGCGTGGCGCCGGGCGGGCCGCGGTGTCGGGCGTCTCCGGCTGCGCCGCGATCGGGCACGGGTAACGATCGTTGTCGCATGCTTGCGCGCTGGTCGCCGGCAGAGCGGCGAGCATGGCGGCCGCAGCGATCACAATTGCCAACGGGCGTAGGCTCAGCATGCATCCCCCGCGCGATGATGGTGCGCA
>WNGB01006598.1_pt1 | contig 23349 bp, 20 predicted proteins | sample 5400681 | NCBI WGS metagenome assembly WNGB01 (sample SAMN13153367, study PRJNA577476) | soil metagenome | isolation source: 115 cm soil or saprolite under grassland replicate 2 | place: USA:California | collected 2016-06-15
TCTAACGAGAATTAGGTGGATAATTTTCCATCTAATCCGGGAAACTGTGCCGCCTCCTCGCCGGCGCTTGCCAGTCCAACGGGCTGCGAACAACTAGCCCCGGCTTATTCAACACGTGAGTGTAAATCATGGTCGTAGAAACGTCCTTGTGTCCGAGCAGCTCCTGAACGGTACGAATGTCCTGGCCGCTGTCTAATAAGTGGGTCGCGAAACTGTGCCGAAAGGTGTGGCAGCTACCTGTCTTGCGGATTCCGGCGCGCTGGATCGCTATCTTGACCGCCTTTTGCAGGTTGTTCTCCGGAAGGTGATGGCGACGCAACTCACCCGAACGCGGATCAATCGACAGTTTTGCAGCCGGAAACACATACTGCCAAGCCCATGAACGATTCGCGTTTTGGTACTTGCGCTCCAAGGCAAAGGGCAAATAGACGCGTCCGCGTCCCCTCGCCAGATCTCGCCTGTGGATTTCATGCACTCGCGCCAGATGCACCTGAAGCGGGCGACGCAAGCGTTCGGGCAAAACAGTGACACGATCTCGCAAGCCTTTACCATCGCGAACGGTAATGTGACCATAGCCGAAATCGATGTCCTTAACGCGCAGCCGAACACATTCCATTAATCGAAGTCCTGCACCGTAAAGCAATTCGGCCATCAACCGGTAATCGCCTCTGAGCTGCGCGATGACCCCGCGCGCTTCGCCGGGCGTGAAGACGATCGGCAGTTTCGCCGGGCGCGTGACCCGCTGGACGTTGTCGATGAAATCGAGTTTTCGATCGAGCACTTGGTGGTAAAGAAACAACAAAGCGCTGAAAGCCTGGTTTTGAGTGGATGCGGCGACGCTTTTTTCGACCGCAAGATGAGTGAGAAATTCGGTGATTTCTTTCTCGCTCATTTCGTTTGGGTGGCGTTTGCGATGAAAGAGAATGTAACGGCGAATCCAATCGACGTACGCTTGCTCGGTACGGATCGAATAGTGTTTCACGCGCAATTGCCAGCGGACGCGGTCGAGTAATTTTGGCGATGATGCGACGACGGCGGTGGTAGGCGACATGTGCAGCTAAGCGTTGCAAATATCGTTTTGAATTACAAGTCAGAACTCCGGGGATGAGGAGCCCACTGCATTAAAAGTTCGTGATCGCGAGGGCGCGATCACCAACACGCGAGGGCGCGTGTGCTCCCCGGAAACGAGCCGTTCAGGAAAACAATTTCGGCAGGACGTTAGCAACAAAATCCACCAGACCGTGACCGATCATGTTGGCCGCCAGATCGCGGCGCCACAGATAGAATCCGGTCAGGATTAGGCCTGCTGCGAATGCGATGAGGATGTTGGCTGCGCCACCCGACCAATGGCCAAGCGAAAAGATCACCAGTGGAATCGCCACCGACCAAAACCGGCCGAGACCGATCATTTGCAAGCGCTCGATCGCGTAGCCGCGATAAAATAATTCTTCCACCACTCCGGCACGGAAAACGATCGCGGTGATCAACCATAGCGGCAGTTTCTCGAACGCGGCAGAGCCGGGACCATGTCCGTAGCCGGTGAGATACGCCAGCGCGCCAACAGCCACTGCTGACACGATCGCGATGATGAAACCCCAGGAGATGGATTTCCACCAGCGCGCGGTGCCGAGTCCGATGGAACGCATGGGCAAATGTTCGCCGCGTCGGATGATCACAATGAGCGCGATCGCATTCACCCAGATCAGCGCCTCCTTCAGAACTGCCGAGGCAAACGTGGTTTCAGGGACGAAGAACACGAATACCTGGCGGATCGCGACCATGGCGAAAAGCGCGATGGCCAGTCCGGCCCATGTGGCGCGCGAAACTTTCGTGGGAACCGATGGCTGGTTAGGAGCAAAAACGAACTGCGCGGCGAGATTGTTTGTTTCCATGGATTTCCATTGAGATGCCGCAAAGCAGCAGTTTGGATTCGGGAAAATACGAGACGGTTTCGAGCGATGATTGCCTTCGCGGTTGCGCGGTGTTTAAATGCTGACCCCTCACCTTCATCCTCTCCCCTTCAGTAAGGGGCGAGGCGACCCGTTCCGCTGGCAGGCGGGTGCTGGCCCTACAACACTTCAGCAAGGGTGAGGCGACCCGTTCCGTTGGCAGGCGAGGCGCCTGCCCTACAACACATTTTGATCGCGTTTTGGTTGCGTCACACCAATTACCGCTACGGCGCACCCGGCGGTCGCGCCCCACCAAGAAGATTTCCTTTTTTCCTGCTTTCCTGATTCACTCGGCGTTTGGTCGCGTGTCCGCTATTGCACGGTCACAAGCGTGCCGACTGGAATTTCGGAGAAGAATTTGCGCGCAGTATCTTCGGGCAGCCGGATGCAGCCGTGCGATGCTGGATAGTTCGGCACATAACCAGAGTGCATTCCAAAATCGAGGCTGCTCAGGCGCATGAAATACGGCATCTCGACGTGGTAAATCGTGGAACGATGGTTGCGTTCCTTGTTGGTGATCACAAACTCACCCCGCTTAGTGGAGTAGCCCGCCCGGCCGGTAGAGCATCGTGCCTGATAGATCGGTTTGCCGTCCCTGACGAGAGCGACCCTTTGCATCGCCAGAGAAATTTCGAGCCGCAATTTATCCGGCGCAGGCCCGCCGCCTAGAAGGATTTGCGCGGAACGCCAGTGCCCGGTCTCCGCGGCGACATCCAATGCCGACATTTTGTTCCGGGTCGTCAGGCGCGTCCGGTTTGCTCCGCCGTTAATCAGAGCGCGCAAATAATCGACCTGGCCCAGACCCGAGGCGAGCATCAGCATAGTTACGCTGCGATCATCTTCGATGTAGCTGCGCAATCCGTTCGGTAGCAGCGCCAGGAAATCTTTGTCGCAACGGGAGGGCAGCACCGTGTTGGGATCTGCTCCGCAATTCAACAGTGTGCTGAACAGAGAAACGTTGCTGCTCGCGATCGCATACGCAAGAAACGGCACGTTCTTGCCTTCGGGTGTGGGCGGCGCCGAGTGCTTGCTGAGCAGCAACCGGATTTCATCGTTCTTGCCCGCTTGCAGCACTCTGGACAAAGCGCGCCGCGTGCTGGTCGTCCATTCCGGCATCATCGGCAAACGCTGCACCACGGTCTTAATGATCTCCGGATGCCCGCCATCGAGCGCAAAGCTCAGAAGGTCTTGTCCGTCCGCACACAGTTTTTCCGGCTGAAGATTAGGTGAGCGCGCCAGGAGCAACCCGAACATTTCCAGATCTCCGTGCATCGCCGCGGCCATGGCTGGCGTAAATCCGTTTTTATCGGCGAGGTCAATAACGGCTCCCGCATCGAGGAGCCGGCGCGCCGTTTTCCAATTCTGTTGCGACGTCGCGATCAACAATGGCGTGCGGCCTTGCGCGTCGCGTCCGTTTGGATCGACGCGTTCCATCAGACACAAATCGACGAGCGAATCGCGCTGAATCGTGACGGCCCGCACCAGTTCGTCCGGGGAAATGGTGATGCGCGCAGGAGGCTCCGGCCCGATGGCGATTGCCCATAGAACAATCAAAATTAGGGCTACAACGCCCGCTCGTAAGACTAATCGCCTGGGAAAGATGCGCATATTGATGGCTGGACCGCCAATTATACGATTCTCGTCAAGGAATCTGGCACGGTTGCGACGGAACTGCGAGTACGTCTTTGAGTGGGGCGGCCACTGGGCCGTTTTGCTGCGGCCAACCACGATTGGACGCGGCGGGTTGAACGTTGCATGTTGGCTACTGTCAAAATTCCAACCTATGCGTTTGTCCATTTTCGCACTGTGCTTTGCGCTCAGTACATCGTTTGCGGCGCAATCAGAGGTCGTGTCAAGTGATGCCCCTCCTCTGAATCCATCCGCGGTTGAAGCAGGCAAGGACGTCGTTCATCAATTAAACAACGCTTTCGCAAAAGTGTTCGAAACCGTCGCGCCGGGCGTTGTCATCATTGAGACGTCCAAGAAAAGTGAAATCAGCGAGAGTTCGCCACTCGACGATCTGTTTTTTCAAGGGCCGCCGGACGAAAACCGGTCGCGCCGGAATCCCGGCACGCCGCGACCCGTTCAAAGTGAAGGCTCCGGCTTCATTGTGCGGCCCGATGGCTACATCCTCACGAACGTGCACGTGATCGAGGACGCGGACAAAATCGACGTGAAATTACGAGATGGCCGGGAGTTTCCCGCGCGGGTAGTGGGCGCCGACGAGAGGACGGACATTGCGGTCATCAAAGTTGAGGGAAAAGATTTGCCGGTTGTCCAGCTCGGCGACAGCGATGCAGTGCGCGTGGGGCAATTTGCGTTCGCGATCGGCGCGCCGTTCAAGCTCGATTACACTTTTACTTATGGCGTGATCAGCGGCAAAGGCCGGAGCAAATTGCTGCAGTCAGGCGGCTACTCCATCTCAGATTATTTGCAGACCGATGCGTCGATTAATCCGGGGAATAGCGGCGGACCGCTGTGCGATATCGATGGGAAAGTGATCGGCATGAACACGCTGATCAATGGAATGAACCGCGGGCTGGGCTTTGCGATTCCCATCAACATGGCCAAGGGCATCGGCGCCGAACTCATCGCCGGCCGCAAAATCGTGCGACCCTGGCTGGGCATTCGGATCGAAACACTTGGCGATGATCCGTCGATCCGCGAGTTGTTTAAAGGCGCGGACAAAGGGGTGGTGGTTCGCACCATCGAAGCGGACGCTCCGGCCTCGAAGAGCAACCTGCGCCCATTCGACGTGATCACGCATGTCGATGGGAGTGCAGTCGCGTCCGATTCACAGTTGCAGCAGGAAATTTTGAAAAAGAAAATCGGTCAAAGCGTCGAGCTGACAGTTTGGCGCAAAGGCCAGGCGCTAAAGGTGCCTGTGAAGACTGGCGAATTGCCAGACGAGATCACCCGGGCGTCAAATCAACCGATCCAACCGAGCGAACCCAAACCGTCCCGCGACGGCGGGATCGGCAAATTTGGATTGCAGGTGCAGGAACTGACGAAAGATGTCGCAGAGCGCCTCCATCTAGCATCGCAACAGGGGGTAATCGTAACCGATGTGGAAGAAAACAGCCTCGCCGCTGCTCAAGGCATTGAACGTGAAGACGTGATTACCGAGGTGGACGGGAAGCCAGTAACGAACGTGCAATCATTCCGCGACGCGCTGAACAAGGCGGATCCAAAGCGCGGCGTGCTTCTTTATCTTGACCGTAAAGGCAGCAGAACTTTCGCGGTGTTGAAAGCAGGCAGCTAAAGACTGTAGCGTCCGCTGTCCTCAGCGGATAAACCGGTAGTTCAGATCTGGCCGTTTTCGAAAGAGAATGCGCTGAGGACAGCGCACACTACAGCGCTAAGGCCCCAACAGCTTACGACGTCTTCCGGCTGCCCACGATCACCAGCACGATTCCGCCGACCAAACAAATCCCGCCCAATACCGGGGGAAACGGAATGGTCTTTTGCTTTTCAGCTGTTGCCTGAATCGGGCCGAGATCCAACACCTTTTCGCGCTTGGTGTACGTGAACCCGCCATATGCCAACGCGACGATGCCGATAACGATAAGAATGATTCCGATAATTCCGGCCGGCTTCATCGCTTTGACGTTACTTCGACGTTATAATGCCCGGCGCCCTGAGATCAGTTGGAGAATCAGCACCACAATCGCGATCACGAGCAGGATGTGAATGAACCCACCCAGCGTGTACGAGCTGACTAATCCAAGCAACCATAGCACCAGCAGAATAACGAATATTGTCCAGAGCATAGGATTTGTTCCTTTCGGTTAAACATACCTATCTTCGCACGAGCCACTTCCGTTGCGCTTATGCGAAACAGAAATTTTTAAGGTTTCTCCAGCGCTGCGCGCAAGTTCCAGTCGTTCGCCTCGAGCAAGCCACGGGCAGATTTGTAATCGCGTTGGGTCATTTCGGCCACGATCCGCACGGCACGATCGCGCAATTTCGTGCTCGTGGTATGCAGATCGATCATGAGATTGCCGCGCACTTTCCCAAGTCCGATCATCGCGCCCGTGCTGATAATATTGAGAGCGACCTTTGTCGCGGTTCGAATTCTGTAGCCGAGGTCGGTGACCCCGGCCGGCCGCCATCACCGATGCTGGCTACAACAGGATTGGACGTAAGCAAAATGGCTTTCGCGCCTAACGACTTCGCCCGGGCGAGCGCGCCGCGCACAAAAGGGGTCTGACCGCTGGCTGTGATTCCAATCACCACATCAGTGGGCTTCACACCGCGCTCATCCAACGCGAATGCCCCGGCTCTCTCTTCATCTTCTGCGCCTTCCACACTCCGATGCAACGCCGTGACTCCGCCCGCGATTACTGCCTGCACCAGATGCGTCGGCGCGCCGAAGGTGGGCGGGATTTCGCTCGCGTCCAAAACGCCGATGCGTCCGCTGCTCCCCGCGCCGACGTAAAATAAGCGGCCATTGTTTCGCAGTGATTCCGTGACTGTTTCAATTGCGCGAGCAAGATCCGCGGTGGCAGCCCGCAAAGCCTCTTGGACAAACTTCTCCTCCTCAACAAACAATTGAACCAGCTCGTGGGCTGTCATTTTTTCCAGATTTTGCGAGCGTGGATTGCGCTGCTCCGTTAATGCGGCAGCCAAACCATCGATCTCGCGTTGCGATGGATGCGGGTGAAACGTCGCATGATCGTGCGCCTCTGCTGCGAGCCACGCAGCGCCCAGCTCAGGCGCGCGTTCGGCAGTTGTTACGCGAGCATCGGGAAGATTTTTCTTCAGCCGCCGGCGAAACGCGTGCGTGTAAATTGAATCGCGGTAAAAAAGGCCGCCCATGAGCACGACTTTTGGCGCGAGCAGATGCAGGCGGTCAGCGACCGCCTCGGTGTATTCGCAAAGGACACGTGCCCCTTCTTCTATGATCTCCATCATCCGCGCATCGCCGGCGGCGCCCGCCTCAAACACGACCGGAGCGAGCATGGCGATCTCCATTTTGTCTGCCGTTTGGACCCAGCGAACAAGTTCATCAAAGTTGTTCAACGAAAGCGCATGCAGGATCTTCGCGGTGAAATCCATTTCGGCGCGATGCAAATCGTATTCGCGCAAAATCAGGCGGAGCGCCTGCATGGAAAGAGAATAACCGCCGCCGGCGTCGCCCAAAATGTGGCCCCATCCGCCGGCTCGCTCGATCCTGTCACCGCGGCGGCCGGTTACCGATGATCCACTTCCGGCGTTAACGACGATGCCATCCCCATGATCGAGTGCCGCCGCGAGGCCGGAATCGCGGTCGCTGCCCGTCACGATTTTCGCTTTCGGCCAGATCTCGAGGCAGATTTGCCTGAGCGCGCTACGATCTTCCTCCGTTCCGCAACCGGCAAGGAAAACTCCAGCGCAATCGATTTGCGTCGGCAGCTCGGCAAGGATCGTGCGCAAACGCTCGGGCGCGGTGAGGCGAAAATTCGAGGCCTGCAGTTTTCCTTGCTCCAGAATACGAAATTCCCAACCGGGATCACCGATCCCGCCTACAGTTTCGACAAACGCCCAGGCGGTTTTCGTGCCGCCGCCTTCCACTCCGAGGATGCGCTCACCGGGTTTCACGATTGATTATCCTTAGCTGCTTCCAAGGCAATTTGAAAGCTCATTGCTCTTTAGCGCTGTCATCCTGAGCGGAGCGAAGCGGAGTCGAAGGACCCCGAGAAATTACGTTCCGTTTTGCCACGAGATTCCTCGACTTCGCTCGGAATGACAACGCGTTCCACCTTTGCCGAGCTTTCGCACGCTCGTATCGTGCTCAACATCGATGGACCGAACCGAAGCCGAGAAAAACATCGCGCAATTGCGGGAGGAAATCCGCAAGCACGACCGGCTGTATTACCAGGACGCCGCGCCTGTCATCGGCGACCGCGAGTACGACCGGCTCTACAAGCAGCTTGTTGATCTCGAAACGCAGTTTCCCGATCTCCTCACGCCCGATTCGCCAACTCAACACGTCGGCGGAAAACCGCTTCAGGCGTTTGCGCAAATCCAGCACCGCGCGCCGATGCTTAGCCTCGATAACACCTATTCCGAAGAAGAGGTGGTGAATTTTTACAAACGAATCAAGCGCCTGTTGCCGGATGAAAAAATCCCCGTCGTCATTGAGCCCAAAGTGGATGGCGTTGCGGTGTCGGTGATGTACGAAAAAGGCTGGCTGAAGTATGCCGCGACACGCGGCGACGGTCTTGTCGGCGACGACATTACGCAAAACATCAAAACAATTCGCTCAGTGCCGCACCAACTGCGTGGCGATGCGCCAGACATTTTCGAAGTTCGCGGCGAAGCTTATCTCGACAAGGCCGGCTTCGAGAAATTGAACCGGGAACGGAAAGCCGCGGGTCTGCCGCTCTTTGCGAATCCACGCAATGCTGCTGCCGGTTCTCTAAAGCATCTCGATCCGAAAGCGGTTGCGCTACGTCCACTCGGAATCGTTTTTTACGGTACCGGCGCGGTTGAAGGCGCGGACATCGATCTTCACTCGAAGATTTTTCGACTGTTCAAGAAACTCGGTGTGCCAACCCACGAAGATTGGTGGCTCGCCGATTCGATTGACCAGATTCTAAAAGCAATCCGCAATCTCGATGACATCCGACGCAAATTTCCCTATCAAACCGACGGCGCAGTAATCAAAGTGGATGCGCTCGCGCAGCGGGAGCAGCTCGGGTTCACCGCGAAATCACCGCGGTGGGCGATCGCCTACAAATACGCAGCGGAACGTGTTGAGACCCGTTTGCAAGACATCATCATTCAGGTCGGACGCACCGGAATCCTCACGCCTGTAGCGGTGCTGGAGCCTGTGGTGGTGAGCGGGAGCACCGTCGGCCGCGCCACCTTACACAACGAGGACGAAATCAAACGCAAAGACATTCGCATCGGCGACACCGTCGTGATCGAAAAGGCGGGCGAAGTCATTCCCGCCGTGGTTGAAGTTGTGAAATCGAAGCGGCCACGAGACACGAGGCCGTTCGATTTCGCAAAACACATTCACGGAAAATGTCCTGTATGCGGCGGTCCCGTCCGGCGCGACCCTGAATTTGTCGCGTGGCGCTGCGAGAATCTGTATTGCCCGGCACAGACGACGCGGCGGGTAGAATTCTTCGCCGCACGTGCCGCGCTCGATATCGAAAGCATCGGCGGAATTGTCGCGGACAAGCTTGTTGAGCGCGGCCTCGTGCGCGGGCCGCTGGATCTTTTCGACTTAAAGGTCGAGCAACTCGGGAAACTGAATCTCGGCACAGAGGACGCGCCGCGCGTTTTCGGCGAGAAAAACGCCACCAAGGCGATCAATGCGATCGAGCGCGCGCGGACGTTGCCGCTCTCGCGCTGGCTGTTTGCGCTGGCGATTCCTGATGTCGGAAAGACGACAGCAAGCCAGGTCGCCCGCTTCCATAACACGATCCAGGACGTTTCTAATTCGCAATTACTCCGCGACGTCGTGGACTATCACGAAAAGCGCGACGACAAGAAATCTGCCAAAGAAATCGCCGGGCGATTAATCAAATCGGGATTTGCGAAACCATCGAAGAGCAAGGCAGGCAAAGACGGTATCGTAAGCGAAGTCGGTCCCGTAGTCGCGCAGAGTGTCCTCCATTTCTTCGCGTCGCCGGTTGGCAAAAAGATTCTACGGCGATTAAAAGAACTCGGCATTGAGCCGAAGAGCGAAAAAGTCTCGGCGACAAGAGCAGCCGAACTGCCGCTGGCGGGAAAAACGTTTGTCCTGACCGGCACGCTGCCATCAATGACGCGTGAAGAAGCTACGGAAAAAATCGAAGCGCTCGGCGGTCACGTCACCGGCAGCGTAAGCAAAAAAACCGACTACGTCCTCGCCGGGGCCGAACCCGGCAGCAAATTCGACAAAGCAAAAGAGCTCAGCGTAAAAATCATCGATGAAGCTGAGCTTAGGAAGATGTTGTGACCGGACTTTCGCGTCCTGACTGCACCACCACGGCAGGCCGCGTGCTATCTATGGCGAAGGCGGCACGGCTTCGTCGAGCGACATGGGGATTACGCCAGGGATTGTGCCGGGCGAAGCGAGCAACACACCGGTCTTGCTGGCTGGATGCATCGTCGCTTGCACGTTGAACGTCATTTTTTGATCTCCGCGCATCACGGTGATCGGGACGGTGTCCCCAGCGGTGATGTAGAACGAGGCGTCAAATACATCCTCGGGATCGCTTATCTTTTTCTTCCCCACTTGTAGCAGCACGTCGCCTTCTTTAAGCCCCGATCGTGCCGCCGGTGCGTCTTCCGCCATCTGTGTTACCATCGCTCGCGAGCCGTCGACTTGTTGCGACGAGGGCGAAACATTGTTCACCCCGATCCAGCCGTGTCGAGCCTCGCCGAAACGGACAAAGTCGCTGCGAATTTTCTCGGCAGCCTCGATCGGCACAGCGTAACAGGCGGCATTATTTTCGAGACCGCTAACGACGATCCCAACCACTTCCCCTTTCATGTTCAACAGCGGAGCGCCAGCCTCGCCGCGCTGGGTCGGAACGTTCACGCGTAAATGGATGGTGGAGAAATAGCGGCCGAGACATTTCCGGTCGAACCCAGCAATCCAGCCGAAGTTCGGTGTCTTCGGTAGATCCAGAGGATAACCGATCGATATGACAGGAGTCGCCATTTCAAGTTCCTCGGATTTACCAACCGGCAGGGCCGGCGTGGTTTCGTCCACTTTCAAGATGGCTGTCCCGCTGCGGATGTCTGCCACGAGTTGGCGCGCCGGATATTTCTTGCCGTGGAATTCGACTGTGAAATTGCCCGCATCGCCTCCGACTGTGTATGCCGTGTAGAGTGTCCCCGTCGGATCGACGAAAAATCCGGTGCCGCAAATCTCGCTGTGCTCATCAACGCCATGAATCTTAACCACCGCTTTGGCGGCCCGCTCGAAAAGCTCCCGAACCTGGTGGCTGATCGTCGCCGTGGCGGATTGCTCCTGGGCGAAAAGCAAGCCGGCGCCTGAACAGAAAACCAGCGCGAACGCGACGATTGCGCGGCGTTTAGAACCTGAAAGTGGGCTCATAACTCACGGGGACGCTATCGAGCACGTAGCGCGGCGGGGCGGCTCGGTGAGTCTGGGCGCTTTCACGAAAATTGCGAAGCGGCTGCATCCTGAAGATCTGCGTGGAGACCGGAGATGCAAGGTTCCATTCTTGTTCGGCATTCACCGGTACCGATAAAGTGAGCGGACTCTGGGTAGCGACGCGAGCCGTCTCGGGTTGCTGATAAACCTTTAATGAGAAGATAGCTGCGCAAACAAGCATTGCAGCGACCGCAGTGGGATACGAGGCCAGCGATCGCATATCCAACTGCAACATGAAATTATGTGCGCGTTCCAGGCAGATGCGCCAAAGCGGTTGGCGCAGCAATTCATCGCGTTGCCGGCGATGGAATTCGTGGAGGAAATTTTCGAAATAGCCGGGCGGCGGTTGCTCGTATCGCTTCAGCCGAAGCAGCCTGGCGATTTCGTTATCGTTAAACTCGTCCATTTTTTTCAGCCGTTACGAGACAGGATTTTTCCGAAATTCGTCCAGGTAATTTTGCAACTGCCGGTTCGCGTAAAAGAGCCTCGAACGTACCGTTCCTTCCGAGACACGCAAGATCTTACTGATTTCGGCGTGGGGCATCCCTTGGATATGGAACATAGTGACGACTGCTCTGTGATCATCAGACAATTTCATCATGGCCTCGTTCAATCTTCGCTGCAGCTCCGAAAGGTCGGCCTCCCGCACCGGGCTGCTCGTGGCAGTGGCTTCCATGAATTCCTTGTCGTTTTGGATGCTCGCGTCGACATCATCCAGGCTCAGTTGAAATCGGCGGCCCCGCTTTTTGAGGAAATTCAGGGTCATGTTCACAGCGATGGAATGAATCCAGGTGTAAAACGAGGATTTGCCGCGGAACCCGCGAATCGCTTTGTAGGCTTTGGCGAAAATGTCCTGTAAAAGGTCGTTCGTGTCCTCGTGGTTGGAGGTCATGTTGTAGACCAGCCCGTAAAGGCGCGGTGTATACTTGACCACGAGATCATCGAACGCGCTGGCCTCGCCCGCTTGGGTGCGCTTTACCAAATCCTTGTCTGGGTCACTTCTTGGCTGATCCATCGCCTGGCGCTTAGACTTAACACGCGCCTGCAGACCCGACGATAACAAATCGGAAATTCGACGAGCAGGTAAAGCGAGGGCGTGGTCCATTTTTATGCCGAGCGATCGATCAGCGCCGGTCGCGGATCGACATCAACCAGAGCAAATTGCCCAGTGCAGCGATGAATGCCGCGATATAAGTAAGCGCAGCCGCGTTCAGCACCTTGTTCACGCCTGCCGCTTCTTCCCCCGGCTGTATGATCCCCATTTCCCGCAGGATGATTTTTGCGCGTCGCGAGGCATCGAACTCCACGGGCAACGTAATCAATTGGAACACCAGCAGAATCAGATAGCACCAGATGCCGACCGTAATCAGACCGGTGATCCGAAAGAATAAGCCACCGATAATGATGAATGGCAGCATCTGTGACGCGATCATTGTCACCGGAACAATCGCCATACGCGCCTTCAGCGGCGCGTACGCCCGGGCGTGCTGAATCGCGTGCCCGCTCTCGTGCGCAGCGATGCCCAATGCAGCCACCGAAGGCGTGTTATGAACGTTGCTTGACAAGTGCAGTTGCTTCTTGGTTGGATCGTAATGGTCGCCTAGAAAATCGTTCGTCTCCACGACTTCGACGTCATGGATCTGCGCTGCCTGGAGGATTTCGCGTGCGCATTCAGCTCCGGTAATATTTCCGCTCGCACGCACCTTGCTCCATCGGCTAAACGCGCTGCTCACTCGAATCTGCGCCCAAATTCCAATGATCAACGGGACGCCGATGTAGAGCAGCCAGTTAGAACCCAAACCAAAACCGGAGGGGCTGCCGATATAGAGCAAACAGCTGGAGCCCAAAACAAAACCCAATAAAGGATACATGTGGGTACTAATTTACCGCGGCAAGGTGACTTGTCACTTCGCCGGGTAGGAGATTTAGACTCCTAATGGCATTTCCCGTTCATTCGGAAGATTGATCGGCTTCTCCGAAGGATGACGCGAACGTCTGGCGAGGCAACTCCATGACAACGCGTTGAGGACAACGCGTTCCACTTAGATCTCTAGCTGTTTCGGAAAGCGCGAAAGGATTCGGCAACCTCTTTTCGTGACGACCACCACGTCTTCCTGTCGCGAACCGCCTATGCCGGGATAATACAGACCCGGTTCGACTGTGAGCACCTGCCGATCCTTCAGGACAACTTTTTGCAGGCGCGGATGTTCGTGGATTTCCAGACCGAGCCCGTGGCCGGTTCCGTGGAAAAATCCGACACGCCGGCCCTTGCGCACGCCGGTCGTGAAACCGCGACTGGCGAAGAATTCCTGAATGGCTTTGTGAATCGTCATGCCGTCAACGCCGGCCTTGACTCTCTTTAACGCGAAGGCTTGCCCCGCTTTCACCGTTTCCCAAAGTTTCCGCTGCGCTTCATTCGCGCGCCCCCGCAACACTGTGCGGGTCATATCGCCGAAGTATCCGGTCTTCGCGTCGCGCGGGAACACGTCGAGAATAATCAATGAATCCGCATACAGCGGCCCATGGCCGCGCTCGTGCGGGTCGCAAGCCTGATCGCCTCCGGCAACGATCGTGCCGGCGGGAATGCCGCCCGCGCGCAAAATTGCAGAATCAATTTCAGCGCGCAGCAATTCGGAAGTCAGCGTTTTACGATTCCAGCGCAATCGTTTTCCCGAACCTAGTCTTGACGCTTTCAACACTTCAATCGCGCGTTTGAGTCCAGCTTCTGTGATCCGCAATGCGCGCCCCATCATTTCAATCTCTTTGTCGGATTTAGCTTCACGCTCCGGCCAGAAAAATCCTTCGGTCGCGCGAACGCGGATTTTGTTTGCCGCGAGTTCCTCCGCGTAACCAAGCGGAAAATTTGCGGGCACAGTGGCCGATCTCACGCCTCGTTTTTTCAGAAAATGGGCTAATACTTTCTCGTACGGCGGCGCCTTTTTCGATTTCCCCTGCAATTCGCGCTCGAGCTCGCTGAACATTACGAATTCATCCGCGTCAGCTTGCTTACGGCCGCGATCGATTTCCAAGTCGCTCAAGACCAGTGTCCGTTTGCCGTTGCGCTGAAGGAAAATGAATGGATCAGGCGCCCAAAACTTCGTCGCGTAAAGCATGTCTGGATCTTGTTCGCTCGCTGCGACGATGAGGCGTGCAGGTTTAGTTTTTATTTTGCTCATAAAATCTCCCAATCAGGTTCTGCGCACTTCCAGTTGTTTTCGCAAGATCCAGTGCAGCGCGACAAGGAGTACGAGTGTGGACACGATCAGCACTACCGTGTCGAAAGTGAACACGCCGAACGCGATTCTGAAATAGCGTTTCTCGAGACCGAAGAACACGTTTGGCTTATTGCCGCGGCGGTAGTCGGTCTGCTCCATCTCGGCTCTTGAGATCAGGTCCGACACCTTCTGGTTCACGTAGAGTTGGTCCGCTGTGACTGGCCCCTTCGCGTTTTTGAACAACGAACGATCGAACCTTTGCTTCCCCGCAATAACCGGATCGATCAGCTTCAGATATCGGTCGACATCCCGCGCGGACGGTCCTTCCAACCCCGAGAGCATTGCTAATACGTCTTTCAAGTCGTTAAGATGCGCTCGTCGCTGAGGCGTGTCAGCTTTCGGTGCGAGCTTTTGAATTTCGTCATGAGCGCGGTCCTGGCGCTTCGTAAGCGGATTGAGCTTGGCCTGGGCAACGATCATTTCTTCGTACGACCAGCGCATGGCGATGAACTGGCAGATAAGTGGCACCTGTAGCTTGCTCTCGGTTTTTTTCGTCTTTTCGGAGTTCGGATGTTCGGAAAACCAGTGCGAAAAGGAATAAACCAGGCCGAGGTTCCGGTTCATGTCCTCGTATTTGATGAGCGCGCCGCCCATGATGATCTGCGGAATCAAGACCAGCGGGACGATATTGGCCGCGGTTTTCGGGTCGGCAACGAGAGACGAGATAACGAGACCCAGTGCTACGCCGCTCATCGCCGTCAGGAACATTATAGCCAAGTCGAGCCAGAACATGCCGCGGATTTGCAGGACGAAATTGCCGATCAGCACAAAAAGAACGCATTGAATGAGCGCGAAAAACCCGAGCGTGATCGTCTTGGAGATTACGTAGTAGGACAGGCGCACCTTAATGTTGCGCTCGCGTTGCAGCACCGGCCGATCCCGAATGATGTCATCGGCACTGTTTGTCAGCCCGAGAAACATTGCGACGATCAGACCGAGAAACAAGAACGTCGGGATATGATAAGCCGAAGCAAAATCGTATGTACCGGTCTCCGAGTACCGCAAGATCGTTCCAATTAGCAATGCCAGCACTGGCGAGACACCTATGGTGATCACGAGATTCGCCCGGTTGCGTAGTTTGCTCGTGAAAGCACGCTGCAGCACCGTGCGAAATTGCGTCCACTCATCGTGCCACCGCAGCGGCAACCGCTTTCTTTGCACCGGTGTGACCGGCAACGGGACGGCCTCCTCCTGTTGCAGGGAGACTTGCTTAACGTCCTGGATCAATCGGAACGCCTCGTATTTGTCGCGCCAAAAATCCGGTGAGTAACGGCGCGACGGGACGAGCTGGCCACGGCTGTTTTCCTCGTAGATGACATCGCCGCTCAAATCGCGCAGCGGCGTCTCGAGCACATCGAAGATGAATTCCGGCCGGGTAGTTCCACATGATGGACATGCGCCCAGTTCAGCACCGAATTGGTGTTGATGTTCCGCTTCGGCGAAATAGCGCAGGGCATCGGAAGGCGCGCCGAAAAACACCAGCCGCCCGCCCTTGTCGAGCAAGATCACCTTCTGAAACATCTGGAAGATCTTCGAGCTCGGCTGGTGGATGGTAACGATGACGATTTTGTTGTGCGCCATGCTCCGGATGATTTCGATTACGTGCTCGGAATCTTTCGACGAGAGACCGGAAGTCGGTTCGTCAAACAGATAAACGTCCGACATTCCGATCATATCGAGCCCAATGTTGAGCCGTTTCCGCTCGCCGCCGCTTAATGTTTTCTTCTCGGGACTGCCGACTACCGCGTCGCGACGTTCGCTTAGACCGAGCTCGATCAGCTTTGCGTCCAATCGCCGGACGCGGTCGCGCTTCGAGAGATGCGGTGCACGGATCGCCGCCGCAAACTGCAAATTCTCACCAATGGTGAGATGCTCGTCGAACGCGTCCTGTTGCGGCATGTAGCTGATGTACTGTTTCAGAACGTCGAGGTTTCGGTAGAGGGATTGTCCGTTTAGCAAGACTTCGCCGCTCGTCGACTGGAGCTGGCCGGCAAGCACTCTCATCAGCGTGCTTTTGCCTGCACCGCTTGCTCCCATCACGCAAACAAGCTCTCCACGCGTGATGCCAAAGGAAATTCCGTCGAGGCCAATTTCGCCTTTGCCAAAACGGTGTGTGACTTCATTCAGCTCGAGGCTGCGAATGATGTTTCGCTCCTCCTCGATGATGCGCTCCAAAAAATTGCATCGCAGAACCTGTCCGACATCGATTCGAATGATGTCGCCGTCCTTGAGTTCCGCGGTCGTGCGGACAGGGTCGTCGCCCACCATGATTCGACGGTCCGCTTCAATGACCTCAAGGGTGCCTACTCGCCGATCGTAATCGCAAAATATTTTCAGAAGCACATCTCCGGCCGTACCGGGCGAAAGCAGGATATCGTCGGCTTGCAGGCGGCTCGGATCATTCGACACCAGATATTCCGATTTCGAAGCTTTCAGTTGGAATCGTCCGCCCAGCGCGCGTGCGCGCCGACGCAGGTCGTTCAAATCCAGCTCGGTATCGTTGTGGAAAATAATTTTGTCTTCCAGTGTCGTGTCGACCTGAGTGCCGGCTTTGAGGCGTACCCCCTTGAGCTCCGCATCGATATCGCGCAATGCCCTGACCCGCACTTTGAGTCCGAAGGTGACTCGCAGCGCGCTTTCACGCGTTCGTGAACGCTCCAACTGTACTTGCTCTGCGTCTTTAGTTACCCGGATAAAGATTTCCGGAAGCGAAACGTTCTTTTTGGCATTGAAATATTGCGCCAACTCCTGGTAGCTGAGCACCTGATCGCCGATCAAAATTCGTTGGCCGGGGTAAATTCGACAGAACCCTCCCCGCACCAAAGGTCTCCCGCGCACGGAGACGTTCTGGCCACTGTAATTTTTCAAAAGAATCAGGTCGTGATAGCGGAAGGCCATCAGCCGATCGGTTTCGGCCAGGTTCCTGAGTATGATGTCGGCCTTGCCGTCCAGTCCGAACGAGAGAGATTCCAGCGGCGACGCGCCATGCTGGTAAATCGACGGGTCAGATTCTTCTGATGCGTTGAGTTGATAGACGATATCGATCGCCTGCGCAGCCATGCCCATTTGCGACATGAACGAATAGAACGCGACGACCTGTTCCTGCTTCAGACCGGCTTGCGAGATGAGATCATACAGTTGGACCCCGAGCATGATCTTGCGTTCGGTGCTCAGTTGAGCGCCGAGTTTTTGCGCCATGGCCGCGAGGTCCTGCTGCTCGTAAAGCGCCTGGCGAAACAACTGTCGCAATTCGGAGTAAACCGCTTCCGGATAGTCGTAACGCAAAAAGCCGAGGCTCGAGTCAATCTCTTCCTCCATGATGACGCCGTCGGCTTTGGTGAAACTCGCCAGCACCTGAATCAACAACGGCAGGAGGTTCGGCCCTTCCGAGACACTGCGCGGCTTGCGCAATGCCCGACGCACCAGCCGACGGCCAGTTCGTCGCACCCGATACGCCAGCGGGATTACCCGCTGCATCGTGCGGTCGATCTTATCGGCCATTGTTGAAACCAGCTCTGTCATGGTGATTTTCGGATGCGAATGTTACGCGAAAGCGCGAAGAGACGCAATGCAGTGTGGCTCCGATTGGTGCGCGTGCGCTGCGCGAATCGTTGGTCGATCATCCGCTGAGGACATCCACTTTGGCCAAGGCTCCAGCGGACGAGTCGGACGCAAGAGCTTTACCGGTTGGAGAATTTACAACACCTGATCCCACTTGCTCTGGTCTTTGAGCATGATTTCCCGGAGGAGCCGAATGGGGGGCATGCCGTGGCTGAGCAATTCGTTATGAAATTTTTGCAAAGAGAAATCGTCGCCCTGTTGCACCTTGTAGTCGTCGCGCAGTTTCAGGATCTGCAATTTGCCAAGGGTGTAATTCAGATAACCCGGATCGAATGTGGCGCGCATAGCTTCCTGGCGCGCCGGCTTCTGTTCGTAGTAACAGTTGTCCTGGAAAAATTTCGTCGCTTCATCAATCGACATGTTTTGCGTGTGCACCTTGATGGACACACATAGCCGGCAAAGACGCAGCAGCGCTTCGTCAGCCTGCGCCATGCGATATTTTGACGCGCGCTTCACATCGTCTTCGCTTGGACTGGCGTTGGACGGGCTGCCGAATCCTTCGTCGATCATCATTTTTTCGCAGTAATGCGCCCAGCCTTCGATGAAGGCGTAGCTACCGAAGATTTTTTCTACTTTGCTGGCAGACGACGCATTCAGATGAAGAAACTGCACGTAATGTCCGGGATACACCTCATGAATCGATACAACGTCGGAGGTGTAATAATTAAATGCGGTGAGCCATTCCTCCTTTTCCTGTTCCGGCCAATCCTCTTCCGTTGGGGTGACATAGTAATAAGCCTCGGTGGCGCGCTTCTCGAACGGACCGGGAGTGTCCATCGAGGCAAAGGAGGTGGCGCGCAGATATTGCGGGGTCTCTTTTACTTTCGCGCGAACCTCCGACGGAATTCCGACTAAACGATGACTCAAAACATATTTGCGAAGTTTGTCCAAGTCTTTGGCAATGTCCGGAATCAATTTGTCCGAAGCCGGATGCTCGCTCTGGATTTGCTTGAAAACCTCTATAGCAGGTTTGTTCGGGTCGATCTTTTTCGCCGCCTCGGCGAATGCTTCCTGTTCGGCCTTCAACTGCGCCATTCCGATCTCGAGAACCTTTTGTGGCGGAAGATCGACCAGCTCCGTCTGCGCCAGGAAGCGCCCGAATTTTTCTTCGCCAAGAGCGAAATCAAGTGTGGCTTTGGGAAGTTTCTCCCGTTCCAGCCATGTTGCGTAATCACTGAGCGCGCTTGCCGCTTTGCGGTTGGCTGCCTGAAATGCAACGCGGAGCTGCTCGTCTTTGAGGCCGCTCACAGCGGCAACGAGATCTTTTTTCAGAAAATCGGCTGAACCTCTGGCGATTTGGATTGCAAGCTCGATGAACGGCTTTGGAAGCTTTTCATCGAGGTTTGTTCGCGCCGCAATGAGGATGTTTGGAATTTGTGATTCTATGGCAACCAGGCTGCGAACGCGGTCCTCAAGCGGCGCAAAATTCCTTTTGATATAGACGTTCACGTCACCCGCGCGCGCGTAGACCATCGGGTTGCGTTCGAAAACTGACATGTCCTGCATTTCAAACAGTTCTCGCTTCACCGCTGCCTGCAGAATTCGGAGGTCAATGGATTGCCGCGAACTCAGTTTCGCTGAATCAAACTTGGCCAGCCGATCATCGAATCGCCCGAGCCGGGAGAGTTCCGCGTCGAGCGCGAGGCGACTATAATCGCTGATTTTGCCATCGTACTCATGAAAACCGAGAGCGGTTCCGCGGAGCGGGTGAGCGGCCAGATACGTCTTCACGTATTCCTCGGCTACCGCGTCGTATTCGGCGTCCTTCGTTTGCGCGGCGAAAACCGCGCTAACGAGCGAGAGCGCCCCGAACGTAATGAGACGACAAACGTAGGCTCTCATTGTCCAAGTTTTAACTACAGACAAGACTGTGCGTTGGGCGTTGCCAAAATTTGCTCATGAGCGATTGTCACATCGTTCTTGGAGGTTGGGCAAAACATGAGGCGGATCGTGATCATTCCGTTGCTGGCTTGCGTCCTGCTCGGCGCTATTCCTGGCGTTTTCGCGCAGGAAGTGCAGCCGCCAAAGACTGAAGAGGATAACGGCTACTCGCAGATTGCCATTTTCGCAAAAGCCCTGGAGCTGATCCGGCAGGATTACGTCGATGAGAACAAGACGAGCTATCACGATCTCGTCACTGCTGCAATGAAGGGAATGCTTTCGTCATTGGATCCGCACAGCCAGTTTATGGATCCCAATGATTTTCGAGACATGCAGGATGACACGCGCAGCCGCTTCAACGGTCTCGGCATCGAGGTCTCCATGAAAAACGGCCTGCCTACGGTGATCACGGCAATGGAGGATACGCCTGCCGCGAAGGCGGGAATCCTTTCCGGCGACCAAATCTTGCGGATCAATGGCATGTCGACCGAGAGAATGGATCTCCAGGACGCTATCAATGTTCTGCGAGGGCCCGCGGGCGCAAAAGTCAGTATGACGCTGCTGCGGCCGTCGACGAAGGAAATCAAGGAGTACACGCTCCAACGCGCAGAAATAAAAATCCAAAGTGTTAAGGGAGAAAGATTGCTGCCGCCGGAGCTGACCGGCCCATTCAGGATTGGTTATATCCGGCTGATACAGTTCAACGAACCGACAGCTGAGGAATTATCGAAAGCGATCGATAATTTGCAGAAGCAAGGCATGCAGGCGCTGATACTCGACCTCCGAAATAATCCAGGCGGGCTATTGAACAGCGCCGTCGACGTGTGCGGTCAATTCTTGCCGCCCAACACAAAAGTCGTTTCGACGCAGGGCCGGGTTTCTTCTCAACAGCATGATTACTCTACTTCCGCCGTAAGTAAGGCCCGTCCGAATTTTCCGATGGTGTTGCTAATTAACGAAGGTAGTGCGAGCGGCGCAGAAATCGTTGCCGGCGCGCTTAAGGATTTGCGCCGGGCGGTCCTTGTTGGTGAAACCACTTTTGGAAAAGGTTCCGTGCAGAATGTGCTGCAATTGCCGGACGGATCCGCGGTGCGTTTTACCACGGCCAAGTACTACACGCCCAGCAGACAGGTCATTCAGGGTAATGGCGTGACGCCGAATATTCGCGTCGGCATGACCGCCGAACAGGAGCGCGCCCTGTACGCGCTGCGCAACACAGGGAATGTTAAGCCAGACGACGAGACCAATATCATCAAGACCAAAGATCCACAGATGTTGCGCGCCATCGACGCACTCAAAGGCGTGATGATTTACGCACAGCAAAGCGCGCCGAAAGCGGAAGCGGTAAAGAAATAGGGCGCGCCCTTCTCGCGTCAAATTGTAGGGTAACCGCGTCGGTTGCCCAGTTTGGCAGGCGAAGCGGCTGCCCTACAATTAGCTTGTGACAGTGCTGGCATTAGAAACCTCCTGTGACGAGACGGCAGCAGCGATTTTACGCGGAGATCGTTCCGGCCACGAGTTGCTAGCGAGCGAAGTCGCATCACAGGTCGCAGCCCACGAAAAATACGGCGGGATCGTACCGGAAATCGCCTCGCGCAATCATCTGGTCTACGCGCCGCGGTTACTCGATCGCGCTGCGAGTGCAGCGAAAACTCGATTGTCAGAAATCGATGCGTTTGCCGCGACCAGTGGCCCCGGCCTGGCGAGCTCGTTAATGATCGGTGCGTCAATTGCGAAAGGATTGGCAATCGGCTTCGGCAAACCGTACCTGGGTATCAATCATCTCGAAGGACATTTGCTTTCGCCATTTTTTGGCGTCGAAAAAAACGGCGACAACGACATTAAGCCAAATGTGTCGCTCATCGTTAGCGGCGGACACACGATGCTGGTCGTCGTTCGTGGCCTAACGGATTATCAACTCATCGGCCACACCGTTGACGATGCTGCGGGCGAGGCATTCGACAAAGTAGCCAAAATGCTCGGACTCGGTTATCCCGGCGGCCCGGAAATTGAAAAGCATGCGGAAGGCGGCGATCCGAAACGTTTTGATTTTCCCCGCAGCATGCTCGGCTCGGAGAATTTCAGCTTTAGCGGATTAAAGACTGCGGTACGGTACTTGTTGCCAAACTTGTTGCCAAAAATTATGCCCGGCGAGGAATGGCGTCTGACACAGACGCCCTACAATTTGGATGACCAAACGCTGCGCGATCTTTGCGCATCCTTTCAGCAGGCAATCATTGACGCGCTCGTGACAAAGACAATCGCGGCGGCGCAAAAGTATCGTGTGAATCTCGTGACGATAAGCGGCGGCGTCAGTTGCAATCAGAAATTACGCGGCCAAATGCGCGACGCGAGCAGCCCCAAAGGAATCGAATTCAAAAGCGCCGAGCCGTGGTTGTGCACCGATAATGCCGCCATGATCGCTTTTGCCGCATTGTTGCGTTTGCGGGCTGGATTTGAATCGCATGTGACCGAGGAGATTGATCCGAATTTGGCTCTCGCCTTGTAGCCGCTTCGCTGCGCGAAGCGTTCTGCACGCGTTTGTTGCCTTCCGCGCGCGGCCTCGCCCACAGGGCGACAGCTACAGAATCAGTACTTACGCTCGAGCAGATAATTCGCTAACGCATGCAGCGCTTCAGCATCGCGATTACTAAAAATCGACAAGGCATTGTGCGCTTCGCGCGTGAGCCGCTTGGCTTCTCTGCGCGATTTCTCCAGGCCAATCACCGCCGGGTAAGTTGCTTTCTTTGCCGCCACATCCTTGCCGGCGCTCTTGCCGAGGATCTCCGAGGTCTGTGTTACGTCGAGAATGTCGTCGATAATTTGGAAAGCGAGCCCGAGCCGTTGCCCGAACTGTGTGATCGCGGAAAGCTTTCTAGCATCCGCGTTGGCGCTCATCGCACCCAGACGCACTGAGCTTCTCAAAATCGCAGCGGTCTTGTTCTCGTGAATGAACTGCAACTCGCGGCGTTTGACGTTTTTGCCTTCGGCGTGAAACAATTTCGAACGCGATGGTCAATAGAGCGTCACCCGCGAGCACCGCGATGCCTTCGCCGAAAACCTTGTGGCAGGTGGGACGACCGCGTCGGAAATCATCGTTATCCATGCTGGGAAGATCATCGTGCACCAGCGAATATGTATGGATGCATTCAAGCGCGCACGCCAGCGGAAGCGCACCGTTGATCTTGCCGCGACAAGCTTCAGCCGCAGCCAGACACAGAATCGGCCGCAAACGTTTGCCGCCGGCAAACAAACTGTAGCGCATAGCCCGGTGAAGCGTCGTGGGTTTCCTGTTCGCCTTCGGCAAATAGCGGTCCAGCGCGCCGTCGATCAGCTTCTGGCGAGTGACGAGATAACTTTTGAGATTCACGTGACAATAACGGATGCTGGATTGCTCGATTCTTGATACTGGATAATGCAACCCCGCGCAGACTGTCCAGCAGCAACAGAATCAACGTAGTTCCTGTTACCCGCAATATCGTGATCGCGGCCTAAGTTTCTTCAGAGTGGCGTGTCTTCCTCT
>WNGB01003851.1_pt1 | contig 23339 bp, 18 predicted proteins | sample 5400681 | NCBI WGS metagenome assembly WNGB01 (sample SAMN13153367, study PRJNA577476) | soil metagenome | isolation source: 115 cm soil or saprolite under grassland replicate 2 | place: USA:California | collected 2016-06-15
CGCCGGGCGGGCCGATGACCAGGTGAAGATCCGCGGGTTCCGGATCGAGCCCGGCGAGATCGAGGCCGTGCTGGCCGCCCACCCGCACGTCAGGCAGACAGTGGTGGCGGTGCGGGAGGACACGCGTGGTGATAAGCGGTTGGTCGCCTATGTGGTCCCGGCCAGCGACGGCGGGGACGGAGATGACGCCGAGGCCGGGGAGCTGGCGGTGGTGGTGCGCGGGTACGCGGCGGGGCGGCTGCCGGAGTACATGGTGCCGTCGGCGGTGGTGGTGCTGGAATCGCTGCCGCTGACAGCGAACGGGAAGGTGGACCGGGCGGCACTGCCGGCTCCCGGTTACCCGGCCGCAGGAGCGCAGCCCGCGACTGCGTTCGAGGAAGTCCTCTGCGAGGTGTTCGCGGAGGTCCTCGGGGTGGAACGAGTGGGGGTCGACGATAACTTCTTCGCGCTCGGCGGGCATTCGCTGCTGGCGGTGCTGCTGGCGGAGCGGCTGTGTGCCCGCGGCGTGGAGGTCGCGGTGCGGACCTTGGTCGAGGCCCCGACCGTGGCCGGGCTGATCAGCCGACTGAGGCTGTCCTCCATCCGGGACGGGCTCGGCAGCCTGCTTGCGATCCGGGCGCACGGAAGCAATCAGCCCTTCTTCTGCATCCATCCCGCGGGAGGCCTGAGCTGGTGCTACATGCCATTGGCCCGGTACGTTCCGGCGGACCACCCCTTGTACGGGCTACAGGCCAGAGGCCTGGACACCGCCACCCAGCTTCCCTGCTCGCTGCGGGAGATGGCGGCGGATTACGTTGAGCAGATCCGCGCCGTGCAGGAATCCGGTCCATACAACCTCCTGGGATGGTCCTTCGGGGGGATCGCCGCACACGAGATCGCGGTCCAGCTGCAAGCTGCGGGCGAGCAGGTAGCATCCCTGGTCATCATGGACGCGTACCCGCCGCGCCAGGAAGGAAGCCTAACTCCTGCCAGCGATGAAGAAGGACTCGCAGAGGAGGCGAGCGGGTCCGGTGGCCGCACCAGGCTCGAGGTGCCCGGGCCAGACCCTGACCTCGCGGGCATCCTGGACATGGTGCGCCAGGAAGCAGGTTCTTTGGTCATCTCCGATGAGGAGCTGGTGGCTTTCGCGCGGGTCTTCCGGAACAACGGAACAATCATAGCCGCGCATGAGTTCCAGAGGTTTAACGGAAATCTCCTGGTTATTGCCGCGGCGGAGGGCAGGCCGCAGGATGTGTCCGCCGCAAGATGGGAGCCTTACGTGTCCGGGGAAATATCGGAACCCCTGCTTCCCTGCAGGCATGCCGATATGTGGCGGCCAGGCATAATGGCGCAAGTCTGGGAGAGCATATCAACGTGGCTGACGCTGGAGAGCTGAGCATCTACCTGCCAGTGTCCACGCCGACGGTGCCTGGTGGCTGTCTCGAGCACCGCCGCGATCTCCTCGTAGATCACGGGTGGTACCCGACTCCGTGACGGTCACCAGAAGTCACGGGTAGATCGAAGATCAGTATTGCCCCCTGGGTATATATAGGTAAGAATATGGCGAGTGTTCCTAAGTCGCATCGTTGTTGCTGGTGAACAGCGGGTAGCCAGTCCGCGTGTTGCCTGGTGAATTGTCGGGCATCGAGAGGAATGGTCAGGATGTGTCGGATAGTCCGTTTCGCAGCGTCACCGCGGGCGTGGTTGTCCGGATTCGCGAGTTGGCCGTCGGTCAGATCAAAACGTGGCATGGGCGGAGGGTGCAGGAAACATTGGAGGGTTGCGACCCGCCGCCGCTTTCCGTGCGCGGTGCCCGGGAGTGAGTAGATACATCACCGTCGTTCAGGGGAATCCGTGGTCGCTGACTCGGCTCGATGTTCGGGACTGGCGGCTCGTCCGGTGAGCGAGCGCCACGAACGGTTCGCTACGCTTCTCCGGGCCGACCGCACTGTGATCTTGGCGTCCTATGTGCAGAGCCTGGAAGCGTCGCGCAGTCCTGTTATCGGCGATCCCTGCTCCCGGGAGCAGGCGGTAGCGGACGCCTCGGAGATCATCAGTGACGTCGTGGAGAGCGTCGAGGCTGGTGACGTACGGATCGATGATCGCTGCAAGCCGGTTGGCTGGGCGACCGGTCAGGCCAGACCCGAGGGCCAGCTGAGACCCGTGGACTCGCTGCGCGCTGCCGTGGTGTTCTTCAATGTCACCGTAACCTCGATCGCGCGCCACGTCAGGGACGATCATGATCTGCTGCCCTGCTTCATGATTGCCGTTCTGGCCCTGAACCAGAGCGTCAGCAGGCGCATACGGGAAGGTACCGTCGCATACACGGGATACCTGCTCAACCGGATCCATCGGGCGCACGTCGATGAACGACACCGCATCGCGCGAGAACTCCATGACCGGCTGGGCGGGGGGCTGAGCGTCGCCCTCCGCCAGCTCGACCTCCATGAGATCGGCGGCCCGGAGGATCCACTCAACCGGACTGCGATCGCCAGGGAAGCGCTCGCCGAGACTATGCGGCAGTTGCGTCTGGTGACCTCCGATCTGCGGCAGGAGCCCGTGTCGAGCCTGGAGAAGGCGCTTATCCGCTACCTCGACTCCACCGCTGCCGAAGCCCACGTGCGGCTGCGAGTCAGCGGGGACGAGACGTGGGCACCACCCATCGTCATCGACGAGGCATTCCTGATCATCCGGGAGGCGGTGCGTAACGCGCTGACGCACGGCGCCCCGCAGCTGGTGCTGATCGGTGTCGACCTAGCCCCGCATGAGCTGCGCGCATTGGTCGAGGACGACGGCCGGGGATTCGTAAACGCCCCGGGCGCGGAACCCGCTCTCGCCGGTACTGGCCTTGCCTCGATGCGCGAGCGGGCGGTGCTGATAGGGGGGCGGCTGAGCGTATCTAGTGTGCCCGGTCACGGCACCCGGGTTGAGCTAATCGTGTCACTGCTGGGACATCGCGATGAACGATCCGGCTGATCGCACGACTGTCCTGGTCGTTGACGACCACGCACTTGTCCGTGAGGGATTGTGCGGGATCCTCGAGACGCAGGGCGATTTGCGTGTTGTCGGTGAGGCTGGCGACAGCGCGGGCGCCGTGGCCTTGGCGGCAGAGGAGCACCCGGACATCGTCCTGCTCGACATCGAGATTCCGGGCGGGGAGGTTACCGCGACGGTGCGCCAGATGCGGGCCTGCTCACCCGGCTCGCGGGTGATCATATTGAGCATGTACGAGGGTCCCCAGCTCCTTCAGGATTTGTTGGCCGCTGGCATTCGCGGTTATCTGCTCAAGAGTATCCACTGGCAGGAACTCGTGGTCGCGATCCGCGCTGTTCATGCCGATTCTGACCGGGTCGTACTCGGGGTTTCCCGGGAAAGCCTCAGGCAAGTTCACCAAGTTCCGCCCGCGGGGATGCTTTCCGCACGCGAGCGCGAAATACTCGGCCTCGTCGGGCAAGCGCTCAGCAATAGCCAGATCGCTTCTCGGCTGTGTCTCACGGAGGCTACTGTCAAGCGGCATCTGCGGAACATCTTCGTCAAGCTGGGGGCAGTTTCCCGCATCGATGCTGTCAACAAGGCGCCAGAGTTGCAGCCGCGCCCCCCGCGTCCCGCCGCAGGGTGACGGCTTAACGGTCCATGTACTCAGACGGCTGAGTTTTGCCGGCCTCTGAGTTGTTCCGCAAACTCGCGCCACTCCTCCGTGACATTGTCAGCTATTAGGCTGATGTCTTTCAGCCAGTGAGCGGGGACCGCATCAATGAATTCCCTCCATTCTGCGGCATGCATAGCAAACAGGGCCATCCACCGAAAAAAGGCCCTGCCGTACTCCGTGTATCTCAGGCTGGGGTCGTTAGCTAGCTTAGACGCTACTGCCGCCCAGGTCGCCTGCTGAGCATCACGTCTCATGTCACGCGGGCTTCTGGCGGTTCTGGACGGCGACCAACCAGCGGGCTCGCCCGTGGTGGGAGGGTTTGCGACTTGTTCCAGGGGTGACCTGTGTCGTCCCAACGTAATAGGATCTGCGCCGCGGCGCATCCGTGCCCGCACGTCTTGCACGGTGCCGAGCGATACATCGGCTTCCCGGGCTATTTCCCGTAGTGACGCGTCCGGCCGGGCGGTGATGTAGTCGGCGGCACGCCTCCGGCCCTCGGAACCTGCGAGAGGATGTCGCTTCCCGTCACGGCCCAAGCGTTTACCAAACTGCTGAATGCCATCAGTTGAACGGCGCCGAAGGCCTGCAATCGTCTTCGCGCTCAGCCCAGTGGTGACCCCTACTGCACGGTCGGACCAATCAGAGTGCAAGGTTAGGATGCGTTTTGCCCCGAAGATACGGTCGGCTCGCGAGAGGGGTAAACCATGCAACGTGTTTGATCTTACAGCCAGAATAAACGCGTCCTCATCTGTACAGTTAATAAAACGCGCTCTTATGCTGTTTTCGCCGCGCAGTTTCGCTGCCTCAAACCGATGCATTCCGTCAACTATACGCGAACTATTCTTTTGCGCCAGGATTGGCGGGAGCTCGTTAGAGCTGGCGGCGTCTGCCAGCAGTTTGACGTGGGCAGGATCTGTCCCCCCACCACGTAGAAAAAATCCACGTTCTAGCGAACTTAGCGGCACATCCGATACAGGCAGCTGGTCGATCCTGTCTATTGGGTCGTAGGGATGGCTATCCGAAGAGAATGGACCGGCTATTTCATGAGCTAGTGCAACGTCAAGCACGGTCATCTCGGTATCTTCTCCTATTGTTCACGTGTAGTTAATAGCTTTTTCTCGATTTGTCTGCGCCAGATGATGATCCCATGGTGGATAACGCGGTTGAGCCCCTGAGGAGTAGCGTGAGCCTTCAGACTAATACTAGCTACATCGACATTAATACTGTCAGGAGGTTAGCCCAGTCCTTATTGCCTGACAATATGTTCCATCTGAAGTTATTTGGAGCTGTACCTGAGCTGTACCCGACTGCATGAAATGATGCAGACCCCCTACAACCTTCGATATTCCAGTACCTGATCTTCAGCTCATGAGATGGCCTGAAGGGCTGTTGCGGGCCATCAAGCCGTCAAGCCGCCAGGCCGTAGCCGGTGGCTTAGCGCCGTATGGCGGCGGCCCGCACCTTTGGTTCGCACGGCCACGGCCAGCGCCCGCCGGGAGCCGACCAGCACGACCAGCTTCTTCGCCCTGGTCACTCCCGTGTAGAGCAGGTTGCGCTGCAGCATCATCCACGACCCCATCGTGAGCGGGATAACCACGGCGGGGTACTCGCTGCCCTGGGAGCGGTGGATCGTGACCGCGTAGGCGTGGGCGAGTTCATCGAGTTCGTCGAATCCGTAGTCCACCGGCTCGTCCTCATCGGTGAGCACCGTCAGCGTGTGGTCTTCGAGGGAGATCCCGGTGACGACGCCGACGGTGCCGTTGAAGATACCCGCGGCGCCCTTTTCGTAGTTGTTCCGCAGCTGGGTCACCTTGTCCCCGACCCGGAAGACCCGCCCGCCGTACCGCCGTTCCGGCTGCGCGTCGCGGAACGGCGTGAGCGCCTCCTGCAGCACCAGGTTCAGGTTTCCCGCCCCGGTCGGCCCACGGTGCATCGGGCACAGCACCTGCACGTCACGGCGCGGATCCAGGCCGAACTTCGCCGGAATGCGCCGCGCCACGATGTCCACCACCAGGGCCGCGGTCTGCTCGACCTCGTCGCAGGAGAACATGAAGAAGTCACTGAACTCGCGGATCAGCGGCTGCTCGCCCCCGTTGATGCGGTGCGCGTTGACCACGATCCCGGATTGTTGGGCCTGCCGGAAGATCTTGGTCAGCCGTACCACCGGCAGCGCCCCGGCGGCGAGCAGGTCACGCAGCACCTCGCCGGCGCCGACCGAAGGCAGCTGGTCCACGTCCCCGACCAGCAGCAGGTGCGCACCCGGCGGGATCGCCTTGACCAGCTTATTGGCCAGGATCACGTCCACCATGGAGGTCTCATCCACCACGACCAGGTCCGCGTCGAGCGGAGACGAGGCGTCGAAGGACGGCTCGCCGCCGGGCCGTAGCTGCAGCAACCGGTGGATGGTGGCCGCCTCGTTCCCGGTCAGCTCCGCGAGCCGCTTGGCGGCCCGGCCGGTCGGGGCGGCCAGAACGATCTTCGCCCGCTTCGCACGCGCCAGCTCCACCACCGAACGCACGGTGAAGCTCTTCCCGCACCCAGGCCCCCCGGTCAGCACAGCGACCCGCTCCGTCAGAGCTAGGCGCACCGCATCCTCCTGCTCGGGTGCGAGCGACGCGCCGGTGCGCCCGCGCAGCCACCCCAGTGCCTTGCCCCAGTCCACGGACCCAAAGCCCGGCAGCCGGTCCCGTTTCGCGGCGAGCAGGCGCAGTAGGGACGACGCCAGTGCTCGTTCGGCCTGAAAAAAGGGCGGCAGGTACACGGCGGGTACTTGCGGGGTGGTCCCGGCCGCCGCAGGCACCGTCTCGCGCACCACCCCCTCGGCGGCGGCCAGTTCCTCCAGGCACGGGGCGATCAGGTCCGCCGGGACGTCGAGGATTTTGGCGGCGTCGGCGATCAGGTTGGGTGCGGGCAGGAAACAGTGTCCGTCATCGGCCGCCTCGGACAGTGTGTAGGCCAGGCCCGCCCGGATCCGCTCCGGGCTGTCGCGGGCGATGCCGACGGCGGTCGCGATCGTGTCGGCGGTCTTGAATCCGATGCCCCAGACGTCGGATGCGAGCCGGTACGGCTCGGCGCGCACCACGGAGATGGAGGCGTCGCCGTATTTCTTGTAAATCCGGACGGCCAAGGACGTGGACACCCCCACGCCCTGCAGGAACACCATCACCTCCTTGATCGCCTTCTGCTCGGCCCAGGCGGCGGTGATCATCGCGGTGCGTTTGGGGCCGAGGCCGTCCACCTCGATCAGGCGGCCCGGCTCGTCCTCGATGATGTACATGATGTCGACACCGAAGTGCTTGACCATGCGTTCGGCCATCACCGGGCCGATGCCCTTGATCAGCCCTGACCCCAGGTAGCGCTGGATGCCCTGGACGGTGGCGGGCAGCACGGTGGTGTACGAGTGCACCTCGAACTGCTTGCCGTACCTCGGATGCGAACTCCACCGGCCGAGCATCCGCAGGCTCTCGCCTACCTGCGCGCCCAGCAGCGGCCCGACCGCCGTGATCAGGTCCGGGCCGCCGCGTCCGGGATCGACCCTGGCGATCGTGTACCCGGTCTCCGGATTGGCGAAGGTGACACGCTCCAGGACGCCGTCAAGGACCCCAGCGTCACGGTAATTAGGAGCCCCGGCTGACATACCGACAATCATGCCTGCGGGCCGGGAGCGTGCGCCGGCGTATCCTCCGGAAGTATCTGCGTGCGTCCATGCGAGCCATACTTAGCCCCCGCACGGCGTCTTTTCTACCGCCGCCCGGTGCCAGACCTCCGGCATTTCTGCGTTTTCTCCGGCACCCGCAGGCTGTGACGGTGGCCCGGCAGCCGGTTATGGATCATTTTCCCGAACGGCTGCCGCGGCGTGGCGCTCACCCGCCAGCCCCTCGCTGCCGGGGGGCGTGCCGCCAGGTTGGGTCAAGCGGGATGTTCGTGGCGGTCGCTGGCCCACTCGGTGTGGAAGGTTGCGTCTTTGTCGATGCGCCGGTACGTGTGGGCGCCGAAGTTGTCGCGAAGGCCCTGGATGAGCGCGGCGGGCAGCCGTTCCCGGCGCAGCCCGTCGTAGTAGGCGAGCGAGGATGAGAACGCGGGCGTCGGGATGCCCCCGGCCGCTGCCTGCGCGATTACCCGTCGCCAGCTGTTGACGCCGTCGCGAACCGCCGCGGCGAAGTACGGCGCGACGAGCAAGCTGGGCGGCGCGGCGTCCTTGTCGTACGCCTCGCGGATGCGGTCGAGGAAACGGGCGCGGATGATGCAGCCTCCGCGCCAAATGGTTGCCATCGCGGCACGGTCGATGTCCCAGCCATACTCGGCACTGCCTGCGCCGATGTGGTCGAAGCCCTGCGCGTAGGCGACCACTTTCGACGCGTAGAGCGCGCGGCGGACGTCTTCGATGAACGCGCCGGGCTCACTGATTGCGAGGGGGGCAAGGTCGCTGCCAAACGCCGCGCGGGCTGCCGCACGCTGGTCCGCGTGACCGGACAGAGAACGCGCGAACGTCGCCTCCGCGATGCCGGTGATCGGGACGCCGAGGTCAAGTGCGCTCTGTACGGTCCAGCGGCCGGTGCCCTTCTGCTCGGCCTGGTCGAGCACGACATCCACGAAGGGCCTGCCGGTCGTGGCGTCGGTGTGCGCGAGCACCTCCGCGGTGATCTTAATGAGGAACGAGTCCAGGTCACCCTCGTTCCAGCCGCTGAAGATCTCCCCGATCTCCGCAGGCGCCGCACCGAGGCCCGCCCGCAACAGGTCATAGGCCTCGGCGATGAGTTGCATGTCCGCGTACTCGATGCCGTTGTGCACCATCTTGACGAAATGGCCTGCGCCGTCCGGACCCACATGCGTGCAGCACGGCGTGCCATCGACCCGCGCCGCGATCGACTCAAGGATCGGCCCGAGCCTCGCGTAGGACTCAGCGGATCCGCCGGGCATAATGCTCGGCCCGTGGAGCGCCCCCTCCTCGCCGCCGGAGACCCCGCAGCCGACGAAGTGCAGGCCGTGGCGCCGCAGTGTGGTCTCGCGCCGCCGGGTGTCGGCATAGTGCGCGTTGCCGCAATCGACGACGATGTCGCCCTCTTCCAGCAGGCCGACCAGTTCGTCGATCACAGCGTCGGTGGCCGCCCCGGCCTTGACCATCACGATGATCGCCCGCGGCCGCTCCAGGCTACGGGCGAAGTCCGCCAGCGACTCGCTCGGCACGAAGGTGCCGTCGTCGCCATGTGCCTTCACCAGGCTGTGCGTCCGCTCTGTTGAGCGGTTGTGCAGCGCCACGACGTGCCCGTGCCGGGCGAGGTTGCGCGCCAGGTTGCGGCCCATAACCGCCAGGCCGGTCACGCCGATGTCTGCGGTGTTTCTCTGGGTCATGCGTGGCTCCTACGAAGTCGCCAAAAGACGTAGTTCGAGATCCGCCTGATTGGGCACCTGCCCAGATGCCCGCACGTCGTGCCCACCCGGCCTCCGGCCCGCGCGCACGCGCGCACGCGCGCACGCGCGCACGGAACTTTTCAGCCAGCCGTGCGGTGAGTTGCGGCCGCTCTCAACGTTATTGCCCTCTACCCGAGCATGGTGCGAGCGTGGCGGCGATGCGCTCAACACCACGAGGTTTCCGGTGAGGTCGAGGCTGGCGCCCATCCGTTCTGGTGACGCGACCGGTCCGTCGACCAGTTCGAGGGCAGTGACGGAACCAGCCCGAGGCGGGTCTGCGTGAGATCGCTCGAGCGACTGGTCTCTCGCCGAGGAGCGTGCGAGACGTGCGGAGACGGACCCGCAGGGGTGAAGACCCGGTACCCGCGCGTCACCACCGCGAGAGCCACAATTATTGCCCGACTTTTCCACCAATTTCATTAGAACAGATGAAGTATGGTCGGCATGCGTACGTCTCACAATTGTGAATTCGTGCCGTGCCCGCGATATCAGCGTTCTTATTGCGTTAATGGCGGGCGCGGTGGCTGGCGGATAGATAGTTGCGATGATCCACGCGACGGGAGATCAGTTTGCACATCGAAGAACTCGTGACGCACGTTGTGGCGAGCTGCGCGATCATCATTGGGCTCGCCTTTGTGTTTCGGTGCGGCCCTGCGACGGCTTGGACAGCCGGAGGTGATCGGTCAGATCTTCGCTGGAATCGCGCTTGGGCCAACTATTCTCGGCCGGCTGCCCGGCCACCTCGAAACCATCCTGATTCCCCGGCAGGTGGTGCCGTTCCTGACCGTCGTCTCACAGATCGCCATCGTGCTGTTCCTGTTCGCGGTGGGCTACGAGCTGGACCTTCGCGTACTTCGCCAGCAGCGGCGCGTCGTCCCGATTGTCGCCATTATGGCTTTTGCCGCGCCCATGATGCTTGGGGGCGGCTCGGCGTTCGCGCTCGACTCGCTCTACCTGCCGAGCGGGAGCGGCGCCCTCCACGGCGCGGCGTTCGTGGCGTTCATCGCCGTCGCGATGTCAATCACGGCAGTGCCGGTACTGGCCAGCATCATCGGCGAGCGCGGCGTCGCGGGCACTATGCCCGGCGTGGTCGCGATGACATCGGCAGGGATGATCGACGCCCTGGGCTGGCTCGCGCTCATCGCCGTGCTGCTTATCGGCGGCTCGTCGTCCGCGGGGCACCATTCGCTGCCAATCACGCTGGCTCTTTTCGGCGGTTACGTTCTGGTGATGGTGTTCGGCGTACGTCCGGCACTCCGGCTCTGGCTACGTCGGCCCGGCGCGCTGGTCCGGTACAAAGTCCCAGTGATCGTAACGGTGGCGATAGCGTCGGCCTGGGCCACGGCCGCGCTCGGCCTGCACGTCATCTTCGGCGCGTTCCTGGCTGGCCTGATCATGCCGCGCACCGTGGACGGCGCTCCTGACCCTGAGCTGGACCGGCCTCTGCAGGAGACCGGCAACCTGCTCCTGCCGATGTTCTTCGTGGTCGCTGGGCTTCCCGTAGACATTGGCGGGCTTGGCCCGCGGGACCTGGCGTTGCTCGGGATCGTCTGCGCCATCGCCATCCTCGGCAAGATCGGCGGTGGAACCTTCGGGGCACGGCTGGCCGGCATGACCCGCCGCGACGCGACTGTCGTCGGCGTCATGCTCAACACTCGTGGACTCACCGAGCTCATCGTGCTCAACATTGGGCTCCAGGGCGGGATCATCGACCGCCGCCTCTACACGGTTCTGGTCATCATGGCGCTGTTGACCACCGCGCTCACCGGACCGCTCCTCACCCTCCTGCGTTTTCCCCGTCCCGCCGAGACGGTTGAAGAACGATCCATCGCGTCTCGGTCCGCGGCGCCACCCCGCCCCAGCGCCAGTGTTCGGCGTACCACGATCAACGAGCGGCAGCTTGACGTGGGCTGATGAAGCCGAGCTGCGGCCTCAGGTCATGCGGAACGGGAACCGTTCTCACGCTGGAGGGCGTGTCTTCCGATCACTGGGCACAAGCCCCCTCCGGCCCCAATCGTAGATAACCGAGGTCCGCAGGACGATGTCCGCCACGGATCGGTTCGCGCGGCTCACCACGGTGTACAGGACCCCTATGGGGAACACGACACACAGCGCGGAACGCAGGATCGCGCCGGCGAGATGAAGGCGGTCCCCGCGGTAGTTCACCACGCGAAGGCCCAACAGACGGTCACCCAAGGTCCCGCCGGTCATGACCCAGGAGACAGCCAGGTACACAAAGAGCACGGCCTCGCCAATGAGCAGGAGCGACCACATCGGCACGGCCGGGAAGTGGAAATGGGATGGGTCCCACAGGAACAGCGTGGCGGACAGGCCAATGTAGCCGACCGCGAGAATGGCGACGAGTACGACGAAATCGACCGTGTTGGCGAGCACCCGGCTGACGATCCCCGCCCGGAGCCCTTGATACGGGCGTGCCTCCCGTGGTATTGCCGACACCGCCGCCGGGCGGTGGTCCGGCGGCGGCGGCGCCATGCCGCTCATGGGATTTCTCGATCGCCTATCGGCTCCGGCGGGTCGTATTGTCCGGGAGCACCGGTTCGCCGCGGGCGGCGCCGGAGCAGTACCCGGTCTACGGCCCGGCTGAGCCGCTCGTCAGCGCCGATGCTCTGCATGCGCACGCCGAGCACGGTGTCGGACACGATCGACCCCGTGGACGATCGGATGATCTCGGGCAGGTCGACCGCATCGATGATGTACCGCGCGATCCCGACCAGATCAGCGCGAGCCACGACGGCGTCCACGTCAATACGGGCCGCGACGGCGTCCACGTCGATACGGGCCGCGATGGCATCCACGTCCACCCGGTCCAGCACCCGCTCGACCGGCAACCGGTCGACGATCCGGTCCAGATCGGCCCGGTCGATCACCGCGTCGATGTCGAGATTCCGGGCCAGGGCGTTCAGGTCGACACGCTGAGACACCAGCGAGGTTAGGTCGATCTGGTCGAGCACCGCGGTGACGATTCCGGCAGCGATGGCCAGCCCGGCCCGGGCGCCCGCCGAGACCGGATGCAGCAGCGGCTGGCCGAGACGTGCCAGGGACCAGGCAAGCCCCATGGTGCCGCAGCCAAGAGCGATCACAAAGGGGCGATGCGTCTCCTGTGACGGGTCCATGGCCGCCATCGCACTCACATTCCTCCCGTCGGCGGGCTGGCCACGCGGCGAGCAGCCTTATGCGTGCCCCGGACCCGGCCGGAAACCAGCGCCGGGCACGAGCGAATGCCGTCGGCCCGCCCGGCTCGGCGCTGTCCTCGCTTCAGCGGCTGGGACCAGGTCGCCCGTAGCCATGGTCACCGTCCTGTGCCGGACACGCCTCACCCACGAAGGATGAGCATATGAACGCGGGCCATATCGCGTACGTCATGACGCGGTGCCGGCAGATCGTCCTCGGAATGCCGCGAAGCCCGGCGTTTCGAAACTTTCGACCTCACTGACACAACCAGACTCAGCTAACCAGCGGGGTCGCCAAGCCCGTCGGGCCCCAGCGAGGCGCAGTCCTGCTGGGGGTCGCGTTGGTCTGAATCAGTCCACCGCCTGAAACAATTCGGTCACATTCCAGAAAGATTTCAAACGGCAGCCCTCCGGGCCTGTCGCAAGCAGGGCTGCGGCCGGCCGAGGGGCGCGAGCGGCGTGCGGGCCGGGTGTCACGCCGCGTGAGCCGTTCGGAATCATTAGCACGAACGGGTGCACTGGCGTGGCACCCCGCGACGTCGGCACCGGACCGCACGTGGTGGGCAGCCGCGGCGTGGCTTTGACGCGCAGGTGGAAGGGGTAAATCCCGGGGAGGGAGTGCTGGTGCAAACCGCAATCGCCGTCGCATGTGCGCTGTGCGCTGCCTTCTGTTTCGCACTTGGCTCACTGGTCCAGCAGGGCGCGGCTCGGCAGGCCAGCGAGGGCACGCTACGCCTTCGGCTGCTGATCGTCCTGGCCCACGAACCCCGGTGGGTGGCTGGTGTGGCCCTGTCCGCATTCTCGTTCGTCATCCAGGCGACCGCACTGGCCTTCGGCCCACTGTCGCTCGTCCAGCCGCTGGCCGCTACCGACGTGCTGTTCGCGCTGCCGCTCATCGCCCGGCGGAGTCGGCGTCGCCTGACGAGAAAGGATGCGACAGGCGCGCTCACCGTCACCGCGGGGATGGCCGTGTTCATCGCGGTGTCCCCCCCAGTGCGGGGATTGAGCGTGCCGGGCGTTGCCGCGTGGGCGCCGGCGTTCGTGAGCGTCGCGGCCCTGACCGCGGTCGCAGCCGTGGCCGCGCTGCGGGTGCGTGGTCGTGCCCGGGTGATGTGGCTGGCCGCGGCGGCGGGCGCCGTGTACGGGCTCCTGGACGCCCTTACCAAGAGCACCGTCGACGTACTCCAGGACCAGGGCATGGTCGGAGTTGTCACAACGTGGGAGCCATACGCGATGGCCGCGGCCGGCTTGCTAGGTGCACTGTTCGGCCAGAGCGCCTTCAACGCTGGGCCGCTGTCGCTGAGCCTGCCGGTCATCGACACGCTCGAGCCGGTTGCCGCGGTCGCCCTCGCGGCGACCGTGTTCCATGAACGCCTCGCATCCTCGCCTGGTCAACTGGCCCTGCAACTCGCCGGTGGCGCGATGGCGGTGGCGGGGATTGCCATCCTCAGCCATTCCTCGGTCGTGAACACGGAGGCCGGGCTCGCGCCCGGGCCGGCTGACGTGGCGCGAAATCACGCGCGCCCGGCCACATGATCCGCTGCCCGCCCCATGGGGGCGGTCGCAAAATCGAATTCGACCAAAAATGATCTCCACTTGGTGCTGGCTTGCAATGACTCAGACCACCCTGCAGGCCACCCGTGCCGGGGCAGCGCGGCGGCACTGTGTACCAGTGTGGTGTCTCCTTCGGTCTCGGGCCTTGTGGCGGGGGGTCAGGGCCTCAGCGGCGGCGGTGGCGGGTGCGGAAATGGAGACGATGCCGAGCGGAATGAGGACGTGCGGGGCGGTCATGGTTGTGCTGGGTGTTGGCTTTCGGGTTTGCGGGCCAGGCCGCCGAATGTCTCCACCTCGGCCGGGGTGCCGAACCGGCTGGGTGGGGGCCGCCACCGGGTGCACGGCACGACACCGGGTGCGACCAGGTCCAGGCCGTCGAAGAATTGGGCGATGTGGTCCGGGCTGCGCAGCCAGTAGGGGGCGGCGCCGGTCTGGTTGTAGCCGTCTTGGGCCTGGTTGAACGCGGGGTTGACGTTGCTGCCGTCATAAAGCGCCAGGTAGCTGCCGGGCGGCAGGCCGTCCACGAGCCGGCCCACGATGGGGTAGGCGTGCTGGTCGTGGATGTGGCCCATGATGCCCATCAGCATCAGCGCGATGGGCTGGGTGAAGTCCAGCAGGCGGGCCGCTTCGGTAAGGATCTTGGCGGGGTCGCGCAGGTCGGCTTCGAGATAGTGGCAGGCGCCTTCGGGCGTGCTGGTCAGCAACGCGCGGGCATGCGACAGCACCAGCGGGTCGTTGTCGACGTAGACGATGCGGGACTGCGGCGCCACGGCCTGGGCGACCTGGTGGGTGTTGTTGACGGTGGGCAGCCCGGTGCCGATGTCAAGAAACTGCCGCATGCCGGCGTCGGCCGCGAGGTGGCCGACGACCCGGGCCAGGAAACACCGGGACGCGCGGGCGATCTCGGCGATGCGGGGGAAGATCTTGGCGTAGGCGTCGCCGGCGTCGCGGTCGGCCGGGTGGTGGTCTTTGCCGCCGAGCCAGTAGTTCCAGATCCGCGCGGAATGCGGCACGGTGAAATCGATGAGGGGGGCGCGTTCGGGGGGTGTGGTATTGGCCACGGGGGGGACTCCAGAATTGATGGGTGGGGTGATCTAGTGGCTGGGGCCGCGCGGCCGGGACCGGGCCGCTGCACGGCGTGGCTGCTGGTTCGGCCGGCCGCGCGGCGTGGTGATCGGGCAGGCACGGAACGCCAGCGCTGCGCAGGGGGTCTGCGCGTGGGGCCGTGCCCGCCCGGCCGTCTCAGGGCGGGTCGCTGGACAGCAACCGGGTGAGTTTGGCGGCGGCGCCGGGGATGTTGCCGCGCGGATGCGCCCCGGTCTTCGCCGCGTGGCGCCAGGACCATACGGGCTGGCCGTGGTCGTCGCCGGGGACGATGCTGACCCAGCCCGTGCCGGTGCCGGCGATCCAGGCGCGCACCGACTGCTCCTCGGGTATGGCGATGACGCCGTGCCCGGCCAGCGCGGCGGCCAGCTCTTGTGCGGGAGTCATGGCGGTGCGGGCGGGCGCCGGGCGGCGGCGTAGCCGATCTGGGGGCGGTGCAGCAGCGACCCGCCGGGTTCCCGGAGCTGGTCCAGCAGCGTGAACGCGTCGCGGCGCGCGGCGTCACGGGTGGCGGTGGGGATCTGCTGCCACGAGAGTCTCGGGGCGTCGGACCAGGCGGTGTCCCACCAGTGCCGGGGCCCGCGATAGCACACCCCGATGGTGCCGGCGGTGGTGGTGACCTCGGTATAGCCGCAGCGGCGCAGCAGGTCCTCCACCTGGCGTGGGCCGCCGAGGCGGCCCAGGTAGCTGTCCAGCCCTGGGCTGCCGGTGGCGTAGCGGTCCACGGCGGCATACACCGGCGCCCAGCGTGGGTCGGGGGCTAGCTGCCAGGACAGCGCGACGGTGCCGCCGGGGGTGAGCAGCTCATGCCAGCGGCGCAGCGCCGCGCCGGGGTCAGCCAGCAGGTACAGCACCAGGCTGGCCAGCACCGCGTCGAAGCTGGCGGGCGCAAACGGCGGGCTGGCCGCGTCGGCTAACCGGACCCGGACGTTGGCCAGCGCCCGGCTGGCGGCCTGGGCGCGTTTGAGCATCCGCGCGGACAGGTCGATGCCGGTCACCTGACCCGGCCGCACCACCCGGGCGGCCCGCACCAGCGCCGCGCCCGCACCGCAGCCGGCGTCCAGCACGCGGTGACCGCGGGCCAGCCCGGCCAGTTCCACCAGGCGGCGCGCGACTGGGCCGGCGAGCTGCGCCCCGGTCCGGTCGTACCGGCTGGCCGCGTCGTCGAACGCCCGCACCACCAGCGGGTCAGCAGCGTTCATCTCTTAGCCGCCACCGGCACCGGGGGCAGGCGTAACCTATCCAACGTCATCGTCATCGGCGGGCCTCGCTCCGTTCGGTTGGTCGTGACATTCCGGCCCGCCCGGCGGCAGCAGACGTTGCCAGCGCACTGCCGCCGGGCAGGGACAAACAGCTCAGCCGTAACAGGCCGACGGGAACTGTGTCAGCTGCGCATGCGGCTGTCCCACCAGCCAGGCGTGCACCGTCGCGCGCTGCGGCGAGCGGCCGATCCGCGCCGAGGCGTACAGCCGGCCCGCATCGCTTGAGAAGATGCTGCATTGCGGGAAGTCGGCCGCAAGCTCACCGGTGTCGCCCGTGGCGTCCACGATGCGGTGCCCGCTGCTTAGGCAGGAAGCCCGCATCGCGGGCCAATGCCACTCGCACGTATCGAACGTCGACGGGTCCTGGCTGTGATCAAACCCGGTCCGCGTCGAAGCGCGACGGCGCAATGATCATCCGCACCTGGGCGACAGCACAGCATCCCTTGATATTGCATGTCGCGCCCTCCGGTGGGTCGGTCGTGTGATTGGTGAGACCGGTATGCGTGGACATGATGGCGAACCATTTCGTGTTCACGGTCGTTGGTCCGTGCTTGTCTTCCGGACAACTTCGTGTCCAGCACTTAACCGGCGGGCGGCGACAACCGGAAGTGACGCCGTGTACTAGTTAGGTGACAAGGCGTGCGCAGGTTCATGCGCCACGTACTAACTGGCGACGCGCAACTCTCGTGCCAGACCCCGCAGCGCCGGACTGAGCTGGCGCTTGGCGTTCACAAGCTCGGTGACGACGGAGCGGGCCAAACCCTGATGACGGAACCAAATGGGCGAGATCTGCTGCGCCTGGACCAATGTGGCGACGGCATCCCGGTGTCGCCGCGCGTCGGTTTGCGCCTGTGCCACATCAATGAGATGTGCGCCGTATGAGATCAGCTGAAGGTCGTCGCGACGCACACCTTGAGCGGCCTTGAGGGCTCTGCCTGGCTCGCCCAGCATGGCGTTTGCATGGGTGGACTGCATCGCCACCTGGGTGGGACCGAAGTTCACGTTGTAATCGAGGCGATCGCGGTCAAGGCGTGCCGCCGCCGCTTGGGAGATGCTGATGTGCTCACGGGCCGCAGCCCCTCGCCCGGCGGCCGCAGCAGGCGCCATGGCGGTAAGCATGAGCCCGCCCCACACGGTCAGATGCTGCGGCGTTGCCTTGGAGATCGAGGGTTCGATCTGCTCAGCAATCCGCAACGCGTGGGCCTCGGCGTCCCGGAGACGGGCCTGATGCAGCATGATCCACGAGTAGGTGCCGTGCAACGTAGCCCATTGCAGCTCGTCATCTCCCCCGGCGGCGGCACCAATAGCCCGTTCTGCGCTGAGCGCAGCGAGTTCGTCCTTGCCCATTTGCGTCAGAAGACAAGCCGCCAGCTGATAAGACTGCGCCAGTGCTGCGCTTGCACGCGGCCCAAAGTGGTGGAACGCGTGCCGGGTCTCGCCGATCAAGCCGGGCAGCGCGGCAGCCAATTCGCGGAATTTGCCGCCCCAGTAATGACGCCAGCCAGCCGCGACGGCGCGGTTAAGCTCGGGAAGCGGCGTCGGCACCCCAGAATCGCCGGGATCGAAACCTGGCAGGTGGGCTGGTGACAGCAGGACATCACGAATGGCGAGCGCGGACGAGTCCATCCCGCCTTCGAGGCGCGGGCGCTTGTCCAGCAATTCACTCATCTCGATGTCGAGCGCATTGGCCAGCTTGACGAGCGTGGTGATGCGCGCTGATTTGCGCCGATTCTGCTCGAGCATGGCGATCAAGTCCCTAGACACGCCAGCACTCTCCGCCAGTTGCTCCTGAGTGAGGCCCGCGTCGCGGCGAATACGCCGCAGACGGTCGCCTATCGTCTCTGCCATAGGCTCGCGCGCCTCTCGTACGGGGTCAACCATGTCCAGGTTAGCCGGTGAGCTGGCAGGACCGTTGAAGAGTAATCATCTGCAGGCTCTTGGTGGACGAAGGTACCGGACCTAACCTGGCGTATCAGCGCGGCTCGCGTCACTCGCGCTCGCGTCATTGCCTGCGACCGGATCCTCGGCTGTGCCAGCCTTCGCCGCCTTGTCGGCGGCGGTCACTACCGCGCCAGCGCTGGCGCGAGGATTGCCGCCACCAGCCGCGCCGCTCGGGAGCGGCCGAGGGTTGCGCAGGGTCAGCTTGGCGATCACAATGCCGATCGCGGCGCACAGCGCGGCGAGCGCTATCAACTGGGTGCCCACGAGCCGCCGGTCGAGCGGACCGACGGATGCGGCCCGTGCGGCAGCCGCGCCGTCCGGCGCGTTGCCGGTGCCCGGACTGGGCGTAACGGCGGGGATCGAGGGGAGCAGTGCGCCGATATTCCCGCCGGGCCTGGACGTGACAGGAAACGCGGGGACGAGCGGCAAGGAGCCGCTCGCAAGGCCCAAGGTCCCCGTGTCGAACGATCCCGTCCCTGCCGCCGCACCCGAGCTGGAGGCCAACGAGCTGCCCGCAGAGGGGCTCGCGGGGACCGTGACCGTTATAGTGTCGGACGCCTTCAGCGAAGCCTTTGGCGTGATGCTCGTCGTCTTGGCCGTGAGTTTTACGCGCTCTCCGTTGGTGCTGGACTGGGGTATGGCCACTGCCGCCTGCAGTTCGATGGTCTGTCCAGAATTGAGCGTTGTGATTTTGCAGGTCTTCGTGTGGCCGCTTCGGCAGACCGTGAAGTGCGGCGTCGCCGATGTCGGGCTGGTCACGAGCCTCACCGTTACGCCCCCGACGTTCCCCCCGGACGCCGACAGCCAGATCGCGAAGTATGCGGTACCACCGGGCTTCACCTTCGCGCTGCCAGAAAACACGTCAACGCTTTCGCACAACTTCACCGTCGTCGGCCCAGTCGCGATGAACGCCATCAGTCGCGCTGATTGAGCCGCACCGCTCGGCGCGGACGAGGTCGTTGCCGACGACGTTGAGGTCGTTGCCGCGGATGTGGATGAGGTTCCCGACAATGACGGTGAGGGAGCCGGCGAGGACGAGGTTGTTGTCGGCTCGGAAGGCGCGGTTGCTGGCTCGGAGGAGGTGGTCGCTGGCGACGACGAGGTAGTGGCTGGCGACGACGAGGTGGTGGCTGGCGACGACGAGGTGGTGGCCGGCGACGACGTAGTGGTCGTCGGCGTCGGCGTCGACGACGGCGACGGGCTCGGCGAGGTTGACGGGCTCGGCGTGATGGTCGAGGTCACGCACGGGTCTGGCGCCGACAGCGAATGAGATGTGCCACCTGTGCTAAGGGTGAGCGCGGTGGTTGCGACGACCCCGGCGATTACGCACAGGCCTGTGGCGAGAGTGGTCACGGCGGATCCACGTTTCCAGGCGATCACGCGGCCGACCCCAATCATGCCGTCATCGGTGGTGGGTTGATCGTTCACGCCGTATCGCCACACTACGCGTTACCCTACGACTTGTCCTAGTCGGATCTAGCTTGTTCTTGGCTGTCAGACTTGGCCGTCAGACCCCCCTTATGACGTGGCTCATAGGGGTATCGGTTCCGTCGCGGTGGCGATTGAGGCCGCCTTCTTGTGCCGCATCTGCGTCGCGGAGCCTGCGCAGCCGCGTTGTGCCGGTCACGCAGGTGACACGGCTATGGCGACTTTCCGCAACTCGACATGTCCACTTATGGCCACGCAGTACAGTTTGCCCGAGATTGCGCATCACGGCAGGTCGCAATCGTTGGGGGGGCTGTCGCCGAGCCATGACACCAGTGCGCCCAGGTGCCGCGCTCCCAGCCAAAGGACTCAGGAACCTGTACATGAAGGGAACCTTGATGTGCCGTTGCGCAGCGACGACGGCCTGACGCCGACAGGGCGCAGAGTCCGCCGGACTGGGGCCGTGGCAGGAGCGCTCGCGCTGGGAATCGCGATGGCCGCGAGCGCCTGCACGTTCGGCGACAACGCCGCCGCCCCATGCCAGTCGCTTGTGCTGGACATCGCCGCGGCGCCGAGTATCGCACCGGTAGTAAAGAGCGTCGCGTCCACGTACAACGCTCGCCACCCGAAGGCGGGAAGCTACTGCCCGCGGGTTGATGTTCAGTCGGTTAAGCCAGCCGAGGTTGCGAACTCCCTGTCCGGGCAGGGAGTGATCACCAAGGAAACCAGCCCGGACGGATGGATCCCCGACTCCAACCTCTGGGTTGACCAGGCGCGAAGTACCGCGGCTGGGGCCGCAAAGGTGAGCACGACGAGTCGGTCGGTTGCGATGTCTCCGGTGGTGCTAGCCCTGCCGGGTGCTGTCGCGGCGAAGCTGGCCAGGTCGGGCAAGCCCCCCAGCTGGAAGATGCTGGTCCCGACATCGCTGCCCGCGAGCGCGGTGGCACCGTCCCCAGCGCAGGCGGCCGCTGAGGCATTTGCCAATCTGCCGTTTGAGCTAAAGATCCTTGACCCGTCGTCCAATTCGGCGGGCCTGGCGAGCCTGCTGGCAATGCGGGCCGTCGCCGGGCACGGACCGCGGGGCCTCGCCAACTTCATCACGGCGGCCCGGGTGGCTCAGTTCATCACCGCGTCCAGCGACCGCGCGGTGCTGCGTGCCATGTTCTCCGGCTCGAAGCCGGTTGGCGGAATCATGAGCGAACAGGCGGTGTGGCTGCACAACAGGGATCATCCCGATGAGCCGGCGACCGCCGTCTACCCTTCCGAGGGATCGCCGTTGCTGGACTTCCCCGTGGTGGCAACAACCAAGAGTTCGGCCGAACGGCTTGCGCTCGCGGCTTTCGCCCGCGCCATGACCCGCCCTTTTGCGATAGAGGCGATCCACAGTCAGGGCTTGCGCACTCCCGATGGCGTTGCCGCGCCGGGGTTCGGGCCAGCGCTTGGGCTGACCCAGCAGACGCCCGCCCAGATCCCGCTGCCTAACGCCGGGGTGGCCAATTCGGTCAGGGAGATGTGGGCGCGCATCCTCATCGGCGCGCGGATGCTGATCGTGTTCGATGTGTCACCGTCGATGGGCAAGCTGGTGCCGGGCACCAATATCACTCGCCTGCAGGCGATGACCCAGATCAACGCGCAAGGGCTCCCGCTTTTCGACGCGTCCGACATCATTGGCCTATGGACCTATGACACAGGCCTTGACGACCCGTTGAACTACCGCGTCGTGCTGCCGATGCGTCCGCTGAACCAGCACGTCGGTGCCGTCACGCAGCGCGATCTCCTGATGGGGGCACTGGCTAAGGTGCGGCCCCAGGTCGACACCATCACGGCGCTCTACCAGACCATTCTCTCGGCGTTCCGTGAGGTCACCCGCGGTTATACGCCGGACAGGTTCAACGGGGTCATCGTCGATACCGACGGCACCAACCTCGACTACCGCCCGAACGCGTTGTCGCTCCGCAAGCTCCTTTCCACCCTCCGCCGCGAATTCAACCCGCAGCGCCCTGTGAACGTTCTTCTCATCGGTTACGGGCACAGCGTCGATTTCCCGGCGATGAAGCGGATCGCGAATGCGACCGAAGGTGCGGCCTACGAGGCCACCACCCCAGCCGGGGTGAAGAAGTTCTATCTGCAGGTCCTCACCCGCCTGGTGTGCAACGCCAGCTGCCCGATGCCCTGAGGGGCGTGCGGACCTGAGGGCGGCATCGGAACTCAGAGCCCGCGGACGGCATCGGAACTCTTAACCTGCTGACGTGACGTCGTCAGCGGACAGAGCAGGTGCGTCCGGGCCGCGCGCGGTTCTCACCAGGTCGGCCCCGCCGCCGGACCTGGTGCTGCGGTACGGCGATGGCCCAGACCAGGTTGCCGATATCCGGCTACCGCCGCGCGGCCCGTCGGAAGACGCGCGCCAAATGACCGCTGCGGCGCCCCTGGTCATGTTCCTGCATGGCGGGTTCTGGCGGGCCGAATGGGATCGCTCACATACCGGCCCGCTGGCTGCGGCTCTCGCCGCCGTGGGTTTCGTGGTCTGTGTGCCCGAGTTCCGCCGGGTCGAGAGCCGCTCGCCCGGGGGCTGGCCCGCCACGTTCGACGATGTCGCGACCGCGGTGGACACGCTGCCCGGCATGGTGGCCGCCGCGGTCCACGGCGCGGATCCAGCGTGGGTGGTGCTCGCGGGCCATTCGGCAGGTGGGCACCTGGCGTTGTGGGCGGCGGCACGCCACAGGCTCCCGATCGGCACGCCGTGGCGCACGGCGGGCCCGCAGCCCGTGCACGCGGTGGTGGGACTCGCCCCGGTGAGCGACCTGACCGCCTGCCATGAAGAGGGCCTCGGCGATGACGCGGCTGCGGCACTGCTTGGCGGCGGGCCTGCGCAGGTGCCCGGCCGCTACGCGGCCACCGACCCGGCCCGCCTGCTGCCGCTGGGGGTCCCGGTGCGGCTCGTGCACGGGGTGGACGATGACCGGGTGCCGGTGCGGATGAGCAGGGTATTCACCGCCCGCGCCGGTGCTGCAGGCGACGACGTGGTGCTGCGTAATGTGCCTGACTGCGAACACTTCGGGCTGATCGACCCGCTGTCTCCGGCATGGCGGCACGTTCTGGCGGCTTTCGCCGAAGCCGCGCGACTGTGACACGCAGCCGCGGCCCAGCGCAGCCGTTAAGAACCTGCTTGAAGGCAAAACAATCCTTGGCCGATCGCCGGGCACGTCGCTTCGCGTGCCGTCCGCCGGAGTCGTTCTGGTAGCCTCATCACCTGCGACTGCGCTTGGACCCGGTGCCGCCCCCTTAGCTCAGACGGCAGAGCGTCTCCATGGTAAGTATCAAGCTCGAATCGCTGTGCTGACCTGCGAAAACGCTGGACACGAGCAACCGGTGTGGACAGAGTTAGACGCTCTAAATACGCTCACCCTGTGGGCTGGCCGATGTGACGGAAGTCACATCGAATATGTGGCGGTCCTACAGTCTCTGATGAATGGTCGCCGCTTCACGTTTGGCATCCTCTGACTCAGCATCTCGCCCGAGTTCCGAGAGCACCCGCGCCAGGTTGTTCAGCGCCGTGGCGAGGTCGGGCAGGAAGGCGTCGGGGCGGGCGTCGGCCAGCGCGCGGCGGATGGTGGCGGCTTCCTCGATCGCGGCCAGCGCCTCCTCCCGCCGGCCCAGGTCGGCGAGCCGGTTGGACTGGTTGTTCAGCGATCCGGCGAGGTCGGGCAGGAAGGCGTCGGGGCGGGCGTCGGCCAGCGCGCGGCGGATGGTGGCGGCTTCCTCGATCGCGGCCAGCGCCTCCTCCCGCCGGCCCAGGTCGGCGAGCCGGTTGGACTGGTTGTT
>WNGB01010339.1_pt1 | contig 23339 bp, 24 predicted proteins | sample 5400681 | NCBI WGS metagenome assembly WNGB01 (sample SAMN13153367, study PRJNA577476) | soil metagenome | isolation source: 115 cm soil or saprolite under grassland replicate 2 | place: USA:California | collected 2016-06-15
TCACCGTCGGGCACCGCGACGCTTCGATCCCGTTCTCGTACTACGATGACCAGCAGAAGCCTGTGGGCTACGCGATCGATCTCTGCATGAGGATCGTGGATGCGGTGAAGAAAGAGCTGAAGATGCCGGACCTCAAGGTAAACTACCAGCTCGTCACCTCGGCGAATCGCATCCCGCTCATGGCGAACGGCACCATCGACCTCGAGTGCGGATCGACCACGAACAACCTCGAGCGGCAGAAGCAGGTCTGGTTCACGATTACGCACTTCGTCACCGCCAACCGCTGGGTCGCGAAGAAGTCCTCGAACGCAAAGACGCTGAACGACCTCAAGGGCAAGACGGTCGTCTCGACCGCGGGCACCACCAACATCAAGCAGATCACCGAGATCAACACCGCGCAGAACCTCGGCATGAACATCATCTCGGCCAACGGCCACCCCGAGGCCTTCCAGATGGTGGAGACGGGGCGCGCCGTCGCCTTCGTGATGGACGACATCCTGCTCTACAGCCTCGCGGCGCAGTCGCGTAGTCCCGCCGATTACGAGATCTCCAAGGATGCGCTCTCCGTCGAGCCTTACGGCATCATGCTGCGCAAGGACGATCAGGCGTTCAAGAAAGTCGTCGACGCGGCGATGGTCGATACCTACAAGTCCGGCGCGATCAACGCGATCTACGACAAATGGTTCCTGAAGCCCGTGCCACCCAGGGGCCTCACCCTCAACGTGCCGATGAGCGACCAGTTCAAGAAGCTCGTCGCGAATCCTACCGACTCCGGCGATCCGGCCGCCTACAAATAGCCGGCGAGACGCGCGGGGCCCATGCTGGGCCCCGTGACACCTCGTTGGGAGGCGAGGCTTGAGATACAACTGGAACTGGGCAATCCTGCTCGCGCAAGAGCCGGGCGGGACCGGCACCTATCTCCATTACCTCCTGGTCGGGCTCGTGTGGACGCTCGTCACGGCGCTCGCCGCCTGGGTGATCGCTCTCGCGATCGGTGCGGCCGTTGGAACGCTGCGCACGACGACGATGCCGTGGGTGGTGCGCATCGGCAACGCCTACGTCGAGATCTTCCGGAACATTCCACTCATCGTGCAGATGTTCCTCTGGTTCTTCGTGTTTCCCGAGTTCCTTCCGACGGGCCTCGGTGACGCGATCAAGCAGATGCCGCCGCCGTGGGGATCCTACATTCCCGCGGTGCTGTGCCTGGGCATCTTCACTTCGGTGCGGGTCGCCGAGCAGGTGCGCGCGGGCATCCAGTCGCTCCCGCGCGGGCAGCGCATGGCGGGAACCGCCATGGGGCTGACGCAGTACCAGACCTATCGGTACGTGATCCTGCCTCAGGCCTTTCGGATCATCCTGCCGCCGCTTACATCGGAGTTCATGAACATCATCAAGAACTCCTCGGTGGCGCTGACCATCGGGCTGCTCGAGCTCACCGGTCGCGCCCGCGCGATGCAGGAATTCAGCTTCCAGGTCTTCGAGGCTTTCGCCGCCGCGACCGTGATCTATCTGCTGACAAACCTCGTGGTCGTGCTCGGCATGCGCGCGCTCGAGCACAAGGTGCGCGTGCCGGGCCTGATCGCCGCGGGCGGCGCGCCGCAGGCGGGGCACTGAAGGGCGCGCCATGGAAGGCTTCGATTGGGGCGTCATCCAGCGTTCGCTTCCCTACCTCTTCCTGGAGGGCATGCGCTTTACCGTGACGCTCACGGTGCTGTCGATGGCCGGAGGCATCATCTTCGGCACGCTGCTGGCGATGATGAGACTGTCGAGCTTCAAGCCGGTCTCGTGGGTTGCCGGCGCATACGTGAACCTGATGCGCTCGATCCCGCTGGTGCTCGTGATCTTCTGGTTCTATTTTCTCGTGCCGTACATCGGCGCCTGGATCACCGGCGCGGACCGCCCGGTCCAGGTGGGCGCGTTCTACTCGGCGCTGGTCACCTTCACGATGTTCGAGGCGGCGTACTACTGCGAGATCATGCGCGCGGGCATCCAGTCGATTCCGCGCGGGCAGGTATGGTCGGGCTACGCGCTGGGCTTGAACTACTGGCAGGCGATGGGGTACGTCGTATTGCCGCAGGCGTTCCGCAACATGGTCCCAATCCTGCTCACGCAGACGATCATCCTCTTCCAGGACACCTCTCTCGTGTACGTGATCTCGGCCACGGACTTCCTCGGCGCCGCGGCCAAGATCGCCAACCGCGACTACCGGCTGGTGGAAATGTACACGTTCGTCGCGGTGGTCTACTTCATCATCTCGTTCGGCCTGTCGTATCTCGTCAAGAACCTCCAGGCGAAGATCGCAGTGATCCGTTAGCCGGAAATCCCATGATCTCGATCAAGAACGTCAGCAAGTGGTACGGCAGCTTCCAGGTGCTCACCGACAACACTACCGAGGTCGCGAAGGGCGAGGTGGTGGTGGTGTGCGGGCCTTCGGGCAGCGGCAAGTCCACGCTCATCAAGTGCGTGAACGGCCTCGAGCCCTTCCAGAAGGGCGAGATCACCGTCGAAGGCATCTCGGTGGGCGGCTCCAAGACTGACCTGCCGAAGCTGCGCTCGCGCGTGGGCATGGTGTTCCAGCACTTCGAGCTGTTTCCGCATATGACGGTCTCGCAGAACCTCACGCTGGCGCAGGTCAAAGTGCTCGGCCGCAGCACGAAGGAGGCGCTTGAACGCGGTATAAAGCTGCTCGACCGTGTCGGGTTGATCGCGCAGAAGGACAAGTTTCCCGGGCAACTTTCCGGGGGCCAGCAGCAGCGTGTCGCGATTGCGCGCGCGTTATCGATGGACCCGATCTGCATGCTGTTCGATGAGCCGACCTCCGCGCTCGACCCGGAGATGATCAACGAGGTCCTGGACGTGATGGTGCTGCTCGCGAAGGAAGGCATGACGATGATGGTCGTCACCCATGAGATGGGCTTCGCGCGCAAGGTCGCGCACCGCGTGATCTTCATGGATCAGGGCAAGATCGTCGAGGACGCGAAGAAGGAGGACTTCTTCGGCAAGCCGCGCTCAGAGCGGGCGCAGCTTTTCCTGTCCAAGATTCTCTCGCACTGACCATGTCCGTGCGTCATTCCCGCTCTTCGCTTCCGCGAGAGCAGGGTCGGCGGAATCCAGTGTCGTTGCGATGATCGTTTTCGCCGGCGCGCTGCTGCTCGCTCTGGGCCTCGTTTCGGGGTTGTTCCTTCTGCTCGCGCCGTTCGGGATCGGGCCTGCGACTCCGGGGCTTACGACCTGGATCCTCTTTCCCGGTTTTACGGTCGTCGGCTACATCCTGCTCGCCGTCGCCGCGCGCATCGGCGTGACCGCGCTCGTGTCGCGCATCGCGGGCGCGTGTCTGGTGTTGTTGGCGCTGGGCGCCGGCGTGGCGTTGTTCGCCCTGGGCAATGCGTTGATCCAGGCCGCGGGAGATGCGTTCGTGCTGTGGTATGTGCTTGGTCTGGGACTCGCGCTGGGCGCGACCGGATTTGCGATCGGGCGCGCGAGCACCGGCCAGGAACCTGCGCAGACCTAGGTTTGACGCGGCTCGCCGATAGGACTAGACTTAGCTAAGTCCACTCGGATCAGGATCATGGCCCGCGATTTCGTCAACATGCACGAAGCCAAGACGCAGCTGTCAAAGCTGGTGGAGCGGGCGGCTGCGGGAAGCGAAGTCGTGATCGCGAAGGCCGGCAAACCCGTGGCCAAGCTCGTTCCTCTCGTGGCGACGAAACGCGTGCGCAAGCTCGGAATTCTGAAGGGTAGGATCAAAATCCCGGATGATTTCGACGCTCCGCTACCGGCGAAAGTCATCGCCGGCTTCGAAGGACGCTGATGCGCGTGCTGCTGGACACGCACATTCTTCTCTGGGCTCTCGGCGAACCCGCAAAACTGCCTCCCCAAGCACGGCAAGCGATCCTCGATCCAACGAACGAGATCTTGTTTTCGGCAGCAAGTATCTGGGAGATCGCGATCAAGTCGCAGCTGCGGCGCCGCGATTTTGTCGCCGATGCAGCAGAGGTTGCCGGCGCGGCAGTCAGCAGCGGCTTCGACGAGCTTCCTGTTCGAGCGCAGCACACCGCTCTGACAGCGCGCTTGCCCATGCATCATCGTGATCCGTTCGATCGCCTGCTTATCGCTCAGGCGATCCGCGAGCCACTGCATCTGCTCACCGTGGACGCTACGCTTGGAAAGTACACGGAGCTGGTTCTGATGGTGTGATCATGCGGGTCCGCGTTAGGTTATTTCGGCCAGCGTGGCCCGCTTTACGTCAATGCGAACGGGCGGCGCAAGCTTCCTGGCGACGGTTCGTGGCCAGGACGACGTAGCGTATAATTCCGCTTTACGTCCACCGTCGCATCGATGGCCGAGCTTCTTTCGCTCCGCGGGCGCAATGCCCTGTCGCCGTTTCGCATCGCCAAGTTGCTGTCGAACCTAGCCGGGACCCGCATCTCCGGCGTTGTTGCCGATTTCTGGCATTTCGTCCACGCCGATCGTGAGCTTTCCGCAGCCGAGCACGCCACGCTCGAGCAAATCCTGACGTACGGGCCGCACGGCAGCGAGCACGCCGACACCGGTGAGCTGCTGCTGGTGATTCCTCGCCCCGGGACGATTTCTGCCTGGGCGTCCAAGGCCACCGACATCGCGCACAACTGCGGTCTGGCGGCGATCTCGCGCATCGAGCGCGGCATCGCGTACGGCGTCGCGACGCGCGGAGACGCGCAGCTTTCGAGCGAAGATCGCGCAGCGCTCCTGCCGTTCATCCACGACCGCATGACCGAAGCGGTGTTTTCCTCGTTCGACGACGCGGCGCGACTGTTCGCGCACGTCGCGCCGCGGCCGCTGGCGACGATCGATCTGCTTGCCCGCGGCCGCGCCGCGATCTACGACGCCAACGTGGCTTTGGGCCTGGCGCTCGCTCCCGACGAGATCGATTATCTCGCCGAGCATTTCAGCCGCGAGGGACGCAACCCGACCGACGTCGAGCTGATGATGTTCGCGCAGGCGAATTCCGAGCATTGCCGGCACAAGATCTTCAACGCCGACTTTATTATCGATGGCGCGAGGCAACCGAAGTCGCTGTTTGCGATGATCCGCCACACGCACGCAGTCAGCCCGCAGGGGACGGTCGTCGCCTATGCCGACAACGCCGCAGTGATGGAGGGAACGACGGTCCGGCGCTTCTATCCGAATGCCGATGGGCGCTACTCGGCGCGGCCGGAGATCACGCATATCCTGATGAAGGTCGAGACGCACAATCATCCGACGGCGATCGCGCCGTTTCCAGGCGCCGCGACCGGCTCCGGCGGCGAGATCCGCGATGAAGGCGCAACCGGCATCGGCGCCAGGCCGAAGGCGGGACTTACCGGATTTACGGTATCGCATCTCAAGATTCCCGACATGGCGCAACCTTGGGAGGTCGACTACGGCAAGCCCGACCGCATCGCCTCGGCGCTGCAGATCATGCTCGAAGGTCCGATCGGCGGGGCGTCGTTCAACAACGAGTTCGGCCGACCGAATCTGTTCGGTTACTTTCGCACTTTCGAACAGGAGGTTGCCGACGAAGTCCGGGGCTATCACAAGCCCATCATGATCGTGGGCGGAGTCGGCAACGTCGCCGCGCGCGACGCGAGAAAGCGGCCGCTGATCGCCGGCGCGCTGATCGTGCATCTCGGCGGGCCCGGCATGCTGATCGGCATGGGCGGCGGTGCGGCGTCATCGATGGCGACGGGCGCCAACACCGCCGATCTCGACTTCGACTCGGTGCAGCGGGGTAACGCCGAGATCCAGCGTCGCGCGCAGGAAGTCATCGATCGTTGCTGGCAATTAGGCGATGCGAACCCGATCCTGTCGATTCACGACGTCGGCGCCGGCGGGCTTTCCAACGCGCTGCCGGAGCTTGCGCACAACGGCGGCAAGGGCGCACAGCTCGACCTGCGCGCGATTCCCTCGGAGGAGCCCGGAATGTCGCCGCGCGAGATCTGGTGCAACGAGGCGCAGGAGCGTTACGTGCTCGCCATCCGGCCGGAAGCGCTGGCGTCGTTCACGTCGATCTGCGAGCGCGAGCGCTGCCCGTTCGCGGTACTGGGACGCGCAACGCCGGATCATCGGCTGCGCGTCGAGGATCCGGTCTTGCACAACGCGTCCGTCGACATGGACCTCTCGGTCCTGCTCGGCAAGCCGCCAAAAATGACGCGCGATGTCGCGCACGTAGCGCGCCGGCTCGAGCCTTTCGATGGGGAGGCGCTCGACCTGCGCGAGGCCGCGTACCACGTGCTGCAGTTCCCGGCGGTAGCCGACAAGACTTTCCTGGTGACGATCGGCGATCGCACCGTCGGCGGCCTTTGTGCCCGCGATCCGATGGTCGGCCCATGGCAGGTGCCGGTCTCCGACGTCGCGGTGACGCTGATGGACTTCGATGGCTACGCAGGCGAGGCGATGGCGATGGGCGAGCGCACGCCGCTGGCACTGATCGACGCGCCGGCGTCGGGGCGAATGGCCGTCGGCGAGGCGATCACGAATCTCGCGGCCGCGGGGATTCGCAGCCTCGCCGACGTCAAGCTCTCGGCCAACTGGATGGCACCGGCGGGCCACCCGGGTGAGGATGCGGCGCTGTACGACACGGTGCGCGCGGTGGCGATGGAACTGTGCCCGGCGCTGGGCATCAGCATTCCCGTCGGCAAGGACTCGATGGCAATGCGCACGACCTGGAGCGAGGCTGGCACGGAGCGCGCCGTCACGGCGCCGATCTCGCTCATCGTCTCTGCATTTGCGCCGCTTCCTGACGCGCGTCGCGTGCTGACGCCGCAATTGCGTCTCGATCAGGGCGCGACGATTCTGCTTCTCGTCGATCTCGGCGACGGCCAGAACCGGCTCGGCGGCTCGGCGCTGGCGCAGGTTCACGGCAGGTTGGGCAGCGTCGCCCCTGACCTCGACGATGCCGAGTCGCTGAAGGGATTTTTCGCAACGGTGCAGGCGCTGCACGCGCAAGGCAGGCTGCTCGCCTACCACGACCGCTCCGACGGCGGATTGTTCGCTACCCTCGCCGAAATGGCGTTCGCGAGCCGCTGCGGGCTTGCCATCGCGCTGGACGAGCTGCCCGGTGCGCCGATCGCGGCGCTCTTCAACGAAGAGCTGGGCGCAGTGCTGCAAGCTCATGCGGCGGACCGCCATGACGTCGTCGCCGCGTTCGAGGCGGCAGGCCTGCGCTGCGTTGCCGTCGGCGAGCCGATGCAAGGCAACCGCGTGCGGGTATCGCGCGAGACTGTGGTGTTGCTCGACGAGTCGGGCATCGATCTCCACCGCGCGTGGTCGCGCACGACGCACGCGCTGCAACGGCTGCGCGACCATCCCGAAGCCGCCGATCAGGAATACGAGCGGCTCCTCGATACCGGCGATCCAGGACTGTCGCCACGGCTCTCCTTCGATCCGGCCGACGATATCGCCGCGCCGTTTATCGCGAAAGGCGTGCGCCCGCGCGTCGCGATCCTGCGCGAACAGGGCGTCAACGGCCATATCGAAATCGCTGCCGCGTTCGACCGTGCCGGCTTCGACGCGTACGACGTCCACATGACCGACATCATCGCGGGGCGCACGGCCCTTACGGGATTCAAGGGCATCGTCGCCGGCGGCGGCTTTTCCTACGGCGACGTGCTCGGCGCCGGCGAAGGCTGGGCCAAGTCGATCCTGTTCAACGCACGGGCGCGCGACCAATTTGCTTCGTTCTTTGCTCGCGCCGATACCTTCGCGCTCGGCGTGTGCAACGGCTGCCAGATGATGAGCAATCTGCACGAGCTGATTCCCGGGTCCGGGCACTGGCCGCATTTCGTGCGCAACAAGAGCGAACAGTTCGAAGCGCGGTTGGTGCTGCTCGAAGTGAAGCGTTCGCCGTCGTTGTTCTTCGCCGGCATGGGGGGCAGCCGCATTCCGGTGGCACTCGCGCACGGCGAGGGTTATGCCGAGTTCCGCGACGCCGCGCAGCTCGCCGCGGCTGAGCCGCTGACGTGCCTGCGCTTCATCGATCATCGCGGCGCGGCGACGGAGCGGTATCCGTACAACCCCAACGGCTCGCGGGGCGGCATCACTGGATTGACGACCGCCGACGGCCGCTTCACGATCCTCATGCCGCACCCGGAGCGCGTGTTCCGCACCGTGCAGATGTCCTGGCACCCCGAAGACTGGGGCGAGGATTCGCCGTGGATGCGGATGTTCCGCAATGCCAGAGTCTGGGTCGGATGAGTGCCCGTAGAACCTATAGCCCGGGACGAGCGCAGCGAGTCCCGGCATCCCAGGCCATCAGCATTCATGACGCGTAAGAAAGTTGCCGCGAAACGATCGTTGCGGGTCTGGTCGATCAACGGCTTGACGCCTGTCGTCGCCAAGGGTGCGTTCGTCCACGCCAGCGCGGTTCTCATCGGCGACGTGCTGGTCGGCGCAGGCTGTTACATCGGCCCCTCGGCCAGCCTGCGCGGCGACTTCGGGCGCATTCGTGTCTGCGCCGGCGCGAACCTCCAGGATTGCTGCGTGATGCACGGCTTTCCCGGCACCGACACCGTCGTCGAGGAGGGGGGCCATATCGGGCACGGCGCGATCCTGCACGGCTGCATGGTGCAGAAAAACGCGCTGGTCGGAATGAACGCGGTCGTCAACGACAACGCGGTCATCGGCGAATCGGCAATCGTCGCTGCGATGGCGTTCGTCAAGGCGGGCATGGTCGTGCCGCCGCGCACACTCGTAGCGGGCGTCCCCGCCAAGGTCGTGCGCGCGCTGACCGATCAGGAGCTGGCATGGAAGATCGAGGGCACGCGGAGCTATCAGGAGCTCGCGCGGCGCAGCCTTGCCACAATGCGGGAGACCGAAGCGCTGACTGCGCCAGAACCCGGCCGCAAGCGCATCGAGTTGCCGGAGTTGCTGCCGTTGTCGACGATCAAGGCGAAGCGCCGCGGATGATCGAGGCACACGCAGCTGTTAACCTGTGCTGAGCCGCTACTATGGCGGTACGTCACCGAGGGAAGAAATCCATCATGGTTCGCTGGATACAAATCATCGTGCTGTCGACGGTCGTCGTGTCTGGAGCCGCTGCTCAGCAACCTACTTTCGAGACGCGCATGGTCACGGGGCATCCGTACGTCGGGCGGCTGGGAACGCGCGAGGATGTGCGCAACCTCATCCAGCACACCAACGACCTGTCGGCCGCGGTGAAGGCCGCCGCAGATCAGGGCAAATGCTTTGATCAGGCGATGGCCGAGATCAAGCTTCCCAAATATGAGAAGTGGGGAAGCTACGCGCAATATCTTCCGGGGAACATCGAGCGCTTCTGCGAATACTGGGGCCGCGGATATTGAACGCGTCGTGTGCTGTGACTGCCTCGGCCGACGCCGCCAGCGTGTGGCAGGCGGGGAAGGCCGGGCACGCGATCCTTTTGTGTCAGAACCCCGCCGCCTGCCCGTCACGGCGCGGATCCGATGCCGCGACGTAACCACTTTCGGTACGCACGATGAATTGCCCGGCGCCGAAGTCCATATAGGCATCGGAAATCGATGCAAAGCTGTGACCGAGCGCGGCGAGACCGTCGCGCACCGCGGGCGCCATGCTTGACTCGAGGTCGAGCGAGAGCCCCGCATTGACCTTCCACCGCGGCGCGTCGAGCACGGCCTGCGGCTGCTGCCGGTAGTCGATGAGCCGCACCAGCGTCTGCACATGACCCTGCGGCTGGATCGGCCCGCCCATTACGCCGAAGGTTGCGTAGGGCGCGCCGTCGCGCGTGATAAAGCCGGGAATGATCGTATGGAACGGCCGCTTGCCCGGGCCCACGCGGTTTGGATGATCGGCTTGCAACGAGAAGCCAGTGCCGCGGTTCTGCAGGCTGATCCCCGTGCCGGGAACGACGATCCCCGAGCCGAAGCCCATGTAGTTCGACTGGATCAGCGACACCATCATGCCGCTGGCGTCGGCCGTGGTGAGGTAGACGGTCCCGGCGTTCGGCGGCGTGCCGTGTTTGAAGTCCTGCGCCCGCTTGCGATCGATCAGCCGCGACCGCGCCGTGAGATATGCCGGGTCGAGCATTTCCGCCGGGGTGACCTGCATCGTCCGCGGATCGGCGACGTAACGATACACGTCGGCAAATGCGAGCTTCATCGCTTCGATCTCGAGGTGCTGCACTTCCGGCGAATCCACACGCTCTGTGCCGAGATCGAACTGCTCGAGAATCCCGAGCGCGATCAGCGCGGCGATGCCCTGACCGTTCGGCGGGATCTCGTGAACGGTATGGCCGCGATAATCGAGCGCGAGCGGCTGCACCCAGTCGTTCGCGTGCGCCGCGAAGTCTTCCAGCGTGTGCGCCCCACCGTTCGCTCTTGCATGCGCGACCATCTTCTCGGCCAACTCGCCCCGATAGAACGCTTCGCCTTGGGTCGCGGCGATCTTTTCCAGCGACGCGGCCAGCGCGGTCGAGGCGAAGAGCTCGCCCGGCTCCGGCGCGCGGCCGCGCGGCAGGAAATGCTCGGCAAAGCCGGGAACGCTTCCGAGTATCGGTATCGCCTTGGCCCACTTGTCGGCGATGACCGGGCTCACCGCGAAGCCATCGCGCGCGTAGCCGATGGCGGGCGCAAACAGATCCGCGAACGGCAGCTTGCCGTAGCGCCGCGACAGCGCCATCCACCCCGACACCGCGCCGGGAATCGTGACCGTGTCCCAGCCGGTGCGCGGCATTTCGGAATAGCGCGCGAAGCGCTCGGGGTTCCACGCCGCGGGCGCGCGACCCGACGCGTTCAAGCCTGCGAGCTCGCGACCGTCCCATACGATGGCGAACAGATCGCTGCCCAAGCCGTTGCTGCAAGGCTCGACCACGGTGAGCGCGATCGCCGTCGCTAACGCGGCATCGATTGCGCTGCCGCCCGAGCGCAGTATGGCGATGCCGGCCTGCGTCGCGAGCGGCTGCGAGGTTGCAACCGCGTTGCGCGCGAAGATCGGCTGTCGCCGCGACGGATACGCCGCGGTCCAGTCGAAGCTCACCGAATGCCCGTCGGTCGGAGCGCGGCGATCGTTCATGGAGATTACGCTTCGCCTTCCTGGAACGCTTCCTCGCGCGTCTTGCGGAATTGCGGCGCGACGATCAGTAGCAGCAGCACCGCGGCGAGCAAGAGCATCGCGAGCGAAATCGGCCGCGTGAAAAACACCGTCGGATCGCCGCGCGAAAGCAGCATTGCCCGGCGCAGGTTTTCCTCGAGCAGCGGACCGAGCACGAAGCCGAGCAGCAGCGGGGCCGGCTCGCACTCCAGCTTGGCGAAGACGTAGCCCATGAAGCCGAACAGCGCGGTCATATAGACATCGACGGTGCTGTTGGAGAGGCTGTAGACGCCGATGGAACAAAACAGCAGGATCGCGGGATAGAGTAGCCTATACGGCACCGTCAGCAGCTTGACCCACATGCCGATCAGCGGCAGGTTGAGCACGACCAGCATGAGATTCCCGAGCCACATGCTAGCGATCAGTCCCCAGAACAGCCCCGGATTGCTCGTCATGACCTGCGGGCCGGGCTGGATGTTGTGGATAGTCATCGCGCCGACCATCAGCGCCATGACGGCGTTGGGAGGGATGCCGAGCGTGAGCAGCGGAATGAACGAGGTCTGCGCGGCGGCGTTGTTCGCCGACTCCGGTCCCGCGACACCTTCCACCGCTCCCTTGCCGAACTCCTGGGGCCGCTTGGAGATTTTTTTCTCCAGGCCGTAGGCGGCGAACGCTGCGAGCAGCGCGCCGCCGCCGGGAAGGATGCCGAGCATCGAGCCGATCGCCGTGCCGCGCATCGCCGCCGGAATCGCGCGGCGCCTCTCCTCGCGGTTCGGCATCAGCGAGGTCAGCTTCTGCTGCAGGACGTCGCGGTTTTCCTTCCGGGAGAGGCTCATCAGGATTTCGGCAATGCCGAAAACGCCGACGGCCACCTGTGCGACGCCTAAGCCGTCGGTCAGCTCAGGGATGCCGAACGAAAAGCGTGCCATGCCCGAGTTGACGTCGGTACCGACGATGCCGAAGAGCAGGCCGAGAATGATCATCGCGATCGCTTTCAGGAGCGAGCCGTGCGCGAGCACGACGGCGCCGATCATGCCGAGGACCATCAGGGAAAAGTATTCCGCCGGTCCGAACTTGAGCGCGAGCTCGGTCATCGGCAGCGCGAAAGTCGCAAGCAGCAAAGTGCCGACGCAGCCGGCAAAGAACGAGCCGAGCGCGGCGATGCAGAGCGCCGCGCCGGCGCGGCCCTTGCGCGCCATCTGGTAACCGTCGAGGCAGGTTACGGCGGACGACGCTTCGCCGGGCAGATTGACCAGAATCGAGGTCGTCGACCCTCCGTACTGCGCGCCGTAGTAGATGCCGGCGAGCATGATCAGCGCCGCGATGGGCGGCAAGCCGTACGTGATCGGCAGCAACATGGCGATCGTAGCGACGGGCCCGATGCCGGGCAGCACGCCGATCAATGTGCCGAGCAGGCAGCCGATCAACGCATAGAGGAGATTGAGCGGCGACAGCGCGACGCTGAAGCCGAGCCCGAGGTGTGCCAGCAGGTCCATCGCGCTAGCTTCGCCCGAGGAATGTCGGCCACACCGAGAACTGCAATCCCAGTCCCCAGATGAACCCGGCTACCGCCAGCGCCGCCAGGAGCACGCCGCTGACGAGCGCTTCTTTCCAGCGGAACTCGGTGCTTGCCGCGCTGGAAACCACGATCAACAGAATCGTCGCCACGACGAGGCCCAGCGACGGCGCGGTCATGCCGAACATCACGACGCTGCCGAGCACGATCAATAACGGCCGTGGCGATTCCAGCGTTATTTTTGGGCCGTCCAGGCGCAGCGCGCGTAACGTCACGACCGCGCCGAGCACGATCAACAGGATGCCGAGGATGCGCGGAAAGTAGCCCGGCCCCATGCGCGCGGCGACGCCGAGCGGATATCCGCTGCCAATCGCGATCGCCGCGATGCCGAAGGCGACGAACATGCCATAAACATTTCTCCGGCGGCGGATTCGATGACATTGGAGCGGCAGCGCGGGAGTAAGGATAGCATGGACTTCTGAACAAGCCCCGCGCGAAACGCGGCTCGTGCGGGACCTGTTCAGAGCTCCTCTTACAGCACGCCGGGCGCTGTCAGCCAGACAACAAAAAAGGGCAGGCGAAGCGGCGCCTGCCCTCGTCACGGCGATGGAACGGCCGTGTCACATGCCGTTCTTGGCGCGCAGCTCCCGCAAGTACTTATCGACCACCTGTCCTTGCATCCGCTGTGTGAGCTGGGTCTTTACTTCGTCGAAGCCGGGGATTTTCGCCTCGCGGATGTCGTCGAGCTGGATGACGTGCCAGCCGAATTGCGTTTGTACCGGCGTGGTCGTGAACTTGCCCTTCTGCAATGTCACCATCGCATCGGCAAACGGCTTCACGAAATTCGACGGCGCGTTCCAGTCGAGGTCGCCACCGTTCGCCTTGGAGCCGGTGTCCTTGGAGCGCTCGGCGAGCTTCTCGAACTTCTCGCCCTTCTGCAGCGAGGCGATGATGTCCTTAGCCTCGTCCTCTTTCTCGACCAGGATGTGACGCACCTTGTACTCCTTGTCGCCCATCTGCTTCTTGATGTTGTCGTATTCCTTGCGCAGCAAGTCATCGGGGACCGGGTGCACCCTGAGATACTCGGCCATGTAGGCGCGGACGAGCACGGTTTGCGCGGAAAGGTCCATCTCGGCCTTCGCGGTTTTGTCCAGGCCCTGTTTCTTCGCCTCGCGAACGAGAAGCTCGCGGGTGTTGAGCTCGTCGCGGATCGCCGCGCGGAGCTCCGGCGCGTCGGGCTGGCCCTGCGCCGTGCGCTGCTTGAGCATGAAATCGAAGAATGCGGGGGGATAAAGGTCCTTGCCCTTGGCCGGGGCGTCGGCCTTGGCGGGCGCCTTCTTCGCCTCCTGCGCTGTCGCGACCGGAGGGACAAGCAGCAATGCGATTGCTGCCAGCGCGGTGAATAGTCGGAATAACGTCTGCATGGATGACAGTCCTTCTGTAGGTGCAACTCTGGTTAGTAAAACTCTTCAGGCGCCAGCGCCCTGATCGATAGCGCGTGAATCGGGTTTGGAAGCAAATCGGCGACTCGGGCCATGACGGTCTGGTGCCTTTTCAGTCGCGACACGCCGTTGAACGCGTCAGACACGATCAACAGCGAAAAGTGCCCGCCGCCTCCCGCAGCGCCGGCGTGGCCGATGTGTGCGGCGCTGTCGTCCTCGATCTCGAGTGCGACCGGCGACAAGTCGGCCAGGCGCGTGCGCAGCGTTGCCGGAACGTCGATCATGGCCGGTCGGGCAGGTAGCGCGCAACCGACGCGACCGTCGCGATGGCCAGCAGGAAAAACAGTCCGATTCCGCCCCAGACCTTGAAGTTGACCCAGGTGTCGGTCGAGAAGTGCGATGCGACGTAAAGATTGGCGGCGCCCATGGCGAGGAGGAACGCGACCCACGTCCAGGTCACTCGCGCCCAAACCGGGTCCGGGAGCGTGAGGTCTTTCATGAGTGCCGCGATCAGGTTGCGGCGGAAGATCCCGCGCCCGATGGCGAGGATGGCGGCGAAGAGCCAGTAGAGAACCGTGGGCTTCCACTTGATGAAGGTCTCGTCGTGAAGCAGGAGCGTCGCGCCGCCGAATGTGACGATGATCGTGAGGCTCAGCCAATGCACCGTCTGCACCTTCCCGCGCCGCCAGCGGAAGTACGCGATCTGCACCACCGAGGCGGCGATGGCGACGGCAGTTGCCACATAAATGTCCCACAGCTTGAATGCGGCAAAAAACAGGAGCAGCGGAAAATAGTCGGCAAGAAACTGCATAACCAAAATAGTCGGCAAGAAACTGCATAACCTCTTATTTTACCTTGGAATTCGCCTCTTTCCAAGATGGCATGCTGGCCGTAGCCTGGGGTGAGCGGAGCGAACCCCGGGGCCTCGCCAGTCACCGTCGCGCCGCCCCGGGGATCGCGCTTTGAGCTCAACCCGGGCTACCACCGCGGGGTGCGACCAAGCGCCGGTAACGCGCCCAATCGAAGGCCGGACCCGGGTCGGTCTTCCGGCCTTGCGCGATCTCGCTGTGACCGGCGATATCGACGATCGGGTACCGCCTGCGTAAAGCCCGCGTGAGGCGCGCGAGCATGGTGTACTGCGCGGCGTCGTAGGGCACGTCGTCGGTGCCTTCCAGCTCGACGCCGATGGAGAAGTCGTTGCACTGGTCGCGGCCGCGCCACGACGAAGCGCCGGCATGCCAGGCGCGCCGCGCGCAAGACACGAACTGGGTGAGCGCGCCGTCGCGCTCGATCAGGAAATGCGCGGAAACGCGCAACGGTGCGACCGTCGCGAAATAGGGGTGCGCGGAAGGATCGAGGCGGTTGGTGAACAACGCGGCGATCGCCGGACCGCCGAATCGCCCCGGCGGGAGCGAGATGTTATGGACGACGAGCAGCGTGATCGCGACGCCCTCAGGCCGCTCGTCCGAATTGGGCGAAGGCATTTGCGCCGCTGCGCGCACGATCCCGGCGCGGTCGACAAAGAGGCGAGTCGGAAGCGCTGCCAATACGCTGCGATTATTTGATCCCCAACCTTTCCATGCGATACCGCATGGCCCGGAAGGTGATGCCGAGGAGCTTCGCCGCCGCGGTACGGTTGTAGCGCGTCTTCTCCAGCGCCTCGTTGATCGCCGCACGTTCGACGCGATCCAGATAATCCTGCAGCGGCCATTTGTCGCCGGTTGGAAGCGCCGCGTCGGCCTCTTCCGGCGGCGGCGTCAGGTGCAGGTCCTCGGCGGTGATTTGCTGCGTGTCCGCCGCCAGTGACAGCCCGCGCTCGAGAATATTCTCCAGCTCGCGCACGTTGCCCGGAAACGGGTACGACTCCAGCGCGGTGACCGCTTCGGCGTCGAGCTTCGCCGGCGCGGCGCGCGACATTTTACGCAGGATCGCATCGGCGATCGACGGTATGTCCTCGCGCATTTCGCGCAACGATGGCATCGCCAGCTCGATCACGTGCAGTCGGTAAAACAGGTCCTGGCGAAACTCTCCTGCTTCGACCAGCGCCGGCAGCTTCTTGTGCGTTGCGCTGATGATGCGCACGTCGACCGGCTCTTCCGTCGTCGAGCCGACCTTGCGCACGCGCTTTTCCTGAATCGCGCGCAAAAGCTTCACCTGCATCAGCAGCGGCAGGTCGGCGACTTCGTCGAGAAACAGCGTGCCGCCATTCGCGGCCTGAAAGAAGCCGTCGCGATCGCCCTCGGCGCCGGTAAATGCGCCTTTCTTGTAGCCGAAGAACTCGCTTTCCATCAGATTCTCGGGGATCGCGCCGCAGTTCACGGGCACGAAGGGCTGCTCGGCGCGTGGCCCGCCAAGATGGATCATGCGCGCTGCGAGCTCCTTGCCGCTCCCGGACTCACCCGTAATGAACACCGGTGCCTGGCTCTTGGACAGCCGATCGATCATCTGTCGCACCTGCATGATCGCCTGCGACTCGCCGAGAAGCTGGTACGAAGACGGCGCCGCAGGCTTCTCGGGCACCTTCAGCGCCTGCTTGACCAGAGCCCGCAACTGCTCGAGCGCCACCGGCTTCGCCAAATAGTCGAATGCCCCCGCCTTGAGCGCCGCCACCGCGTTCTCCGCGCTGCCGAAGGCAGTGATCACCGCGACCGGAACGTCGAGCCCCTTTTCGGTGATGTGCTCGACCACACGCAAGCCTTCGCCGTCGGGCAGGCGCATATCGGTCAAGCACAGGTCGAATCCCTGGGCGTCGAGAAGGCGTATGGCTTCAGCCACCGATTGCGCGCGCGTCGTGTCTAGTCCCATGCGCGACAGCGTGAGCTCGAGCAATTCCAGCAGATCGGGCTCGTCGTCGATGACGAGCACTTTGGGTTGTCCGCGCTCGCGTGGTTTCCGGCTCATGCTCGCTCCCCTCGATGTCCCGTGTTAGAGGCTCTCACTTCTCTGCCGGGCTTAGCGCGCGCTTCATCGTGATGCGGAAGTGCGCCCCAGGTCCCTTCGGCAGGAGCTCCAGCGCGGCGCCGTTCGCATCGGCCAGTTCGCGCGCAATGTAGAGCCCCAGGCCGGTGCCGCCCGGTCGCGTGGTAAAAAACGGCTCGAAGATCTGCCCGCGCAGCTCCGCGGGAATTCCCTGCCCGTCATCGTTGAGCTCCAATATTACGGCATCGCCCATGTACCCGGGGCGCGCCAGGATGCGAATGCTGTTTTCCTTCTTCTGGCAATGCTGCCACGCGTTGCGCACCAGGTTCCAAACGATCTGATTCAGGTGGCCACGATCGAAGATCACCAACAGGTCGTCGGGAACCTGCATGACGACGCCGCGCGGCGGAATCGCCTCGGCCTGAACGATCTCGTCGACCAGCGAGGTCATGAACTCGACCATGGGCACGACTTCGGGTTGCTGGCGGTCGCGGCGGTTCAGTTGCAGTACTTCGCCGACGATGCGGTCGATGCGCTTGGCGTTGTTGCGAATCATCGAGAGCAGTCGCTCGCCTTCCGGCGCGACCGCGCCGTCTTCCTCGAGGAGCTGAGCGGCCTGGTTGATCGCGGACAGCGGGTTGCGCACCTCGTGCGCGATGCTCGCTGTAAGCCGGCCCATGGCTGCCAGCTTCATCTGCTGCGCCTCGGATTGTGCCCTTCCCAGGTCCTCGAGGTAGATGAGCGTGCCGCCGTTCAACCCGGCGCCGATGCGCACCAGGCGCACGCGCAGCAGACGTTGCGTTACATCGACCTTGAACGGCGGCAAGGCCTCGGCGAAATCCTCCTGCCACCGGCGCCAGTAGTCGTGCAGAGTCGAGCTGAATTCGGCCAGTCGCATCCCGCCGCGCATGCGCCCGAAGCCGCCCAGGAGTCGCGTCACCTGCGCGTTATGGCCACGGACAACGCCGTTCAGGTCGACGACCAGCACGCCGTCCTGCATGTCCTGAATGATGAGACGATTGACCTGCTCGAGATTGGCGACGTCAATGCCGCGCTGCGCCGCGAGATCCTCGCTCGCCTTGGCGTAACGGCCGAGTGCGAGCGCAATGCCGACGGTCGCGAAGTAGCCGAATCCGACCAGGCCGGTCTGGAACAGCTGGGCGCCGGCTATGACGCCTTGAAGCAGCCGCCAGCCGTCGAGCGCGAGCAATACCGAGCTCGCGAGGGCGGCGTGGAAGAATGCGACTTGCGTGCGCATCAGCCAGCCGCTGGCGGCGAGTTGCGGAAACAGCAGGATCGACAGCGGTCCGCCGGCCGCGCCGCCGGAAGAGATGAGTAACGTGAGGAAGAACAGGTCGCCGATGAGGAGCGAAAGCAGCAATGCCGGCAACGGCAGCAGCGGCGCGTCGCGCTGCACCCACCACAGCGTGAGCAGCCCGTACAGGAAGTACAGCCCCGCCGCGGTGACGAAGGCATTGGGTGCGGCGATGGACAGAGCGCGCAGGTCGAAGAACAGCGCCGCGCCCAGCAGTAGCGCGCCGCAGACGGCCCGATACAGGCCGACGATCCAGAGGATCCGCCGGCTCGACTCCGTGATCAGCGATGGCAGCGCCGGCGGCTCGAAGGGCGGAACCGCGGGACGCGGTTGCAGCGGCTCAGCCATTGCTGCAGCCTCCGCTGGAACAGGCATAGCCGCCACTGATTTCTCTCGCCTCCGTGCGCGGCAGATAGATGCCACAGCGCACGCAGCGCACCATCGGCTCGGCCGCCGGCTTGGCAGCCGCGTCGCGCGCCGCATTACGCCGGGCCCGCGCGTTGCGAACGTTGATCAGGCGCAGCGCGAAGAGCACCAGGAAGATCAGGATAATCCAGGCGATAATCTTCGTCATTCGACGACCTTGCCGGGATTGAGTAACGCGTCCGGGTCAAGCGCGCGCTTGATCCGCTTCATCAGCTCGACTTCGACCGCGGATTTGTAACGCAGGAGCTCGCCCCGTTTCATTTGTCCGATGCCGTGCTCCGCGCTGAAGCTGCCGCCGAGCCGCGCGACGAGGTCGTAGACGATCCGGTTGGCACGGGCCGCCTCGCCGAGGAACGCCGCCGCGGTCGTTCCGACGGGTGCCGACAGGTTGTAGTGCAGATTGCCGTCGCCCAGGTGTCCGAACACGACGTAACGCACGCCGCGCAAAGCGCTGCCTAGCGCGACTTGCGCCTCCGCGAGGAACGCGGGGATATGCGACACGGGCAAGCTGATATCGTGCTTGATATTCGCGCCTTCGAGGCGCTGCGCCTCCGGAATGCGTTCGCGCAGCGCCCAGAGCTCAGCGGCCTGCGCGGCTGATTGCGCGATCGCGGCGTCGCCCGCAACATGCTGCTCGACCGCGGCGGCGAGCGCCGCCTCCATCTGTACCGCGAGTGGAGAGTCGGCCGCCGGGTCGTCGGCCTGCGCCAGCGCGTACCAGGGATAGCCCGGCAATGGATCGGGCAGCGCCGGGAACTGCTTGCGTGTGAGCGCGATGCAATCGCCCGAGATCAGCTCGAAACCGGTGAGCCGATCGCCGAGCGCTTGGCGCAACAAGCCAAGCAATGCGATCGCCGCGTCGATGTCGGCGAGGGCCGCAAGCGCGGTTGCCGAAGTGCGCGGCTTGGGGAAGAGCTTCAGCACTGCCGCGGTGATGATGCCGAGCGTGCCTTCGCTGCCGAGGAAGAGCTGCTTGATGTCGTAGCCGGTGTTGTCTTTGCGCAGGCCTTTGAGGCCGTCCCAGATGCGGCCGTCGGCGAGCACGACTTCCAGACCGAGAACGAGCTCGCGCGCATTGCCGTAACGAAGCACCCCCGTGCCGCCGGCATTCGTAGCCAGGTTACCGCCGATGGTGCAGCTGCCCTCGGCTGCGAGCGAGAGCGGGAACAGCAATCCGGCGTCGTCCGCCGCCTGTTGGACGCGGGCGAGCGGCATGCCCGCTTCGACCGTGAGCGTCGCGTTGCCGGCGTCGAGCGCGCGTACGCGAGTCAAACGCGACAGCGAGACGACGACCTCACCGCCGTCTTCGCGCGGCGTCGCTCCACCGCACAGTCCGGTGTTGCCGCCTTGGGGAACTACCGGCGCGCCATGCTCCGCGCAGCAGCGCACGACCGCCGCCACATCCGCGCTGGTCGACGGGCGCACGACGGCACGCGCGCTGCCGCGATAGCGGCCGCGCCAGTCGATGACGTAGGGAGCGACGTCGGCATCGGAAGTTAGAACGTTCGCCTCACCGACGATGGCCTTCAGCGTGGCCAGCAGGGGAGCGGCAGATTCCGCCATGGTGCGTTATATTAGCCGAAAAGACCTCGCCACCGGAGCGAAGAGGAGGAATATGTCCGACAAGCCATCGCCGTTCACGCCGCAGCAGGCGCTCGAGTTCATGCAGAAGATGTGGAATCCTTTCGGCCTGTCGATGCCGGGTGTCATGCCGCCGCCCGCGCCGGGGGTGGCGCCTGCCGCTGCGCCGTTTCCGAACCCGCTGGCGATGTTTGCCACGCTCGATCCGGCAGAAATCGACAAGAAGATAGGTGAGCTGCGTGTCATCGAGAACTGGCTGACGATGAGCCTCAACTTCATGCAGATGAGCATCAAGACGCTCGAGCTGCAAAAAGCGTCGCTGGAAGCGCTGCACGCCGGCGCAGCCGCCGCGTCCGAACCGGCGCCTAAGAAGCACAAAGCGAAGGAGGGTGGATGAGTCTCACGCTGTACTACGGATCGGGTTCGCCTTTCGCGTGGCGCGTTCAGCTCGCGCTCGAGCACAAGGCGCTGGCGTACGAGCGCAAGCTGCTTTCGTTTTCCGCCGGCGACACGCGGAAGCCGGAATTCATCGCGCTCAATCCGCGGCACACGGTGCCGACGCTGGTCGACGGCGACTTCGTGCTCTACGAGTCGAATGCGATCACTGAGTACCTGGACGACGCTTATCCGGGCCGGGGCGCGCCGCTCTTCCCCGGCGACGCCAAGACGCGCGCGACCGTCTGGCGGCTGATGATGGAGGTCGACAACTATGTCGTCAAGGCGGCCGACGTTGTGGTCGAGTACGCGTTCTGGACAAAGCCCGAGGAGCGCGACCCGCAAAAGCTCGTCGACGCGCGCAAGGCGGTCGGCGAGGAATTCGCGCAGATGACGCAGTACATGAAGGGCGAGTTTCTCGTCGGACCGCTGTCGGCCGCGGACTTCTCTCTGTATCCGCCCGTTGCATTCATGTTCCGCACCCGCGTCAAGCTGCCCGACTTCGACGCCGACGGCCTGCTGACTCCCGAGCTCAAACGGTGGAAGGAGCGCGTCGAGGCACTGCCGTATTTCGACAAGACGATTCCGCCGCATTGGAGGGAGTCGTAGCTGCGAATTTATTCGCACGCACCGGGCGCGGCGGGATGAATCGCGCCGAGTCGTAGCTGCGAATTTATTCGGACGTACCCAGCGCGGCGGGATGAATCCCGCCCTACAGGAGCAATCCATGCGACTCACCAGTACCGCATTCGCCGACAGTGGCCGCATTCCGGCCGATCTCGCGTTCTGTGCGCTCGATCCCGCCACGCATGTCAAGCTGTCGGAGAATATGAATCCGGATCTGCGCTGGAGCGACGTGCCGGCGGGGACGAAGTCGCTGGCGCTGATCTGCCATGACCCCGACGTGCCGTCGCGCGGCGACGACGTGAACAAGGAGGGTCGGACGGTTCCCGCAACGCTGCCGCGCGTGGACTTTTTCCACTGGGTGCTGGTCGATCTGCCGCCGGACAGCGCACCGATCGCGCGCAGTGAATTCTCGCGCGGCGTCACGCCCCGGGGCAAGCCAGGTCCCGGCGCGCCGCGCGGAGCCAGGCAGGGCATCAACGACTACACGGCATGGTTCGCCGGCGACAAGGACATGGCCGGCAACTACTTCGGCTACGACGGACCGTGCCCGCCCTGGAACGACGAGCGCGTGCACCATTACGTCTTCACGCTCTACGCGCTGGACGTGCCCCAATTGTCGCTGGGCCTCGCTTTCTCCGGTTCGGACGCGCGCAAGGCTATAACCGGGCACATCCTCGCGCAGGCGACGTTGACCGGCGTCTACACCCTCAACCCTGCGGTCAGGCTTTAAGCGAACCGCGTCCGCGTTGTCCTTCGACGTGTAGTTCTTACGCGTTGGCTTTGGCTACGCGCGCAGCATGATCTAAGATCAATAGGTCCAAGTACCTGATTTTACGGTGACTTTTATTAGTGGCATGCTACTTGATGCTAAACGTGAAGGCGGCTGCGGTTGTGGTCGCCGTCTACAACCCTAAGAGGAGTACCACAATGCAAGCCAGGAAAATATTAGTACGGTCCGGCTTGGTGCTGGCAATCCTGAGTGGCGCGGGATTGATCGCGTCGCTCCCGGTGGCTGCACAGACTTCGCCGAGTGCAGCGCCCGCAGCAAAAAAAACCGACGACGACGCAGCCGAATTCGTGAGGCTTGACGCGAACAAAGACGGATTCCTCGACAAGAAGGAAGCCATTCTGGAACCGCGCCTGCTGGCGAACTTCGACGCCGCGGATACGAACAAGGACGGCAAGGTCGATAAGAAGGAGTGGGCAGAGTTCCAGAAGAATAAGGCGCCGATAGTGAAGAAGTAAGCGACGGTGGACGGCGTCACCGCGGTTGACCCGTTGCGTCGGCTGCCGAGCGAGCCTCGAGCCAAGCGTCGCGACGGGCGACCGCCGCGGCGTCCGCGCGGTCGGCGAGCGCCAGCCAACACGTATCTTCGGGGGCGGCTTCGAGCGTCAGGTCGAAGCTCATGAGCTCGTCGCGCGCGATCGGCGCAGCCGTTCCAGGCTTTCGGATGACGCGCGCAATCCGTCGACGGCGACGATCACGTCGTCCGCAGCCAGTCCTGCGCGGGCCGCCGGCCCGCCGCTGAACACGTGCTGCAGGCGTGCGTTGCTGCCGCCGGCGAGCGTCATGCCGAGCCAGACGGTGGCGGGCGTGTTGCGCGCCGGGCGGCCGCCTTTGTCTTGGTCCTTTTCCCGCCGCCGCAGGTTGAGCTCGACGGCGAAGGAGCATAGCAGCTCTGCCAGGGGCAGTTCGCGCGTGCCGCGCACGTAATCGGCAAAAAACGCGGAGAGATCGAGGCCCGAAAGCTCAGCGGCGATCGCCTCGACGCCATGCTCGGGAACGCCGGTGCCTGCCTGTCCATAGCGCCGCCATAGCGCTCTCATCACGTCATCGAGCGTGACCGCGCTGCAAAGCCGCAGCGTGAGATCGAGCGCCAGCGCGATCAGCGAGCCTTTGACGTAATAGCTCACGATGGCGTTGGGTGCGTTCTCGTCCCTGCGGTAGTACTTGATCCAGGCGTCGAAGCTCGACTCCGCGACGCTTTGCCGCGCTCGGCCGGGCGTGCGAAGCAGCGTCGTGATGTTGCGCCCG